>OFEU01000015.1_pt1 | contig 353950 bp, 364 predicted proteins | sample 1521221 | NCBI WGS metagenome assembly OFEU01 (sample SAMN03766357, study PRJEB24113) | microbial mat metagenome | isolation source: enrichment culture HLUCC-O from microbial mat sample contains cyanobacterium... | reverse complement strand
AGTTTTAGATGATCATAACCCACCCAGGTGGGTCACTTTTGCATGCCGATTCACAAACCCGATGCCTCGAACACCATCACGCGCACGCTCTTCGTCAGCCTCGCGATGATCGAATCCACGGCCATCTACTGCTTCGTCGTGTCGATGATACTGCTCTTCGCCAACCCGTTCGTTGATGTGACGGCCCTTGGCGGCGGAGGCTGATCCATGCAGATCGACTGGCTGACCGTTGCCGCCCAGATCGTCAACTTTCTTGTTCTTATCTGGCTGCTGCAACGGTTTCTCTACCGTCCCATCACCAACGCCATGACCCGGCGTGAGGCCCGCATCGAAGAGCGGCTTTCGGATGCAAGGTCCCGCCGAAAGGAGGCTGAGGATGAGGCCAAGAACCTGCGCAAGAAGCGTGATGAGCTTGAGGAGGCAACGCAGGAGATACTTGAGGAGGCGCGCGTCGAGGCCAATGAGCTAAGGCAGCGGCTGGAGCAGGACATCCGCGACGAGGTCGAGCAAAAGCGCAAGAAGTGGAAAGACATGCTTGTGGAAGAACGCGCCGATTTCGTACGGGAGATGCAGCGCAAGGCCGGGCACAAGGTGCTGGACATCGCGGGTCGGCTCGTGGCCGAGTTCACCTCGGGCGCGCTGGACGACCAGATTGCGCAGGGCTTTGTTGCAAAGCTCAAGGATCTGGACGCAAAGAATCGCAAGAAGATGGCCACCGCCGCCAACAGCACGGAAGCCTTGGCACTGGTGGAAACTGCGGCTCCGCTTGATGCGTCTGCCCGCCGAAAGATCACCCGCGCGATCCACGAGCAGTTCGAGACCGACATCGAGGTGGAGTACCGGGAGGATAATGAAGTGCTGCTTGGAGTGCGCCTGACCATCGGCGAACAGACCGTGGAATGGTCAGCCGCGCGGCATCTCAAGCGCCTGAACAGCGAACTTGAAGAGCTTCTGGACTCCGCGAGCCCCGTCAGACGCAAAGAGACCGCGGATGAGCTGTGAGGTGGCGTGAAGATGCTCAAGACCCTGCGCGACACGCTGTTTGATCCATTGGACACGGCGCTCGAAAACACCAAGCCTCGCCTTGAGACGACCGAGGTTGCGCATGTCGTTTCGGTCGGGAACGGCGTGGCGCAGGTGGCGGGTTTTACGGATCTGCACGCCAACGAACTGGTCGAGTTCGAGGGCGGACTGATGGGCATCGCGTCAAACCTGCGCGAGGATCGCGTTGGCGTGATCGTTCTGGGTGATACCGGTCATCTGCGCCCCGGCGACCGGCTGCATCGCACTGAAAGAGTGGTGGATGTGCCGGTGGGCGAAGCGCTGCTGGGCCGGGTGCTCGACCCGCTGGGGCGGCCGCTCGATGATGCCGGGTCCGTCGAGGCCGACGCACGGATGCCCGTCGAGCGGATCGCCCCGCCGATCATGCACCGCGATCCCGTGAACGTGCCGCTACAGACCGGGATAAAGGCCGTGGATGCCGCCATCCCCATCGGGCGCGGCCAGCGCGAGTTGATCCTCGGCGACCGCCAGACCGGCAAGACCGCCATCGCCGTCGATGCGATCCTCAACCAGACAGACACGGGCGTGCTCTCGATTTACTGCGCCGTCGGGCAACGCGCCTCGGCAGTGGCCCGCGTTCTGCGCAGCCTGCGCGATCACGGCGCGATGGTGCGCACCATCGTTGTCGTGGCCAGCAGTCAGGACGCGCCGGGCCTGCAATTCGTGGCGCCCTATGCCGCCACCACCATGGCAGAGCAGTTCATGGCGCAGGGGCGCGATGTGCTGATCGTATATGACGATCTCACCCGCCACGCGCGGGCCTATCGTCAACTGTCGCTGCTGCTGCGGCGCCCGCCGGGTCGCGAAGCCTATCCCGGCGACATCTTCTACATCCATTCGCGACTGCTGGAACGCGCCACCCACTTGCGCAAGGAACATGGCGGCGGGTCGCTGACCGCCCTGCCGATTATCGAGACGCAGGCGCAGAACATCTCGGCCTATATCCCGACGAACCTGATCTCGATCACCGACGGCCAGATCTACCTCTCGCCGGGCCTGTTCGAGAAGGGCCAGTTGCCGGCGGTGGATATCGGTTCCTCGGTCAGCCGCGTTGGAGGCAAGGTGCAGCTTCCTGCGTTCCGGGCAGTCGCGGGCAATTTGCGGCTGATGTATTCGCAATTCGAGGAGCTGGAGACCTTCGCGCGTTTCGGCACCCAGATGGATGACGAGACGCGGGCCAAGCTGACGCGCGGCCTGCGGGTGCGCGAGGTTCTCAAACAGCACGAACAACATCACCTTGCTGTGCCTGAACAGATCGCGGCGTTGCTGGCCGCGACGGAGGGCCTGTTTGACGATATCGAACCACAGGATGTGGCCGGGGCAGAAGAGCGCGTTCAGCGCGCGGTGCGTGACCGCTGCCCCGACATCTGCGAGGTGATCGAGGCTGGTGAAAAGCTGACCGAAGACCATCGCGGGGCGCTGATCGAGGCAATGCGCGCGGCACTGGTTGATACGGATGAGGATGGCGATGATGCAGACGCTTGAAACCCTATCCGATGCTCTGGACACCGCCGGGGACATACACTCGATCGTGCGCACGATGAAGGCCCTGTCAGCCGTCAGCATCCGGCAATTCGAGCAGGCAGAGGAGGCGCTGGGCGGTTACGCGCGCACGGTTGATCTGGGCCTGATGGCGCTGCTGCATGATCGTCGCGCCCGTGGCCTGCCTTTGCCACAGACCGGCGTAGAGGGATCATCGCGCACGGCGCTTATCGTCATCGGTTCCGAGCGGGGGCTCTGCGGGCGCTATAACGAGACCGTCACGCGTCATGCCCTTGAGCGGATCGAGGGGCCAGAAACCCTGCTGGCCGTGATCGGCCTGCGTGCGGCGGCGCGGCTGGAATCGGCCGGTCAAAGCGTCGACACGCTATTTGCCCTGCCCGGATCTGTGGCCGGTCTGTCCGCTCTGGTGCAGTCGGTGATCGTTCAGAGCGACCGGTGGCAGCGCGAGGACGGTATCGGCCGCATCCGGGTGGTGCATAACCGGCGCGAGGGCCGCCTCTTGGCAAAGCCGCTCGAGCGGCAATTGCTCCCGCTGTCGGACGCCTACATGAGATCTCTTCTCGATGCGCCCTGGCCCGGGCCGGGCCTGCCGTTTTTCCGCATGTCCCCGCCCGCGCTCTTGTCATGGCTGGTGCAGCAGCGGCTTTTTGTCATTCTCTACAGTGCCCTGGCCGAGGCTCTGGTCAGCGAACACGCAACGCGGCTGGCGGCGATGCAGGGTGCCGAGCGGAATATCGAAGAGCGGCGCGCGGACCTGATGCAGCTCTATCGCGTCAAGCGGCAGGAGACGATCACACGCGAACTGATGGATGTCGTCTCGGGGTTCGAGGCCGTGAGCACGGTCGAGGATTGAAAGCGTACCGCGAGATCAGGCGTGATCCGGGGCATCCCGCAGGTCGGCCCGGAAAGCCTCGATCTTCCCGTGCAGGGTGCTGACGCCGATCTCGTCTTCGTTTGCCGCAAGAGCGTCCAGCGGCGCGTGTTCCAGACGATCGGCAATTACATCGGCGACAGTGGCCGTGTCTCCAGTGAGCGAGTAATATGCTCGATCTCGATCATAAGCTCTCTTCCTCAATCTTGCTCGATAGCAGAGGCCATGGCGATCTCGGCAAAACCGAGGAAGATCAGATCAATGCCGACCAGCAGCCCGACGGCCCATAGCGCGGTGCCGGGCAAACCAAACAGCAGGAGCAATCCCAGCAGCACCGACAACGCACCGGAAAACCCGATCCAGCCCCAGCCCGGGAACGGCCGCAGGCCGAAGCCCGCGACCAGCTTGAATGCGCCGCCAAGCAGAAAGAAGACGCCCAGAACGATTGTCAGCGTCACTATCCCCTGCATCGGCCACGCCAACAGGATGCCCCCTGTCACCAGGGCCGCGAGACCGAAAAGCGCGTTCCATGCCAGGCTCCCGTTGTGCCGCATCGCGAAGGCCCTGACGAGTTCGAGGAGGCCGGAGGCAACGAGGATGGCACCGATCACAAGCTCTGCGGCGAGGGTCGCCGCAAAGGGAAAGAGCACAGCAAGCACGCCCATGACAATCGAGACGATACCCGCGATCCAGAGCCATGTCTTGAGTCCACGCGGCGCGGTAGCATCTGTGATTTCCCGGTCTGTCATCTGCATTCCTTCCTGCTTGCACGAGAGGCATCAATCCTTGTCGTCATTGCCTGAGTCGTCAAAGACCGCGTTCCATGCGCCCTTCACTTCGGTCCAGGCATTCGCCACCCCGTCCTGAAGCTCGTCCCAGGCCGACGCGCTCCCCTCTTGCATGGCGCCGAACGACTCGCTCAGTTCATTCCTGCGGTCGCGCAGCGCTTCAAGCGTCTCGCGGGTCTCCTCTCGCGTGGCCTCCGACATCTCGGCCCAGTCCTCTCGCGCGCGCTGTTCGAGTTGAGCGATCTCGGCATCGATTTGCGAAAGCGTCTCGCGCATCGCGGCCACGGCCTCATCGCGCTGGTCCTCGGAATAGTCGCGGATCGTCTCGAATGCCTCGTCGAATTCGGCCTGAATATCCTCGGCGGTCACGGACTCGGTTTCCTGGGTCTCTTCAGAAGAGTCCTGTGCCGCGAGTGGCAGCGCGAGGACGAGAGCAAGCGCGAAAATGCTCCCGGTCAGTATGCGGGTGATCGGTGTCATCGTCTTGGTCATCTGAGTGTATCCTTTTCACATTTTCGATTGAAGCTTGGGATGATTTTGGCGTGGGTCGGCCGGTCAGACCTAATGAGCGGTATACCCGCCATCGATCACGAGTTCTGATCCCGTCACGAACTTCGCGTCGTCGGAGGCGAGATAGGCGATGCCCGCCGCGATGTCCTCGGGCTCACCGACGTGGCCGATCGGGTGCAGATCGTCGAGCCCCTTGCGGAAGGCCTCGACCCCCTCCTCGGAACTTCTTGCCAGCCCCTCGACAAGCGGGGTCCAGATGAACCCGGGATGAACCGAGTTCACGCGGATGCCTTCCTTGGCATAAAGCAACGCGTCGGTCTTGGTCATCAGCCGGACGGCGCCCTTTGAGGCGTGGTAAGGTGGCAGATCTGGCGCTCCGACAAGGCCGTAGATCGACGACAGGTTGACGATGCTGCCTCCGCCCGCCTTTTTCAGGTGGGGAATAGCTGCTTTGGTGCAGTAAAATACACCGTTCACGTTGATATCGATCACCTTGCGCCACTCTTCCTCGCTGATCTCGTGCGTCGGCCTGTTGACCCCGGAAATCCCGGCATTGTTCACCACGACGTCGATCTGGCCGAACCTGTCGGCTGCCGCATCAAAGACCTGACGCACCGCGTCGGCATCGGCCACGTCGAGCTGCCATGAGTCTGCGGTGCCGCCCTGTGCCCTGATCTCTTCGCAGACCGCCTTGGCGTCACCGTCGTCGATATCGGTGACGGCGACACGTCCACCCTCACTGGCCAGACGCAGGCAGGTGGCCTTGCCAATGCCATTGCCTCCACCGGTGACGATGCAAGTTTTCCCGTCGAGACGTTTCATGGACTGATCCTTTCAGTTTACCTGGTGTGAATTCAGAGGTTCCCGTGCAGCAGCGAGCCGTGGCCCACAGAGCACATCTCCATAAGAGCGATTCGGCATACGCCAAAGGCACAGGTCATCGAGTGTCGCGAGCGCGCTGTCGGGATCGGAATCCTCGACGGCCAGGGTCAGTCTGCTCCGGCCCGCGATGGTAGCTCGGCAGATCTCGGCGCGGCTGCTGCCCTTGCGGAACAACAGCCGCGACTTGCCGACCGTCATCGGCAGGATCGAGGGGGCCGTATCGCCGAGCCGGGCCAAGAGATGAGCGGGGGAAAGCCCGGCATCGTCTTGCAAGCGTGTCGCGCGCAACTCTTTTGCCAATGCTCGCAGATCCGAACGGGAGAGCGGAAACAGGGGATACGCATGGTCTGTCCAATGCTGGAGCGGGCCAAGGTCATGGCCCCGGCTTTTCACTTCAAGCAGATTGCCGGCGCGCAGTTTCACCAATGTCAAAGGGCTGCGCTCTGTCAGGAGATAGACGTCAGTTCGCCGCTCAGCGCCCACGAGTGGCCAGGACTGTTGCAGCAGCGCCGCCGCATCCGGCACGTCATGCGGCCAAACGCGGAACTCATACCGCCCGGTTGCCATCTGCGGTTTCGTTTGTGAAGGGGCCTTGTTGCTGAGAATCACGAAACTTTTCGTAACCATGATGCCATAAACTCCATTACGACCCGTCGGTGCCGCTCGCCACAAGACATGACGCCGGTCGAAAGTCAGGCGAGATAGGTTCGCCTCAAGCCGGCGCATGACGTCGCCCGCGCATGGACCCTTGACAGTCGTCCGTCGGGCAAGGCGGTTGTAGATCGATTCCGACTATGAAATTAGCGTTGCCCCGTCTCGCCAACATTAACGCGGGTTAATGGGACCGGGTCGGCATCGGCTTGGTGTGGCCGGCGAATCCTCCGGTGCCTGGTTCCGCGTTGATGACCAACACACCCAGGGATTTTGAAGATCGTGTGTGTGCAGCCCAGGCCGGGTTAAGAGGAACCATGACCATTCGGTCAGGTCTGCCTCACCTGTTCCAGGTTTCTTGAAAGCCCTTATCGAGCATCCGAGATCGAAAGGCATGACGGCGCTGGACGGTCTGCCGATGGGGCAGCGCTGCGGCGCACTCGATCCGGGTGTCGTACTCTACCTGATCGAGGAACGCGACATGACCCCTCCAACTCACGATCCAAGTCCGGACAACAATCATGCCCCGCGCATTGACCCGGATTAATGAGATCTGTAGCCGGGTGCGCCAAACTTGAGCGCACAGACGCGAGCCGAGCTTGTCAAGGCAAACAGGAAGCGAGGAAATCGACCATGCTGGTCAGGAAAGTCATGTCCTCACCGGTAATCAGTGTAACATCCGAAACCACGATCCGCGACGCGGCAGAGCGCATGCGCGAGAACGATGTGGGCGCATTGCCCGTGCTTCAGGACGGAAGGCCAATCGGCATCGTGACCGACCGCGATATCGTCATGCGCGCGCTGGCCGCCACCGGCTTCGCCCTTGCGCTGGATACGAGGATCGGGGACATCATCACGCGCAAGGTGATCAGTTGTTTCGTCGATCAGGACGCAGCGGATGCCGCGGCACTGATGGGCGAAAAACGCATCCGGCGTCTGCTGGTGATCGACAGGTCAGGTGCGGCCTCCGGCATCCTGTCGATTGGCGACATTGCCGAACATGTCTCCGAGGAACTGGCCGGACAGACCCTTGGCGAAATCTGCGAAGCCCGCGCGCGCGACATGCCAGACTGATCCCGGGGACGTTACGCGGCCCCGACGGCAATTCCATTGTGCAGTGCCGCAAGATCGACTTGTGCAAGCTCCGCCAGCGCGGGCAGATCCTCTATCCGGATGTCCATGTGGTCGCCGGTCCTGATGATACCGGCCCGGTTCAGGCGTCGCAGTGTCCGGCAGACATGCACGGATGACAGTCCAGTGAAATCTCCGAGTTGCCGCTGGTTGATCGGCACATGGAACTCGCCGTCACATTGTGTGCCTCGTCCGGACACGCGTATGCAAAACTCGATAAGAACGTAGGCGATCCTGGTCTCTGCGCTCGCCTGACCAAGGCGCAGCATGCGTTCCGATTGCCGGGCCTGCGCCGCGATTTCCCGCTCCCGTTCGGCCTTTCGCAGATCAGGATATTCCTGAAGCAATCGCGCCCAGGCGGTCTTGTCGATGGAGACGATCACAGCATCGCACAGCGCCTCGATCTGCAGGAAGCTGGTCTTTCCGTCGGTGGCAGTCGGATCATAGGTTTCGCCGGGCAGAATGAATTCGATGATCTGCTGCTCCCCATCCTCGAGCAATTTCGAGGCGGCCAGCCAGCCTTCCACGACATAAAGGCGTGCGTGCGACTCATCACCCTCGCTCTTGAGTATCGCTCCCTTGGCCACCGTGCGGCGATCGGGGCGCAAGATGTCTTCGAACTTTGAATAGGTATTCAGCAACGGAAAGCCTCCTCGATCAAATTTTTCAAATCCATGTCCAGTCGCCTCACGGGCAGAAACCTATTTCCATTTAGGCCAAAACGCGCCTCAGGATGAGAAACTGCACAACCAGATCTCTCAGACTTTTACCATTTGAGCCGAATATTTGATAGTCCACCGCGCACCCAGCGACGCGTTAACGCGAGTTAATGCCGACAACTGAAAGTCGGTGTTAAATTCATGAGCGATGCAGATGACCGTACTCATATGGAGAAGGGAATGGCGCCTTGGCAAAGGATGAACCTCGCACAGACATCACTGATCTGGCGCGCCAGACACAGGCACTTTTCAACCTGAGCGGGGCGGCAGCGCCCCGATTAACGCAGGTCATGAAGGTGCAGGAGGGTATGCTTGAACAGGCAGAAACCTTCACCCGACACTGGATCGAGCGTCGTCAGGAAGCCATAGAGACCGCCCTCGAGGCCCTGAACAGCATGAATTCAAAGGGCAAGCCCGACCCTGTAGCGGCCATGCAGGCGATTGCCGACTGGCAGCGCGGATCGTTCGAGCGTCTGACGGCAGACTATCAGGAATGGATGACACTGTGCATGCAGGCCACGCAACTGGCCGCCACCCCACAAAGCGAAACCGGGCAAGACGACCCGGCATCGTCCAGCACCGATCAGGGCAAGGCTACGGCCAAATCCAAGGGCCGGGCAGCCTCGTCACGCTCAAAACCCGACCACGCGAAGCCGGTGTGACTGGCCGCAGTCCTGAAACATCTCAACCCCCGGTCGTGGCTGATGTCGTGAAACGCCATTCAGCCCGGGCCGGGATAGCCAGCGCAGCGGCGATGCCGGTGCGGAAACGAAACCAGAAGGAGAAAACAAGATGTCCATGCTCAAGGTGATCGAAGTCCTCGCCGAATCCGACAAGGGTTTCGAGGATGCCGCGCAACAGGCGGTGACGCAGGCGTCGCAATCGGTGCGCAACGTCAAGTCTGTCTACATCAAGGAGATGAATGCCGCCGTCGAGAACGGCCGGATTACGAGCTACCGAGTGAACGCCAAGATCAGCTTCCTCCTCGACGATCAGGACGCCGGTTAACCGGGCTTCGCTTGTGCGTATCTCACCCGCCCCGGCGCGCGCCGGGGCGGTTTTCGTTTGGGTCAGGGCTCCGCGCGGGACAGGATGCTCAGAACAGCCTGCCCAACCACCAGCGGCACCAGACTGCCACCCAGGACCAGCATCCATCCCCACAGGTCCAACGGCACCACACCCAGAACCGTCGTAAGCCCTGGCAGCCATGCGGCAGCGGCCACCAATACGGCCGACAGGGCAATCGCGTACCAGACCCATCGGTTCTGCACGACGGAGTTGCGGATCAGGCCGGTGCCCGCGTCACGCATGTTGAAAACGTGCCAGAGCCGCGCCAGTGCGAACGCAAGAAAGCCGATCGTCACGGCGGCGTCCTTGCCCAGATCCTGCCACAGCGCGATAAAGAAAACCGACAAAACCGACCCGGAAATCAGCATGCCCCAGAGGCCCGTGACGATCCAGTGCCTCCGTGTCAGTATCGGTTCCTTCGCCTCGCGCGGGGGGCGGTCCATGATGTCGGCGGGGCTTCCCCCGACGCCGAGCGCCAATGCCGGAAAGACGTCGAGCACGAGATTGATGAACAGGATCTGAAGCGGCAAGAGAGGTAGTGGCGCGCCGATCGCGGCGCAGAGGCCAACCGCCAGAACCTCACCCAGATTTCCAGACAGAAGATAGACAATGAAGCGGCGGATGTTCTCGAAGATCGTGCGCCCTTGTTCGATCGCCACGATGATCGTTGGAAAGGCATCGTCCTTGAGCACGATATCGGCCGCTTCGCGGGCGACATCGGTGCCGCGCTGCCCCATGGCAATGCCAACATCGGCCTTCTTGAGCGCTGGCGCGTCGTTCACGCCGTCACCCGTCATCGCCACCACGGCCCCCGAGTCCTGCCAGTGCCGGATCAAGCCCAGCTTTTGTTCGGGCGAAACGCGGGCAAAGACCTGATACTCCAGCAGGTTCCCTTGCTTGTTCTCGTCGTGGTCCCCGTCCGTCTGCGGCAGGTCGTTGCCCACAATGGCCCGGGGGTCATCCGCCAGACCCACATCCCGCGCGATCGCCGCCGCGGTGACGGGCTGATCACCGGTGACCATGATGACCGCGATACCGGCCCTGTGACATTGGTCTATGGCCTGCGCCACGTCACTGCGGGGCGGATCGGCCAAACCGACCAGGCCCAGCAGGGTCAAATCGCTATAGGGATCGGTGTCAGTGCTGTCCACCTGCCGTTCCGCAAAGGCAAGCACACGATACCCTTGCCCTGCCAGCGCCTCGACGCGTTCTGCCCATTCGTCTCGCCCCCGACCCGACAGCGTCTCGGCCTCGCCCTCGCGGGTGGCGATATGTGTCGAAATCTCCAGAACAGCCTCGGGTGCGCCCTTGACGGCCACGCGGAAGCCGCTTGCAGCCTTGTGAAAGGTCGCCATCATCTTCGTCTCTGCGTCAAAGCTCACCTCGCGCCCCTCGGGTTGCTCTTCGAGAAGCTTGTCGCGCCTGATGTCCACTGCGGCGGCCGCGTGCAGCAGGGCTATTTCCATCGGGTCGCCAGTACCGGCGGGACGCTCACCTGCATCCTCGTCCTCCGGACCCGCATCCGCGCCGCCGCCTTCGGTGTCCTTGTCCAGTTCGGCATTGTTGCAAAGGGCCGCCACTTCGAGCAGCCGACAAGCCAGCTCCGGCGGGGTCTCCGGCCGATCATCGTCTTCCCACGAGATATCCTTGTCTTCACTCGGCAATACCAGCCGCGCCACCCGCATCCGGTTCTGCGTCAAAGTTCCGGTCTTGTCGGCAAAGATCACGCTGGTCGATCCGAGTGTCTCGACCGCCGCCAGCCGTTCCACCAGAGCATTGCGTTGCGCCATCCGCCACATGCCGCGCGCCAGCGCCACCGTGGCCACGATCGGCAGGCCTTCGGGAACGGCGGCGACGGCAAGCGCCACCGCGGTCTCGAGCATCGGTACGATCTCCCGGCCCCCCAGCACGCCCAGAAAAGCCACGACCGCCGCGACGAGCAACGTCAGCACGACCAGATTGCGTCCGAGCCGGTCCAGCCGCTTCTCAAGCGGGCTTGCCTCCTGTTCGGCCTCGGTGGTCATTTGGGCGATGCCGCCCAGTTCGGTCTTCATCCCGATCTCGACCACCACGCCTGTGCCGCTGCCATCCGTGACCGCCGTGCCCTTGAAGGCCATCGAGCTGCGTTCGGCCAGCGGTGCGTCCTTGTCCACCGCGTCCGATGTCTTGGTGACCGGAACGGATTCGCCCGTCAGCGCCGCCTCGTCACAGGTCAGCCCGTTGGATTCGATCAGCCGAAGATCCGCAGTCACCACATCGCCTGCCTCAAGCAAGACGATGTCGCCCGGTACGAGGGTCTCTGCATCGACCGTGGTACTCTGCCCGCCGCGCCGCACCCGCGTCTGCACCGTTCCCAGGCTGCGCAACGCCTCCATCGAGCGAACGGCCTTCCATTCGGTGAAAAACCCGATGACCGCATTGAGCAGGATAGCCGCGAGGATCGCGAGCATCTGTACGATCTCGCTCATCGCGAAAGAGACGATAGCGGCACCGGCGAGAATAGCGATCACGAGGCTTTTGAACTGGTCCGCCAGGATTCTCCAGGGACTTGCAGTTTCCACTTCCTTAAGGCGGTTACGGCCGTGTTCTTTCTGCCGCCGCCGCACCTCGCCGTCATCAAGGCCAGTGTCCGGTTGGGCAGAGAGATCCTCGAGAACCTTCTCGACATTGCGGGAATGCATTGGCGTCATATGATACGTCCTGTTCCTGATTGCAGCTTTCCACGGACTTGCGGAAATAGTGACCTGGCCCGGATGATGCGCCCCTGAGTTCTGGGAGCAATGACAAAGCTGCGCTTCACCGCGCAGCCGCCATCGTCTTGCGGAACCCTCCGAGCGCCAGGCCCAGCCAGATGGCACCCATGCAGATTACCTCGAGGAGGTCTTTCCAGACCAGTGAAAATCCCACTCACCGGTAGAGAACCGCCTGCGCAAAGCCGGTGAAATGCGTCGCGGGCGACAGTTGCATCAGGCTGCGCAGCGGCTCCGGCATCGTCTAGAGCGGCGTGACACCGCCCGACAAAAGGCAGAGCACGATGAAATCCCCTCGCTTCGCGTGAGAACCACGCCCTCCACACGGCTGAGCAAGCGAATGTCCGGATTTCCTGCAGCCGCGCTCGAACACGCCGGACGCACCTTCCAGTAACACCCGCTTCCAGCTGTGGATCATCGTAGGGGGAATCCCGAACCGGCTCGCCAGTTCGGCAACCGTCTGCTCACCCTGCAGCGCTTCAAGCGCCACCTTCGCCTTGCACTCGGGCGCGTGGTGCTTGCGGCTCGACATCTGCTGGTCTCTTCCTCGTCGAAGATCAGCAGATAGCAATTCGTACCCCAGGTCAGTGTCCGGATTTCGCGGGGGGGTAGCTCATCGGACACCCCATTCTGGATTTCCGCTTCTTTCACAAAAGTTTATGAGGATAAGTGGTAGCCCGTAGGGTTGTCGCAGTTTCCAGCAAAAACAAGCCTGTAACCTATCCAACCGGCGCGAATACCACCATTGAAAACAAAGCGGAAAAGCCCGCTTTGTCCAACGCCAAATCCCGCCCCAATCGTGGCAAATTCATGAAGCCCGCGCACAAGCGCATGGCCCGGATTTTGGGCTATGCGTTGACGCTGGGCGACCATCAGGGCTGGGAAGCGTTCAGCGCCCTGGCGCAGGCGCGCATGACGGATCAGGAGCGCGCGGCCCTCGCCTGGGCGGCGCTGAAATCCCTCGACCCGGATCAGGCCGAAATGACGGCGGCGGCGGTTCTGGGATCAGCCGATGCGCCCTTGCCCCCGTTCCTGGGCGGCATGGAGGAAGCCCGGTCCTGGGCCTCTTACGCCAACCGCTCCGAACTCAAGGCATACGCCCTCGCCACCTATGAGGCCCTTGGACCGAGCGATCAGGCGGCGTTTCACCGACACATCAACGAAAGGAAGGTGGCGGCATGAAGATGCTTGTGCACCGGACCGTGGATAGCGCGGAACTGCCCTTTGTTCTCGATAACGTGAAGCTGCATCTGCGCGTGTCCGACGACGCGGAAGATGGCGCGATCCAGAACATGGCGCTGACGGCGGCGGCGGAGATCGAGCAATTCGCCCAGATCGCCCTGCTGCATCAGACGATCCGCGTCACGGTCTTTGACCCGACCCCGAACGAATATGCGTTCAACCTGCCTGTCGGGCCGGTGGCCGACGACGCTCCCCCGACCGTCACACTCGACGGCGAGGCGTTCACCGCCTTCGATTTCGTGGGCGGCAAGCGGCCCTATATCCGCTGGCTGGCCGATTATCACGATCTAACCCCCGACCGGATGACAATCGAGTATCAGGCCGGGTTCGGGGCGGATGCATCCGCCATACCTGCGGACCTCGCCCAGGCGCTCATGGATCAGGCCGCGCTGCACTATGACGGCCGGTCCCCGATGGACGCCAAGAGCCTCACCACATCGCCGCATATGGCCCGCGTGGGCGCGCGTTATCGGGGGGCGAAGGTATGACCGAGGCGGAGCTTGACGAAATCCTGACAGTGCATTGGCCCCGCGTCCTGCGGCGCGCGATGGCCGATGGCAGCGACGACTGGGCCAAGGGCTTTGCCAAGAGCATCGCCCGTCACGGCAAGCGGCCCGGATGGCGGCCCACGGTCAAGCAAGCGCAGATCATGCGGCGGATGGTGTCCGAGCTGGGCACCGCGCCCGAGGAACAAATGGAACTGATCGAGAGGTGAGAAGCGGCGACCCTGCGCGCCACCCCAGACGCAGGGCCGATGTGGTGGAACGGGTTAGCAACGGTGGCTCCACATCGGAAAGCTTACCACGGGCGGGATCAAAGGCAAGGGCAGTCCGCAAGGTTGAGGCCCGATCCCCGGCACCGCGCTCATGGTGTCGCAAGCAGCAACCGACCGACCGGCAGGAGCGCATGACCGGACGGGCCCAAAGCGATGGACCGGCTCCGTTGAGCAGGGATCACACGCAGAGGGCATAGGGACTGCCACGGCCGCGCGCTGTGGGCAGTCGTCCTATGCCCTTCGCTCCGAACCTCACCATTGAGCAGGTGGGGATAGACCAAAGGTTGAGAGAGTAGAGATGAACGAGGCGACGAAGAAAAAAAGGGCATGGCGCAAGGCGGATGGATCGAAGCTCGATCCTCGCCCGACCGTCGAGCGCGCGCCTGTTCCCCAGCCTGATCTGTTCTCGACTGGTCCCAATGCCGCGACTTTGGTCAGCGCGCGGGACCGTTGTTGGGAGTTGTCAATTTTCGCGCCCGGCGGAGAATTGGAATCAGCGGCCCCCGCCGAAAGAGCTATGCAATTCATGCAAGGGCTTGCCATTCCCGAGGGGCCGAATGCGGGCCAGCCAGTCCGGCTCGCCCCCTTTCAAAGCCAGTTCATCGAGGGCGCGCTGGCCCCGGACATTGCCGCCGCTGTTCTCAGCATCGGGCGCGGCAACGGCAAATCTGCGATCACGGCGGGGCTGGGCCTGGGCGGTTTGATCGGCATCTGGGATCGCCAACCCCGGCGCGAGATCGTCGCCGCCGCCCGGACCCGCGACCAGGGGCGGATCATCTGGGATTTCGTGGCCGGGTTCGCCGCTTCATTGCCGCTTGAGATACAACGCCGCCTGATCTATCGCCGCGCCCCGCGCCTGGAAATCGAATTTGAGGGCGACGGCGGCGGGCACGTCCTGCGGGTGATCGCGGCGGATGGCAAGTCGGCTCCGGGCGGCGCGCCCACCATGGCGATTCTGGACGAGCGCGGGCATTGGGCGCTGGATCGCGGCGACGAGCTGGAACATGCGCTGTTGTCCGGTCTGGGCAAGCGCGGCGGGCGCGCCTTCCTGATCAGCACATCGGCCAGCGACGATGCGCATCCCTTTTCACGCTGGATCGACGACCCGTCCCCCGGATCCTACATCCAGGAGCATCGCCCGGCCCCCGGCCTGCCCGCCGACGACCCTGAAAGCCTGCTGATCGCCAACCCCGGCGCGCCGCATGGCATCGGGTCTTCGCTGGAATGGCTCGAAGCCCAGGCGAAACGCGCGATTGCGCGGGGCGGATCGAGCCTCACAAGCTTTCGGCTCTACAACCGCAATGAGCGGGTTTCCGGTGAAAGCCGGGATCTTCTGATCACCCTCGATGAATGGCTGGCCTGCGAAACCGCGACCCTTCCACCGCGCCAGGGCGGCGTTGTGATCGGGATCGACTTGGGCGGATCGGCCAGCATGACGGCGGCGGCGTTCTACTGGCCCGAAACCGGGCGTCTCGAAGCGGTGGGCACCTTCCCGTCCATGCCGTCGCTGCTGGATCGGGGGCAATCGGACGGCGTGCAAGGGCGCTATGTCGAGATGCAGGAGCGCGGCGAGCTGACCGTTCTGGGTGACAAGACGGTGCCCGTGGCACCATGGCTGACCCAGGTGATGCGCCATGTCGAGGGTGAGCACGTCACCGCGATCACCATGGACCGTTACAAACAGGCCGAGCTGGGCGAGGCGATCACGCGGGCGGGCATCCGCGCGCCGCTGGTCTGGCGCGGCCAGGGCTTCCGTGACGGTGGCGAGGATGCGGAACGGCTGCGCCGGGCCGTGTTTGACGGGCAAGTGAAGGTCAGGCCGTCGCTTCTGTTGCGATCCGCCTTCGCGGACACGGTGTGCCTGCGCGATCCGGCCAACAACATCAAGATTGCCAAGGCCCGCTCGACGGGTCGGATAGACGCGGCGGCGGCAACCGTCCTGGCGGTGGCCCAGGGCGCGCGGATCGCGGCGCAGCCCAAGACGAAAGCGAGGATGGCATGGTTTTGAACGCTGGAAAGCTGGACAGACGGGTGCAATTCCGCCGGTTCGTTCTGGTCGATGACGGCTTCGGCCAGGTCGAGGAATGGCAGGATCACGGTTCACCCGTCGCAGCCGCGAAACGCGACATCAGCGATGCAGAGCGGTGGAGCGCGGGGCAGGTGCAAGCCACGATTTCAACGCGCTTCACTGTCCGATGGAGCGATTTCACAGCCGACATTGACCCGAAAGACCGGCTGATCTTCGAAGGTCGGGAATTTGAGATCGTTGGCGTCAAGGAAACGCCGGATCGCCGCCGCCGGATGCTGGAACTCACCTGTTCCGCGAGGGCGGATCAATGAGCATCCGCAAAGAACATCACCGCTATTCCGCGAAAGTGACCCGCACGAAACGCTGGAAAGCGCTGCGGGCGGAAATCCTCGAACGCGACCGCTACCGCTGCAAATCCTGCGGCTGCGGCGGGCGGCTGGAGGTGGATCATATCAAGCCGGTCAGGACGCACCCGGAACTGTCCTATGACCCCGGCAACCTTCAGGCGCTTTGCCCCGGTTGCCACACGAGAAAGACCCGGATCGAGTGCGGGCACCCCCCGCCCCGAGAGGACCGCCAGAACTGGCGGCAAGCCGTCGAGTCGCTTGCGCGGCCCGGCAACAACCCTGTTGAGCAGAAAGGATAAACCATGCTCGATTCAGTGAAGATCGCACGGCGGCAAAGCGAAATCCGCCAGAACCTCGCCGAACTGGCGGGCAAGGAAACCCCGACCGAGGATGAAGTGCGCAGCATGGAATCGCTCGATCTGGAGTATCGCCAGAACGAAACCCGCTATCGCGCGGCCCTGATCGCGGAAGATACCGAACGCCGGGACGCGGGCAGCGAGTTGGAAACCCGCTCATCCCAGGAATGGGCCGAGATGATGGCCGGTTTCGAGATGCGCCAGGTCGCGCTGGCCCTCGATGAGGGGAGGCAACTGGACGGCCAGACCGCTGAGATCGTGCAGGAGCTGCGCAGCGCGGGCGGCTTCCGGGGCATCCCGGTGCCGTGGCAGGCGCTTGAGCAACGCGCGGGCGAGACGATCAGCACCGGCACCCCTGATCCGATCAGCACCCGCCCGATCATCGACCGGTTGTTTCCCGACAGCATGGCCAGCGCCATGGGCGGGCAGATGATCGCAATCGACCACGGTGCAGCGGAATGGCCGGTGGTCACGTCGAGCGTGACGGCGGGCTGGCAGGACGGCGAGACGGCGAACGTGGCCGGCCCGAGCGCCTATGAAACCGCCGACCGGGCGATGAAGCCGGATCATACCCTGGGCATTCAGATGAAGATCACCCGGCGCAGCCTGAAACAATCCGGGTCGGCCCTGGAGCAGGCGGTGCGGCGCGACATGGCCGGGGCCATGGGGCAGGCGATTGACGGGGCGGTTTTCAACGGCACCGGGGCCGATGGCCAACCCCTTGGCGTCATCGCCGGGGCATCGACCTACGGTATTACCGAAACCGCGGTGAACGAAACGGCAGATTATGCCGCGATCCGCGCGGCTGTGGCGGCCTTCATGGTGGCCAATGCGGCCAGCGGCCCCGGCGCGATCCGGGCGATGATCCGCCCCGAGCTGTGGTCTTTCCTCGATGATGCGCTGATCAGCGGCACGGCGGTTTCCGAATGGGACCGGCTGACAAGGCAGATGACCAACATCAACACCACGTCCAACGGGCTGGAGGCACCCAGCGGCACCCCCGAGGCCACCACGGCGCTGTTGACGACTTCGAGCGGCGGCGTCGCCCCGTTCTTTGTCGGCGCATGGGGGGCGGTGGACATGATCCGCGATCCGTTCTCCGATGCACAATCGGGCGGCTTGCGGATCACGGCCCTGGCCACGCTTGACGTGACGGTTGCGCGGCCCGTGCAACTGCGTGTCCTGACCGGGCTGGAGCTGGCCTGATGCTCTGGGGGGCGTCACTCGGCGCGCTGGAGCTTCGCGAGGATGGCGGCACAACCCGCCTTCGAGCGACGTTCCCCTATGGCGCGGAAACCGAACTGGCACCGGGGCGGCGAGAAACCTTCGCCCCGCGTGCCTTCGCAACCCGGATCGAGACAGGCGAGGATATTCACCTTCTGGCCGGGCACGACTACAACCGCCCGCTGGCCAGCCGCGCGGCGGGCAGCCTGACCCTGAGCGAAAGCGAGACCGCGCTGGAACTCGAAGCGAGGATCGACACCGGCACGAGCTGGGCGGCGGACTTCCTCGCCGCGCATCGCGCCGGGCTGATCCGGGGCCTGTCACCGGGTTTCCAGGTTCTGCCCGATGGTGAGCGGATCGAGCGGCAGGGCAGCGACTACCTGCGCACCGTAACCCGCGCGGCGCTGTTCGAGCTTTCGGCGGTGACGCGCCCGGCCTACCCGGCGGCGCAGATCGAGGCGCGGAACTGGCAACCCATTGGCGAGGTGGCAAAGCGCCTGACGCACCGCCCCGCCGCGATCCGGTGGAGGTGATAATGCTGGGATGGCTCAAGAACAAGCTGCGGCCGATCGAGGCCCGATCGAGCGGGTCGGGATATACCGCCCAGGTCGTGGCGGCGCGGGAAAGCTTTATCAGCGGACGGCGTGGCGTGGCCGAACTCACGGCAACGGTGCAAAGCTGCGTCTCGCTCTGGGAAGGCGGCTTTGCCATGGCGGACGTGGCAGGCACCGACCTACTGACCCGCCAGACCATGGCGATGATCGCCCGTGCCGCCGCCTTGAACGGCGATGCGGTGTTCCTGATCACGGAATCGGGCCTTGTGCCCGCCACGGATTGGGAATTGACCACCCGCGACGGACGGCCCCGCGCCTATCGTCTCAGCATCCCCGAGGCAGGCGGCGGACGCACCGTCACGGCCCTTGCCGCCGAGGTGCTGCACCTGCGGATCGGCACGGACAACCTGACACCGTGGATCGGCACCGCGCCGCTGCGCCGGTCGAGCCTCACCGGGGGGATGCTTCACGCGGTGGAATCGGCCCTGCGTGAGACCTTCGAGAATGCCCCGCTGGGCAGTCAGATCGTGCCCCTTCCCGATAGCGGGTCCGAGGACATGGAGAACATGCGCCACGCCTTCCGGGGGCGGCGCGGTTCAACCCTTGTGGTCGAGGGCGCGGCCCAGGCCGTGGCGGCGGGGATGCATCCCCTGGCCGACAAGAAGCCCGATCAGCTTTCCCCGGACCTGTCAAAGAGCATGACCGCCGAGACGCTGGCAGCGGCGCGCGAGGGCATCATGGGGGCCTATGGCGTGTTGCCCAGCCTGTTGAACCGTTCGGCCACAGGGCCGGTGGTGCGCGAGGCGCAGCGGCAACTGGCGATCTGGACCCTGCAACCCATCGCGGCCCTGCTGGCCGAGGAAGCATCCGCCAAGCTGGGCGCGCTGGTCGAGATCGACACTATCCGCCCCCTGCAAGCCTTCGACGCGGGCGGGCGCGCCCGTGCCCTGTCCGCGATCATCAAGACGATGGCCGAGGCGAAAGAGGCGGGCATTCCCCCCGGCGACGTGTCCGGGGCGATGCGCATGGTCGATTGGGAGAGATAAGGCAGGGCGCGCCTGCGGGTTTGGTTTCATCCCCCAAAGCGCCCCCGTCAGTCGGTGAGTGGGAAAACCCCGACAGCGCGCGGCCGGGTTCTGCTGACTTCCTACCGGCGTGGCGCGCATCGACTGTTATTCCTTCGAGGAACTTGCCTCGATAACAGTGCGCAAGACCTTCATTTCTGAAATCAGATCGCTCTGCCGGGAGCTTAGCGTTTCCATGAGATCACACTGAACGTTTATGCTGTGTGTCAGCGCTTTGATCGATTCTGTTAGTTCTTGAATGGTCTCTTTATCCATTTCATTCCCTTTTTGCTAAGCGGACGCCTGGCCCCCCGCCATTCTCTTCGATGAACTCGACCCCCGCATCTTCGAGAGCGGTGCGAATCGCTGCGATGGTGTCGGCGGCAACCATTGAAACATCGGTTTCGGCCCGCCTGACCGTCTTGTCAGTCCTGCCGGTGACCCTAGCAATATCCGCCTGCGATACACCTACCATGGCCCGCGCGGCTCGAATTTGTGCTGACGTGATCATGCTCTATTGTCCGGTATCGGACATTATGTTATGTCCTGTTTCAGACATTAACCCAAAACAGGAGACCCTGACAATGACCAATGACCGCGCCCGCGCGAATGAGGAAGATCAGCCCGCCGCAACCAACCTGCAAAAATACCTGGATGACCTACAAGATCGCGCAGCTTGCTTAGCTAGCATCGTGAGTGCGGTTGATCACCTTGAGAACGTGCCGGGCTATGAAGGCTTGCGGATCGACCTGACAATCGCGGCCAGGGAAATGGCAACCTACATGAACCACCATCTTGATCTGGTGAACCGCCCCCAAGAGGTGCAGGCATGAAACAGAAATGCCATGAGCCTGACCTTGAGGATGACCTCGCCGAGCTTCACGCGCTATCCTTTGCAATCGAGACATGTGCCGATGTGTGCATCGGGCTTCTAAGCCCAGACACCGCCCGCGAGGCCCTGCCTACGCTGGTCCGGCTCCAACAGGACACAATTGAGCGGGTGCGCGACCGGATCGAGAGGTTGGGGAAAGTTAGCTAGATCAGACGCGTCGTATTCGCGCGTCAAACAGATAGGGTTGACCTCTCATTATTCGTGAGTTATGCAGATAGCATGAAAGCCGCTGCCTTTAATAAGCTCATTGCAGAAGCATACACGACGCCTGAGAAAACGGTGATCGTGTATGCGCGGCTGCTGAAAGAGGCTGGACTTATCACGACAGGGGCGCGAGGCCGCAATGCCCCCGAGATGACGCCTCTGGACGCGGCCCGCTTGACCCTTGCTATACTGACCACCGAAAGCCCGTCGCAATGCGTCGAGCGTGTCAAGCGGTTCGGCAAAATCAAGTATTCCCCGAACTTCAAGAAAGCCTACCGGGGCTATGAGACGATCCAGCCGGATCACTTCGCAAGCCTGTTCAAGGGCGAAACCTTGGAAGAGGTGCTGGCCTACATGTTCGGTCTGCCCGCGACAGTCGGTATCGAAGAGAGCTGCCGGTGGTTCGAGAATAATGTGTTTCACCTGCGCGTTTCGGATTTCGATGTTCTGGCCGAGCTGTTCCAATGGAAGATGGAAGGCCCTGAAATCGTCGGCGAGCTGATGGTGCCGTTCAAGGGTGAGGAGATGGTGCACACGGATGGAGGCTTTCAACACGTTGAAAGCTTCACCCCGATCAAAGGCGGCGTCCGCACCGAACGGTCCATCTCTGGCATAAGCTTCTTGGAGATCGGACTCGGGCTGTTGCCCGATGAAGAAAAGGCGGGGGGTGCATAGTGATGGCAGCCCGTCCAGCCCTTGTCTCGCAAGCCGAAATCAAGCGCACTTTGCAAGCGGCTCTGTCCGCCGGCCTGCGTATCGGTCGGGTCGAGGTGGATCATGCCACGGGCCGCGTTGTCGTGTTTCCCGAGGGCGCGACGGCACAGGTCGCTGGCCCCGATCCTGATGAGCTGCTGAAATGACGCGGCGCAAGAACCCATATCCCGGTGTTCGCAAGAACGTGGTTAAGGGACGCATCTACTGAAAGTTGAGCGCGGCGACTTTCGAACCAACATCCCCGGCCCCTACGGATCGCCCGAGTTTCTGGCAGCGTATGAGGCCGCGCTTGCCGGTTCCAAGGCTTCCAACACATCGACCGCCCTTCCTGGCACGCTTGCATGGCTGATCGAGCAATACTTGCGCAGCCTGCGGTTTCAGAATCTTTCCGACAGTCGCAAGCGGACGATTCGGCTTGAACTGGACTGGCTTCGCAAAGAGGCGGGGAAATATCAATTTGAGCGCCTGGAAGTCCGGCACGTCGAAGCCCTCATGTCGAAAAAGAAGGGTCCGACCGCCGCGAACACGGTTAAGAAAAACCTGTCCATGCTGTTCAACTTCGCGGCCAAGAAGCTCAACTATACCGGCCCGAACCCAGCGCGCCACGCCGAACGGATGAAAACGAACCCGGACGGCTTCCACACATGGACCGACGCCGAGGTGAATCGCTTTCTTGAGCGGCATGGGCCGGGCACCAAGGCGCGCTTGGTCATGCTGCTGGCGCTGAATACCGGCATGGCCCGACAAGACCTCGTTCGCGTCGGTCGCCAGCACGTCAAGGCGGGCCGCATCGCCTATCGCAGGCACAAGACCGCTGTTGCGGCTGACATGCCGATCTTGCCTGAGCTGGCCGAGGAGCTACGCCACGTTCCGCAAGACAGGATGCTGTTTGTCACCCAGGACAAGAGCGACAAGCCCTATGCCGTCGCATCGCTGGGCAACTGGTTCCGGGACAGGTGCGCCGAGGCCGGTGTTCCCGGATCGCTGCACGGCCTGCGGAAAGCGGGGGCCACCCGACTTGCGGACGCCGGGGCGACGGAATGGGAAATCGCTTCTTACCTTGCTCATTCCGACACGACACAGGCAGCGGTTTACACCAAAAAGGCCAATCGGGCGCGCCTTGCAGACAGCGGATTTGCGAAGCTGAGTGCGGGAAAAGTGTCCAACCTATCCGACAAGTTGGACAGGAAGGAAGGAAAAGCCGATGAATAACAATTGCTTATCGGGAGAAGTGGTAGCCCGTAGGGGAATCGAACCCCTCTTTCCAGGTTGAAAACCTGGCGTCCTAACCGATAGACGAACGGGCCACGCCGTGGCGTGTGGCGTTGTCTAGAAAAACCCGCGCGCCCGTGCAAGCGGAAAGTTGGCCCATGCGAACAAAAAACGCCGGGTGCCGTGCGGCGCGCTGCCAGGGAGGGACTTGGCGTGGCGGCGTGGCTCAGGCCCCGGCCCGTGCCGCATCTTCAAGCCGGAGCTGCACGCTGGTGCGTCCGCGCCAGTGATTGAGTTCCAGCCGCCCGGCGAGATGAAAACGCGCACCGCCATGGCCCTCCAGCGCGGGGCCGAGCGGCCCGTCGAAAGCTCCGAACGCTATGGCGTCGAGCCGCGCGCCCATGCCGTCGCCGAAACCCAGCTTGAGATGGCTTTCCCCGACCCGCCGCGCGAAGGTGATCTGCATGTCGGGAAAGGCAAAGCGCGGCGCGGGTGCCCCGGCGCCGAAGGGTCCGGCCGCCTCGATCCGCTCGACCAGCTCGACAGTGGCGGCGCCGGGCATCAGGACCCCGTCGAGCAGCAGCGCCCGTGGACCCAGCCGGTCGGCGCCCTGTTTCGCCAGAAGCTCCGAAAGCCGTGCCATCGCGTCCTCGAGCCTCTCGCGCGCCACGCTCAGGCCCGCGGCCATCCTGTGCCCGCCGCCCTTCATGAGCAGCCCCTCGGCCGACAGCCGCTGCACCGCCGCGCCAAGGTCGATCCCCGAGACCGACCGCCCCGATCCCTTGCCCTCGTCACCTTCCAGGCCGATCACCACCGCCGGGCGGCCCGTCGCCTCCTTGAGGCGGCTGGCCACGATCCCCACCACGCCGGGATGCCAGCCCTCGCCCGCCGCCCACACAAGCGGCGCATCGAATCCCCGTGCCTCGGCCTGCGCCAATGCCGCCGCGCGCACCGTCTCCTCGATTTCGCGCCGCTCGGTGTTGAGCTGGTCGAGCCGTTCGGCCATGGCCCGCGCTTCGCCCGCGTCGCGGCAGGCCAGCAGCCGCGCACCGAGGTCGGCCTTGCCGATTCGCCCGCCCGCGTTGACCCGCGGCCCAAGCAGGAAGCCCAGGTGATAGGGCGCGGGGGCGGTGTCCATCCGTGCCACGTCGGCCAGTGCCACGAGGCCGGGCCGCCCGCGCCGCGCCATGATCTTGAGCCCCTGCACCACGAAGGCGCGGTTCACCCCGACCAGCGGCGCCACATCCGCCACCGTGGCCAGCGCAACGAGGTCAAGCATCGCCATCAGGTCCGGTCCCTGCCGCCCCGCGCCCTCGCGCCACTGGCGCCCCGCCTCGACCAGCATCAGGAACACCACCGCCGCCGCGCAAAGATGCGCGAGATCGCCGCTCTCGTCCTGCCGGTTGGGATTGACCACCGCCATCGCGGGCGGCAGCGTCTCGCCGCCAAGGTGATGATCGAGCACCATCACGTCCGTTCCTGCCGCCGCTGCGATCGCATCATGGCTCAGGGTGCCGCAATCGACGCAGATGATCAGGTCATGCGTCTCGGCCAGCGCGGCCATGGCCGGCGCGTTGGGGCCATAGCCCTCGTCGATCCGGTCAGGCACGTAAAGCGTTGCCGTGATTCCCGCCTGGCCCAGCCAGTCGATCAGGAGCGCCGCCGATGCACCGCCATCCACGTCGTAATCGGCAAAGATCGCGATCCGCTCGCCCGCCTCGACCGCGGCGAGGAACCGCGCGGCAGCCTTTTCCATGTCGCGCAAGCCGCGCGGGTCGGGCAGCAGGTCACGCAGTTGCGGCGCGAGAAACCCCTCGGCCCCGTCGGCATCCACCCCGCGCCGCGCCAGAACCTGCGCCACTGCGCGGGGCAGCCCCGTCGCCTGGACGAGCATCTCTGCGGCGCGGTCGATCTCGACGCCGGGGCCAAGCCACTCCCGCCCCGTCAACGATGTCTCGACACCCAGAAAGCTCACGGAGTCTGTCCCTTCATCTTGCCCCCCAATACTCCGGGGAGTGTGAGGGGCAGGGCCCCTCACATCCGCCCTTGCATCCAAGCCCCCCGGTCCCGCCTCAGACCGTCTCGATCCGCAGTGCCACCGGCGCCCCGACCATTACCTCGAGTTGTCCCATCGCGGCGAGCGCCTCATCGAGCGCGCGGCGCTGGGTCTTGTGGGTCACGATCAGCACCGGGGCCGAGGCGTCCTCGTGCCCGTATTGCCGCATCCGGTCGATCGAAATGCCCGCTTCGCCCAGGACGGTGGCGATCTTGGCCAGCGCGCCGGGCTTGTCCTGAAGCGTCATGCGCAGGTAATAGGGTGCGGGTGTGGCACTCTTGGCGGCTTTCGCGGGATCGAGCCCCACCGCCGGGCGGCCGAACGTCGCCGGGCGGATGCCGCGGGCGATGTCCATCACGTCGCTCAGCACCGCGCTGGCGGTGGGGCCTTCGCCCGCACCCGCGCCGCGCAGCACGATCTGGCCCACCTGGTCGCCCTCGATCACCACCATGTTGGTGCCGCCCTCAAGCTGGCCCAGCGGGCTGTTTGCGGGGACAAGGCAGGGGCTCATCCGCTGTTCGAGCCCGCGCGCGCCCATTTGCGCCACACCGAGGAGCTTGATGCGAAAGCCCATGTCGGCGGCGGCGCGGATGTCCTCTATGGTGATCCGGCCGATGCCCTCCATCTCGACGCCTTCGAAATTGACCTGCGTGCCAAAGGCGATGGCCGACAGCAGCGCAAGCTTGTGGCCTGCATCGATCCCGCCCACGTCCAGCTCGGGGTCGGCTTCGAGATAGCCCAGCGCGCCCGCCTCTTCGAACACGGTCTCGTATGACAGGCCCGCGCCTTGCATCCGGGTCAGGATATAATTGCAGGTGCCGTTCATCACGCCCATCACGCGGACGACCTCGTTGCCGGCCAGCCCCTCGGTCAAGGCCTTGATGACCGGAATGCCGCCCGCGACGGCGGCCTCGAAACGGATCACCCGGCCCGCCGCTTCGGCGGCTTCGGCCAGCGCCTGGCCGTGATGGGCGAGCATCGCCTTGTTGGCGGTCACGACATCCTTGCCGGCGTCGATGGCGGCCTCGGTCGCGGCCTTGGCGGGCCCGTCGCTGCCGCCCATGAGCTCGATGAAGACGTCCACGTCGTCACGGGTGGCCAGCTTGACGGGATCGTCCTCCCACGCGTAATCGCCGATGCGCACGCCGCGATCCTTGTCGCGGGTGCGGGCCGAAACCGCGGTGATCACAACCGGACGGCCCGCGCGGGCGGCCAGCAGGTTGGCCTTCTGGCGGACGATCTTGACGACACCGGTGCCGACGGTGCCCAGTCCGGCAATACCAAGGCGCAGGGGTTCACTCATCGGGGCCTCCGGGACAACAACAGGAAAAGGGTCATGCGCCGTGTAGCCCGGGGCGCGGCCATGCGCAACATGCGAGCCGTCGGGCCAGGTTCGGGCGCGGAGTCAATCGGCCTCCCGCGCCCGCAGCCGTGCCGCCCGCGCCCTGAGCGCGGCCACGCGCGCCGCGATCTGCGCCTCGCTGTCGTCGTCGATCCGGACCTCGCGCGCCGCTTCGATCAACGGCTCGACCGGCACCAGCCGCGGATAGTCCGCCCGCTCCAGTGTTGCGGGCACATTGTCATCGAGCGCCGGAAAGTCGGCACAACCCGGCAGCAGGGCCAGGACGCCGAGAGCGATGAGGCGCGCGCAGTGTTCCATGCATCCTTCCTGCCGCAGGCCGGGGCGCGGCGCAAGCGCGGGGTTTGATTTGAACATTTGTTCAGTTAATCTCGCCCCATGGCACGCACCCAGGGTTCCCATTCCGACATCACCGGTCCGCGCATCCGCGCGGCGGCGCTTGGGCTTTTTGCCCGGCACGGCTATGCCGCCGTCTCGATGCGCCAGATCGCGGGCGAAGTGGGGGTTCAGGCCGGCGCGCTCTACAATTACACGCCCGACAAGCAGACCCTGCTTTTCGAACTGATGCGCGGCCACATGGAGGATCTCCTGGCTGCCCGCGCCGCCGAGGCCGCCGAGAATCCTGGCGCCGACCCGATGGCGCGGTTGGAGAATTTCACCCGTTTCCATATCCGCTTCCATATCGAGCGGCCCGACGAGGTGTTCATCGCCTACATGGAACTGCGCAATCTCGACCCCGCGAATTTCGCCGAGATCGAGCATTTGCGCCGCGCCTACGAGGACGAGTTGGAGATGATCCTGCGCGATGGCGTGGGGCAGGGGGTTTTTGCCGTGCCCGACCCGCGCGTCGCGAGCTATGCGGTCATCGCGATGCTGAACGGGGTCAACACCTGGTATCGGTCGGCGGGGCGGCTGTCGCTCGAAGAGGTCGAAACGCTCTACTGGGACATGGTGCGCAAGGCGGTTTCGGCCTGAGGCGGCTCAATGGTCGCGCGGGGTCCAGTCGCCGCCCTTCGCCTCGCGCCGGCGCAGGCGCAGCGCAAGGCCCAGCGCGACGCCGGTGCCCACCGCCACGGTCAGATCGACCAGCACCGTCAGCACGAGCGTCAAGACAAGCAGCAGCACGTCCGACGCCCGCCCGCGCATATAGCTGCCCCAGCGTTCCGGCTCGCTCATGTTCCAGGCGGTCAGGATCAGCAGACCGGCCAGCGCGGGCATGGCGATCCGGCCCGCCAGCGGGGCCGCGATCCACATGATGAGCAGGAGTGTCAGCGCATGCACGATCCCCGCCACCGGCGTCCTGCCACCGGCGCGCACATTGGTCGCGGTGCGCGCGATGGCGCCGGTCGCGGGCAGCCCGCCGAAACAGGCCGAGGCAAGGTTGGCCACGCCCTGCGCCCTGAGTTCCGCGTTGGGCCGGTGCGCGCCGCCGATCATCCGGTCGGCGACGATCGCCGAGAGAAGCGATTCTACCCCCGCGAGGAAGGCAATGACCAGTGCCGCGGGCAAGAGCGCGATGATGCGCTCATAGCTGATGTCGGGCAGGGCAGGCAGCGGCAGGTTCCGCGGCAGCGCACCGAACCGCGTTTCGATCGTCTCCACCGGCAGGTTCAGGAACGCCACCAGCGCCGAGGTCGCCGCCACCGCCATGATCAGCCCCGGAAAGCGTGGAAAGGCCCGGCGCAGCACCACGATCAGCGCCATGGTCAAAAGCCCGATACCAAGGCTCGCACCGCTCAGGCTCTCGCGCGCGGCCCAGAGCGCGGCCAGCTTCTCGATGAATTCGGCCGGCACCTGGTCGAGGGGCAACCCCATCAGATCCTTGAGTTGCGCCGCCGCGATGATGATGCCGATGCCGATGGTAAAGCCGTTGATCACCGGTTCCGGCACCAGAGCGATGAGCCGCCCGGCCCGCATCTGCCCACCGATGACGAGGATGATCCCGGCCATGAAGGTGGCGAGGATCAGCCCGTCCATCCCGTGCTCGGCAATGACGCCATAGACCACGACAATGAAGGCGCCGGTCGGCCCGCCGATCTGCACCCGGCTGCCGCCCAGCGCCGAGATCAGGAACCCTGCGACAATCGCGGTGACGAACCCGGTTTCCGGCCCCGCCCCCGAGGCGATGGCGATGGCCAGGCTGAGCGGCAGCGCGACCAGCGCCACCGTCACCCCGGCGATCAGGTCGGCGATGAACGCCGCCCTTGTATAGCCGGGCATGGTGCTCAGGATCTTGGGTTTCATGGGCGCGGTTTAGCGCCGGCTTCGGTCGCTGTGCAACCGTGAACATCCCGGAACATCTTGCCCGCCAGAGTGCACATCCGCGCCAACACGGTTGGAACGGTTACGCCTGCCCGCTCTTCGATCGGCGGGCAGGCGCATCATGGCCGCTCAATGCGCGGGGCGGATGAAGGTGCCGTTCTGCAACTCGCGGAATGCCTGTTGCAGCTCTTCGCGTGTGTTCATCACGATCGGCCCGTGCCAGGCCACCGGCTCCTGGATCGGCGCGCCCGAGATCAGCAGGAAGCGCACACCTTCCTCGCCCGCCTGCACCGTCACCTCGTCGCCGGTGCCAAAGCGGATCAGCGTGCGGTCACCCGACATGTCGCGGATGTTCACCTCCTCGCCCATCACTTCCTTCTCGAGCAGCACGCCCGAGGGTGCGCTGGCATCGGCAAAGGCACCCGACCCGGCAAAGACATAGGCGAATGCGCGGCGATAGGTATCGACCTTGAAGGTCTTCTTCACCCCCGGCGGCACAGAGATGTCAAGGTATTGCGGATCGGCGGCGATTCCGTCGACCGGTCCGCGCTTGCCCCAGAACTCGCCCACCACGACGCGCACCCTGGTGCCGTCGTCGTCGATCACTTCGGGAATGTCCTTGGCCTCGACATCCTGATAGCGCGGCGCGGTCATCTTCAGGCTGGAAGGCAGGTTCCCCCACAGCTGGAACCCGTGCATCTGGCCTTGCGCGTTCCCCTTCGGCATCTCCTGGTGCAGGATTCCCGACCCGGCGGTCATCCACTGGACCGAGCCGGCGCCGAGCGTGCCGGTATTTCCAAGGCTGTCGCCATGCTCGACCTCGCCGGCCAGCACATAGGTGATGGTCTCGATCCCCCGGTGCGGATGCCATGGAAAGCCGCGCAGGAAATCCTCGGGGCGCTCGTTGCGGAAATCGTCGAAGAGCAGGAACGGGTCCAGTTCGGACGGGTCCTGGAAGCCGAAGGCGCGGTGCAGATGCACGCCTGCGCCCTCCAGCGTCGGCGTGGCCTTGCGGGTCTCGATCGTGGGTCTGATGGACATGGTCCCCTCCATCCTGTTCGCGTGTGGAACAGAAATAGGGTGGCCGGGGGCTTGCGTCCACTGTCACCGGCGCGCGTGATCTGTGCGCGGATGCACGGGTCGCGACCACCGGCCATGGCGCCGGCTTGCGTCGCGATCAGCTGCAATCGCTGCAGAAACTCAACCGCGGACTGAAACGCAGACGGGTGAATATGAAGGATTTGATCTCGACCGGGTCCATGCCGATCTTGAACAGCGGCGTATAGGTGCTCCAGGTCTCGACGAGGACGACCCGTTCCTGATTGGGCACGGTGGGCAGCTTCGACTCCCAGCTGTGGATATCGTCATTGCTCAGACTGGTGAGTCCGCTGCCGCGCTCTTGCGACCAATCCACGCGGAAACTCTCGTGATAGTCCGACCAGCGCACCACGGAAACGCGGATCTTCGTGGCGTCATGGGCCTGCGACAGTTGATCGAAAAGATCCTTGGTGTTGTCGATATAGGTCGGGGTGATATCGTTGGATTCGCGCGACAGCATGTCCGCGATGGTGTTGGCCGCCTTGGTGTTGATCGAGGCCTGGCGATAGCCCTCGAAATAGACGAAGGTGCCAAGCAGCCCCCACAACACCATCGGAAAGATGATGGCCGCCTCGACGGCCACGGTGCCGCGGGTTTCGTCGCGAAAGGCCCTGAGCCAGGTTATGATCTTCTTGAGCATGTCAGTCCGGCTCCTGAACGAAGGCCGAGGAAACCACCAGCGCAGCCTGGCCGGCCCCGTCGGTCTTGAGTTGCTTGCCAAGACCCGTGGTCGGAAAGATCGGGTCGAATTTCACGCAGGCGCGCAGTATCATCAGCTCGTTTTCCTGCCCGTTGACGAAGGTGCGCACCGGCTCCACCTCTTCGGAGGTGTCGATGCAATCGACATCGGTGGGCACTGTCACCGCGTCGCGCAGGTCGACCGGTACCATTTCGAGCCTCAGCGTCGTTTCGCAGCCCGGGATTACCCCGGCATATTCGCAGATTTCGGCCTTGATCTCGTCATGCTGTGGCGCGGTGCCGGTGCCCAGCCGTATACTGCGCACCGCCATGTCCATCCCGCGTTCGAGCATCGCATGGCGCAGCGTGATCATGCCCAGCTCGACCGAGCTGAGAAAGATCATGATGAAGGCGGGAAACAGGATCGCGAATTCGACCGTCGCGGTGCCATCCTCGCGGCGAAGCCAGCGCCGCGCGCGCTGCCTGATGCAGGAGCGATGACTCATTGGATCAGCCTCAGCTTGGAAATTGACGACGCGATCGAGGAAAAGGCATCGCTGATCTCGATTCCGTCGACGTCGAAATAATGGCCATCCGAGCTTGCACAGGATTTCAGAACCTGCTGGCCCCGCCACGGTGCCTCGAAGCCGATGGTGAAGATGATCGTGCCTTCATCCTTGGCCGCCTGGCAGATTGCGTCGGTGCGGCTGTCCTTGGCGTAGTTGCCGACATAGCTGTAGGCATAGCTGCGCCAATAGCTGTTCGCGTAGGAGCTGCTCCAGATCCCGTCGTAAAGCTCGAAGGCGATATACCTGTTCGAGGCCTGGTGGAAAAGTTGCGGGAAAGTCAGGCGCTGTGCATCACTGCCGCCGATGGGCTCATCGCCGTAATAGGGCGAGAACCAGTAGGCGCGGTTGCCGCTGGCCTGCTTGTAGTAATAGGTCGAGCCGATCCTGATCGAATAGATCCGGCGATAGTAGCCACCCACATTGCCCTCGTAGTACCACACGTCGGTCTGGCCGTCCTCGTAGTCATCGTTGAGGTAGTACTGCGCGGTGTTCTCGCCGTCCGACATCACCACCAACACCTTGAGAACGTCCTCGTCATAGGCCGTCGGCAGATGCGTGAAGGTCGGGTCGACATCGCCATCGGCGATCATGTCGTTCACCACCGGGTTCATGCTCGGATCGAGCAGTGCCGCCCCCCATTTCACCCCGATGTCGATCGAGGTGTTCCCGTTCACGCCGAGATCGTCGACATAATCCTCCATCGTTCCGCGGTTCATCGAATAAGCGAGAATCTCGGCGTTGAGGTTTTCGGAGCAGACCGGCAGGCGCAGGTTTTGCTCCGCCGTATACCACGGGTCGAACGGGCCGGTGCGTTGCAGGCTGTCACTGGTCGACACGCTGGTCGTGCTGAAATCGGACGCGTTGAAATCGACGCAATGGGAATAGTCATGCTCGTCCGTGAGGTTGAAATGCTGCGCCAGTATCGGACCGATATTGACCTGCGTGGCATAGGGCACGATCGAGATCGACACCTCGCCCTCCGGGCTGGAATCGAGCATCGTGTTCACGAATTCCTTGGCCGCGGGCCGCAGGTTGTTCATCCGGTTGTTCGAACCCATCGAGCCCGAGATGTCGAGCACGAGCGAGATTTCCACGCCGTCCACGCTTTCGGCCGCCGCACCCGCCGCCGGTGCCCGGAGCGAGTCGATCCCCATCATGTGGATGAGCTGGGTTCGCATTTCCATCTCGGCGGTGGCCGACACTTCCTTGTAGTTCAGCCCTTGATCCACCGTGACCGATGTCAGATAGCCGCTGAGGTCGGATTTATAGAAATAGTCGTGAACCACGTCCTCGGCGTCCAGCTCCTGGTCGAGGTCGGCCGCGGCCAGCACCGCGCGGTCGAGCGTGTGTTGCAGGTTCGCGCGGGTCAGCTCGAAACGCATGATATCGACGCCCAGCCCTCCGACCATGAGCATCATCAGGATCAGGAAGACGCCGAACCCCACGAGAACGCCATCCTCCTCGCGACCAAAGCGGCGGGCGTGCTTCGCCAGTCCGGTATCGTGCCAACGGTGCGAAATGGCTGTGGCACGCGCTCGTCCCAAATAGCTTTTCATTATCTGTCCCATCTACTGGCACCATACGACCGGCCCCGTTTCTCGAGCCGGCCTTTGGTTAATGCATAGCCAAGGAAGAGGGCGAAAATGGGGGTGGATTACGGTCGCATCGGGGAGAAAACCGCGGTTTTTCGCGGTATTTTCAAGGCAGTTCGGACCTGACTGCCGCATTCGTGCCCCAATTGCCGACACCGTGCCGACCCGAAGGTCGCGAGGGCCCGAAGGCCCTCGCGCCGCGCTCAGGTGCTTGCGCTGAACAAGACCTGTGGGGCAAAGCGCGGTCGTGTGAAGACGAAGGTCTGGATCGTGGTGTCGTCAAGGCCGATCCTGAACGGAGCTTCATAGTCCGACCATGTCTCGACGACGATCATCCGCTCTTCGTCCGCCATCGTGGGCAGCTGCTCCTCGAGTGCGCCCGCGTCGCCCGTGGGATGGGCGCTCACCGGTCCTCGGGTCTGCGACCACTCGACGTGGTATTCCTCGTCGTCCGCGTCATAGCGCACGACTGTCACCCGCATCCTGTGGGTGGACGAGGACCGCGTGAGAAAGGACATCAGACCGTGCTGACCGTCGAGATAGGCATCGTCGATCGGGTTCGTCTCGCGCGAGATCGCGTCCGAGATCGTGTAGGCGGTCTTGTGCACGATGCTGGTATGGCGATAGGCGTCGAAAAACGTGTAAAGCGCGCAAAACGCCCAGAACAGGATCGGCAGCATGATCACCGCCTCGATGGTGACGGAGCCGGATTGCCCGGATGCAAACCGTTGCAGCCGGGGCCGGATCCGGCGGATCGGTCGCATGAAGAACATCGTCATGAGTTGGGCTCCTGCACAAAGGCCGAGGTGGCGAACATCGCGGCATTGCCCGCGCCGTCGACCTCGAGGTAATAGCCAAGCCCCGATGTCGGGATGACCGGCGAAAACACGTAGCAGGCGCGCAGCAGCATCATGTCGTTCGCGCCGCCATGCAGGAAACTGCGCACCGGGGTGGCTTCTTCGGAATGGTCGATGCAATCGCCCTCGGCGGGCAGGGCGGCAAAGGCGCGCGGATCGACGCGGATCATTTCGAGCCGCAAATTGTCGGCGCATTGCGGAAGGACACCCGAGAAATTGCAGATCGCGTCCTTGATGTCGTCATGATCGGGATCGGTCCCGGTGCCCAGCCGGATGTCGCGCACCGCGAGATCCAGACCGCGTTCCAGCATCGCGTGACGGAACATGATCATGCCCAGTTCCACCGATGACAGGAACAGCGTCACGAAGAGCGGGAACATGATGGCGAATTCCACCGTCGCGGTGCCGCGTTCGTCACGGCGCCACCGGCGCAGGGTGCGGGGGATCGCAAACAGCCCGTTCATTGGGTCAGCCTCAACTGTGCGATCGAGGCGGCGATGGCCTCGAACGCGTCCGAAATGTCCACCCCTTCGGCGTCGAAGAAATGGCTTGGCGAGCTGGCGCAGTCACGCAGCTGCGCGTTGCCGTTCGGCGTCGCCTCGAACCCGATGGCATAGATCATCACGTCGTTGGACTTGGCCGTGCCGCAGGCGTCCTGGAGCCGGATGTCCTTTTGCGGACCCGAAACCGTGTCGGGCAGGGTGGAATACCAGTCCGACCAGGCCGCGCCATGGGTGCTTCCATTGGCCGAATAGGCCGGGCCGTATTGATAGCGGGCGTTCTGCGCCACCGACCGAAACGCCCAAAGCTCGGGGTAGCTCAGCCGGATCGCCTCGTCCGGGTCGGTGGTGTGATTGCCGCGCGGATCGTCATGCCACGCATTATCGCTCAGCCAGAAATACTCCGGCCCCGTCCGGGGCATGTGGACCGACACCGTGTCGGTGCCCGGATGGTACCAGATATCCGATGGTCCCTCGCGCCGGTCGGCGGGCAGCATGTATTGCGTCGTGTTTTGCCCGTCGGTCATCACCACGATCACCTTGAGCACGTTGGGCTCGTCGTAATCCACCGGGCGACCGGAATTGTCGGGATGCACATTGCCATCGGCGATCATGTCGCTCACGACCCCGCGCGTGCCCGGGTCAAGCAGCGTCATCGCCCATTTCATGCCGAGGTCGATCGAGGTGTTGCCATAGGCGGTCAGCGCGTCGATCTTTTCACGCGCCGCGGCCGGATCGGTCTCGAACACGGTGATCTCGGTGCCCGCGCGCGTCGGACAGACCGGCGAAGACAAGTCGTCCGCTTCGGGTGGCCAGCTGCCGCTGGCATAGGTGAAATAATCGAAATGCCCGGTCCGTTGCAACGGCGCGGTGGTCGACAGCGAGGCCGAGCTGAAATCGGCATCGTCGAAATCGACGCAATGCGAATAGTCGTGTTCGGTCGAAACATCGTAATGCTGCAACAGCGCCGCGCCCGCGTTGACCTGCGTGTTGTAGGGTATGATCGACACCGCCACATGCCCCGGCTCGGTCAGCGCCATCACCGTGTCGATGAAATCGCGCGCCGCGGGCCTGAGATTGACGAGGCGGTCGTTCCAGTTCATCGAGTTCGAGATATCGAGCACCAGCGCGATCTCGATCCCGTCGATCCGCTCTTCGGCACCGGCCAGCGCCGGGGCGGTCAGTTCGTTCACCCCGAGCATGTGCATGAACTGGGTGCGCATCGGGATCGAGGCGCTGGCATCGACCATGCGGAAATTGACCCCGCTCGACACGTTGGGCGCGTCGAGCGCCACGTCGCGCAGCCCGGCCGTGTCGAGATAATCCTCCACCACCTCCGCCGGGTCGCGTGGCTGCTGCATGTCCGAGGCGGCCAGGACCGCCCGGTCCAGCGTTGCCTGAAGCCGGGTGCGCGTCATCTCGAACCGCATCAGGTCGACACCGATGCCCGCCACCATCAGGATGATCAGCAGAAAGAAGATCGAAAAGACGATGATCACGCCGCTTTCGTCGCGCCGGAACCCGCACAGCCAGCGCCGCAGCCCGCGGCGCGTCGGCGCCTTGTGATCAGGGTATCGCGCCCGGCCCTTGAAAATCATACTCATCGCATCACCCGAAACCTGCGCCCCTGCCCATCATTTCAATATCTTGACGGGCATTACTCCGAAGCCGGAACTGGAATCAGATTGTGGCGGAAATCTGGCTAAAACAGGAGCTTAACAATGGCTTTGTCCGCGGATTTCGCATTGCCGGGCGCATACCGCCGCATTGTTTCAACCTTCGTGACAGTTTGCGTTGAATTCGCGCGTTTTCCCTGACCGCCTTCACGCGCCGGAAAGAGAAATTTGCAATTCCCGGCCAAGCTGCGACATCTTGTTCAGCACCGGGGGCGAGTCGTGCCCGGATTTTATGCAGATGGGAGGTCACGATGTCTGCTGTGAAAGAACCGAGTTTCCGTGAAAGCGTGGACCTGATGTTCAACCGCGCGGTCGCGATCATGGACCTTCCGCCGGGGCTGGAAGAAAAGATCAGGGTCTGCAACGCCACCTACACGGTGCGCTTCGGGGTCCGTCTGCGCGGCCATATCCACACCTTCACCGGCTATCGCAGCGTGCATTCCGAACATATGGAGCCGGTGAAGGGCGGTATCCGTTACGCCACCGCCGTCAACCAGGACGAGGTCGAGGCGCTGGCCGCGCTGATGACCTACAAATGCGCGCTGGTCGAAACACCCTTCGGCGGCTCCAAGGGCGGGCTTTGCATCGACCCGCGCGACTGGGACGAGCACGAACTCGAGTTGATCACCCGCCGCTTTGCCTATGAACTGGCCAAGCGTGACCTGATCCACCCCGCGCAGAACGTGCCCGCCCCCGACATGGGCACGGGCGAACGTGAAATGGCCTGGATCGCCGACCAGTACGCGCGGATGAACACCACCGACATCAATTCCCGCGCCTGCGTCACCGGCAAGCCGCTCAATGCCGGCGGCATCTCCGGCCGGGTCGAGGCGACGGGCCGCGGCGTGCAATATGCCCTGCGCGAGTTCTTCCGCCACCCCGAGGACGTGGCCAAGGCGGCCCTCGCGGGCAAGCTCGACGGCAAGCGCGTGATCGTCCAGGGGCTGGGCAACGTGGGCTACCACGCCGCCAAGTTCCTGCAACAGGAGGACGGCGCGATCATCACCGGCATCATCGAACGCGACGGCGCGCTCTTTGCCGAAAACGGCCTCGATGTCGAGGCGGTGCATGCCTGGCTGGTCAAGCACGGCGGCGTCACGGGCTTTCCCGACGCCACCCATACCGCCGACGGCGGCGCGGTGCTGGCGGCGGACTGCGATATCCTCATCCCCGCAGCTCTCGAAGGCGTGATCACCATGGAGAACGCCGAACGGATCAAGGCCCCGCTGATCATCGAGGCCGCCAATGGCCCGATCACTGCCGGCGCCGACGAGATCCTGCGCAAGAAGGGCACGATCATCATCCCCGACATGTATGCCAACGCGGGCGGCGTGACCGTATCCTATTTCGAATGGGTCAAGAACCTTTCCCATATCCGGTTCGGCCGGATGCAGCGCCGCCAGGAAGAGGCGCGTCACCAGCTTGTCGTGGACGAGTTGGAGCGGATCAGCCGCGACAGTTCGATCAACTGGACGCTGTCGCCCGATTTCAAGGATCGCTACCTGCGCGGGGCGGACGAACTGGAACTGGTGCGCTCGGGACTCGACGACACGATGCGCACCGCCTACCAGTCGATGCGCGAGGTCTGGCACGACCGCGACGATGTCGAGGATCTGCGCGTCGCCGCCTATCTCGTCGCCATTGACCGCGTGGCGGCAAGCTATCGTGCCAAGGGCCTCTGAACCGCGCCGCTGCCCTGGATTGTCTCGCAAATTCCGGGCCGTCTTCTTCGAAACATGGCGGCATCTGCCCGGCATTGCGCGACCGTGTTTTGAGCCGGTGGGGCGTAACGTGTCGCGCCTTGGCGGATTTTTGTCGAAAAGCCGGGTTTTCCTCTCCGCCCCGGTTGCTAAGTTGCCGGCGACTTGGTTCACTCCGGGGCACGCAAAGGGGAGACAAGCATGCGCTTTTCCGCGCTGAAAATCCTGACCGAGGGGCTGACCGGCAACAAGGGCTGGACGCCGCATTGGCGCGACCCGGAACCGAAGGCCGAATATGATGCCATCGTGATCGGTGGCGGCGGGCACGGGCTCTCGACCGCCTATTACCTTGCGAAGAACCACGGGCTGCGCAACGTGGCGGTTCTCGAAAAGGGCTATATCGGCGGCGGCAACGTGGGGCGCAACACCACCATCGTGCGGGCCAACTACTTCCTGCCGGGCAATTCCGAGTTCTACAGCCATTCGCTCAAGCTCTGGGAGGGGCTCGAAGAGGATCTCAACTACAACGTGATGCATTCGCAGCGCGGCCTCATCAACCTCTTCCATTCCGACGGTCAGCGTGACGCCTTCGCCCGGCGCGGCAACGCGATGATCAACCAGGGCGATGACGCGATCCTGCTCGACCGCGACGGCGTGCGCGAGATCCTGCCCTATCTCGATTTCGACAATGCGCGCTTTCCGATCTATGGCGGGCTCTACCACCCGCGCGGCGGCACCGCCCGGCACGATGCGGTGGCCTGGGGCTATGCCCGCGGCGCCGATCAGCGCGGCGTTGACCTGATCCAGAATTGCGAAGTGACCGGCATCGACATCGAGAACGGTCAGGTGCGGGGCGTGCAGACCACCCGCGGCGCGATCCGCGCCAAGAAGGTCGGGCTCGTCGTGGCCGGGCGTTCAAGCCAGGTGGCGGCGATGGCCGGGATGCGCCTGCCGATCGAAAGCCACGTCCTGCAGGCGTTCGTGACCGAGGGGCTGAAGCCGGTGATCGACCATGTCGTGTCCTTCGGGATGGGCCATTTCTACATCTCGCAAAGCGACAAGGGCGGGCTGGTCTTCGGCGGCGACATCGACTTTTACGCCTCTTACGCGCAGCGCGGCAACCTGCCCATGGCCGAGCACGTGATGGAGGCGGGCATGGCGCTCATGCCGATGATCGGCAAGGCGCGGGTGCTGCGCTCCTGGGGCGGGATCATGGACATGTCGCCCGACGGTTCGCCGGTCATCGACGCCACCCATATCGACGGGCTCTTTCTCAATTGCGGCTGGTGCTATGGCGGGTTCAAGGCGGTCCCGGCCTCGGGCTGGTGCATGGCATACCTGATGGCCACGGGTACCCCGCATGAACATGCCGCGGGCTTCCGGCTCGACCGGTTCGAAACCGGGCGCGGGCTGATGGATGAAGAGGGCACCGGCGCGCAGCATAACCTGCACTGACGGCGCGCGTGGAAAGGTTGGATATGAGTATTTTTCCCAAGAAAGAGCTGCACATGGCGCCCCCGATCGGAGATGCCGCATGAGGATCGACTGCCCCTGTTGCGGATCGCGCGACATCCGCGAATTCACCTACAAGGGCGACGCGCTCGCCCTCGACCGGCCCGATCCCGACGCGGGGGATGCGGCCTGGAACGATTATGTCCACAACCGCGACAACCCGGCCGGGCCGACCCGCGAGCTTTGGTATCACGAGATGGGCTGCGCCGCCTGGCTGGTGGTGACGCGCGACACGCGCAGCCATGAGATTCACGCCGTCGAACTGGCCAGTGCCGTCAAGGGGGACGTGGCATGAGGATCGATGGAAACGGGCTGATCGACCGCACGAAACCGCTGCGCTTTTCCTTCGATGGCCACGCCTATGACGGCTATCACGGCGACACGCTGGCCTCGGCGCTGCTGGCCAACGGCATCCGCCTTGTCGGGCGCAGCTTCAAGTATCACCGCCCGCGCGGCATCATGACCGCAGGCTCCGAGGAGCCCAACGCGCTCGTGACCGTGGGGCAGGGGGCCGCGCAAGACCCCAACCTGCGCGCCACCACGCTCGAACTTCACGACGGGCTCGAGGCGCGTTCGCAGAACCGCTGGCCCTCGCTCGACTGGGACCTGCTGGCCCTCAACGATCTGGCGGCGCCGTTTTTCGGTGCGGGCTTCTATTACAAGACCTTCATGTGGCCCCGCGCCTTCTGGGAAAAGCTTTACGAACCGATGATCCGCCGCGCGGCGGGGCTTGGCGCGCTTTCGGGGCAGGCCAACGCGGAGCGCTATGAAAAGGCATTTGCCCATTGCGACCTCCTGGTGATCGGGGCGGGGCCTGCAGGCCTCATGGCGGCGCTCACCGCGGCGCGGGCCGGGGCCGACGTGATCCTTGCCGACGAGGACCGCGTGATGGGCGGGCGGCTCAACCTTGAGACCGAAGAGGTCGGCGGACAGGCGGGCCGCGACTGGGCGGCGGGCGTGGTGGAGGAGTTGCGGGCGATGGAGAATGTCCGCCTGATGCCCCGCACCACCGTGACCGGCGCCTATGACGGGGGCACCTATGGCGCGGTTGAGCGGGTGGCGATGCATGTGCCCAATCCGGGCCCCGCGCCGCGCGAATGTTTCTGGCGCATCTCCGCGCGCCGCGCGATCCTTGCCACCGGGGCGCTCGAGCGCCCCGTGGCCTTTCGCGACAATGACCGCCCGGGCATCATGATGGCGGGGGCGGTGCGCGCCTATGTCAACCGCTGGAACGTGGCGCCGGGGCGCTCGGTCGTGGTCTTTGGCAACAACGACGGCGCCCATCGCACCGCCGCCGACCTGCTGGCCGCGGGCGTCAATGTCGCCGCCCTCGTCGATGCGCGGCTGGGCGCGACCACCACCCTCGACGTGCCGTTCTACGCTGGCCATATCTGTGGCTCCGAAGGTCGCAAGGGGCTCGAAGCGGTCTCGATCGCCACCATGTCGGGCATCGAGAAGGTGCAGGCCGATTGCCTGGCCGTCTCGGGCGGCTGGAATCCCTCGCTGCATCTCGCCTGTCACATGGGCGGCCGGCCCGACTGGTCGCCCGGGATCGTGGCTTTCGTGCCGCGCGCGGGCATGGTGCCGGGCCTTGCTGCCGCGGGGGCCGCGAATGGCACCTTTTCCACCGCCGGCTGTCTCGCCGCGGGCGCCGACGCCGCGCAGGCCGCGCTCACCGACCTGGGGCTGAATCCCGGCATGCCCGAGATTCCCCGCGCCGAGGATGGCACCTATGACATCACCCCGCTCTGGTCGGTGCCGGGCAAGGGGCGCGCCTGGCTCGATTTCCAGAACGACGTGACCGTGAAGGACGTGAAACTCGCCGTGCGCGAAGCCTACGCTTCCGTCGAGCACATGAAGCGCTACACCACACAGGGCATGGCCCCCGACCAGGGCAAGAACTCCAACGTGAACGCGCTGGCCGTGCTGGCCGATGCCACCGGCCGCACCATCCCCGAGACCGGCACCACCACCTATCGCCCGCCCTTCGTCCCGGTCTCCATCGCCGCGATGGGGGCGGGGGCGCAGGGCAAGGGGTTCGCACCCGAGCGCATGACCACCTCGCACAAGGCCAGCGTCGCGGCCGGTGCCCCGATGATCGAGGCCGGGCTGTGGTATCGCCCCTCGTATTTCCCCGCGCCGGGCGAGACGATATGGCGCCAATCCTGCGACCGCGAGGTCGGGTTCGTGCGGGGCGCGGTGGGCATCTGCGATGTCTCGACCCTCGGCAAGATCGACATCCAGGGGCCGGATGCGGGGGCGTTTCTTGATTTCGTCTACACGAACATGTTTTCCACGCTGAAGGTCGGGCGCACGCGTTACGGCCTGATGCTGCGCGAGGATGGCCACGTGATGGACGACGGCACCACCGCGCGGCTGGGCGAAAACCATTACCTGATGACCACCACCACCGCCGCCGCCGGGCCGGTGATGCGGCATCTGGAATTCGTGCGCCAGGGCCTGCGCCCCGATCTTGACGTGCAACTCATGTCGGTCACCGAGCAATGGGCGCAATTCGCCGTCGCCGGGCCGAAATCGCGGGAGTTAGTGAACGGCCTGCTCGATATCCCTATCGACAATGACAGTTTTCCCTTCATGGGCTGCGGCGCCGTGACCCTGGGCGGGATCGACGCACGGCTCTTCCGCATCTCCTTTTCCGGCGAACACGCCTATGAAATCGCCGTGCCCGCGCGCTATGGCGACAGCCTCTTTCGCCTGCTGAAGCGACAGGCCGAGGCGCTGGGCGGGGGCGCCTACGGGATGGAGGCGCTCAACGTGCTCCGCATCGAAAAGGGTTTCATCACCCATGCCGAGATCCATGGCCGCACCACCGCCTTCGACATCGGCATGCAGGGGATGATGAGCCGCAAGAAGGATTTCATCGGCAAGAGTGCCAGCCAGCGCCGGGGCCTGATGGACGAGGGGCGCGAACGTCTCGTCGGCCTCAAACCCGTGGGCGATGTGCAGCAACTCACCGCCGGGGCGCATCTCTTTGACGAGGGGGCCGAGGCCATCCGCGAGAACGATCAGGGCTATGTCACCTCGGTCGGCTTCTCGCCGACGCTGGGCCATTACATCGGGCTGGGTTTTCTCAGGCGCGGGCCCGAACGGATCGGCGAGACCATCCGCATGGTCGATCACCTGCGCGGGGTGGAGACCACCTGCGAAGTCTGCAACCCGGTCTTTTTCGACCCCGAAGGAGGGCGCGCCCGTGGCTGAATCCGAGCTCAACCTCATTGCGACACCGCCCTGCGCCGGGCTCTTGCCGCTTTCCATCGGCACGGTGACCGCCAGCGAGGAACCGTCCTGCGCGCTCACCTCGATCGCACCATACCGGGGGCAGGAGGGGGCGTTGTCGGATGCACTGAAGAACGCGCATGGCATGGCATGGCCCAAGCCCGGGCGCATGACCGGCAAGGCGGGCGCGCGCGCGCTCTGGTTCGGGCAGGGGCAGGCGCTTCTGGTCGGGCCCGCGCCCGATGCGGGGCTGGCCCGGCACGCGGCCCTCACCGATCAGTCCGACGCCTGGGCGATGGTCCGGCTTTCGGGCGCGGGGGCGCAGGATGTGCTGGCCCGGCTGACGCCGCTCGACCTGCGGCGCGGATCGTTCAAACGCGGCCACACCGCGCGCACCGAGATCGCGCATATGATGGGCTCGCTCACCCGGCTGGGCGAGGAGGCGTTCCTCATCCTCGTGTTCCGCTCGATGGCCGCGACGCTGGCGCATGATCTCGAAACAGCGATGCAATCGGTCGCGGCGCGCAAGCGACTTTGATATGATGAAAATCACCACCACCGCGCGCGGCGTTAACCGGATTCGGCGTCGCGAATGCCGCACTGCGGCGGTGCACGCATGGCAGCCGTCCAGCAGCCGCAGATCACCCCCCGCCCGGCCGATGGCATCCGACCTTTAACCGCACCGCGCGTTGCGTCATATTGTGTCAAACACGACAGAGCCGAATCCCCGGCAGGAGGCCCCATGCGTGCGTTTCTCGCTGCAATCCTGATGCTCCCGATCGCCGCTCCGGCAGTTTCCGAAACCGAACAGGAACGCGCCGACCGCTGCGCGGCGCAGACCGAGATCGTTTCGCAAGCTGTTGAAATGAGACAGAAAAGGCGCTCCGAGGCGCGAACGAAAAAGGTCATTCTCGACGCCACCGAAGAGGGCCTTGCCCCGTCCGTCCCGCTGCTCGTGGGCTTTGTCTACACGCTCCACCGCAGCGACCTGAAACGCGATGTCAGCGGCTCCTTTCTCGAACAATGCAACGCCTACAAGCAATAAGGACTTGAATTTTCTAGGAAAATTCGTGAACGCCCATGTCGCTGCCCCCCGGTTTCCTCGATGAATTGCGCACCCGCACCTCGCTTTCACAGGTGGTCGGTCGCAAGGTCATGTGGGACATGCGCAAATCCAACCAGGGCAAGGGCGACATGTGGGCACCATGCCCTTTCCACCAGGAAAAAACAGCGTCTTTTCATGTAGATGACCGCAAGGGCTACTATTACTGCTTTGGCTGCCACGCCAAGGGAGACGCGATTTCCTTTGTCCGCGAAACCGAGAACGTGGACTTCATGGAGGCGGTCGAGATCCTCGCCCGCGAGGCCGGGATGCAGCTTCCCGCCCACGACCCGCAAGCCCGGCAAAAGGCCGACCGGCGCTCGGAACTGGCCGATGTAATGGAACAGGCGGTGCAGTTCTTCCGCCTGCAACTGCGCACCGCCGCCGGAACCATGGCACGCGAATATATCGATCAAAAACGGGGACTTGGCGCAGAGGCGCAAGAGCGGTTCGAGATCGGTTTCGCGCCCGACGGCTGGCAGAACCTGTGGGATCACCTGCGCGCCAAGGGGATCGCCGAAGACCTGATTATCGAGGCCGGTCTTGCCAAACCCTCGACCCGGCAGGGTGGCAAGCCCTATGACACGTTCCGCAACCGGATCATCTTTCCGATCCGCGACCCGCGCGGGCGCTGCATCGCGTTCGGCGGCCGGGCGATGGACCCGAACGACAATGCCAAGTATCTGAATTCACCCGAAACCCTGCTCTTCGACAAATCGCGCACGCTCTACAATCACGGCCCGGCCCGCGAGGCGGCGGGCAAGGGGCAGCCGCTGATCGTGGCCGAGGGCTACATGGACGTGATCGCGCTCTCCGAGGCTGGGTTCGGCGCCGCCGTCGCGCCGCTCGGCACGGCTGTCACCGAAGCCCAGCTTCAACTCTTGTGGCGCATCGCGGATGAACCGCTCATCGCGCTCGACGGTGACACCGCCGGGCTGCGCGCCGCGCATCGCGTGATCGACCTCGCCCTGCCGCTTCTCGAAGCCGGCAAATCCCTGCGTTTCGCCTTGATGCCCCAAGGCAAAGACCCGGATGACGTGCTCCGCCAGGGCGGGCCGGGGGCGGTGCAATCCCTGCTCGATCAGGCGATGCCGATGGTTCAACTGTTGTGGCAGCGCGAGACCGAAGGCCGTGTCTTCGACAGCCCGGAACGCAAGGCAGCGCTCGATAAGGCCCTGAGAGAAAAGATTAAACTTATCCGTGATCCGTCGATCCGCCAGCATTACGGGGCCGCGATCAAGGATATGCGCTGGAAGCTCTTCAACCCGCGCCGCCAATGGACCCCCAAGGCAAGATGGTCAGCCTTGCCAGAGGTTCAGACCGCGACGAAATCCTCGCTCATCGTGGCTGCGGGTGACGCCGCGCAAGATCACCTTCGCGAGGCCGTGATCCTTGCGGTGCTGATTTCGCATCCCGATCTGGCGCAGGAATTCGAGGGTCAGATCGAGGCCATGCATTGCCTCGATCCCGATCATGATGCGCTGCGCAACCGGATGCTGCGCCTGCTGGCCGAAGAGATTTCGCCCGGGCCCGAACCGATGGCTGCGGCGCTGGGCGAGGCAGCGCTTGAAAAACTCTTTGCGCAGCCCCATCTTCGCATCGTCCCCGCACTCCGCCGTCCGGGCGATATCGAACTTGCGCGGATGACCGTGGCCGAGGAACTGGCCAAGATCGATGCGAATCGTGGCCTTCAGGCCGAGATCGCCGAGGCGGCCGAAGACCTGTCGGGGCCGGCGGATGAAGCGCTGACATGGAGGCTGGGTCAGGCCGCCGAGGCGCATAACCGGGCCGCGCACGGCACGGGGGAGGACAAGGCGGAATTCGATCTCGGTGACAACGGCGCCCGGATCGACCGACGGGAAAAGGACGCGTTTGATGCTTTGCTGGACAAGATCAATTATGCCAAACGGCAACGGTAGCGCGTTTTGGTGAGGATTCGGTGAAGAATTCAGGGTAAACGGGTGGCCGAATCACCCCGATACCCCCATGATTCGCGGTTAAGCGAATCACCTGTCGCGGGATTGGCCGGAAACGGTCGTCCCAAGATAGTCTCGCAGACCGACTGAGCAGGAGCACTCAATGGCCGCCAAGGACACCGAAGAGCGTAAACCCGACGACCAGGAGCCCGAAGTCTCGCTCGACATGAGCCAGGCAGCCGTGAAGAAGATGATCTCCGAGGCACGCGAAAAGGGGTTCATCACCTACGATCAGCTCAACCAGGTCCTGCCGCCCGATCAGGTGAATTCCGAACAGATCGAGGACGTGATGTCGATGCTCTCGGAGATGGGCATCAACATCATCGAGGACGAGGAAGCCGAGGAAGAGGAGCAGAAGAACACCGCCGTTGTCGAGATCGGCCAGAAGGGCGAATTGACGCTGGGCGGAAGCGGGCAGGAAAAGCTCGACCGGACGGACGATCCTGTCCGCATGTATCTGCGCGAGATGGGCACCGTCGAGTTGCTGAGCCGCGAAGGCGAAATCGCCATCGCCAAGCGGATCGAGGCGGGCCGAAACACGATGATCGCGGGACTTTGCGAAAGCCCGCTGACTTTTCAGGCGATCACCATCTGGCGGGACGAGCTTCTGTCCGAAGATATCCTGCTGCGCGACGTGATCGACCTTGAAACCACGTTCGGCAACCAGATGGACGAGGAACAGGGCGAGCCGGTAGTGGAGGCCGCGAATGTCGCGACCGCGCCCAAGGCCAAGGAGGACGAGCCCGAGCTCGACGCCGATGGCAATCCGATCGCCAAGGAAGATGACGACGACGAGGACGAGCAGGCCAACATGAGCCTTGCAGCCATGGAGACCGCGCTCAAACCGCGGGTTCTGGAAACGCTCGACCGGATCGCCGACGACTATGCCAAGCTCAGCGAGATGCAGGACAGTCGCATCTCGGCGACTTTGAACGAGGATGGATCGTTCTCGAAGAAGGACGAAACCACCTATCAGGAACTCCGTTCCGAGATCGTGAAGCTCGTAAATGCACTCCACCTTCACAACAACCGTATCGAGGCACTGATCGATCAGCTTTACGGCATCAACCGCCGGATCATGCAGATCGACTCGGCGATGGTGAAGCTGGCCGACCAGGCCCGCATCAACCGCAAGGAATTCGTCGACGCCTATCGTGGGCGCGAACTTGATCCGGCCTGGCTCGAAGATATGGCCGACAAGCCCGGGCGCGGCTGGCAGGCCCTGATCGAACGGTCGACCGACAAGGTCGAGGAATTGCGCTCAGACATGGCGCAGGTCGGGCAGTATGTCGGCCTTGATATCAGCGAGTTCCGCCGCATCGTGCAACAGGTCCAGAAGGGCGAGAAAGAGGCACGGCAGGCGAAGAAGGAAATGGTCGAGGCAAACCTGCGGCTGGTGATCTCGATCGCCAAGAAATACACCAACCGCGGGCTGCAATTCCTTGATCTCATTCAGGAAGGCAATATCGGCCTGATGAAGGCGGTGGACAAGTTCGAGTATCGCCGCGGCTACAAGTTCTCGACATACGCGACGTGGTGGATCCGCCAGGCGATCACCCGCTCGATCGCCGATCAGGCGCGCACGATCCGCATCCCCGTGCACATGATCGAGACCATCAACAAGCTGGTGCGCACCGGGCGCCAGATGCTGCACGAGATCGGTCGCGAACCCACGCCCGAGGAACTGGCCGAAAAGCTGCAGATGCCGCTCGAAAAGGTCCGCAAGGTGATGAAGATCGCCAAGGAACCGATCAGCCTCGAAACCCCCATCGGCGACGAGGAAGACAGCCAGCTTGGCGACTTCATCGAGGACAAGAATGCGGTCCTGCCGCTCGACGCAGCCATTCAGGACAATCTCAAGGAAACCACGACCCGTGTTCTGGCCAGCCTGACCCCGCGCGAGGAACGTGTGCTGCGCATGCGCTTCGGCATCGGCATGAACACCGACCACACGCTCGAAGAGGTGGGCCAGCAGTTCAGCGTCACCCGCGAGCGCATCCGCCAGATCGAAGCCAAGGCATTGAGAAAGCTCAAGCATCCCAGCCGGAGCCGTAAACTCCGGTCGTTCCTGGATCAGTGAACCGTTTGCGAAATCCGCGAGGCCGGTGATCGCTGCCTACGCGGATCAGCCGTTTGTGAATTGAACCGACTCTCCGCGCAACCTATGTCGACGGGTGAGCGTCAGCGGAGGTGACCAATGCACAGAATCCTGATTTCGGCACTCGCTTTGGGCCTCGCTGCCGGATCCGCCCAGGCCTTCACTGCGATCAACGGTCTGACCGTGGCACCGGTTCAAGGCGGGTTCGAAGTGGTCACGCGCGGGGCGGACGGCCCACGCCAGATCTGGTGCGCAGCCGCTGAATACGCGCGCCAGACCCAGGGGGCAGGGGGCAATGACCGGCTCTACATCCTGCGGGGCTATGGGGCGAGCCTGTCCGAGAGCGGCAAGCGTGGCGTGGTCTTCACGCTTCACCCCGATTCGGAGCTTGCCAATGGGCCGCGGCCGGGCACGGGTGGCAATTATTCGGTTTCGATGCGTCGTGTCGGCTATAACCTGCGGACGGCCCATGCCGAGCAGTTCTGCGCTGACACCTTCGAAGATGTCTGGCCCTTCTGACCGCGACCTTGAGAATAATCGCAGTTGCAAATCCCGCGGATGTGCTATCCTTGCAAGCGGCGACATCGCGCGCCCGATCTGAACAACCGGATCCGGGATGACTGGACCCGACTTTTCCCGGAAAGTGCAATCATGGCAGAAACGACAGAAAAAACCCCGAAGACACCCGAGCAAACCGCCATTCGCAAGGCTGTGCGCCTTGTCGCCTATACGGCATGGCTCCAGGACTTTCGCGACAGCAACCCCGATGCAACCCAGGACCAGCGCAAGCTTGCCTGGGAGGAGGCAAAGAAGGATGAACTTCGCAAGGGGCGCAAGATCATCAACGCGCTCAAGCGCAAGGGCTATGAGCTGACAAGGCCCGAACAGACCACCGAGGCCGCCTGAGGCCATATTCGGCCAACTCGGAAACCGGGCCCTTTCGGGTCCGGCAAGCCGAAAGCATGAATTGAAAAGGGGGCGATGTTTCGCCCTCTTTCGTGCTATGCGAACCGTCCATTTTACAATGCGCGTTTGATGCCTCAAGGCTTGGGCCAATTGACCAAAATCAAGTGATGGGCGCGGTCCGGGTGATAGGTGCATTGCATGTCCAATGCCGACCTGCACCCCTCGCCCCTGCCACGATCCCGCCCGGGATTTCCCTTGCCGCTCTTCCTGCTCCAGCCATTGCTGGCCCGGGTCGTCCGGCGGATCGCGGCGGAAAACCCGGGCATGTTCAATCGCCTGGGCCCATGGGTCGGGCGCGATTTCATCATAGATCCGATCGACATGCCCTTTGTGCTGCACCTGCGGCCAGATCCCGATGCGCCGCTGATGCGCGCGGTGTCACGGCGACGGCCGCCTGATCATGTGGCGCGGATCTCGGGCCGGTTTCTCGATCTGCTGGAACTGGTCGATGCCGATCTCGACGGTGACGCGCTGTTCTTTTCCCGTGACCTCGTGATCGAGGGCAACACCGAGGCCGTGGTCAGCCTGCGCAACGCGCTTGACGATGTCGACGGCTCCATCGCCGGGCGCGTGGCCGACATGCATGGCGCGCCGGGGCGCGCGGCGCTGGCCGGGCTGCGGCGTATGGCTGAGAAAAGAAAGGCGAACAAGGCATGACAGTCGGAGAACTGGTCTGTCCCGCGGGCACCCCGGCCGCGCTGCGAACCGCGGTCGATGCAGGTGCCGATACCGTTTATTGCGGGTTTCAGAACGCCACCAACGCGCGCAATTTCCCGGGGCTGAACTTCACGCCCGAGGAGATGGCCGAAGCGGTCGAATACGCCCATGCACGCGGCGCCAGGGTTCTGCTGGCGCTTAATACCTTTCCCCCGGCCGGGCAATTCGACCTCTGGCGCGACGCGGCCGAAATGGGTGTGCGGTTCGGTGTCGATGCAATGATCGTCGCCGACATCGGTGTCGCCGCCGCGATCCGGCAGGCCCATCCCGATCAGCGCCTGCATCTTTCGGTGCAGGCCGCCGCCTCCAGCCCCGAGGCGATCGCCTATTACGTCGAGAATTTCGGGATCAAACGCGTGGTCCTGCCCCGCATCCTGACCATGTCCGAAATCCGCGCCATCATGGCCGAAATCCCCTGCGAGATCGAAACCTTCATCTTTGGCAATCACGGGCTGATGGTCGAGGGCCGGTGCAGCCTGACCAATTACGCCACCGGGCTTTCGACCAATATGGACGGCGTCTGTTCACCCGCCGCGGATGTCGAGTACAAGCGCGAAGCCGATGGTGGCATGACCACGCGGCTGGGTGCCTTTACCATCGACCGTTTCGCTCCGGACGAGACGGCGGGCTATCCCACCATCTGCAAGGGACGCTATCGCGCGCCCTGCCGCGAAACGGGCTATTACGCCTTCGAGGAACCGGTCAGCCTCAACCTCGCCCGGCTCCTGCCCGAGCTGATGACGGCCGGGGTTCATGCTTTCAAGATCGAGGGTCGCCAGCGCAGCCGCGCCTATGTCCGGCAGGTGGTCTCGAATTTCCGCGCCGCCGTGGATGCCATCCGCGAGGGGCGTGAGCCGCAACTCGCGGACCTCGTGGCCCTGACCGAGGGGCAAAAGGAATCCCAGGGCGCCTTCCAGACCAAGAAATGGCGGTGACATCATGGACCTGACGCTGGCCCCGATCCCCTATCACTGGTCGCGCGACGCGCGACGCGATTTCTATGCCCGCATTGCCGACGAGGCTCCGGTCGATACCGTCATTCTGGGCGAATTGATCTGTTCCAAACGCGCGCCCTTCTTCGAGGCCGACCTGCCCGAGATTGCCGAGCGGCTGGAGTCGGGCGGCAAGCGCGTGATCTGGTCCTCGCTGGCCGAAATCCTGCTCAAGCGCGAGCGCAAGGCGACCGACGATCTCTGCGCGGTTGGCGACGGCCGGATGGTCGAGGCCAACAACGCCGCCGCCTTGCGCGCGCTGGCCGGTCGGCCGCATCGTGTCGGGCCGATGATGAATGTCTATAACGAAGAAACCATGCGCTTCCTTGCCGCGCAGGGCGCCACCCATGTCAGCCTGCCGCCCGAGCTGCCCCGCGCGGGCGTCGCGGTGATGGCTGAGGCCGCGCGCGCGGCCGGGCTGGGCATCGAGGTGCAGGTCTTTGGCCGCGCCTCGCTGGCCGTGTCGGCGCGCTGCTATCACGCCCGCGCCCATGGCCGCACCAAGGACAATTGCCAGTTCGTCTGCGAAGAGGACCCCGACGGGATGCCGCTTGCCACGATGGATGGCGATCCGTTCCTCGTGGTCAACGGCATCCAGACCCTGTCGCGCTCTTAGGTCAACCTCGCCGCGCATGTGCCTGACATGCGGGCGATGGGGGTCAGCGCATTGCGGCTTGTCCCGCAGCGTCAGGACATGGTCGCCGTGGCCAAGGTCTTTGCCGAACTCGCCGCCGCTCGCATCGACGGGCAAGAGGCGGCGGCGCGGCTCGATGCGATGCAGATGGATGCGACCTTCTCCAACGGGTTCTGGCTGGGCGAGGCAGGATATCGGCGCATTGCGCGGGCGTCCTGACGGCATTGGCAGATGCCCCGCAGCCGGGTTACAAACCCCCATGCAGACCGAGTTCGAGATTTCAACCCGCGGCCAGGGCCTTTACGAGTTCACCCGCGAAGTCACCGGCTGGACCGCGGGGCGGGGCGACGGTCTTCTCACGCTTTTCGTGCGCCACACCTCCTGTTCGCTGCTCATCCAGGAAAACGCCGACCCGGATGTGCAATCCGACCTTCGCGCCTATTTCCAGCGTCTCGTGCCGCCCACGACCGATCCCGCGATGGCCTATCTCGTCCACACCCAAGAAGGCCCCGACGACATGCCCGCCCATATCAAGGCCGCGATGATGCCGGTTTCGCTTTCGATCCCCGTTTCACAGGGGCGGCCGGTGTTGGGCACGTGGCAGGGGATCTATCTTTTCGAACATCGTGACCGACCACATCTGCGTAGCGTTGCGGCCTGTTTCACACCGTGATCCGTGCGAATGGACGCAAGGGGGCAACAAACTGAATGCCCGCATCTTGGGGCGACAATTGCCCTCTACCCAAAAGCTTGAGGCTCCCCTATAGTGCCTGTGGATAACTGGGGCGCGAACCCCAGACCGGGGCCGAGACAAGAGTGAAGGGGAAGGGCGATGCGCTGCCCGTTTTGTGGGAACATTGATACACAGGTCAAGGATTCGCGACCGGCGGAAGATCATGTATCGATTCGCCGGCGCCGCTTCTGCCCGGCCTGTGGCGGTCGTTTTACCACCTACGAGCGGGTGCAGCTGCGCGATCTCGTGGTGATCAAGTCAAATGGCCGGCGCGAGGATTTCGACCGCGAGAAGCTGGAACGCTCGATCCGCATCTCGATGCAGAAACGCCCCGTTGACCCCGAGCGCATCGACCAGATGATTTCGGGTATCGTGCGGCGGCTCGAAAGCATGGGCGAGACCGATATTCCGTCAAAGGTGATCGGCGAGATCGTGATGGAAACGCTGGCCCGGATCGACACGGTGGCCTATGTGCGCTTTGCCAGCGTTTACAAGAATTTCCAGGCGGCCGACGACTTCGACAAGTTCGTCAGCGAGTTGCGCCCGGAGGTGAAACCGGAAGAGTGAACGACACTGACAAACGCTTCATGGCGCTGGCCCTGGCGCTCGGACGGCGTGGGCAGGGCCGGACATGGCCCAACCCGGCGGTGGGCTGCGTCATCGTGCGCGAGGGCCGGATCGTCGGGCGCGGCTGGACCGCGCCGGGCGGACGACCACATGCCGAGCCACAGGCGCTGGCGCAGGCGGGCGCGGCGGCGCGCGGGGCAACGGCCTATGTTTCGCTCGAACCTTGTGCGCATCACGGCCAGACACCGCCCTGTTCCGAGACGCTGATCAATGCCGGGATCGCCCGCGTCGTGGCGCCGCTGCAAGACAGTGACCCGCGTGTCGCGGGGCACGGCTTCGCGATGCTGCGCGCGGCAGGCGTGTCGGTGACGACTGGCGTCATGGCAGACGAGGCCGCGCACGACCATGCCGGCTTCTTCCTGCGTACCGAACAGGGCCGGCCTTTCGTGACGCTCAAGCTCGCGTCGAGCCTCGATGGCCGCATCGCCACCGCAACGGGTGAAAGCCAATGGATCACCGGCCCCGAGGCGCGGCGCGCGGTGCACGCGATGCGCGCGCGGCACGATGCGGTCATGGTCGGCGGCGGCACCGCGCGGGCCGACGATCCATCGCTGACCGTGCGCAAGATCGGCACCACGCATCAGCCGGTGCGCGTCGTGGTCTCTCGCCGTCTCGACCTGCCGCTGATGAGCCGGCTTGCGATGACCGCGCCGGACGCGCCGCTGTGGCTGGCCCATGGAACGGATGCCGATCCGGCCCTGCACGAGGCATGGGAAGGGATCGGCGCGAAGCTGATCGCCTGTAATCTGTCGGGCCGGCAGCTCGATATCGGATCGGTTTTGCACGCACTCGGGGCGGAGGGTCTGACCCGGGTGCTGTGCGAGGGCGGCGGGGCACTTGCCGCTTCGCTTCTGGCGGCGGACCTGGTGGACGAGCTTGTGATCTTCTCTGCCGGCATGGCCATCGGCGCCGAAGGTCTGCCCTCGATCGGGGCGATGGGGCTGGCCCGGCTGGACGAGGCACCGCGCTTTGAACGGGTCGAGGTCCGCGCCGTCGGTGCCGATATCCTGCACCGCTGGCGCCGCGCCTGATCGAAGAGCACAGGCACTTACCGCCAGAGCGGCGCGAACCCGGCGAAAACCCCCTGCAACTTGGACAGCAACCGGTTTGCCGGTCCGGGATGCGGAATCTCGCCCGCGGCCAGCCGTTCCACCGCGGTTTCGACAGGGCAGGGCAGGCCACTCACCGGATCGAAATAGCGTGGGTAATCGATCAGGGCGGCATGCACCAACCCCTCGAGCGCCGGGCGTGCCGTGCGCCGCTGCGGGACATCGCCCCGGTCGCGTGTCAGCCCCCAGCCCGCATAGAAGGGTGCCCCGGTTACCGTTACGCTGATCCCGCGCAACAGCGCCTCGAATCCGAGAAGCGAGGTCATGGTCCAGACCTCGTCGACCTCGTCCAGAAGAGCCAGAGGGTCGGACTGCTCCAGCACCATATCGGCCAACTCGTTCGCATTGATCACACCGTCGCGCAGACCGGCCTCGACATCGGGATGCGGCTTGTAAACGATCACCGCTTGCGGATTGGCGGCGCGCGCGACCTGCAAAAGGGCGAGGTTGGTGCTGATCTCGCCCGCACCGAGCCGGATCGAGGCGTCATCCTCGACCTGCCCGGGCACGAGGATGCGATGCCCCTTGGGCAGCACCGGGGCGCCGCCACCCAGGTTATACTTGTTGACCCGCTCCGACACGAGTCGCGCAATGAGCCGCCTTGCGCGATCCTCCTGATCGGGGCGAAGCTGCGCGCGCTCCGCGATCAACCGCTCAAGGCGGCTTTCCCGCGTCGGGTCGTAATAGACCCCAAGATCGTCGCAGACGAGAGAAAGCGGCGGGATCAACTCGGCCCCGAGGCCCTTCGAGCGCAGGAAACCGTCTTCGACCCGGACCACGTCACCGGCTTTGCCCGCGCTGCCCCAGACCATGCGCCGCCGCCCGTCGCCGGGTTTCGCGCGGAACACCATCGCCTTGTGTCGTCCGAAAAACCGTTGAAACGGCCGCCGCTTCCACAGGCGTATGCCCTCACCCGCCCAGCCGTGGCGATCCTCGCGCCACTCTCGGGCCCGGGCCTCGGCGCTGGCGATTGCCTCTTCAAGTTCGCACAGCCGGTCGGTGCAGGGATCATACCATGTCGGATGCAGGATCATCGCCGCCGCGAAAAGCTGTGCCCGCGTGAGGTTGCGTCCGCGCCGGGGCAGGGGGTGCGGGTTGCGGTCATCGCTCAACCCCCAGCCGGCATAGAACGGCTGGCCAAAGACCGCCGGCCTGTGCCCCGCCAGCATCGCTTCGAACCCCATCTGGCTTGATACGGTGTAGACCGCGATCGCCCCCTCGAAGAGCGCCCAGGGGCTGACTGCCCCGGTGAAAAGCGTCACCCGCCCGCTGGTGTCCTCGGGGCCGAAATACCCCTTGCGAAACCCCTGTTCGGTTTCGGGGTGGGTCTTGATCAGGATCCGTGCCCCCGGGTTGTCCTCTTGTGCGTAATAGAGCATCTCGCGAAAGGTATTCGCGTCGGCCTGCCCATGGGTGACGCTGGCGTCGCCGCGGGTCTGGTCGATCACCAGGACATAGCCCGGGTCGGGCGGCGGCATATCGGGATCAAAGGCGAAATACTTGCTCAGATGGGCCTCTTGCAGGCGGGCCATCGCGCCGCGGGCGCGGTCGAGAAGTGCCGTATCGTCGAGTGGATGGTTGGCCAGCAGGTTTTCGATATCCGACGGGATCGAGGCGTCGAAATGCACGCCGCCCCTGCTGTCGATCATCAATCCGAGCGGCGCTTCGCCGGCCCGCCCCGGAAACAGCGAACGCAGGAACGCGTCCTCGATCCGCATGAGCCCCGCGCCTGTCGCGCGTGCCACCGCCTCGCCGCGCGCGGCATAGGGCGAACGCCCCCAGACAGCGATCAGGTCCTCGGCCCCCGGTTTGCCGAGCCTCAGCTCATAGCCTGCAAGTGAAATGATGCGTCGCACCTGCCGCTGGCGCAGGAACCCGGCATTGTAATAGAAAAGCCGCCGGGGCTTGGGTGCTCCGGCGGCCTTGTCCGTTTCGAACTCCGGCAAGGGTCAGTCACCGCCTAGTGTTTCGACACCGGAGGTTGCCGTTCCTACCGAGCCGAGCGTGCCAGTCACGGCAGAGATCACCTTGTTCCATTGAGTGAACGGCGCCTCTGTCACGTAAAGCGTGTCACCGTCGCGGATGCTGAAATCACGCGCAAGGAACATGCCGTTCGGTTGGGTCAGGTCGAGAACATAGACCATGCGTTGCGCACCTTGCAGGTCGTCGCGGTCCAGCACCGTGTTGGCGATCTCGTCCGGCTCGTTGCGGAAAACGAAGACGCCCGTGGGGTCCGAACTCGCGGTCAGCAGCCCGCCTACCTGTGCAATGGCCTCCAGCGCGCTGAGTGTCTGGCTCTCGAATGTGACACGGTTCTGCGAGCCGGTTGCCCCGAGCGCGGTAAAGGACCGCCTGTCCTCTTCCACGAGAATCCGGTCACCGCCACGCAGTGCGATGTCGAAATCGGGATGCTCGAACAGATCCTGGAACCAGATCTTCGAGCGCATGTCGCCACGGATCACCGTGAGCTGCGCGATCTCGGGTTCGATGGTGATGCCGCCGGCGCGTGCCAGCATGGTCGAAAGCGTTCGGGTCGGACGCTCGATGGCAAAGACGCCCTGGCCACCCACCGCGCCCACCACGCTGACGGTCGAACCGTCGCCGGCCACCCGGCGCACCTCGACCTGAGGGTCCGGGGTCTGGTCGGCGAGTTTGCGCGTGATGACGCCACGGATTGCCTCGGGTGTGTTGCCGGCCGCGCGGATCCGGCCCGCATAGGGGACAAAGACAAACCCTGCACCGTCAACCTGCACCTCTTCGAGAATGGTCGAGTTCGCGGCCTCCCCGGCCAGCAGACCGTCATCGACATTCTCCCAGATCGTCAGGCCCAGCGTGTCACCCGGTTGAATCGTGTCCGAGCCAATGGCCCCGGCGTTCTTGAATTCCTCCGAGAATCCGAGCGCAGGCACGACGCCCGTGGCGCGCGTGACGCGATCATTCACCGACACGACAAAGGCATCGCCCTGCCGTTGTACCGATCCCTCGAAAATCTCGCGTTTGTTGGGGCCCACGCGCGGCAAGCCACAGGATGCCACCACTGAAAGGGCAGCAATGAGGGCGACGGTCCGCGCCCAGCGGGATGTATGGGGTTTCACTGCACGGTCTCCTCGACCTGTTTTTCTGCCTCGTCGTCAACGCTTTGCGCGTCGTTATTGCGGCAAATCTAACCGATCTGCTGGATAAAATAAACCGCTAGGGCTTGTATGCGTCAGTTTACCAGCCGCAACTGTTGCCTTGGCGCCGCGGTCCCGAGGCGCAGGGCATCATAAGGATCCTCGGGGGCAAGCATCATGTCCACGACCATGCGCATCAGTTGCCGCCGCCCGCGCGCGGAGTAGAACCCCCCCGCCACCTGGCTGGTTTCGAGAAGATAGCGCCGGTAATCATGATAGGCCTTGCGATCCGGGCGGCTGGCCCCGGCGAAGAAGGCGGGCAGGGGCTGGGTCGAGACGAATTCCGGCTTGTCATAGACCGCCCGGCCGAACACCTTGATCGGAATGCCACGCCAAAGCACCTGCTGCGCGGCGGTCGAATTCACCGTCACGGCACTCCTTGCCTCGACCAGAAGCTGGGCAAGCTTGCCACCGCGTACATAGTGAACGCGCCCCTCCACGCCCTGGGCCCGCGCCATCCGGCGTATTTCGCGGCGCAGCGGGACCCGGCCGTTTTCGAGCGGGTGTGCCTTGAAGACAAGGTGATGATGCCCGGGCGCCCCTTCCGCAAACCCGCGGATCACCACGTCGAGAAACTCGGTCATTGTCGAAAACGGGGAATGGGCCTGAAAGCTGGAGTCATGTTCGAGCTGCAACAGCGCCAGATGATAGGGAAACCCGCCCGAGCGGATGCGAAGCGTCGCCAGCGACCGCTCGGCCGCCTGCACCGGCATCAACAGCAGCCGCTTGAGATAGAGCTGGAATTCCTTGCTCACGGGCAGGTCGCGATGGGCCCGGAAATTGTGGTAATCGCGATTCCGGAACATCACGAAGAAGTGGTAGAGCGCGCCGTAAAAGACATGCTGGCGCATGTCGCCCCACTTTGCAGGCGGCAGCGGGGCATCCATGTCCGATTCGGCCAGCGCCGCGCGCATTTCGGCCACGCTCATCTGCATCAGGCGGGAATTGCCGTTGGTGCCGCCACGCTCATAGGTCACCCAGTAGGGGCGGATGTAGCCTTCCTCGAAGACATGCACGGCCAACCCCATCTTTTGGGCCTGCACCACCGCCTCGGCGTGGATACGGCGCGCGTCGCCATAAAGCACGATATCGGTGATGCCCTTGTCGCGAACGAGGCCGGCAAAGGTCTCGGGCCAGTCGTCCTGCGTGCCGCGATAGGGGATATAACGCGCCGCATCGAACCAGAACGCGCGGTCGCCCGCGTTGAACCCCACGCGCCAGACATCCGCCCCGGCCCGCCGCAGCATCTTGCCCAGCTGGTGAAAGAACGGCCCGTGCGGGCCCTGCAGGAACAGGAAGGCGCGGTCTTGCCCCGTGATCTTGGTCATGGATCTCACATGGCTTGGAATTGTTCCGCTCCGTCCTAGCAACAGGGGTTGGCCAAAATATGGCCCGCAGGTGGCAGAAAGAACAGGGATTTGTTGCACATCGCTCTTCTGCACACTAGGTGACTTTCAAACGCAATGGGGGCTTATCATGTTCACCGGCATCGTGACCGACATCGGCAAAATCCGCGCGCTCGATCAACGTGGCGACCTGCGCGCGCGCATCGCGACAGGCTATGATACCGCGACGATCGACATCGGTGCCTCGATCGCCTGTGACGGCGTGTGCCTGACCGTGGTCGCACTCGGCGAGGATTGGTTCGAGGTCGAGATCAGCGCCGAAACCGTCTCGAAAACCAACCTTGACGGCTGGGACGAGGGGCATCGCATCAATCTAGAACGCGCGCTCAAGGTCGGGGATGAACTGGGCGGGCATATCGTTTCGGGCCATGTCGACGGCGTGGCCGAGATCGTGGCGCTGGAGGACGAAGGAGACAGCACCCGCGTGCAGTTTCACGCGCCAGAGGCTCTGGCGCGCTTCATCGCGCCCAAAGGGTCGGTCGCGCTCAACGGCACGTCGCTCACCGTGAACGAGGTCGAGGGCTGCACCTTCGGGATCAATTTCATCCCCCACACCAAGACCGCAACGACATGGGGTGCGGCAAAGGTGGGCGATCATGTGAACCTCGAAATCGACACGCTGGCGCGCTACGTCGCCCGGCTGCGCGATTTCGCCTGACGGGTCGCAGGCGTCGGGGAACTGCTTCGGAAAACACATTCCAATTTGTTGTTGCGTTGCCCGTCTCAGGCTTCATACTCGGCCCCCAATGAAAAGGGAGGCCGCAACCATGACACTCATCCGTCCCAACCGCCGCGATCTGCTCAAGCTCGCGGCACTCGCCCCCGCCTTTGCGCTGCCCGCCGCCGCGCGCGCCCGTCTGGGCGCGCCAGCCGGGTCCAACCCGGGGCATTTTCACTTTTCCCTCGGAGAGGCGCGGATGACCGTGCTGTCGGATGGGTTCTTCAGTCAGCCCGCCGAAGGGCTTGGCGTCAATGCGCCCGAGGGCGAGGTGGCGGCCTTTCTCGAGACCCATTACCTCGACACGGAAGAAACATATGCCCATACCAATCACCTGCTCGTCGAACTGGGCGACGCCAGGGTGCTGGTCGATGTCGGGTCCGGCTCGCGCTTTCTCGACACCACCGGGCGGCTGATGGCAAACATGGAAGCCGCGGGCATCGACCCCGGTTCGATCACCCATGTCTTCATCACTCACGCCCATCCCGATCACATCTGGGGCATCCGCGACGATTTCGACGAGGCGATCTTTCCCGACGCCGCCTATTTCATCGGCGAGACCGAACATTCCTACTGGACCCAGGATGACCTTGTGAACAAGGTCGACCCCGACGAACAGCAATTCGTGCTTGGCGCGGTCAATTCGATCAATGTCGCCGGGGTCGAATGGAATTTCGTCAAGGACGGAGACGAGATCGCGCCCGGCATTTCCGTGATGAACAGCTTCGGCCACACCCCCGGCCACATGGCGCTGCGCATCGAATCAGACGGCCAGCAACTCCTCGCGGTCGGCGATGCGCTCACCCATGGATGGCTCAACTTTGCCCATCCTGAGTGGTATAACGATATCGACGCCGACCCCGAAACCACCGTGGCCAGCCGCCGCGCCATCCTCGACATGGCGGCGAGCGACGGCATCGCGATCCTGGGCTATCACTTCCCCTTCCCCGGGACAGGCCATGTCATCCGCGACGGCGACGCCTATCGCTTCATCCCGGCGCTTTGGCAATTCCGCGGATAATGGGCACCGGGTGACGTTCGGATGCTCTGGCCAACCCTTTCGCCCTGCGCTAACAGGCAGGGCGAAAGGGGACACCCATGTCAACGAGCTTTGAACAACCTGGCACCGTCGAAGAATCCCTCAAGGATGCTATCACGCCGATCGAGGAGATCATCGAAGGCGCGCGGCGGGGCGAGATGTATATCCTCGTCGATCACGAGGACCGCGAGAACGAGGGCGACCTGATCATCCCTGCCGAATTTGCCACGTCCGAGGCGGTGAATTTCATGGCCACCCATGGCCGCGGCCTGATCTGCCTGCCGATGACTGCCGAACGGATCGACAGGCTTGGCCTGCCGATGATGGCGGTCAACAACTCAAGCCGGATGGAAACCGCGTTTACCGTCTCGATCGAGGCGCGTGAAGGCGTCACCACGGGCATTTCCGCCGCCGACCGCGCGCTGACCATCGCCACCGCGATCAATGAACAGAACACGATGGCGTCGCTTGCCACGCCGGGTCACGTGTTTCCGCTGCGCGCGCGAACGGGCGGTGTTCTGGTGCGCGCCGGTCATACCGAGGCGTCGGTCGATATCTCGCGGCTTGCCGGTCTGAACCCCTCGGCGGTGATCTGCGAGATCATGAACGAAGACGGCACCATGGCCCGCCTGCCCGAACTGATCGAGTTTGCGCGCGAACACGGGATGAAGATCGGCACGATCTCCGATCTCATCGCCTATCGTCACAAGCATGACAACCTCGTGCGCGAAAGCCGGACCCGCATGGTCACCTCCGAGCATGGCGGCGAATGGCAGATGCGTGTCTTTGTCGACGAGATTACCGGAACCGAGCACGTGGCGCTGGTCAAGGGCGACATCACCACGCCCGAGCCCGTGCTGGTGCGCGCCCATGCGGTGAACGAGCTTGAGGATATCCTCGGCCTCGGCCCGGGCCCGTCCGACGAATTGCCCCGCGCGATGAGGATCATCGCCGAGGAAGGCCGCGGCGCGGTGCTCCTTTTCCGCGAGCCGCATCCGAGGCTCGATTTCGGCGAGGGCGACCAGGGCCCCAAGATCGTGAAACGCACCGGGCTGGGCAGCCAGATCATGGCGACGCTGGGCCTGAGCGAACTTGTCCTGCTCACCGACTCGCCCAGCACGCGTTACCTTGGCATCGAAGCCTACGGGCTTTCGATCACGGGCACCCGCCCGATCCACGAAGGAGGCTGAGACATGGCCGAATCCCATTATACCCTGCCGCGCGCCGAGCTGGACAAGCCGGCGAAACTGCTCATCGTCACGGCGCCCTTCTATCGCGATATCGCCGATCACCTGATCGCGGGCGCCACAACCGAGATCGAGGCCAGCGGTGCCACGCACGAGATCGTCGAAGTGCCCGGTGCTCTGGAAATCGCCACCGCCATCGGCATCGCGGAGCGGTTGTCGAATTTCGACGGATATGTCGCGCTGGGCTGTGTCATCCGGGGCGAGACCACCCATTACGAAACCGTCTGCAACGACAGCTCGCGCGCGCTGACCCTGCTGGGGCTTCAGGGGCTGTGCATCGGCAACGGCATCCTGACGGTCGAGACCCACGATCAGGCCGAGGCCCGCGCCAATCCCGAAAAGATGAACAAGGGGGCCGGGGCGGCGGCGGCGGCCTTGCATCTCATCGCGCTCGGCCGTAAGTGGGGCGGCGCCCGCAAAGGGGTCGGTTTCATCCCCGACTCCGATGAATACAAGATCGCGGGCAAAGCCAAGGATACCCCCACCGGATGACGCTCTCGGGCAATCAGAAACGCAAGATGAGATCGGCGGCGCGGCTTTACGCCGTGCAGGCGCTGTTCCAGATGGAACATTCGGGCCAGACGGTCGAATCGGTCATGCATGAATTCGAGGAATACCGCTTTGGCGCCGATTACGACGATGGTGAACTCGTCGATGGCGACCCTGAACATTTCCGCTTCCTGATGCAAACGGCCGTGAACTACCAGGCGTCGATCGACCAGTTGACCGATCGCGCGCTGGTGGCGAAATGGCCCATCGCGCGGATCGACCCGACCTTGCGCGCGCTCTTCCGGGCGGCCGGGACCGAGTTGACGCAGGGCGACACCCCGCCCCGGGTCGTCATCAACGAATATGTCGACGTTGCGCGCGCCTTCTTTCCCGAGGGAAAGGAGCCGCAATTCGTCAACGCCGTCCTCGACCACATGGCCCGCGAAGTGAAACCGGGCGCGTTCTGACGCACGGGGGCGGCCAGGTCAGGAAATCCGCGCCACCACGTAATCGGCCAGATCGCGCAGCATGTCGCGCAACTCATGCGCCGGCAGCAGGCCGATGGATGACTTGGCCTTGTCCGCCCATTTCAGCGCATCCATGCGCGTGGCTTCCAGCGCGTCATGCCGGTTCAGCAGGGCAATGGCATGCTCCAGGTCACCATCGCGCTGCTCGCCCTTCTCGATGACCCGTACCCAAAAGGCCCGCTCTTCGGCATCGGCCCGCACCACCGCCTTGATCACCGGCAGCGTCAGCTTGCGCTCGCGGAAATCGTCGCCGACATTCTTGCCCGTGGCCGCCCTGTCTCCTGCGTAATCCAGCAGATCGTCGACGATCTGAAACGCGACACCCAGCGCATCGCCATAATCGTGAAGCGCGCGCACCTCCGCGTCGGGTGCCCCCGCGATCACGCCGCCCACCTCGGTCGCGGCCGAGAACAGCGCGGCGGTCTTGCCGCGTACCACCTGAAGGTAAACGCCCTCGTCCGTTGCCAGGTCCTGCGCTGCGCTCAGTTGCAGCACCTCGCCCTCGGCGATCGTCGCCGAGGCATTGGCAAGGATGTCCAGAACCCTGAGCGATCCGGTCTCGACCATCAACTGGAAGGAGCGCGAGAAAAGGTAGTCCCCCACCAGAACGCTCGACTTGTTGTCCCACAGAAGGTTCGCCGTGGGACGCCCGCGGCGATGCGCGCTCTCGTCCACCACATCGTCATGCAGGAGCGTCGCCGTGTGAATGAATTCGACCGTGGCCGCCAGATGCACGGCATAGGGGCCGTCATAGCCGCAGAGTTCCGCCGCTGCCAGGGTCAGCATCGGGCGCAGCCGCTTGCCGCCCGCCTCGACCAGGTGCGCGGTGACTTCGGGGATGCGCGGCGCATGGCGGCTTGCCATGCGCTCCCGGATCAGGGTGTTCACGGCTTCCATCTCCGCGCCCAGATGGGCGGCCAGCCTCTCATGCGGTTTCCGGACCGTCTGATCCACGGACATCACCCCCATTGCATCTCTCGACAAGACCCGATCCATGCCCTTATGTCATCCCCATGAAACAGCTTTTGCGCACAAACGACCCGACCGTAATCGCCTTTGCCACCGCGCTGCTTCAGGGCGAGGGTATAGCCGCCTTTGAAATGGACGTAAACATGAGCGTGCTCGAGGGGTCCATCGGCATTTTGCCGCGGCGCCTGATGGTCGCGGACCGCGATTTCGACCGCGCCGTCCGGACGCTGCGGGACAATGACATCGAAACCGATGGATGATCTGACCCGCGACCGGTTTCTCGGTGGACGGCTCGATCTCTGGCAGCCGCGCAGGGGCTATCGCGCGGGTGTCGATCCGGTTCTGCTCGCGGCCTCGGTCAACGCGCAGGCCGGTCAAACGGTGCTCGACATGGGCTGCGGCGCCGGGGCGGCGGCGCTGTGTCTCGGGCGGCGGGTTGCCGGTCTCTCGCTGACGGGGCTTGAACTTCAGCCAGCCTATGCCGCGCTCGCCCGGCGCAACGCCCGCGACAACGCGATCCCTCTCGAAGTGATCGAGGGCGATCTTTCCGACATGCCCCCCGCGCTCCGGGCGCGGCAATTCGACCACGTCATCATGAACCCGCCCTATTTCGACCGCGCCACCGGCACCGTGGCCGATGATGACGCCCGCGAAGTCGCGCTGGGCGGGCCGACGCCGCTTGCGCTCTGGATCCAACAGGCCGCCCGGCGGCTTGCCCCGCGCGGCTTTCTGCATGTCATCCAGCGGGCCGAACGTCTGCCCGACCTGCTCACGGCGGCGCAGGCCAGCCTCGGCTCGCTACGGCTCTTGCCGCTGATTCCCCGGCCCGGACGTGACAGCCAACTGGTGATCCTGCGCGCCCGCAAGGGAGGACGCGCGGCTTTCCGCCTCCATGCGGGGCTGGTGCTGCATGACGGCGCCACCCATGACGGCGATCGGGAAAATTACAGCGAAACAATCCGTTCGATCCTGCGCGAGGGCACCGCCCTGCCTTTTCCGCGCTGAGATCGAACCTATATCGGATAATGTGTCCGAGAATTGGACACGGATCATGCGTGACAGGTGGTGGATTTTATGCTGCACTTGTCATGTGGACGTTACATGAGAGGAGACCGTACATGAGCGTGAGTTCGCATATCGAGCAACTGAAAAAGAAACACCAAGCCCTCTCGGACCAAGTCGAAGAACTTCAGCGAACGCCCAGCGCATCTGATGTCGAGATTGCCGAACTGAAAAAGCAGAAGCTGCGCATCAAGGAAGAGATTTCCCGCCTCGAAGTGGCAGCGGAATAGGCATCAGCCATTGAAGCTGGCGCGCGCGGCCAACGCCGCGCCGCCGGTGATGAGCATGGCCGACATCGCCAGGGTCCAGCTTGGTGCCGCGACTCCGGCCAGAACCAGGATCAGCGTGGACAGCAGGGGCGCGGCATAGGATACAACGCCCAGAAGCTGGATATCCCCGCGTTTGACCCCGATGTCCCAGACATAAAAGGCCAGGCCCACCGGCCCCAACCCGAGCCCCAGAACCGACACCCAGCCCAGCGCCTCCGCTGGCCAGATCGTCTCTTCCAGCGCCAGGTGCAAGGCCGCCGACAATATCGCGGTGGCCAGACAGAAAACCGCCACCGTTTCCGTGGGCGCATGGCCCAGTCGCCGCGACAGAACCGAATACCCCGACCATGTCACTGCACAGCCCAGCGCCAGCAGGTAACCCGGCAAGGCACCGGTGGCGAACCCCAGGCCGCCGCCGATGATCAGCGCCGCCCCGGCAAACCCCATGAGCGCGCCGATGAAATGCCCTGCCCTGAGCCGTTCACCGGGCAAGAGCCCCGACATCAGCACGATCAGCAAGGGCCAGAGATAGGCAATCAGCCCGGCCTCGGCTGGCGGGGCCAGCCGCAGGGCGCTGAAATACAGCGCGTGATAGCCGAAAAGCCCGAACGTGCCGAAAACATAGACGCGCCAGCTCACGGTGCGCAGCTTGCCCCATCCGCCCGTGGCATGGGTCCAGACCACGCCGATGATCCCGGCCACGGCAAAGGACATCGCATTGAGCAGAAGGGGGGGAACCGGGGCGCTGCCCACCGTGAAAAGCGCCAGTAGCGCCCAAGAGATCACCGCGGCAAAGCCGACGCCCGTTGCCTGTATCCTGGTCATCCCCGCCTCTTCGGACCGAAGCGGGCCGCACCTGACGGTGCGGCCCTGCGAATCCTGCGTTATCAGGATCCGGCCTGGTCGGAAAGCGCCTGGAAATCAGACGAAGAACTGCCCGCCATTGGCCGAGATGGTCGAGCCGGTGATGAACCCGGCATCCTCGGAGGCGAGGAACACGACGCAGCGCGCGATTTCCTCGGGCTCGCCCAGCCGTCCGACCGGGATCTGCGCAATGATCTGTTCGCGCACCTTTTCGGGCACGGCCATCACCATGTCGGTGCCGATATAGCCCGGACAGATCGCGTTGGCGGTGATACCCGCGCGCGCGCCTTCCTGGGCCAGCGACTTGATGATGCCCAGGTCGCCGGCCTTGGTCGCGGCATAGTTGACCTGCGCGAATTGCCCCTTCTGCCCGTTGATCGAGGATATCACGATCACGCGCCCGAACTTGCGCTCGCGCATGCCCGGCCAGACCGGATGCACGGTGTTGAACACGCCGGTCAGGTTGATGTCGATCACCTCGTTCCATTGCTCGGGTGTCATCTTGTGAAACGGTGCGTCACGTGTGATCCCGGCATTGGCGACCACCACGTCGATGGGGCCCAGGTCCGCCTCGACCCGTGCGATGCCGGCCTGCGATTCCCCGTAATCGGCCACGTTCCATTTGTAGGTCTTGATCCCGGTTTCCTCGGTGAATTTCGATGCGGCCTCGTCATTGCCGGCATAGGTGGCGGCGACGTCATAGCCTTCGGCTTTCAAAGCTTTCGAAATGGCCGCCCCGATACCGCGTGACCCGCCCGTGACCAATGCAGTTCTTCCCATGATCTCTCCTCCTGATTTATTGGTGCGTTGGTAACTCTGTTACGCAAAATATATATGACACGCAATAATCTTGCGCATTGAATTTGTAGCGCCGCGGCCATTTTTCACGGGCTGGGCTGAATCGAGCCCAAGGGAAAGGCAGGGCGCCCAATCGGCGCCCTGTCCATGATGCGGTCAGGCCCGTTCGAGACACATGGCCACGCCCATGCCGCCGCCGATGCAGAGCGTCGCGAGGCCCTTTTTTGCGTCGCGCCGCTGCATCTCGAAGAGCAGCGTGTTGAGGATGCGCGCGCCCGAGGCGCCGATCGGGTGGCCGATGGCAATCGCGCCGCCGTTCACGTTCACGATCGCGGGGTCCCATCCCATGTCCTTGTTGACCGCACAGGCTTGCGCGGCAAAGGCTTCGTTGGCTTCGACAAGATCGAGATCCTCTGGCTTCCAGCCTGCCTTTTCCAGCGCCTTGCGGCTGGCAAAGATCGGCCCCGCGCCCATGATCGACGGGTCGAGCCCGACCGTCGCGTAAGAGGCGATGCGCGCCAGCGGTTCGATCCCGCGCTTTTCGGCATTGTCGGCACTCATCAGCAGGACGCCCGCGGCCCCGTCATTGATGCCGCTGGCATTGGCGGCGGTCACGCTGCCGTCCTTGGTGAAGGCCGGGCGCAGTTTCTGCATCGCGTCCATGGTCGCGCCGTGGCGGATGTATTCGTCATTTTCCACCACGATGTCGCCCTTGCGGGTCTTGACCGTGAAGGGCACGATCTCGTCGGCGAATTTCCCGGCCTTTTGCGCGGCTTCGGCCTTGTTCTGGCTGGCAACGGCGAATTCGTCCTGCGTGTCGCGGTTGATCTGCCATTTCTGGGCCACGTTCTCGGCGGTCTGGCCCATGTGATAGCCGTTGAATGCATCCCACAGGCCGTCGCGAATCATGCTGTCGATATATTTGACATCGCCCATCTTGGTGCCCGCGCGCAGATGCGCGACATGCGGCGAGAGGCTCATGCTTTCCTGTCCGCCGGCCGCGACGACATCGGCATCGCCCAGCTGGATATGCTGCGCACCCAGCGCCACGGCGCGCAGGCCCGAGCCGCAGACCTGGTTGATGCCCCAGGCCGCACTTTCGATGGGCAGGCCCGCGTTCACATGGGCCTGGCGGGCGGGGTTCTGGCCCTGGCCGGCGGTCAGAACCTGGCCAAGGATCGTCTCGCTCACCTCGGATTTGTCGATACCGGCGCGCTCCACGATGGCTTCGAGAACGGCGGTGCCCAGGTCATGGGCGGGTGTGTTGGCGAAAGCGCCGTTGAACGAACCGACGGCGGTGCGCGCGGCCGAGGCAATAACGACATTGGTCATGGGCGTGGTCCTCTTCCCTTTGATGGGTCGGGGACGGGGGAAACGGCCCCCATGGGTTTGATCGCGCCCCGACCGGGTTCGGCCCCTGCATAGCCGATTGGCTGCGCTGCGGCAACTGCCGGTATGCCGCGGCATGCGTCGATCGGTGCGCAGGCCCGAAAGCCCGTCTCAGGCGCGGGCACGATGCGCCTCCGGGTCCTGCCAGGGCTTTTGCACGGTGGGGGCGCCGAAATAGTAGCCCTGCAGGCAATCCAGGCCCATCTCGGTCAGATAGGCCGCGTCCGCGGCGCTCTCGACGAACTCGGCCACGGTGAACATGTCGAATTGCCGCGCCACCGAAACCAGCGCGCGGGTCAGCACCTGGTTGTCGGGGTCGGCATGGATACCGCGAATGAATTGCCCGTCGATCTTGAGGATGTCGAAATAGAAATCGCGCAGGTAGCGGAACGAGGTCTGCCCGGCGCCGAAATCGTCGAGTGCGAAACTGACGCCCTTCTGCTGGATACGGGCCATGAAGCCAGTGACAAGCTCGGGTACCGTCATGGCCGAGCTTTCGGTGATCTCGAGGATCAGCCGTTCGCCCACCGTGGGGTCGCGCCGCAATCCGTGCCGCAGCGTGCGGATCCACGGCTCATACCCGATCGAGCGCGCCGACATGTTGATCGAAAGCCGCAGGCCCGGCTCTTCGGCCAGCGCGCGCAGCCCCTTTTCCAGCGCGATGCAGTCGAGAATGCGGCCGGTTTCCAACTCTTCCACGCGGGCGATGAATTCGCGCGCCGGGATGATTCGCCCGGTTTCGTCCTGCACCCGGACAAGCCCCTCGTAGAACGCGACATGATCGGGGCGCGTGGCCTGCACCACCGGCTGATAGGCCAGCATCACGCGCTTGCGTTGCACCGCCTCCTTGACCATCTGCATCACCGACCGGTCACGCGCCGTGACCGCATAGCTGAGCGGGTCTTCGTGCCCGGGCGGAATATCGGTCAGTTTCTTGCGGGTCTCGCGTGGCATGCGGGCCTCCCTGCGGGGTTGGGGTCCAGTCGGGTGCAGTCTTGCGCCGCATTTGCTAAGACCCGGTTAAGCGCCGCGTTTTCGGTGAATCCGCGCGAAATGGATGAACAGGCAGGGAGAGACGCCATGCAAAGATGCGGTTGGGCCGGACCGGAGCAGATTTATCTCGATTACCACGACACCGAATGGGGCGTGCCCGAACGCGACAGCCGCGCGCTCTGGGAAAAGCTCGTCCTAGACGGGTTCCAGGCCGGGCTGAGCTGGATCACGATCCTCAAGAAGCGCGACAATTTTCGTGCCGCCTTTCACGGGTTCGACCCGCGCATCATCGCCTGTTGGGGCGAGGCCGACGTGGCACGGCTCCTTGCCGATCCCGGTATCATACGCCACCGCGGCAAGATCGAGGCCACGATCACCAACGCCCGCGCCTGGGGCGAGATCGAGGCGCAGGGCGGCTTCGACCGCTTCCTGTGGTCCTATGTCGACGGAACCCCGATCCAGAACCGCTGGACAAGCCTGGCCGAGGTGCCCGCCGAAACCCCGCTGTCCCGGCAGATTTCAAGGGATCTGAAAAAGGCCGGGTTCAAGTTCTGCGGCCCGACCATCACCTATGCCTTCATGCAGGCGGTTGGCATTGTCAACGATCACCTCGTGACCTGTCCGCGTCACGGCCCCTGTGCCGCGCTCGGGCGGGTCGGCGCATGAAACGCGCTCGCCCGTAGAGACCGCGCCTCAATCGTCGGGGCGCGCCAGCGTGAAGGTCTCGGTCACCACCGTGTAATCGCGGTATCCCAACCGTGCCAGCGGGGTGAACCGGGTGATGTCGAACATGCCCTCGACAAGGTAATCGTCGCGCATGTGAATGCCCGTCACCGTGCCGAAACAGACCGCGTTCGCCGCACCCTCCAGCTCGACGATCTGCGTCATGCGGCATTCAAGCGCCGCGGGCGCGTGCTTGACGCGGGCGCAAGCGATGGTCTCGCACTCGGCCCGTTCAAGCCCGGCATGGTCGAACTCGGACGTGCCCGCCGGCAGGGTCTGCGAGCTTGCATTCATCGCATCCGTCATCGCCCGCGCCACCAGGTTGACGCAGAACACGCCGGTTTCGCGGATGTTGGCAAGGCTGTCCTTGGTCCCGTCGCGATCCTCCTTGGTGCCGGTGCTGGCGAACATCACCTGCGGCGGCGTATAGGCGCAGCCATTGAAGAACGAATAGGGCGCGAGGTTGTCCACCCCGCCCGCGCCCCGGGTCGAGATCCAACCGATCGGCCGCGGCACGATGAGCGCGTTGAACGGGTTGTGCGGCAAGCCGTGGCCGTCTTCGGGTCGATAGAACATTGGGCGCCTTTCCTTATGCAATTGCTCCGTCTCTACCTGTGTGCTAGGGGCGATTCCACCCCAAGAACGAGGATTGAGCAGTGTTCGAGCTGACCCCCGAAGGCGAAGAGGACTGGTGGGAGGTCGAGACGCTCTATGACCTGTGTTTCGGGCCGTCGCGGACGGCGCTTTCCTCCTATCGCCTGCGTGAGGGGGTCGAGCCGGTCGCAGGGCTGTCACTGGCGGCGCGCGATCCCGAAGGGTTCATCGCGGGGGCGATCCGGTATTGGCCCGTGCGGATCGAGGCCGGGGCGGGCGGGACGCACCGTGCGCTTCTGCTCGGGCCCGTGGCGGTGCACCCCACCCATCAGGGCGAGGGCCTGGGCGGAGTCCTGATCCGCGACAGCCTCGACATCGCGGCGCGGCATGGCTGGCCGCGCGTCATGCTGGTGGGGGATGCGCCCTATTATGCGCGCTTCGGGTTCGACCGGCTCGACGGCATCACCATGCCGCCGCCCACCAACCCCGACCGCGTGCTGGGGCGTGCCCTCACGCCCGGTGCCTGGGACGGGATCGCGGGTCGGGTCATGCGCGAGGCTTGAAACCGCCCGCCGTTCTGCCAATCTCTGGAGGGCAGCAACACAAAGGTCCGCCATGGAAATCCTCGACGCCCCGACCGCCGAACTCGATGTCGAGGCCGCGCTCGACGCGCTGGCCCGGCGCTATCGCGGGGCCGGGGGGCCGGGCCTGCAATTGCTCAACCTGATCGGTGGGCAGGCCGAGAACCTGCTCGACCGGTTGCCGCCCGCCATCCGCAACCAGCTCGACACCCGCACCGAGGCCGCGCTGCATGTCGCGCTGCGTGCCGCGTCACGCTCGCGGCGCAACGTCCCGGATCAACCGGGATGGCTCAACAGCGCGGTGACCACCGCGATGGGGGCCGCGGGCGGCTTTGGCGGCTTGCCGACGGCACTGGCCGAGTTGCCGGTCACGACCACCGTGCTCTTGCGCGTGATCCAGGGGATCGCCGCCGAACATGGTTTCGACCCCGAGGAAGAGGGCGTGAAGTTCGACTGCATCCGGGTGTTCGCCGCTGCCGGGCCGCTCGAAGCCGATGACGGCACCGACCTGGCCTTCATCTCGACCCGGATGATCGTGACGGGGCAGGCGGTGCAATCGCTGATCGCGCGTGTCGCGCCACGGCTTGCGACCGTGCTGGGCCAGAAGCTGGCGGCGCAGACCGTGCCGGTCCTGGGCGCCGTGGCCGGGGCGGCGACCAACTATGCCTATACCAGCTATTATCAGGAAATGGCCCATGTTCATTTCGGTCTGCGCCGCCTTGCGATCCATGCCGATCAAGATCATGCCGAATTGATCGAGGGCCTTCGCAAACGCGTCGAGGAGCCGTCGATCAAGCGGGCAGGGTAGGCCGGTCGCAAGTTGCCGCGAGCCGGATTCCACCGCCCGGGCGAGAGAACCCGCCCAGCCTAGCCCTTGGCCGGTATCCCGCCATTTTCCCGCAGATAGGCCTCGACGGCGGGCCGCACCGATTGATCCCCCCGTTCGCGCGCGTCATGAATCACCGCGCGCAGCTCGGCCAGGTCGGTGCGCATGATCGCGTGTTTCACCGGCCCGATCGAGGCGGGCCGCATCGACAGGCAACGCAGCCCGATGGCCGCGAGGCACAGCGCCTCGACCGGCCGCCCCGCATCCTCGCCGCAAAAGCTCAGCGGCGTGTCGGTCCTCGCGCAACGCTCCACGATCTGTTCGATCAGGCTCAGGAAACTGACATTGAGCGTGTCATAGCGTTTGCGCACCCGTTCGTTCTCGCGGTCGGCAGCAAAGAAGAACTGCTTGAGGTCGTTGCCGCCGATCGACAGGAACCCGACCTCGCGAAAGAACTTGTCCGGCGCAAAGGCAAGGCTGGGCGTTTCCAGCATCGCCCCCACTTCCAGGACCTCGGGCAGCGCATGACCAAGGATCCGCTCGCGTTCCACCGCCTTGTCCATTTCGACACAGGCCGCGTCGTATTCCTCGCGCTGGGCGACGAACGGAAACATCACCGCCAGCGGTCGCCCTGCTGCGGCGCGCAACAGCGCCTGCAACTGCATCCGCATGATCCCCGGCTTGTCGAGGCCGACCCGGATCGCGCGCCAGCCCATCGCCGGGTTGGGCTCGTCCTGCGCCGTCATGTAGGGCAAGACCTTGTCCGACCCGATATCGAGCGTGCGAAACACCACCCGCTTGCCCTGTGCCGCGTCGAGCACCCGGGCATAAAGCGCCGACAACTCGCCGCGCTTGGGCATCTGCGAGCGCACGAGGAACTGCAACTCGGTGCGAAAGAGGCCCACACCCTCGGCCCCCGACCCCGCGAGCGAGGGCAGATCGGCCATCAGCCCGGCGTTCATGTGCATCCCGACGGTCACGCCGTCGCGGCTGCACGCGGGCTTGTCGCGGATCGAGGTGTAGCGTTCCAGCGCCTCGGCCTGCATCGCCATCTTGTCGCGAAAGGCGCCGACCACGGTTTCATCCGGGCGCAGATGCACCAGCCCCTGTTCGCCGTCGATCATGACGTGATCACCGTTGAGCGCCTCGGTCGTGATCCGCCCCGCATGGATGATCAGCGGAATGGCCAGGGCCCGCGCGACGATCGCGGCATGCGACCCGACAGACCCCTCTTCCAGCACGATCCCCTTGAGGTTCCGGCCATAATCGAGCAATTCCGCCGGGCCGATATTGCGCGCGACCAGCACCGGGTCGGCGGGCATCTCGGCGCCGGTTTCGCTGCCTTGCCCGGTCAGGATGCGCAGCAGCCGGTTGGACAGGTCATCGAGATCGTGCAGCCGCTCGCGCAGGTAGGGGTCATTGACCTGGCCCATGCGTGCCCGCGCGGTCGATTGCTCCTTTTCCACCGCCGCCTCGGCCGACAGCCCGCGCGCGATGTCCTCTTCCATCCGCCGCAACCAGCCCTTGGAATTGGCGAACATCCGGTAGGCTTCGAGCACCTGAAGCTGTTCCTTGTCACCGCCGCGCGCACCGTCCAGCATCTGGTCGACGCTCACCCGCAGCCGGTCCACCGCTTCGCGCAGGCGCTCGAGCTCGCGATGCGGGTCCTCGGCGATGAGGTTGGTCACCACCACCCGCGGCTCGTGCAGCCAGACATGGCCCTCGGCCGTGCCCTCCTGGCCGACGCTGCCGCGAATCATCGCCGGCTCGGTATGGCGCGCCCTGAGCGCCGCACCCTCGCCCACGAAGATGCCCAGTTCGGCCATCTCGGCCAGGACCATGGCCACCACTTCCAGCGCCTCGATCTCGTCCTCCGAGAATTCGCGCTGGGATTTCGATTGCACGACCAGCACGCCCAGCTTTTCGCCCAGCCGCTGGATCGGCACGCCCAGGAAGGACGAGAACACCTCTTCGCCGGTTTCCGGCATGTAGCGGAAACCGCGCTCGGCGGGGGCGTCGGCGGTGTTGATGATGCGCCCCGTGCGCGCGACCCGGCCAACCAGCCCCTCGCCCAGCCGCATCCGCGTCTGGTGCACCGAGTCGGGGTTGAGACCCTCGGTCGCGCAAAGCTCAAGCGTGTCGGAATCGCGGAACAGGTAAACCGAACAGACCTCGCAATGCATCTCCTCGGCGATCAGGCCGGTGATCTTGTCGAGACGCGCCTGCCCGGCGCTGTCCTCGGCCATGACGCCACGCAACCGGCCAAGCATCTGCCGACTGTCGGTCACACTCGCATCGCTCATGGAATTTCTTCCCCCGGTTCCGGACACGACCCTGCGTCCGACGCAGACCTTACACCACACACCCCCCATGAGGGAAACGGGAAACTGGCCCGGGCAAACGGAAATTCCCGCAAGGGTTGTGGCCTTTCGGCACGTCCCCTGTGCATCTGATCAATGAAGCAGCGCCGCCGGAACGGCAGCGCCCGACGCTCAGTCCGCCTTCTCCAACTCGAAGGCATCATGCAGCGCCTGCACGGCGAGCTCCATGTATTTGCGGTCGATCAACACGCTGATCTTGATCTCCGAGGTGGCGATGACCTTGATGTTGATCCCCTCGTCGCTCAACGTCTTGAACATCCGTGCGGCAACGCCCGACTGGCTGCGCATCCCGATCCCGACCGCGCTGATCTTGGCCACGTTGGTATCGGCGATCAGGTCGTGAAAATTGATCTCGCCGCGTGCCTTGGCCTCGTGCAGGGCCTTTTCCGCGCGCGCCACCTGGTCGGTGGGGCAGGAAAAGGTCATGTCGGTGCGGCCCTCCTCGGAAATGTTCTGGATGATCATGTCCACGTTCACCCCGGCCTCGCTCAGCGGGCCGAAAATGGCCGCCGCGATCCCGGGACGGTCGGCGACCGAAACCAGCGTCATCTTGGCCTCGTCGCGGCTATAGGCGATCCCGTTGACGACTTTCGATTCCATGATGTCCTCCTCGGCACAGACCAGCGTGCCCGCCGCGTCCGATTGTTCCTCGAAACTGCTCAGCACCCGCAGCTTCACGTTGTAGCGCATGGCCAGTTCGACCGAACGGGTCTGCAGCACCTTCGCCCCGAGACTGGCCAGTTCCAGCATTTCCTCGAACGCGATCCGGTCGAGCTTGCGCGCCTTGTCGCAGATCCGCGGGTCGGTGGTATAGACCCCGTCCACATCGGTGTAGATGTCGCAGCGCTCGGCCTCGAACGCGGCGGCGAACGCAACCGCGGTGGTGTCGCTGCCGCCCCGGCCCAGCGTGGTGATCCGGCCCTCGGGGCTCACGCCCTGGAACCCGGCCACGACCGCCACGCGCATCCCTTCGGCGAACTTGGCGCGGATGTTGTCGGGCGGGATCTCCTCGATCCGGGCCTGGGAATGCGCGCAGGTGGTCCTGAGCGGCACCTGCCAGCCCTGCCAGCTGCGCGCCGGCACGTCCATTTCCTGAAGCGTCAGCGCCATCAGCCCGGCGGTCACGTTCTCGCCCGAACTCACCACCGCGTCATACTCGCGCGCATCGTAAAGCGGCGAGGTCTCGCCGACATAACCCACGAGCTTGTTGGTCTCGCCCGCCATGGCCGAGACGATGACGATCACGTCATATCCCTTGGCCACCTCGACGCCCACGCGCTTGGCGGCCCGGCGGATGCGGTCCAGCGTGGCGACCGAAGTGCCGCCGAATTTCATCACGAGAACCGGCATCGGCCTTCCTCATCCTTGGCGTTGCGCGCGGTGTATGACGGACCGGTCCCAAGGGCAAGACCAAGGACGACAGGGACACTCCCGGCCAACGGGCTGCGACATATGAACCCGATGGCGTACCATTGCCATCCTGCGCTGGAAGGATTGATCCAGATCAAGGCCGGCCCCGGGCGAAAAGATGCATCGCGAAATCACGAACAACCAGCCCGGAACACGAACCATGACACATCACAGATCGTCCTTCACCCGCCGCGCCGCCCTCGTGATGGGGGTGGCTGCCCTCGCCACCCCGGCGGTGCTGCGCGCGAACACGCCGCGTCTCACGCGGCTGGTGCTGCAAACACCCGGATCGGGGCCGGGAATCCTCTTGGCCCACGCCCGCGCCATCGGCGCGTTCGACGGGGTCGCGGATGCGGTGGACCTGCCGATCTGGTCCGGGTTCGACGAGATGCGCGCGGGCTTTGTCTCGGGCAAGGTGCCGGTGACGGTCATGCCGACACAGGGCGCGGCCAGCCTGTACAACCGGGGCCTTGATCTGCGCATGATCGCCACCCTGACCGACGGGCATTGCGGGCTTGTCGCGCGCGACATCGCGGGCTGCGACATCGCCGACCTGCGCGGCAGGCGGGTGGCCCTGTCGGGCATCAACGGCTTTACCGGTCACATGATGCGCCTCGGCCTGGGTGCCGCCGATATCGGACCCGACGCGCCGGACTTGCTCCCGGCGGCGACTCATATGGAAGCCGGTCAGCTTCTTCTGGCCGGGCGGGCCGACGCTGCGCTGATCGCCGAACCGGCGGCCACCGCGGTGTTGCGCCGGGCGCGCGATGACGGTCAGGCGCTGCACCGTGGCGTGCAGATGAAAGAGGTGCTGGGCCGGATCACCGGCCTGCGGCCGGTCCTGCCGCAGGCGTGCCTCGCCATCCGCAGCGATCATGCGGCGGAACACCCCTGGCTGGCCGGGGCGCTGCATGACGCGCTGGTCCGGGCGGCGGCCTCGCTCAACGCCGATCCGGGCGCGGCGGCGGGCCATGCGGGGGCGCTTCTCGACCGTGCACCGGCGCTTCTGGAAGAGGCGATCCCATTTGCCAGCATTTCTGTACGCGCCGCATCCCGTGCCCGCCCCGAGATCGAAGCCCTCTACCACGCGCTCCTGGCCGCCGATCCGGGGATCATCGGCGGGCGCTTGCCGGATGATGAGCTCTATGCCCTCTGACCGGGGCCTCATCCGCGCGCGGCACTGGCTGCGCTTGTCGGAATGGGCGGACATGCTGCCCGTTCTGGCCGGGCGCGCGGCGTGGCGGCTCGGCCCGCCGCTTGTGGGCATCGCGCTTTTCCTCGCGCTCTGGCAGGTCGCGCACTGGCATTACGGTGCGTTCATCCTGCCCTCGCCATGGCAGACCGCTGCGGCCACGCTCACTGCCCTCTCGGGGCTTGCGGGCTGGGCGGCGCTGGGCGCCACGCTGGCACGGGTGCTTGTCGCGCTTGGGTTGTCGGCGGTGATCGGCGGCGGGATTGGCCTGCTCGCGGGCTATGTCACACTGATCCGCGCGACGCTGGCCCCGGTGGCGACCATCCTTCTGGGCATGCCCGCCACCGCATGGGTCATCCTGACGATGATCTGGTTTGGCCCCTCGCATGGGGCGATCCTGTTCACCATCGCCATTGTCACCGGGCCGATCCTCTATATCGGAACGGTCGATGCGGTGCGCAGCCGCGACCGGCATCTCGAAGACATGGCGGCCAGTTTCGGGGCCACCGCGCTGGCCCGGTTTCACCGCGTGGCCCTGCGCCAGATCCTCGCGGCGCTGGGCCCGGTCATCGGCATCGCGCTGGCGCTGGGCTTCAAGGTCGCGATCATGGCCGAACTGGTGACCAATGTCGCGGGACTGGGGGCCGAGATGGCCCGCGCCCGTGCGCAGATGGATATCGACATGGCGCTGGCCAATGTCGCGCTGGCCGTCACCGGACTCTTGCTGATCGAACACCTGCTGATCCGCCCGTTGCAGACGCGCACCGGCCATTGGCAAGGGCCGGACGCATGAGCGGGCTGACCCTTGCCACGATCAGCCATGCCTTCGCCGGGCGGCGCGTGCTCGATACCGTGTCGCTGGTGATCCGGCCCGGCGAGCTGGTGGCGCTTGTCGGCCCCTCGGGCAGCGGCAAGAGCACGCTCGCGGCGATCGCGGGGGGTATCCTGAAACCCGACCGGGGGCGGATCATGCGCCGCTATGCGCGCCACGGCATGGTGTTCCAGCAATCGCGCCTGATGCCCTGGGTCGATGCGCGCGACAACATCGCCTTTCCGCTGCGATTGGCCGGAATGAGCGCCGACCGGATCGCGGCGCGGGTCCAGGCCGCGGCCGAAGCGGTGGCGCTTCGGCGCGACGACCTTTCGAAACGCCCCGATGCGCTTTCGGGCGGTATGCGCGCGCGGGTCGCCATCGCGCGGGCGCTCGCGGTCGAGCCGGATTTCCTGATCTTCGATGAGCCCTTCGCCGCGCTCGACCCGGCCTTGCGTCGCCGCATGCAGGATCTGGTGCTGTCGCTGTCCGGGGCGCGCGGGTTCGGCGGGCTCTTCATCACGCATGACCTGTCCGAGGCCGCGCGCCTTGCCCATCGCATCGCGGTGCTCGACCGGCAGGGCAAGGGGATCACCGGCAGCCTCGCCCCGCCGGGCCAACCCGGTACACGCAGCGAAAGCGCGGTCTTCGATTTCGTCGAAACGGCCCGGGCGGAGCCACTGCTGCATGATTTGGTCAATGTCGACGAACGTGCGCTCCCGCTGGAAAGCACCTGCGACATGTCCGGTTTCCGCCGCTGCTGTTGAGGCACCGACCTCTCCCGCGGGTCGACCCGGCTCAGTAGGGGTGCACCCGCCCGTCCCATGTCAGGAACTCGCCGGTCGTGCCGAGCGAAAGCGCATCGAAACGCGCCGCCAGTCCGCGCGCGGCCGCGTCCATGGTGATCTCGGCCGATGATCCGCCCATGTCCGTGCGCACCCAGCCGGGATGATAGATGCCCACCGCGACGCCCATCGCCTTGAGGTCCGCCGCAAGGTTGCGCCCGAGATTGAGCGCCGCCGCCTTCGATGCGCGATAGATGTAGGAGCCGCCCGGCGCGCGCGTGTCGCTGCCCATCTGGCTCGAGATGATGGCGATACGGGCGCTTTCGGCCATGCGCAGGTTGGGCAGGAGCGCCTGCACGCCAAGGAAGACACCGGTCACGTTCACCGCGAAACTCTCGGCCCACATCTCTGGCGGATAGCCCCCGTCGAGGCTCTGCCCCTTGTCGAGGAAAACCCCCGCGTTGCACACCAGAAGATCGACCGCTTGCCCGTCAAGCCGCGCAGCCAGCGCCCGATGCGACGCGGGGTCGGCCACGTCGAGCCGGTGCCCGGTCGAACCGTCGCGCGACGTTCCCGTCACCCGCGTCCCGCGCCCCGCATAGGTTTCGCAAAGCGCCAGCCCCACGCCGCGATTGGCGCCGGTGATCACGACATGCATGGATGGAACTCCTCTATCGGGCGGGCCGTCGCTCCGCCGGTTTCAGTTCGACTTGCGCCCGGGGCGAAAGGGCAGGGGCGCGACCGGCACACCCTCCTCGATCAACCGTCGCGCCTCGTCGGCGCGGGCCTCGCCATGGATCGGCCGCTCGGGGGCCGTGCCTTCGTGCATCGCGCGCGCCTCGCGGGCGAATTCCATGCCCACGTAATCGGAATTGGCCTCGACATGCGCCTTGAGCGCGGCCAGCGCCTGTTCCGCCGGTGTCGCCGGGGCGTTGAGCCGCCCCGCCTGGCCCGTCTTCGTCGACTCTTGCGCCTTGCTCACCCTTGGCGCCATCACCGCCTTTTCCACCTCCAGGCCGCCACAGACCGCACAGGCAAGATGCCCCCCGGCCCTGAGCGCGTCGAACGCCTCGGTCGACTGGAACCAACTTTCGAAATCGTGGCCATCGGCACATCTGAGCGAAAACTTGATCATGTCATGCGTTTTTCCTGCAAGCCCTTCAACCTACATAACCCGCCCGCTGTGCGGTGCAAGGTCCGGCTCAGGGCTTCAACAACCTGTGGTCGAAGCTGCGCAGGATATGCCCGAGCTCCGGCTCGCTCACCTTGGCGGCGGCCTTCTTGGGCGAGAACCACTTGCGCTGCCGCTGCCCGGCCTCGGGAAAATCATGCGCCAGCGCCTTGACCCGCACGGGATAGACCATGGCGACACAGGACACGATGGTGCCGTCGTCGAACTCCTTGGGATAGGAATAGACCCCGAGGCAATGCTCGACCGCCTTGCCCTGAACCCCCGCCTCTTCCCAGGCTTCCTGCAAGGCGGCGGTCCCGGGGGTGACCCCGTGCATCGGCCACCCCTTGGGCACGATCCATCTCTTGCGGCCGCGGCTCGTGATCAGCAGGATCTCGGGCTTGCCGTTGTTCACGCGGTAGCACAGCGCCGCGAACTGCGTGCGCACATCGCTCTTGTGCGACGCATTGATCCTCAAGGGAAGCTGTCTCGTGTTCTGCAGCGTCATCCTGCGCTGTCCCATGCTTCGTTGCCTCGCCGTCATCCTAACCGCTTTGCCCGAGGCTTTCCAGAAATTACCGCAGCGTCAACCTTTCAGCCGCCGATATCTGGCCTGTTCAGGTCATCCAATGGGCAGATATCGTGGTCGGACCCCGCTCAGGCGGAATGCGCGCCCTCGGCGAGCGTCCGCACGAACTCCAGCACTTCGGCGGGCGTGTCGCCCTGTGCGATCCGGCTCACGATGGCGCTGCCCACCACGGCCCCGTCGGCCACCCCGGCGATCCGCGCCGCCGCCTCGGGCGTGGTGATGCCGAACCCCACCACCACGGGCAGGTTCCCCGCCGCCTTGATCCGCGCCACCTCGGGGGCCACGTCGCCCGCCTCGGCCTGTGCCGACCCGGTGATGCCGGTGATCGAGACGTAATAGACGAATCCCGAGGTGTTCTGCATCACCCGCGGCAGGCGCTTGTCATCGGTGGTCGGCGTTGCCAGCCGGATGAAGTTGAGCCCCGCCTCCTGCGCCGGGATGCACAATTCCTCGTCTTCCTCGGGCGGCAGGTCCACGATGATCAGCCCGTCGATTCCGGCCTCCCTGGCATCGGAAAGGAACCGCGCGACCCCGCGCGAATAGATCGGGTTGTAATACCCCATCATCACGATCGGTGTCTCGGTGTCGGTCTCGCGAAAGGTCCGCGCCATGTCGAGCGTCTTTTGCAGGGTCATGCCGCCCGCCAGCGCCCGCTGCCCCGCGGCCTGGATCGTCGGGCCATCCGCCATCGGGTCGGTAAAGGGCTGGCCGAGCTCGATGATGTCCACCCCCGCGCCCGGCAGTCCCTTCACGATCTCCAGCGAGGTGTCGTAATCGGGATCGCCCGCCATCACGTAGGCCACGAAGGCTTTCTTTCCTTCCGCCCTGAGCTTGGCGAATGTGGCGTCGATCCGTGTCATGCTGGCTCTCCCCGGGGATGCTGTCCGTTCCGGGCGGTTTGCAGAAAATCGACGGGGAAATCAATCACGATTGCGTCGGGCGGAATTCGGCTGGCTGAGGTTGCATTCGATCGAGTGCATTCCGCCCGGGCCGCTCGTGGCCCGGGCATGTGCTCGTCCACCCTGGCGGGCGCATGCCCTCTGACCGGCCTCCGCCAAAACCATTTCGCCGCAGCACGCCCTGACGGCCTTTTGCAGTGAGGCAAGGGTTGTAACAGCAGGTCCCCCGTTCTCCCGTCACCGTTTCCTGACGATGGGCTGCATCACGATGATCGCGTTCTCCAGCACGACAGACGAGATCGACCCGTGCGGTTGCCATCCCAACTCGATGAATTCGTTCACCTGGTTCGACAACTTGTCGTGAAGCTCGTCCGCGTCCGCCCTGGTGTAGATCGCGGAAATGATCCGGTACTCGACGATCTCGCTCACGGCACTTCCTCCCTTGCGCGGGTCCGGCCTGCGCGTCTTGCTGTCCGACCGACCCGTCCTTCTCCCCCGTGCGGGCGAGTATATGGCAAGCGCGGATCCGGTCAATCGAGCGTTGCGTTAACCAGCGTGGGGCAGGGGGGCGTGACGGTTTGCCCGGCAGCCGGGTGGCAGCCGGGTGGCAGCCGGATGTCACCCCCCCCGAATTCACGCCGAAAGCGGTGTTAACCCTTGCCTCGCAGGGGTTGACCCCGCACCCCCCCGGCCCCTAGATGCGCCGCGCGCAACGCTGGCAGGAAAAGGGGCGTCAGATGGGTTTCAAGATGGGTATCGTGGGTTTGCCGAACGTGGGAAAATCCACGCTTTTCAATGCCTTGACAAGAACCGCCGCGGCGCAGGCGGCGAATTTCCCGTTCTGCACGATCGAACCCAACGTGGGCGAGGTCGCCGTGCCCGACGCGCGGCTTGAAAAACTGGCCGAGATCGCCAGGTCGCGGCAAACCATCCCCACCCGCATGACCTTCGTCGACATCGCCGGCCTCGTCAAGGGCGCCTCCAGGGGCGAGGGGCTGGGCAACCAGTTTCTCGCCAATATCCGCGAGGTAGACGCCATCGCGCATGTGCTGCGCTGTTTCGAGGATGGCGACGTCACCCATGTCGAGGGACGGGTCGATCCGGTCGCCGATGCCGAGACGATCGAGACCGAGCTGATGCTCGCCGATATCGACAGCATCGAGAAACGCCGCGCCAACCTCCAGCGCAAGCTCAAGGGCGGCGACAAGGAGGCGGTGCAGCAGGAACGCCTTTTGAAACAGGCGCTTGCCGCGTTGGAAGAGGGCAAGCCCGCGCGCACCGTCGCGGTCGATCCCGAGGATGCGAAGGCCTGGAAGATGCTCCAGCTCCTGACCACGAAGCCGGTGCTCTATGTCTGCAACGTGGCCGAGGACGAGGCCGCGAACGGCAACGCCCATTCCCGCGCCGTGGCCGAAATGGCCGAGGCGCAGGGCAATGCATCTGTCGTGATTTCCGCGCGGATCGAGGAGGAGATCGCCCAGCTCGACGCCGAGGAGGCGGAGATGTTTCTCGAAGAGATGGGCCTCGCCGAGCCCGGCCTCGACCGGCTCATTCGGGCCGGTTACGAATTGTTGAACCTCGAGACCTATTTTACCGTTGGCCCGAAAGAGGCCCGCGCCTGGACGATCCGCCGCGGCACGCTGGCCCCGCAGGCCGCCGGCGTCATCCACGGCGACTTCGAACGCGGCTTCATCCGCGCCGAAACCATCGCTTATGACGATTTCGTCGCCTGCGGTGGCGAACAGGGGGCGAAGGAAGCGGGAAAAATGCGTGTCGAAGGAAAGGCTTACGAGGTCAAGGACGGCGATGTCCTGCACTTCCTGTTCAATGCCTGATCGACCGCGCGTTGCGGTTAACCCTTTGTCAGGATGTGTGAACAAAGGCTGAATCGCCAATGCCGTGATCGCGCTTTGCGCACTCAAGACATTGGCGATACGCCAGGTTCGGCGTCACCTGCCCAAGCCCCTAACCGGCAATGAGGCCCATCGATTCGAGTTTCAGAATCACCTGGTGGGCACAGTTGTCCACCTCGACATTCTCGGTCTCGACCCGCAGTTCGGGATCTTCCGGAACGTCATAGGGGTCTGAAATCCCGGTGAATTCCTTGATCTTCCCTTCCCGAGCGAGCCGGTAAAGACCCTTGCGGTCGCGGCGTTCGCATTCCTCGATCGACGTGGCGACATGCACCTCGATGAAGGCGCCATACTGCTCGATCTCCTCGCGCACCGCGCGCCGCGTGGTGGCATAGGGCGCGATCGGCGCACAGATCGCGATACCGCCATTCTTGGTGATTTCGCTCGCGACATAGCCGATGCGGCGGATGTTCAGGTCGCGATGTTCCTTGGAGAAGCCAAGTTCCGACGACAGGTTCTTGCGCACGATATCGCCATCCAGAAGCGTCACCGGCCGGTCGCCCATTTCCATCAGCTTGACCATCAACGCATTGGCGATGGTCGATTTTCCCGAGCCGGAGAACCCCGTGAAGAACACGGTGAATCCCTGCTGCGAGCGGGGCGGGAAGCGGCGGCGCAATTCCTCGACCACCTCGGAAAACGAGAACCAGTCCGGAATCTCCAGACCCTCGCGCAGACGCCGGCGCAACTCGGTGCCCGAGATGTTGAGGATGGTCACGTTGTCCTTGTCCTCGATCTCGTCGATCGCCTCGTATTGCGCGCGCTCCTGCACATAGACCATGTGTTTGAAATCGACCATCTCGATCCCGATCTCGTCCTGGTACTTGCGAAAGAGGTCCTGGGCTTCGTAGGGTCCGTAGAAATCCTCGCCCGCGCTGTTCTTGCCCGGTCCGGCATGATCGCGGCCGACGATGAAATGGGTGCAGCCGTGGTTCTTGCGTATCAGGCCGTGCCAGACGGCCTCGCGCGGGCCGGCCATCCGCATGGCGAGGTTCAAAAGGCTCATCGTGGTGGTCGAACCGGGATACTTGTCCAGCACCGCCTCGTAGCAGCGCACCCGGGTGAAGTGGTCCACATCGCCCGGCTTGGTCATGCCCACGACCGGATGAATGAGCAGGTTGGCCTGTGCCTCCTTGGCGGCACGAAAGGTCAGTTCCTGATGCGCGCGGTGCAGCGGATTGCGGGTCTGGAACGCCACGACCCGGCGCCAGCCCAGCTTGCGAAACAGCGCGCGCAGCTCGTTGGGCGTGTCGCGCCTGCCGCGGAAGTCATAGTGCACCGGCTGCTGGATACCCGTGACCGGCCCGCCCAGATAGACCTTGCCCGCCACGTTGTGCAGGTAGTTCACCGCGGGGTGTGCCATGTCATCGGCGCCGAACACCTTTGCGGCCTCGCGCGACTTGTCGGGTGTCCAGCGATCGGTCACGGTCATCGTCGCGAGGATCACGCCTTCCTGGTCGCGCAGCGCGATGTCCTGGCCCAGTTCGATGCTCGCGGCGAAATCCTCGCTCACGTCCAGCGTGATCGGCATCGGCCAGAGCGTCCCGTCGGCAAGGCGCATTTCCTTTACGACGCGATCGTAATCATCCTGGCCAAGGAACCCCTTGAGCGGGTTGAACCCGCCATTCATCAGAAGCTCGAGATCGCAGATCTGGCGCAGGGTCAGGTCGTGGCTAACGAGGTCGCCCGCTTCGGACTTGAGCTTCTGCGCACTTTCATAAGACACGTAGAGTTCGGGGATTGGCGCAAGGTTGTTCTGCATGAGTCTGGTCCTGTATTTGAGAGGAGAAAGGCCACTCGTGGTTCCGGTCAATTCAGCGTGAAGCGCATCATATTCCGCGAATTTCCGCGCCAGGAACCGATCGGCCAGCCGGTTCTTCTCGGCCCCGCCGCGCCCGGTCAGCGCGTAGGCAAACCGCTGTCGCCGGTCCGGGCCGGGCCGTTCGCTGATCGTGATCAGGCCCGCGGCGGCGGCGGAACGCAGTTGTGCATTCAGTCGCCCAAGCGAAATCCCCAGCGCCGCTGCGATGTCGCGCTGCGATGCATCCGGCGCCAGGTCGAGCTGCCGCAAAAGCCGGAAGAGTTGGTCTTCCTCGGCCAGGCCGGGTTTCGCGTCCGGGGCAATCATCGCGGTTGGTCCAAAAGTGTGTTCACGATTGAACGCATCTCATGCACGGTGCGGATAGCCAAGCGATATAAGGCGCAGAGCGGGAGAAATCTGCCGACGTGGCCCATCCGCAACGCAAGACGCCCGCGCCTTTCGGTGCGGGCGTCGGTGCGTTTGTCTCGGCGCCGACTCAGTCGTCCTGTTCGGCGAAGAATTTTTCGGCATCGAGTGCCGCCATGCATCCCATTCCCGCGCTGGTGACCGCTTGCCGATAGATATGGTCGGTCAGGTCGCCCGCCGCGAACACGCCGGGAATCGAGGTCCGGGTAGAGCCGGCTTCGACCTTCACGTAACCGCCCATGTGGGTTTCAAGCTGGTCCTTGACCAACTCGCTCGCCGGCGCGTGGCCGATGGCGATGAACACGCCCTTGCAGGGGATCTCGGTGATTTCGCCGGTTTCGACATGCTTGACGCGCACGCCCTCGACGCCCTTTGGATCGTCGCTGCCCACCACTTCGTCAAGCGTGTGAAACCACAGGGGCTCGATCTTCGGGTGCTTGAGGAGCCGGTCCTGCAGGATCTTTTCCGCGCGCAATTCGTCGCGGCGATGAACCAGCGTGACCTTGGAGGCGAAATTGGTCAGGAAAAGCGCCTCTTCCACCGCCGTGTTGCCGCCGCCGATCACGACGATCTCCTGCCCGCGATAAAAGAAGCCGTCGCAGGTCGCACAGGCCGAGACGCCGAACCCCTTGAACGCCTCTTCGCTTTCAAGGCCCAGCCATTTCGCCCGCGCCCCGGTGGCAAGGATCACCGCGTCGGCGGTATAGGTGGTGCCGCTGTCGCCTTTGGCGGTAAATGGGCGCTCCGACAGGTCGAGATCGGTGATGATGTCCCCGATGATTTCACATCCCATCGCCTTGGCATGGGCTTCCATCCGCACCATCAGTTCCGGGCCCTGCACTTCGGTGTCGCCCGGCCAGTTCTCGACCTCGGTGGTGGTGGTCAACTGCCCGCCCGGCTCGATGCCCTGCACCAGTATCGGATCCAGCATCGCCCGGCTGGCATAGACGCCGGCGGTGTACCCCGCCGGACCAGACCCGATGATCAGAACCCGTGTATGTCGTGTCTCAGCCATGTTCACCCCCGGCCCGGTTTGCATTCGATGAACGCGATATAACCAAGCCTCCGGGAACAGGAAAGCCCCGGTTGGAAAATGACTGAAGGACAGGCTTGGATCACGGTGCGCGCTAAGGAAATTGCGGATTTGCGAAACATTATTGCGTGTGCGACGGGGGGTGCTATAACATCCGCAATTCCATCGGAGATACCCTGCCATGCCAAGCCCGCGTCTTGATCCCATCGACCGCAAGATCCTTGCCGAGCTTCAGGCGGATGGCCGCATGACCAACGTCGAACTCGCCAAGCGGATCGGCATATCCGCCCCTCCCTGCCTGCGCCGGGTGCGCACCCTCGAAGAACAAGGCTTCATTCGCGGCTATCACGCCAAGGTCGATCCGCGCGAACTGGGGTTCGAGGTGCAGGTCTTTGCCATGGTCGGTCTGCAAAGCCAGGCCGAGGCGGACCTGAGCCGGTTCGAAGCGCGCTGCCGTGCATGGCCCCTTGTGCGCGAGTGTCACATGCTCAACGGAGAGGTGGATTTCATCCTCAAATGCGTGGCGCCCGATCTCTCGACCTTCCAAAGTTTCCTGACCGAGGAGCTGACTGCCGCCGAGAACGTGGCCAGCGTGAAAACCTCGCTGGTGATCCGCGGCGCCAAGGATGAGCCGGGCGTGCCTTTCGAGGTGCTCGAGGATCGCCTTTCGCGCTCAGCCTGAATTGCCGGTCCCGGGGGCCGGCCTCGCTCCTGACCTCTCAATCTGCGAACGGATCGTCGGGATAACCCACCCCGGCGAGGTAGAGCCCGTCGGGCGGACAGACCGGCCCGCACGCGGCGCGATCCCGGGCCGCGAGGGCGTTGCCCACGTCGTCGGGCGCCCATGCCCCCGCGCCCACGCGCTCCAGCGTGCCGACGATCGAGCGGACCTGGTTGTGCAGAAAGGATCGCGCGCGCAGGTGGAACCGGTATTCCACGCCATTGGCGCGATCGCGCTCTTCGATGGTGATCGCGTCGAGCGTCTTGACGGGGCTGGCCGCCTGGCACTGGACCGCGCGGAAGGTGGTGAAATCGTGCCGCCCGACCAGGTGCGCGGCGCCCGCCCGCATCGCGTCGATGTCCAACGCCTGGCGCACCTGCCAGACCAGCCCCCTGTCATGGGTCGCCGGCGCACGCCGCACCAGCAGCCGGAACAGGTATCGCCGTTCCACCGCCGAGAACCGTGCGTGCCAGTCCTCCGCGACCCGGGCGGCGGCGATGATCGCCACCGGATGCGGCTTGAGATGGTAATTCAACGCTTCGGCGAGGCGGAACGGTGCCCAGTCCTTGCCGAGATCGCAATGCGCCACCTGCGCCAGCGCGTGCACCCCCGCATCGGTGCGCCCCGCGGCGGCGATGCTGTGCGCGCGCGGCTCGAGCCGGGCCAGCGCAGCCTCGACCGCGCCCTGCACCGATGGCTGGTCGGCCTGTCGCTGCCAGCCGGCAAAGGGGCCGCCGTGATATTCGATCCTGAGCGCGTATCTGGGCATGCTTTCCCATAGCGGCGGCGCGCACGTGCGGCAAGGGCTGGAAAAACCGTGCCGGTGTCTGCCCCCTAGCAAGCGGGCCGGGCGGCGGTTATCCTTGGCCCGAGGCAGGACAAAGGGGCGCCCACGTGGTCATTACATCGCTGGCAGACGGGATCGCGCGCCGGGTCGAAACGGTGGGCGGCGCGGTTTCCGAGGCATTCTTCGAGCCGGTGATCCGCCTTGGCGTGACCGGCCTGGCCCGCGCGGGCAAGACCGTGTTCATCACATCGCTCATCGCCAACCTGATGGACCGCGGGCGTATGCCGGGCCTTTCGGCGCAGGCGCAGGGCCGTATTCGCGCCGCGTTCCTGCAACCCCAGCCCGACGATACCGTGCCGCGCTTCGATTACGAATCTCATCTCGCGGCCCTCACCGGACCCGATCCGCACTGGCCCGAAAGCACCCGCGCCATATCCGAGTTGCGCCTGTCGCTCAGGGTCCAGCCCGCGGGGCTCTTGTCGGGGCTTTCCGGGCCGCGCACCGTGCATCTCGATATCGTCGATTACCCGGGCGAATGGCTGCTCGACCTCGCGCTGCTCGACAAGGGCTATGCCGAGTGGTCCGCCGGGGTGCTCGACCGGATCGAGGGGCGCGCAGAGGCGGAGGAATTCCTCGCACAGGCCCATGCCACCGATGCCACCGCCCCGCTGGACGAGGGACAGGCGCAGGCGCTGGCCCGTGCCTATACCGGCTATCTCACCGCCGCGCGCGATGCGGGGTTTCATGACTGCACGCCCGGGCGGTTCCTTCTGCCCGGTGATCTTGCTGGCAGTCCGGCGCTGACATTCGCGCCCATGCCGCGCGCCGAACGCCCCGCGCGCGGCAGCCTCTGGCGTGCCTTCGAGCGGCGGTTCGACGCCTACAAGGCGCGCGTGGTCAAACCCTTCTTTCGCGATCATTTCGCCCGGATCGACCGGCAGGTGGTGCTGGTCGACGCGCTGGGCGCGATCCACAAGGGGCCGCAATCGGTCGATGACATGCGCCGGGCGATGGCCGAGATCCTCGGTGCCTTTCGCCCCGGCCGCAATGCGCTTCTCAGTCGCCTCTTGATGGGACGGCGGGTCGAACGCATTCTCTTTGCGGCGACCAAGGCCGATCACCTGCACCATGCCCAGCACCCCCGCCTGACCGCGATCATGCAGGCGATGCTGCGCGAGGCGGCGGACCGCGCCGATTTCGCGGGGGCCGAGACCCGCGCCATGTCCATCGCCGCGTTGCGCGCCACGGTCGAGGAAACCCGCACCCATGATGGGCACGCGCTCGATTGCGTGCGGGGGCGGCGGCTCGACACCGGCCGGCAGGCGGCATTCTTTGCAGGTGACTTGCCCGAAGACCCGGCGCGGCTTCTGGCGCCGGCGCGGGAAGGGGCACAGACATGGCTCGATGCCGATTACTCGGTGATGCGGTTCGCGCCCGCACCGCTCAGCCTCAGGCCCGGCGACGGTCCGCCGCATATCCGTCTCGACCGGGCGGCGGAATTCCTGATCGGGGACCGGCTATGAATCGCCTGACTGTAAGGCTGGGCCGGGCGCGGCTTTGGCATCTGGCCGCGATTGCCCGGATTCTCTGGTCGGGCGCCGGCACGGGCAAGGGCGCCAAGGCGCGGCTTTCGGACCTGGTATTGCTGGCCCGGCTGGTGCGGGCGGGCAGGGTGCGTGTGCTGACAGCGTCGGCGGGCACGCAAGGGTTCATCATCCGCGACGGCGCGCGCATCCATGCGCTCTATACCCATCCACGGGCCCGGCGGCGGGGGATCGGTTCGCGGCTCTTGTCCGAGGCGCAGGCGGGTGCGCAACGGCTCGAACTCTGGACCGGGCAGGACAATCGCGCCGCGCGGGCATTCTACGCGCGCCACGGGTTCTATTCCGCGCGGCTCTCGAACGGGGCGGGCAATGACGATGGCCTGCCCGATGTGCAGATGATCTGGGAAAGGAATGCGCCATGACCAACGGCCCGGTCCTGATAGACCTTGACGAGAGGCCCGGGCGCGGCCCCTCCGAGGCCCCGCCCGTGCCCGACGAGTCCGTCCCCGAGGGACGGGCCATGCAGTCGGTCGCGGCACTGGCCACGGCGCGCCCGTCGCGGCTGGCGCGCTGGTTCTGGGGGCTGGCCGGACTGATCCTTGCTACCGTGGTGTCGGTCGCGGCATGGGATTTCGTCAATGGCCTGCTCGACCGGTCGCCCCTGCTCGGCTGGGCGGTTACCGGGCTTCTCGCGGCGTTCGTGATCGTGCTCATCGTGATCGCCCTGCGCGAGTTGGCCGCCTTTGCGCGGCTGCGGCGCATGGACCTCATCCACCGCGCCGCCAGCGAGGCGCTGGCGGGCGATGATCTTGCCGGAGCGCGCGATGTTCTGGCGCGGCTTGATGCGCTTTATGCCGGGCGCGATGCCCTCAGATGGGGGCGCGAACGTCTGGCCGAGCGCGCGCCCGACCAGTTCGATACCGCCACGCTCCTGGGGCTGGCCGAGGCCGAGTTGATGACCCCGCTCGATGCCCGCGCCCTGCGCGAGGTGGAAGGCGCGGCGCGGCAGGTGGCCTTGATCACGGCGCTGGTGCCGCTGGCGCTGGCCGATGTGGCCGCCGCGCTCACCGCCAATATCCGCATGATCCGCCGCATTGCCGAGATCTATGGTGGTCGCTCCGGCACGCTGGGAAGCTGGCGGCTCATCCGTGCGGTGCTCACGCATCTGGTGGCCACGGGGGCGGTGGCCGTGGGCGACGACATGCTGGGAAGCCTCGCCGGTGGTGGGCTTCTCAGCAAGCTGTCGCGCCGGTTCGGCGAGGGCGTGGTCAACGGCGCGCTCACCGCCCGCGTCGGGGTGGCGGCGATCGAGGTCTGTCGTCCGTTGCCCTTTGCCACGGTTCGGCGGCCCTCGGTCTCGGCGCTGGTCGGGCGTGCGCTTCGCGGGCTGTTCGATGGCGGCAAGGACAAGGGCGAGGCATGAAATGATCGGCCGCGCGCCCTCGTGCCCGGCCGGAAAGGACCGACCCGACCCCGTCAGCGCAGGATCGGCACACCCCCCGGCCCGCGCATCCGCTCGACCACGCCGGCGCGCAGCGACCGCCCGATGCGATGGGCCAGCGCCGACCACGCCGCCGCCTGATCCGCGCGCAACTCCTGCACCAGCACCCGGTCAAACAGCGACAGCCAGGTGTCGAACATGCCCGGTCGCACATTGCCCGCCGCGCGATGCACCGCCACGGGGTTGCCGTCATAGCACCGCTCGTAGAGGATCGCATTGACCCAGAAATCCACGATCCGCGCCTCATGGGCGGGCCAGTCGTCGACATGCGCGGCAAAGACCGGGCCCAGCCCGGGATGCGCGCGAATGCGGGCATAGAATGCCTCGACCACGCGCGCGATCTCGTCGCGGGTCACATCGAATCTCGGGGGCAGTGTCGTCATGGCATTTTCCCTGCTTGGAACAGTCAGACTATCGCCATTCGACCCCAACCGAAAGAGGATGCACAGGCACTGGACCCTGTCGCAATGCGCGCCTATAACGCCGGACAAGATGACTGGGTTCGCGATCATTATCCGAATTATATCCCCGGCGCCCTGATCAAGCGGGCCGCCGGGCAAAGGCGTATGAGACACCGCGCCGATCTAGAACCCTCCCATTCCTCGAATTCAAAGTGAGACCACGGTCATGGCCGACCAGACCCCCGCACAGACCCCCGATTACAAAGACACGCTCAACCTGCCGCAAACCGATTTCCCGATGCGCGCGGGCCTGCCCAAGCGCGAACCCGAGTGGCTGGATCGCTGGGAGCGGATCGGCATCTATGACCGTCTGCGCGAGAAACCGGACCGCCCCGATTTCGTGCTGCATGACGGCCCGCCCTATGCCAACGGCCACCTGCATATCGGCCACGCGCTCAACAAGGTGATCAAGGACATGATCGTGCGCAGCCACCAGATGATGGGCCACGATTCGCGCTATGTCCCCGGCTGGGATTGCCACGGCCTGCCCATCGAATGGAAGATCGAGGAAGAATACCGCGCCAAGGGGCTCGACAAGGACAAGGTCGATGTCGTCGCCTTCCGCCAGGAATGCCGCAGCTTCGCCGAAGGCTGGATCGACATCCAGCGCGAGGAGTTCAAGCGCCTCGGCGTCACCGGCAACTGGGCCGACCCCTACCTCACCATGGATTTCCACGCCGAAGCGGTGATCGCCGAGGAGTTCCAGAAGTTCCTGATGAACGGCACGCTCTACCAGGGCTCGAAACCGGTGATGTGGTCGCCCGTGGAAAAGACCGCGCTGGCCGAGGCCGAGGTGGAATACCATGACAAGGAGAGCTTTACCGTCTGGGTGAAGTTCCGCGTCGCCGCAGCCGATCACTTCGCCGAGAAAGACGCCTGTATCGACACTGACCTTCTGGGCGCGTTCGTGGTGATCTGGACCACCACCCCCTGGACCATCCCGTCGAACAAGGCGGTGGTCTATGGCGCCGACATCTCCTATGGCCTCTACGAAGTGACCGACACGCCCGAGGAATGCTGGGCCGCGCCCGGCGACCGTTTCATCCTTGCCGACAATCTCGCCCATGACACGCTCACCCGCGCGCGGCTCAGCGATGGCATGTGGAAACGCGTCCGCGACGTGAGCGCCGACGAGCTGTCGGGCCTTTCTCTCCTGCATCCGCTCGCCCATGCCGAAGGCGCGGGCGGCGAATGGGATGACCCCCGCGATTTCCGCGCGGCCGATTTCGTCACCGACGAGGAAGGCACCGGTTTCGTCCATTGCGCCCCCTCCCACGGGATGGAGGAATACGAGCTTTACCGGGGGCTTGGGATGCTCGAACAGGTCATCACCTATAACGTGATGGACGACGGCTCGTTCCGCCCTGATCTGCCGTTTTTCGGCGGCACGCGCATCCTGACCGAGAAGGGTAAGGAAGGCGACGCCAACAAGGCCGTGATCGACAAGCTCGCCTCCGTCGGCGGCCTCTTGGCGCGCGGCAAGATCAAGCACAGCTATCCGCATTCCTGGCGTTCCAAGGCGCCGGTGATCTATCGCAACACGCCGCAATGGTTTGCCGCCATCGACAGGCCGGCGGGCGGCAACGACACCCACGGCACCACGATCCGCGAACGCGCGCTGACCTCGATCAACGAACTGGTGACATTCACGCCGCCTTCCGGGCGCAACCGGCTCTACTCGATGATCGAGACGCGCCCCGACTGGGTGCTGTCCCGGCAACGCGCCTGGGGCGTGCCACTCACCTGTTTCGTGAAAAAGGGCGCGTTGCCCACGGATGACGATTTCCTTCTGCGGGACGAGAAGGTGAACAGGCGCATCGTCGAGGCCTTCGAGGCCGAGGGCGCGGATGCGTGGTACAAGGAGGGCGCCAAGGAACGGTTCCTCGGGTCCGATTACGATCCCGACGCTTGGGAACAGGTCTTTGACGTGCTCGATGTCTGGTTCGACAGTGGCTCGACCCATGCCTTCGTGCTGCGCGACCGCCCCGACGGCACCCCCGACGGCATTGCCGATGTCTATCTCGAAGGGACCGACCAGCATCGCGGCTGGTTCCATTCCTCGATGCTCCAGGCCTGCGGCACGATGGGGCGCGCGCCTTATCGCAACGTGGTCACGCATGGCTTTACCCTCGATGCCAAGGGCAACAAGATGTCCAAGAGCCTCGGCAACACGATCCTGCCCGACGAGGTGGTGAAACAATACGGCGCCGATATCCTTCGCCTCTGGGTGGCGCAGACCGATTACACCGCCGACCAGCGGATCGGCCCGGAAATCCTCAAGGGCGTGGCCGACAGCTACCGCAGGTTGCGCAACACCATGCGCTTCATGCTGGGCAGCCTTGCGCAGTTCGACGAGGCGCAGCGCGTCGCCCCCGGGGACATGCCCGAGCTGGAGCGTTGGGTGCTGCATCGCATTGCCGAACTGGATCACAAGGTGCGCACGGGCTACCGGGCGTTCGATTTCCAGGACGTGTTCTCGGACATCTTCAATTTCTGCACGGTGGACCTTTCGGCCTTCTATTTCGACATCCGCAAGGACGTGCTCTATTGCGACGGCGACAGTGATCGCGCCCGCGCCGCGCGCAGCGTGCTCGACATCCTGTTCCACCGCCTGACCACGTGGCTTGCCCCGATCCTCGTATTCACCATGGAGGATGTCTGGCTTTCGCGCTTCCCGGGCGACGACAGTTCGGTGCATTTGCAGGATATCCCCGACACCCCCGCCGACTGGCTCGACGAGCCGCTGGCGGCGAAATGGGCCATGATCCGCCGCGCGCGCCGGGTGGTGACCGCAGCGCTCGAAGTGCAGCGCGCCGAAAAGGTGATCGGCGCCTCGCTCGAAGCGGCCCCGGTCGTGCATGTCCGCGACGCCGAGATGCTCGCGGCGCTGAAATCGGTCGATTTCGCCGATCTCTGCATCACTTCGGCCATTTCGCTTACCGCCGATCCGCTCCCGCAAGAGGCGTTCCGCCTGCCCGAGATCGAAGGCGTGGGCGTGGTGTTCGAAAAGGCCGAGGGGCAGAAATGCGGGCGCTGCTGGAAGATCCTGCCCGATGTGGGCACGCATCGGCACCCGGGTGTTTGCGGACGCTGTGACGCGGCGCTGGGGTGATCCGGCCACAAGGGGAGGGCGGGGCAACCCACCTTCCCGACCGGTGGCTTTGCTGACATTATCCCCATATGCCATGCCTTACGCTTGAAACGCCCACCGGCTCCTTCACCCTCACCGAACACGAGGGTGCCATCACCCGCGCCGAGTGGGGCGGGCAGGGCGCCGACGAGACCCCGCTCCTGACCGAGGCGCGCGCGCAGCTTGCCGCCTACTTCGACGGTAGCCGGTTCTCTTTCGAGCTGCCGTTGCGGGTCGAGGGCTCGGCGTTCCAGCGCGCGGTATGCAATGCGATGCTGGCGATCCCACCGGGCGAGACCCGTACCTATGGCGACATCGCCCGCGATCTGGAACACCCGGCGCAAGCGGTGGGACAGGCGTGCGGCGCCAACCCGATCCCCGTGATCATTCCGTGTCACCGTGTTCTGGCGGCGAACGGGCTGGGCGGGTTCTCCGGTGGCGTCGGCGTGGAAACCAAGGTCTGGCTTCTGCGCCACGAGGGTGCCGCGGGCCTGTTGATCTGAGCCCGCACCGCGCGCCGCGTTAACCTGACTTTGCCCGCCCGTCGCCGCATTTGCCCGGCAGCCGGGCGGCAGCCGGGAGTCATACACATATCACCCCCCGATTTTTCGCCGAAAACCCGTGTTAACCCTGTGGGGCGTTGCGCTCGGGAATGAGCTGCTGCGCGATCCCCGCGAACAGCAGGTAAATGCTTGTCACGATCAACCCCCAACTGGCCCAGCTCTCGGGGTGAAAATCCACCCAGGCCGCCCAGCCGGCAAAGGAGGTCCAGGCGAAAGCCATTGGTAACGTTACGTTTTTCCACCTCTTGGTGCGCACCGGGTGAACGAACTTGAGCGATGTGAACATGCTTGCGGCCAGCACGACGATCAGGGTGAGACAGATCCAGAAATCCGGTTTCAGCGCGAAGATCACGATCGCCAGCATGTTCCAGCAACCGGGAAATCCGGAAAAGGAATTGTCCTTTGTTTTCATGCGCGTATCGGAAAAGTAAAGCGCCGACGCATAGGTGATCACGATGATCGCAGCCCAGCCTGTCCAGCCTCCCAGCAGCCCCGATTCAAAGAGCGCATAGGCCGGAATGAACACATAGGTCAGATAATCGATGATCAGGTCCAGAAGCACCCCGTCGAACTCGTCCGCATAGTGTTTCACATGATACTTGCGCGCCAACGGCCCGTCTATTCCGTCGACTGCAAAGGCCACCACCAGCCACAGGAACATCAGATCCCAGTCGTGCCCCGCCGCCGCCAGCATCGCAAGCATCGCGAAAACGGCGCCGGTTGCGGTCAGAAGGTGAACGGATAAGGCTTTGAAATAGTTTGACATATCTTACTTCCCGATGCTCAGCCTGCCTTGGGGTGAGCCTTGTCGTAAACTTCCATAAGTCGGGCCTGATCGACGCTTGTATAGGTCTGTGTCATTGAAAGCGAGGCATGGCCCAGAAGCTCCTGTATGGCGCGTAAATCACCACCCGCGCCCAGCAGATGCGTGGCAAAGCTGTGCCGCATCGCGTGCGGTGTCGCGCTTGCAGGCAGGCCCAACTGCATCCGCGCTTGTGCCATCGTCTTCTGTATCGACCGAGGCGAAAGCCTGCCACCGCGCACCCCTCGGAACAAGGGGGCACCTGCCTCTTTGGACCATGGGCAGAGGTCAAGATAGCGTCCGACAGCATCACGCGCAGCAGGGATCACCGGGATAACCCTTTCTTTACCTCCCTTGCCGATAATCCTGAGGACCTCTGGCAAAGGTGCGTCCTGCCCATCCAGTCCCAAAGCCTCGGAAATTCGTAATCCGCAACCATACAGGAGGGTCAGAACAGCCACGTCGCGCGCCGCAACCCACGGTTCCTGCGACTGAAGGCCGATCGTGTCGAGCATCCGGCGCGCTGCGTCCTCTGCCAATGGGCGTGGTAGCTTGTTTTGGAATCTCGGGGCGCGCGCAGCGAGCACTGCCGAGATCTCGGCACCTTCACGCTCGGACAACCAACGCAGGAAGCTCTTTACCGCCGAGAGTTTTCGCGCCATCGAGCGTGGTCCGACCCCTTGCCCACGGGTGAACGCCATCCAGCTGCGCATGTCCGACACGCTGAGCCTCATCAGGGGCTTGATCCCCTGGCTCGCGCCCTTGTGTTCGGTAATGAAGGTCAAGAATCCGGTTACGTCGCGCGCATAGGCGTCGAGTGTGTTCTCCGCGGCGCCCCTGAGCGCCCTTTGCCCTGCAAGCCAGCCTTCAAGAGCATCGCGTGCGGCGGGGGAAATCAGGCTCATGCCAGCCAGCGGCGCATGGCCCTTTCAAATACGCCTGCGAAAAATGACAAAAGATCAGTGCCTTGCTGCGGGGTGAACTGGTGCGGGTCCTCCGATCCCATGATCAGCATCCCCGGCAAACGGCCTTCGCCGAAATCGAGTTTCAGGCATGCCTCGGAGCGGATCCAGCCTGCCATCTCGCCGAAAACCGTGTCATTGCCCTCGTTGACCTGGCGCAAAGTCACTTGCCGCACCGGTGCGTCGCGCCCAGCTGTCAGGTAATGGTCGATATATCCCGGTTCGGCCACCGACAGGACATCGCCCAATCGCTGCACAACCGGATCGTCGTCATTCTGAACCGATTCGAGCACCAGCTTGATGGAATCGACCCGCAGGATATCGGCGACGTCGCCGCCAAGGTCTCGCAGGAATACTTCGAATTCGAGCGGATCGAGCATCCGCAGAATCGCCCGGTGCACCTGGTTGGTGCCTGCAAGGTTCTCGTAAGCGGCAGCGATGACCGAGCGATGGGTGTCCTCCAGCCGATCAAGACGCGCCTCGAGCCGTTCCATCGCAATGCCCCGGAGGTCAACGATATTACCACCCATCGCGCGCTCGTTCGCTGCGATGAGTGCATGCATAACATCTTGATCCTCAAGAATGAAATCCGGATCCGCGATGATCTTGTCGCGAAGGCTGTCCTCCAACCCGGGCTTGCTGCTCATTGTGTCCTCAACATGTATTTCGGCCTTTATAACATGCCTTTACAGGATTTTCTGCCCTGTTTTTTCCCAATCGGCCATAAAGGCCGCAAGGCCCTTGTCGGTCAGCGGATGGTTCACCATGGCCTTGATCACGCTGGGCGGCGCGGTGATCACGTCGGCACCGATGCGGGCGCAATCGGCAATGTGATTCACGCTGCGGATCGACGCGGCAAGGATCTCGGTCTCGAAGCCGAAATTGTCATAGACCTGCCGGATATCGGCGATCAGTTCCATCCCGTCGAGATTGATGTCATCAAGCCGTCCGATGAAGGGGCTGATGAAACTGGCGCCCGCCTTGGCCGCCAGAAGCGCTTGGTTGACGCTGAAACACAAGGTCACGTTAACCATGCGACCTTCCGTGCTCAGCACCTTGCATGCCTTGAGCCCGTCCCATGTCAGCGGCACCTTGATCGCGATATTGTCGGCGATCTCGGCCAGCTTGCGACCCTCGGCGATCATTGCCTCGGCCTCGGTCGCGACCACCTCGGCGCTGACGGGGCCGTCGACAAGCTCGGCAATTTCTTTCGTGACTTCAAGGATATCGCGCCCCGACTTCATGATGAGCGACGGGTTTGTCGTGACACCGTCGGCCATGCCCAGGTCGCTCAAATCGGCAATCGCGTCAATCTCGGCCGTATCAACAAAGAATTTCATGGCATCTGCCCCGATGAAGTTTGGGTTTTGTCTCGGGTCGCTTTACCCGATACCAATAACTCTCGAAACCCCTAACCCGGAGTGGCCATGGGCCGACAGGATTTTTTCGATCACGGCGATCTGGTTGCGGTGCTCACGACACAGCCACTCGATCGTTTGCTGGACTACAAGGCGCCCGAAGGCGGCTGTCATCTGGGCGCATTTGTCGAGGTGCCGCTTGGCCCGCGCAAGGTTCCGGGCGTGGTCTGGGCGCCGGGACGGGGCGATTTCGACCGCTCGAAGATCCGCCCCGTCATCCGGGTGCTCGACGTGGCGCCGATGCGCGAAGAGATGCAGATGTTTCTCGAACGGGCAGCGGAATATACCCTGACACCGCTGCCGGCGATGCTGCGGCTCGCCACGCGGGCGCCGGGGCTGGGCGATCCGCCCTCGATGCGCAAGGTCTACCGCCCGGGCGATAGCGTGCCTGACCGGATGACCGACGCCCGCCGCCGTGTGCTGGCGACATTGCAGGAATATGGTGGCTTGTCTTTTACCCTCAAGGAGTTGAGCAATGCCGCCGGGGTCACGCCTTCGGTGGTCAAGGGGCTGGTCAAGCAAGGGGCGGTGCATGAAGAGGACAGTCCGCGTGATGTACCCTTTCCACTGCTCGATGAAGAGCGTGCCAGCAAAGCCCTGACCGCGGATCAGGCCGCAGCTGCCGAGCATCTGCGCCGCGGTATCCGCTCGGGCACCTATGGCACGACGCTACTGCGTGGGATTACCGGGTCGGGCAAGACCGAGGTCTATCTCGAAGCAGTGGCAGAGTGTTTTCGCCAGCGCCAACAGGCGCTTGTCCTGCTGCCCGAGATCGCACTCAGCGCCGAGTTCATCGCAAGGGTTCAGGAGCGGTTCGGTGCGAAACCGGCGGAGTGGCATTCGGGCGTCACAATGACCGAACGCCGCCGGACGTGGAAAATGGTCGGGCAGGGCGGGGCGCAATTGGTCGTGGGGGCACGTTCGGCGCTCTTTCTGCCATTCCTCGATCTGGGGCTGATCGTTGTCGATGAAGAGCATGACACTTCATACAAGCAAGAAGACGGCGCGCTCTACAACGCCCGCGACATGGCCGTGCTGCGGGCGTCGATCTGCGGTGCGCAGGTGATTCTGGCCTCGGCCACGCCAAGCCTCGAAAGCTGGGCCAATGCGGAAGCGGGCAAGTATGCCAAGCTCGAGCTCACCAGCCGCTTTGGCGATTCTGCCTTGCCCGACATGCGTGCCGTCGACATGCGGGGGGCCGATCTGCCATCCAACCGCTGGATTTCCTCGCGCCTTGCCGGAGCTGTGCGCGAGCGGATCGAGCGCGGTGAGCAATCGCTTTTGTTCCTCAACCGACGGGGCTATGCGCCGGTCACGATCTGCAGGGCGTGCGGGCATCAGATCGGGTGCGAACATTGCGATGCGCGCATGGTCGAGCACCGTTTTCTCAAGCGGCTCGTTTGCCACCAGTGCGGCGAGACGAGGCCGATCCCCGATGCCTGCCCTGCCTGCGGCGCCGAAGATCGGCTGGCCCCTGTGGGTCCCGGGGTCGAGCGGTTGCAGGAGGAAGCGAGCGAATTGTTTCCTGATGCCCGGATCGCAACGCTCTCGTCCGACCTTTTCGGTTCGGCCCGCGCGCTGAAGGCGCGTATTGCTGAGATTGCCGAAGGCGGGGCTGATATCGTGATCGGCACCCAACTTGTTGCCAAGGGCCATAATTTTCCGCTGCTGACACTTGTTGGTGTGATCGACGCGGATCTCGGGCTTCAGGGATCGGATTTGCGTGCCGCCGAACGCACGTTCCAGTTGATGCGGCAGGTCTCGGGGCGGGCCGGACGGGCCGACAGGCCGGGCGAGGCGCTTTTGCAGACCTATCAGCCAGAGCACCCGGTGATACGTGCCATTCTTGCCGGTGACGAGGACTCGTTCTGGCGCGCCGAGGCCGAGGAGCGCCGCCATGCGGGGGTGCCGCCCTTTGGCCGCATGGCCGGGATCATCCTCAGCTCGCCCGATATGCAGGAGGCCTTTGACACAGGGGCCGAACTTGCCCGCAACGAGGCTCCGCTGCGATGCATCGGAGCGCAGGTCTTTGGCCCCGCGCCGGCACCGGTGGCGCGAATCCGCGGGCGCCACCGGGTGCGCCTTCTGGTCAAGGCGCCGAAGGGCGCGGCGCTGCAAAAGGCGCTGGCGGCCTGGATCGCGCAGGTGAAACCGGGGCCGAACCTGCGTCTGACGGTCGATATCGATCCACAGAGTTTCTATTGACGAGATTTCTCAGGACTCAGGCAGTGGCGGCCACCCGGGTCTGGTCGACGATGATATCGGTGACCATCGCGCCCACCCACATGCAGAAAAGCGCGAGCCAGGCCGTGCCCGCGAAGATTGACCCTCCCGTCACGCCATTGCCGATGGCGCATCCTCCGGCCAGCATCGCACCAAAGCCCATCAGCACGGCGCCGAACATCGACCGGCGCATGTTGGATTCGTCGGAGAAGCCCTGAAACCGGAATTCGCGGGTCAGCATGGCCGCCAGAAACGATCCGATCACGACACCCGGGACCAACCCGATGTCGAATTCAAGCACAGCGTTGCGGTCGAGAAAGAACATCAGCGTGTTGGCGGATGGTCCCGAGAAGGTGAGACTCTCGACCGGGACCGGATCGAACGCGATCTGGCCGAGCGAGAAGGTCAGTACCCAGCCCAAGGCGACGGCAAAGCCCACGCCTGAGGCAAAGACGAGCCGCGCGAATCCGATCTGGTGACGATAGGAGATATAGAGCGCCAGGGTCGCCGTGAAGAGGCCCAGCAGCAGCCCCGCGTATTGGGGCAGCCCGAAGGCGTCCAGCAGGTCGAGATTGTGCCCGCCACCGGTGATCCAGAGCGCGGCAAGATAATCGCGCAGCGGGGCAAGCCACCCGGCAAGCGACATCTGCGCCACCACCGCGAAAATCAGCCCTGAGACGACCGAGCGCAGATTGCCGGTCGCAGCCAGCACCAGAAGCCGCCCCGAACATCCCCGGGCGAGCACCATGCCCACGCCGAACAGCAATCCGCCAATGATCGCGCCCGACCAGCTTCCCGGCACGGACATCATGCGGGCCTCGTCGCTGCGCATCAGCCCCAGGAGCTGCGCCCCTTGCACCCAGACGAGAGCGGTCGAAAAGGTTAAAAGCCACACCGCCACACGGTCCTGCATCATCCCGCGGGCGAACTCGACCACCGCCGCGCGCAGGCAGAACCGCGATCGTTGGGCGGCAACGCCGAAAACGATGCCCGTGATCAGCCCGAACAGGGCGGCGGTTGGGCTTTCACCAATGCGTTCGACGAGGGGGATCAGGTCCACTGGCATATCTTTCGCTTGTTCCGGCGAACACATGCATAGGTTTTGATATGTGGCCTTGATCCAGATCAGATGGGCTGGGCAATCGCTGCGAAAAGGCGTATCGGAAAGCATGAGCAGGACATTTCCACTCGATCAGGCGCGAAGCCTGCCGTTCTGGCGACGGCCGGTCGCACTGCTGTTCGTGATGGCGGCGGCGATGCCGATCGCCTTTGCCACATGGTCGGCACTGCTGAACAATTTCATTATCGAGGTTGGAAAGTTCGACGGCTCTGACAATGGTTGGTTGCATACCGTGCGCGAGATCCCTGGCTTTCTGGCCATCGGGGTGATCGCGATCATTGTCTTCATGCGCGAACAGGTGCTTGCGCTTGTCTCGCTCGTCCTTCTGGGCGTGGCCACGGCGTTGACCGCGTTTTTCCCATCCATGGTCGGGATCCTGACCATCACAATGCTCTCTTCCATCGGCTTTCACTACTACGAGACCGTCAACCAGTCGCTGCAATTGCAATGGCTGCCCAAGGATCGTGCACCGCAGGTGCTGGGCCTGTTGCTGGCGGCGGGATCGGCGGCGACGTTCTTGGCCTATGGGTTGATCGTACTCACCTGGCGGGCTTTTGATCTGAGCTATGCCTTCGTCTACCTTGTCGCGGGCGGCACGACCGCACTGATCGCGGTTTTCGCGTTCTTCGCTTATCCCCAGTTCGAGGCGCCCAATCCGCAGGTCAAGAGAATGATCCTGCGCAAGCGCTATTGGCTCTATTACGCGCTGCAATTCATGTCCGGTGCACGGCGTCAGATATTCATCGTCTTTGCCGGATTCATGATGGTCGAGAAATTCGGTTTCGACGTTCACGAAGTAACCGCGCTTTTCCTGATCAACCTTGTGTTCAACATTGTGGCCGCACCGCTTTTTGGTCGGGCGGTGGCGCATTTCGGTGAGCGAAACGCGCTCGCGTTCGAATATGTCGGGCTTGTTTGCGTGTTTCTGGCCTATGGTGGAATTTACTATTTCGGCTGGGGCGTGGTGTTGGCGGCCGTGCTTTACGTGCTCGACCACATGTTCTTTGCGCTGGCACTTGCCCTCAAGACCTATTTCCAGAAGATCGCCGATCCGGGTGATATTGCCCCGACTGCCGCGGTGGCCTTTACCATCAATCATATCGCGGCGGTTTTTCTGCCCGCGATGCTCGGTTATCTCTGGCTGGTCTCCCCCGGCTCGGTCTTTGTTCTTGCGGCGTCGATGGCCGGGGTGTCGCTGTGCCTGGCCCTGCTGATTCCGCGTCACCCGGAGCCGGGCAACGAGACGATATTTGCACGGTTCGTCACTCCGGCCCCGGCTGAGTGATCGCCCCGGGGAAGGGTGCTTGACCGCCGGGTGCATTGCGCTTACCGCCAGTGAAAGCACCGGAGACGCGCCATGCCCACCTTTACCGCATTGACCACCCTTGCCGGAAAAGCCGCCGCCGAGGCGTTGGGCGAAGCGATGGAACGGCTCGATCCCGAACCGGTCGGCGTGGGGGTGTTCGAGGTTGAAGACGGCTCGGGGCTTTGGGAGGTGGGCGGATATTTCGCCGAACCACCCGATCGCGCGGGTCTTGCCCTTCTTGAGGCAATGCACGCTACCCGGCCTTTCGTGATCTCGGAGCTACCCGAAACCGACTGGGTCGCCAAGGTTCGCCGCGAACTGGCGCCGGTCAAGGCTGGTCGATTTTTTGTCTATGGCAGCCATGACGCCGACAAGGTGCCCGAAGGGGCCGAGCCGCTCCTGATCGAGGCGGCGATGGCTTTTGGCACCGGTCATCACGGCACGACGCTTGGCTGTCTGCGCGCCCTCGATCGGCTTGTCGAGGCAGGGTTTGTCGGCAAAAGCGTCGCGGATATCGGTTGTGGCACGGCGGTTCTGGCCATGGCGGCGGCGCGGGTCTGGCCCGATCCGATCATCGCCAGCGATATCGACACGCTCGCAGTCGAAGTCGCCGAGGCCAACGTACGGGCCAATGGTTTGGAGGGGCGGGTGCGTTGTGTCGAGGCGGCAGGTTTCGATCATCCCGAACTTGCGGCGGCTGCACCTTTCGATTTGATCTTTGCCAACATACTCAAGGGGCCGCTTGTTGCGCTTGCGCCGGATCTGATCGCTGCTCTGGCACAAGGCGGGAGGGCGATTCTTTCGGGCATCTTGAACGAACAGGCCGATGAAGTTCAGGAGGTTTATTCACGTTTGGGAACCAATGTCCTTTCGCGCGATGAAATTGGTGAATGGACGACGCTGATGCTGGCCAAGCCATGAGTTAAAATGAACGGAAATTGCCAGCTTTTTGCCTTATTCCGGTAATTTGCCACAATGCTGCCATAATTTGAGAGCAATCATTTTTTCTACTTCGGTGGGGGTATGTGCCGGAGGCCTGAATGTCTGACGAGTTCATGAATTTTGAAAAGCGGCTGACGCGTATCGACCGCACCCGACGTAGAGTTGCCAAGGGACTATCCTATGACCCTGTCGTCGGCCCAGATGGGATGGTTGTTGTCCGCCCCCGCCGCAGTGGCCCCAGTATTCCAGTCAAGGGCCTGATCTATCTCATCCTGGGCTTTTGCCTGTTCAAAAGCGTTGCGATCGCGCATCTCGGTGCCACCGGCTATGCTGGCCACATTCACGAGATGAAACAGGGAACCATTTTCGAACAAGCCGGGGCATGGGCCTTGCAGCCTGACAGGGTGAGTGTGAGAATTGCCAGCACTATCTCGCCCTTCATAAGGTAGCGACCCGTATCCAAAGACAAAAAAGAAGCCGCGCCGGGATTGGACCCGGCGCGGCTTTCTCGATTGCGCTTGCAGCTAAGGCTGTTCGCGGAACGCTCTCGTTTCGCTGCTCAGCGTTTTGCCGCTATGTTGTCGATATCACCGCGGCAGAGGCCGATATCCTCAAGCTCGCGGTCGCTCAGTTGCGACAATGCGTTGCGAGTCACGCGGGTATCGTTCCAAGCCACGATCGTCGCGACAAGCGATGCGAAGAGCTGGCCGATACGGCCGTTGGTGCCAGCGGAAAGCTGAACGCGGGGGGTGTCGATTACAGCCATATCCATGTTTCCTTGGTTCGAGTGGCGGTTCGTTGTGCTGAACGGCAAATAGGCCCGGTTCCAGATCATGACAAGCAGTGAAAACGGCATAAGTCCTATGCAAAATCTGCATGGGCGAAATCGGACCTTGGAGCCTTTAAAACAAGGCCATTCTGCCACAAAAGGATGTCGTTTTCTGCACAGGAATGGGCGTAATTTGACCGCGTTTGTCGCGCCGGATTCAAAATGGTCGTTTTTGGTATATGCGCGATTGTCGTTGGCTTGTGTTCCTGTTTCGTGCTAGTGGTTCAAAAAGGCAACAGGGCAGGCAAAATCGATGCGGGTTTTAGGAATCGATCCAGGGCTTCGGAACCTTGGATGGGGTGTTGTCGATGTAGACGGCAGCAGGCTGAGTCACGTTGCCAATGGCATCTGTCGGTCCGGTGAGGGTGAATTGCCCGAAAGGCTCAGACGGCTTTACGAAGAACTTCATGCCGTCGTAATCAAATTCGCGCCCGACGCGGCGGCGGTCGAGCAGACCTTTGTAAACAAGGACGGTGCAGCCACTCTCAAGCTCGGACAGGCCCGCGGAATCGCCCTGCTCGTGCCTGCGCAGGCCGGGCTCTGCGTGGGTGAGTATGCACCTAACACGGTCAAGAAAACGGTGGTGGGTGTGGGCCATGCGGACAAGGCCCAGGTCGCGCATATGGTGAAAATGCAGCTTCCCGGGGTCGTGATCGAGGGGCCGGACGCAGCGGATGCACTGGCTGTCGCGATCTGTCATGCGCATCATGCCCGCAGCGCAGAGGCGGTTTCCGCCGCGGAGAAAATGGTGAGGGCATGATCGGCAAGATTAGCGGGGTCTTGGATTACAGGGGAGATGATCATGCGCTGATCGACGTGCGCGGTGTTGGTTACCTCGTCTATTGTTCCGATCGCACCCTCGCCGGGTTGCCCGGACCGGGTGAGGCGGTAACACTTTACACCGATCTGCTGGTGCGTGAGGATCTTTTGCAACTTTACGGTTTTCCGTCGCTGCTGGAGAAGGAATGGCATCGCCTGCTGATGAGTGTTCAGGGGGTTGGAGCGAAAGCGTCATTGGCCATCTTGAGCGCACTTGGTGCAGAAGGAGTTAACCGTGCGATCGCGCTGGGCGACTGGAACGCTGTGAAGGCCGCCCGGGGGGTCGGCCCAAAGACGGCACAGCGGATCGTCAATGAGCTGAAGGACAAGGCTCCGACGGTCATGGCGCTGGGCGGTGCGCTTGAGGCTATGCAGGGATCCGATTCTGCGGCGGCAGACGTGATCGAAAGCGATCCTGCTCCCACGCCCGCGCCGCGCCCGTCCGCGCCTGCGCCAAGTGGCGGTGCAGCGGTGCAATCCGAGGCCTTGTCGGCGCTGTCGAACCTCGGCTATGGCCCGGGTGAGGCCGCGGGCGCCGTGGCGCAGGCAGCAGGTGACACGCCTGGCGCGGATACGGCAGCGCTCATCCGTGCGGCGCTCAAGCTCCTGGCACCGAAGGGATAATTCATGGCCGAGCCCGACCCGACATTGCGTGCCGCACCGCTTCCCGAGGATATGGACCGGGCGTTGCGGCCCCAGTGCCTGGACGAGTTCGTGGGGCAGGAGGCGGCACGGGCCAATCTGCGGGTGTTCATTCAATCGGCGCGGATGCGCGGCGAGGCGATGGATCACACGCTGTTTCACGGCCCTCCGGGGTTGGGCAAGACGACGCTGGCGCAGATCATGGCGCGCGAACTGGGGGTGGGGTTTCGGACGACCTCGGGGCCGGTGCTGGCCAAGGCCGGCGACCTGGCGGCCATCCTGACCAATCTCGAAGCGCGAGATGTGCTTTTTATCGATGAGATTCATCGACTTAACCCCGTCGTCGAAGAGGTGCTCTATCCGGCGCTCGAAGATTTCGAGCTGGACCTGGTGATCGGTGAGGGCCCGGCAGCGCGCACCGTTCGGATCGAGTTGCAACCCTTCACGCTGGTTGGAGCGACGACGCGGCTGGGGCTGCTGACAACGCCGTTGCGCGACCGGTTCGGGATTCCGACGCGGTTGCAATTCTATGAAATTCACGAGTTGAATCAGATTGTTACTGCCAATGCGCGCAAGCTGGGCGTGGAGACGGAAGCCGAAGGTGCGCTGGAGATCGCACGCCGGTCGCGTGGGACCCCGCGGATTGCGGGGCGACTCTTGCGGCGGGTCGTGGATTTTGCGTTGGTCGAGGGCGGTGGAAAGATCAGCCGTGACCTCGCCGATGCGGCCCTTACCCGGCTGGGCGTGGACGGGCTTGGCCTCGATGGGGCGGATCGGCGCTATCTCACTCTGATTGCTGAGAATTATCACGGCGGACCGGTTGGTGTCGAGACCATGGCGGCGGCGTTGAGCGAACCGCGCGATGCGCTGGAAGAGGTGATCGAGCCCTATCTCTTGCAGCAGGGGTTGATCCAGCGCACGCCGCGGGGGCGGATGCTGGCGCACAAGGGCTGGACCCATCTGGGCCTCGCCCCGCCGCCCGTGCCGGGGCAATCGGACCTTTTCGAGGGCTGAGCGCGCGCCCCGTTAACCGGGGTTTTGGGGTGCCGGATTCGGGGGGTGACATCCGGCTGACATCCGGCTGCCGCCCGGCTGCCGCGGATAGCGGTCTCCTGCGGCGCGTGCGGCGTTAACCCTTGGCGGGTCCGGGTTGCGGAAAAGGCCGGGCTCGGGCATCAGGGTGCGCGTCGAGATGGAAAAGGCCCACGATGACCCCGGACGAGATACAAGAGCTTTTCACCTCCCGCGGCGACGCGTTTCATTTTGCCCGGTGGGAGCGCCCCATCGTGCCGGTCGTCTTCGGTGTCGATAATCAAACTTTGCCGATCATAAAGGGCGCGATCGAAGCCGTGGTGGCGCTGGCGGGTCACAAGATGGCCGAGACCGACCCGGAGCTGGGGGGCAACCTCATGCTGTTTTTTCTGCGTGACTGGTCGGAGTTGACCGCGCTCGACGGGCTGGCGCGGATGGTGCCGGGTCTTGACGACACCCTGGTGCGGCTCGAGCGCGAGGGTGCCAACCAGTACCGGTACTTCCGGTTCGAGGAGAACGGGGCGATCCGGGCCGCCTTTGTCTTTTTGCGGATGGACGAGAGCCTGTCGGACATGGCGGCAGAAGACCTTGCCTTGGCGCAGGCGGTGCAGGTGATCGTGCTTTGGGGCACGCGGGCCTTTGGCGAGACCTCGCCGCTGGCGCGGTTGCCGGACGGGCAGGTCGTTTTGCGCCCGGAGATCGCGGCGGTGGTGCGGGCGGCCTATGATCCGCTCCTGCCGGTGGCCGGGCGCGATGGCATGGCACTTTCGCTACGGCTTTCGGCGCGACTTCGGGCCGGGTAGGATGGCCGCGCGGGTTGTAAGGGTCCAATGCCGGTGGTGCGGGCGGGGCATCGCATATGTCCGGCAAGATGAGAGGGAGGGTTCGGGAATGTATTGTTGCGCCGTGGAATCGAGATTGGCGCCCGGGTCGGGGCAGGAGCAGGACGCGGTTTTAACAAGAGTGGAGCGGATCGGATGAGCGAGGCCTTGATCGCGGCCTGCCTCTGGGTGCTGGCGGCGACGGTGGTGGCGCTCTTGCCCATGCGTTGGCAATTTGCCCCGGGGCTTGTCCTGTTGGTCGCGGCGCCGGGGGTGATCGTGTGGATCGGGATTGCGCATGGGGCGCTGGTGGCGGTGCTGGGCGCGGCGGCATTCGTGTCGATGTTTCGCAATCCGTTGCGTTACCTGTGGCGGCGGGCGCGGGGCGATGCGGCGCGATTGCCGCTCAGGGCGCGCCGGGAGCGATGACCGTGAACCTGTCACTGATCGCGCTTTTCGTCTGGCTGGTGGTGGCAAACATGGCCGCGATGCTGCCCTCGACCGACAACCATTGGCGGCGGGCCTATGGGTTGATGGCGACGGGGCTGCCGTTGCTGGTGTGGATTTTCTGGGAAAACCCGGTTTGGGTCGGTATGCTGGCGCTGGTTGCGGGGCTGAGCGTGCTGCGATGGCCGTTGATCTACCTGATCCGATGGCTGCGGCGAAAGGCGGGGCCATGATCTATGCATTCCGGTCCGGTTGCTGCCCAGGGGGTGGTGGTGCGACGGGTGCGCCGGGGCGTGTTCTGGTCGGTAATGGCTGCGGCGTGGTGCTGGCCGGGTGGCTTTTGGTGAGGGCACGCGGAAAATGCAATGGGTGGGAGGCGATTGCCACCTTTCTGCCTGCGCTGCTGTTGCTGGCGCCGATCGCATTGGGGATACTGTTGGGCGCTGCGGTGGTGCCGATCAGCGGGCGGTGAACACCGCCCCCGGGGTTTTGGGGGCGTGCAACGTGGTGTATGGGGCGCGAAACAAGGTGAGCATAGATCCATGGCTGACATGCCCGAGGTGCGGGGAAAGCTGATCCCCGGCAAGCTGTTGAGCGAATTGACGTGGTTGCGCGTGGGCGGGCCGGCAGATTGGCTCTTCATGCCGGCGGATGCCGATGATCTTGCCGGTTTTCTGGCGGCGCTGGACCCCGCGGTGCCGGTTTTCCCGATGGGGGTGGGCAGCAACCTGATCGTGCGCGATGGCGGTTTGCGTGCGGTCGTCGTGCGCATGGGGCGCGGGTTCAACACGATCGAGATTGAGGGTCGGCGGGCGCGCGCCGGGGCGGCGGCGCTGGATGCGCATGTCGCACGCAAGGCGGCGCAGGCGGGGATCGACCTGACGTTCCTGCGAACCATACCGGGCAGTATTGGTGGTGCGGTGCGGATGAATGCGGGCTGTTATGGAACCTATGTCGCGGATGTCATGGTCGAGGCCAAGGCGATAACCCGGGCGGGCGAGGTGGTGACGTTGACCGCCGATGAACTCGACTTTCGCTATCGCCAGAGCGATCTGCCCGACGGTTGGGTGATCGTCGAGGCCACGTTCGAGGGGCCCGAGGGTGCCCCCGAGGTACTGGAGGCGCGCATGCAGGAGCAGATCGCCAAGCGTGATGCCACGCAGCCTACGAAGGAGCGCAGCGCGGGCAGCACGTTTCGCAACCCGGCCGGGTTCTCATCGACCGGGCGGGCAGATGATACGCACGACATGAAGGCGTGGAAAGTGATCGATGCGGCGGGTATGCGCGGCGCCCGGCGTGGGGGCGCACAGATGAGCGAAAAGCATTCCAATTTCCTGATCAACACCGGGCAGGCCAGCGCCGCGGACCTCGAACAACTGGGGGAAGAGGTGCGAAAAAAGGTTTACGATTCCAGCGGTATCACGCTAGAGTGGGAAATCATGAGGGTCGGCGAAGCGACCCCGGAATGAGGGCTGCGAAAAACATCGGCCCGATCAGGCAAGACGAGCGAAACAAGGGTCGTGAAAAGGCCCGGGACATTGAGGCAGTAGACAGGCATGTCGGGCGGTTCCCCCCCGAAAGTGGTGGTGTTGATGGGTGGTCCATCCGCCGAGCGCGAGGTTTCTCTCGCGACAGGGCGGGGCTGTGCCGATGCCTTGCGCGGTGAGGGTTTCGACGTTGTCACCCTCGACGCCGGGCGTGATCTGGCGGCCCGGCTCGAAGAAATCAAGCCCGATGTCGTTTTCAATGCGTTGCATGGCCGCTGGGGCGAGGATGGCTGTGTTCAGGGGATGCTTGAATGGCTGGGGCTGCCTTATACCCATTCGGGAGTGCTGGCCTCGGCGCTGGCCATGGACAAGCAGCGCAGCAAGGAAGTCTACCGCGCTGCGGAGCTGCCCGTGGTCGAGAGCGTCCTGGCCGGCCGCGACGAGGTGACGGCGCGCCACGTGATGGTGCCGCCCTACGTGGTCAAGCCCTACAACGAAGGTTCCTCCGTGGGTGTCTATATCGTGCAGGAGGCCGCGAACGGTCCGCCGCAACTGGCCGAGGACATGCCGGATATCGTGATGGTCGAGACCTATGCGCCTGGGCGTGAGCTGACCACGACGGTCATGGGGGGTGACGAGGGCGATCCCGGACCGCTGGGTGTCACCGACATCGTGACCGAAGGCTGGTATGATTATCACGCCAAGTATGCAGAGGGCGGATCGCGCCACGTTGTCCCCGCCGACCTGCCGGCCGAGATCACCGACGCCTGTCTTGACTTTGCGCTGCGCGCGCATCGTGCGCTGGGATGCCGGGGGGTGAGCCGGACCGATTTTCGCTGGGACGAGGCGCGCGGACTTGATGGACTTGTCCTGCTGGAGACCAATACCCAGCCGGGCATGACCCCCACGTCGCTTTCGCCGGAGCAGGCCGAGATGTGCGGAATCGGATTTGGCGCAATGTGCCGCTGGATGGTGGAGGACGCGTCATGCAACCGATGAGCGGTGACAAGCGGTCGTCGCGACCCGACCCGGCGCCGAGCCGGTGGTCCTATCGGTTTCAGCGGCTGATGCTGACGCCGGTTTTCCGCAACCTGCTGCGGCTCGGCGTGCCCTTTGGCCTGTGCCTGGCCGCAGGGCTGTTCTACTTGTCTGACGACACGCGCCGTGATGCGATCCGGCTGGCAATCACCGATTTGCGAACCGAGATCTATAGCCGCCCCGAATTCACCGTGCGGCTCATGGCGATCGACGGGGCGAGCGACAAGGTGAGCGACGATATCCGCGAGATCGTGCCTTACGATTTCCCGGTGTCGTCCTTTGACCTTGATCTCGAAGCGATTCGTCAGGACGTTGCCGGGTTGTCCGGTGTGAAAACCGCAAGCGTGCGTATCCGTGATGGCGGTGTGCTCCAGGTCGATGTGGTCGAGCGACAGCCCGTGGCGCTGTGGCGCAATGCCGAGGGGCTTTATCGCGTCGATATCGAAGGAGTCGTCCTGGACGAGGTGGCGCATCGCGGTGCCCATCCCGAATTGCCGGTTCTGGCCGGAACGGGGGCGGACCTGCACTTGCAGGAAGCGATGGACATCTATGCGGCCAGCGGGCCGCTGACACCGCGCCTGCGCGGTCTCGTGCGCGTGGGAGAGCGGCGCTGGGATGTCGTTCTCGACAGGGGCCAGAGAATCCTTTTGCCCGAATACGCACCTGTGCAGGCCCTGGAACGGGTGATCGCGCTGTCGGACGCGCAGGACATGCTGGCGCGTGATCTCGTGGCGGTGGATATGCGTCTCGCCGAGCGGCCAACGCTGCGCATGAGCGGGGATGCAGTCGAAAACTGGTGGACGATCAGAAACATATCGGTGGAGAACGACGGATCATGATCGAGCTCTATGAATCCCAAAGGGCGATGCGCAACATGCGCAAGGCGGCGATGCAACGTGGCGTGGTGGCCGTGCTGGATGTGGGAACATCCAAGATCGCCTGCCTGGTGTTGCGGTTCGATGGCGTCGATCCCGCCGGGGCCGATGTCGGGTCGATGGCAGGACAGGCCGGGTTTCGGGTCATCGGCGCGGCAACGACGAGATCGCGCGGCGTGCGGTTCGGCGAGATCGAGGCCATGGCCGAGACCGAGCGCGCGATCCGCACGGCCGTGCAAGCGGCGCAGAAAATGGCCGGTATTCGCGTGGATCATGTCATCGCCTGTTTCTCGGGGGCGGGACCGCGCAGTTACGGGCTCGCGGGCGAAGTCGATCTCGACGGGACGGTGGTGACCGAACAGGATGTGAGCCGGGTTCTGAGTGCCTGTGATGTGCCCGATTACGGGCCGGGCCGCGAGGTACTTCATGCGCAGCCTGTGAATTTCGCACTCGACCATCGGTCGGGTCTGAGCGATCCGCGCGGCCAGATGGGCACGCGCCTGGCCACGGACATGCATATGGTGACGGTCGAGGCGGCCGCGGTGCAGAACTTGGCCCACGCGGTGCGGCGCTGCGATCTGGAGCTGGCCGGGGTTGCCAGTTCGGCCTATGTGTCGGGCGTTTCGGCACTTGTCGAGGATGAACAGGAGCTGGGTGCGGCCTGCGTCGACATGGGCGGGGGCACGACCGGTATCTCGATCTTCATGAAAAAGCACATGATCTACGCGGACGCGGTTGCCATGGGCGGCGATCACGTGACCAGCGACATTTCACTGGGGCTTCAAGTGCCGGTTGCGACGGCCGAACGGCTCAAGACCTTCCTCGGTGGTGTCGTCGCCACGGGCATGGATGATCGCGAGATGATCGACCTCGAAGGCGAGACCGGCGATTGGGAGCATGACCGCCGCCAGGTGAGCCGGGCCGAGCTGATCGGGATCATGCGCCCGCGGGTCGAGGAAATCCTAGAAGAGGTGCGGGTGCGGCTGGATGCGGCCGGTTTCGAGCATCTGCCGAGCCAGCAGATCGTGTTGACCGGCGGGGGCAGCCAGATCCCGGGGCTGGACGGGCTGGCCTCCAAGATCCTTGGCCAGCAGGTGCGTCTTGGCCGTCCGATGCGGGTGCACGGGTTGCCGCAAGCCGCGACCGGGCCGGGCTTTGCCAGCGCCGTGGGCATGTGCCTTTTCGCCGCCCATCCGCAGGATGAATGGTGGGATTTCGAACTGCCGGTCGAGAAATACCCCGCCCGCTCGCTGCGCCGCGCGGTCAAGTGGTTCAAGGACAATTGGTAAGGGTTTGACCGGCTGAGCCGCTCTCCGATGCCTGGACAGTTTCAGGCATAGCCCGAGCTACTCTTTTGCCCCTGCCGATCGGTGTGGGTGTTGATGAGCCCCGGCGCGTCCGACATGTGGATAGCCAAGACCCGGAACTTTGCCGAGGCCCGGCTAGCGCAATAGCGAGGGCAGCCATGTGGCAATCGTCGGTTGCCAGACAATCGCGGCCAGCACCAGAAGCTTGATCGCGATGAATGGCAGGATCGAGGCATAGATCGTACCCATGCCGATGCCCTGTGGCGCCACGCCCCGCATCACGAAGAGCAGCAGGCCGAACGGTGGGGTCAACAACCCGATCTCCATCGTCAGCAGGTAGACCACCCCAAGGATCAGCGGGTCGATCCCGGCCGACTGCGACAGTGGAACAAAGATCGGCACCGTGACCATGAGCATGCTGACCTGGTCGACGAAGCAGCCCAGCAGAAGGAGCAGCGCGATCATCCCGAGCAGGACCTGCAGCGGAGTCAGTTCGTAGCCGCCGATCACCCGGATCAAGCCGCCGGTGGCGCCCGAGAAGCTGAGCACCTGCGCAAAGGTCTGTGACAGGGCGATGATGAACAGGATCATGACCGACAGTTTCACCGTCTCCATCACGGCCCGGATCATCCGCTCGAAAGACAGGGCGCGGTATCCCGCGCCGACGGCCATTGCCGCCACGCAACCCAGCGCTGCGCTTTCGGTCGGGGTGGCGAAGCCCATCAGCAGACTGCCGATCACCACCGCGAACAGCACCGAGAGCGGCGCCACATAGGTCAGGAAGGGCCGCCAGCGTTCCGCCAGTGTCATGTCCGGCGAAGTTTCGGCCGGGGCGAGTGACGGATTCATCGTTGCGCGCAGCACGATCCAGCCCACAAAGGCCACCGACAGGATCAGCGCCGGCAGCACGCCCGCGACCAGCAGACCGGCGATCGAGACGCCCGTGAGGCTGCCGACCAGAACCGCCAGCGCCGAGGGCGGGATCAGCATGGCGATGGCGCCCGAAGCCATGATCGGACCCATCGCCATCGAGGGTGCGTAGCCCTTCTTGATCATGTTGGGCAGCAGCGTCGAGCCCAGCATCGCCGTGTTGGCGATGGTCGAGCCCGACAGCGCGGCGAAGATCGTGCCGCCGAATACCGTGACCACCGACAGCCGTCCGGGGATGCGCGTGACCACCCGTTCCACGGCGTCGATCGCGCGATGCGCCACGCCGGTCTGGAACAGGATCTCGCCCATCAGGATGAAGAGCGGGATTGGCGCGAGCTGGAAATTCGTCAGCCCGTCGGCGGCGTTGCGGGCCAGTTGCATCACGCCGCGCTCGCCGCCCAGCACCTCCCAGGCGCCCAGCAGGGTGACGGCGAGAAAGGCGAAGGCGACAGGCAGGCCGATCAGCAGAAGCACACCGAGGCCACCCATCATCAGGGCCAGGAAAAGGGGCCATTCCATCGTTCAGAGCCCCGCCATGTCGTGCGACAGCCGCGGGTGCAGCGCCTGTCGCAGGAATTCGATGCAGATCATCACGAAGCCCACCGGCGCGGCCGACAGGGCCCACCATTCGGGAATCACGAAAGCGGTGCGGATCATCGACCCGCGTTCGGCCGATTGCAGCGCCGCCTCGGTCGCGTACCACAGGAAGGCGGTCGAGACGACGAAACCCAGCAGCGCGACAAGGCGCGCCAGCGGCCGTGCCACCGCCGTCGGCAGCGAGGCGGTCACCAGGTCGACGGTGACATGAGCCTGTTTCCAAAGCACCCAGGGGGCAGCGAGGAAAGTGGCGGCCAGCAGTCCGTATTCTACCGCGTCGAGCAGGCCGCGGAGCGAACCGCTCCCTGTGTTGCGCAGGATCACGTTGAGGCAGATCGCCAGCGCGATGAGCGCGAAGATCGCCCCCGCAAGGCCGGCGCAGAATTTCAGGACCGCGTCGAAGGCGGCGTTGAAGGAAGGCATGGATCGGTCCCCGGGCCGGGGCCTGGGCGACGCTTGGCCGCCCGGGCGGTGATCTGGATCAGTCGACGAGGCAGGCCTTGAGCTCGGCCGCCCTCTCTGCGTCGATCGCCTCGACGGCGTCCCAGCCGGCATCTTGCGCGGTGGCAAGCCAGCTTTCGGCGGTGTCGCCCTCGAAGCGGATCATCTCGATCCCGGCCTTTTCCTGGCGCGCGGCTTCCTCGGCGTTTATGTCGCGGTTTTCGGCGTTCTTCGCCTCGGTCCAGAGCGCTGCCTCGTGCAGCACGGTCTTGGCCTCGTCCGAAAGCGCGTTCCAGCGGTCGAGATTGACCAGGAAATTCACGTCCACCTGGTAAAAGCCCGGATCGACGCGATATTTCGTCTGTTCGTCCCAGCCCAGATCCATCACGCCCTGCACCGGCCAGCCATAGCCGTCGATGCTGCCGCGTTCGAGCGCGGTATAGACCTCGCCCGGGGCGGTCTGAACCGGCGTTGCGCCCAGCGCTTCGAACATGGCGCGGTAGACCGGCGTCACGCGCAGCGTCAGCCCCGACAGGTCGGTGTCCTCGATCGGGCTGGTCAGGTAGAGATGAAACTGAATGTTGTCACCCGTGCGGGCGAGATATTTCACGCCCATCTGTTCCTGGTGCAACTGGTCGACCAGTTCGAAACAGCCGTTCTCGCGCTGATCCTGGATCGTGTTGGTGGCGAGGTGCAGGGCATCACCCAGCGGAACCAGATTCGTGTAGAACGCGGTGGTGTTGTTGGCGATGTCGACCACGCCCGCGGACACGGCATTGCCCAGTTCGAAGGTCGGCACGGCCTCGGGACCGCCCACATAGTTGATCTGGACGACGCCCTTGCCGGTTTCGTTGACGCGCTCGACGAACGCCTCGAACGGGCGCGAGAAGGTGGTGCCGCTGGCGAAGGCGGTGACGCCGCGCAGTGTGACCTCCTCGGACAGCGCGGGTGTGGCGAGGGTCGCAGCAAGGGCCGCAATAGCTCGGTATTTCATGATCTCCTCCCAGTTTGAGCGCGATCCCGTTTTCGGCAGTCGCGTAATTGCTTCAAGCTTCAAAGAAAAGCACACAGCGTATTGCCATGCAAGTGTCGAGTTGCCGGTGAAATCGTGAACCGGCTTCGCCACGACACCTGCGGCGCACCCAAGGCCTCTTGCGAAAACCCCGTGAAACAGCTTTTTCGAGGAACACGCGTTCCGCTGACGTGTTGCGCTGCGTTCCGCCTTGCCCTGACCCGAGGATAGGGCGAAACGCTCAGGTCACGCGGGCGCGGGCCTTGTATTCGGGGGTGTCCCAGAGGCGGTTTTGCATGATGTCCTCAAGGATCTCGGCGGCGGCGATGACGTCACCCTCGTCGATATAGAGCGGGGTGAAGCCAAAGCGCATGATGTCGGGGGCGCGGAAATCGCCGATCACGCCGCGCGCGATCAGCGCCTGCATGGCGGCGTAACCTTCGGCAAAGCGGAAGCTGACCTGGCTGCCGCGCCGTTCGGGTGCGCGGGGGGTGGCGAGGTCGAGATCTGGGCAGCGTCTTTCGACCTCGTCGATAAAGAGCCGTGTGAGGTCGAGCGATCTGGCGCGGATGTCCTCCATCGTGGTCATGTCCCAGATGTCGAGCGCGGAATCGAGCGCGGCCATGGCCAGAACGGGCGGTGTGCCGACGCGCATCCGCTCGATTCCCGCGCCGGGGCGGTAGGATTGCTCGAACGCAAAGGGCGCGTCATGACCGAGCCAGCCCGAAAGGGCGGGGCGCGCGGCATCGGCATGGCGAGGGGCGACATAGATGAAGGCGGGCGCACCGGGACCTCCATTGAGGTATTTGTAGGTGCAGCCGACGGCGAAATCGGCATTGGCGCCGCTGACATCGACGGGCGTGGCCCCGGCGGTATGGGCCAGATCCCAGACGGTGATCGCGCCCATCGCGTGGGCCTTTGCGGTCAGTGCCTTCATGTCATGCAGCCGCCCGGTGCGGTAATCGACCTCGGTGATCAGCGTCACGGCGACCTCTTCGGTGATGTTCGCCTCGACCTCTTCGGGGGCGACGACGCGCAATTCATGGCCCCGGCCGAGCGACCCGATCAGCCCTTCGGCCATGTAGAGATCGGAAGGGAAGTTACCGCTGTCGGAGAGGATTACCTTGCGGTCGGGGCGCATCTCGAGGGCGGAGGCCAGCGCCTGGTAGACCTTGATCGAAAGCGTGTCACCCATCACCACATGGCCCGGCTCGGCCCCGATGAGCCGCGCGATCCGGTCGCCCACGCGGGTCGGTTGCTCCATCCATCCGGCCTTGTTCCAGCCGGTGATGAGCATCTCGCCCCATTCGTCTTGCATGACCGTTTGCATGTGCCCGGGCGCCGCCTTGGGCAGGGGGCCGAGCGAGTTGCCGTCGAGATAGATCACGCCCTCGGGCAGGTGGAAAAGCGATTTGGTGCGGGCGAAATCGGTCATGGTGGCCTCATTTGCTTTAAGCTTGAAGTATATTTAGCGGTTTCCCGGCGCGCTGTCCATCCTGTGCGGTGAGGTTGGTGCAAGATGCCCCTTCGTTCTGGCTTGGTTGATTTTCCGGCAGCCGTGACCATGCAGGGGTGCCCAACGAAAGGGCAGCACCCGGCCGGGGGGCGGCCAGGTGCTGCCCGGGCGGTTTCGCCGCCGTTCCGGGCGGGGATGTCGATAAAGGGCGATCCGCCCTAAACGATCTCGAAATCATGGGTCAGTTCGGCGGTGGCGGCCATCATCGCAGAGGCGGAGCAGTATTTCCCGATCGAGAGGGAAATGGCGCGTTCGACCTTCGCCGGGTTGAGACCCTCACCGCGCAGGATGAAATGCATGTGGATGCGGGTATAGACCTTGGGGTCGGTTTCGGCGCGGGTGGCGTCGATCTCGACCTCGACGTTTTCGACGGGTTCGCGGCCGCGTTCGAGGATATGCACCACGTCATAGGCCGCGCATCCGCCGGTGCCCAGCAGCAGGAGTTCCATCGGCGAGGGGCCGGGTTTCAGACCGTCCTGCGCCGCGCCGAAGGCAATGGCATGGCCACTTTCGGTCTGGCCCATGAAACTGCGGTTGTCGATCCATTTGACTCGGGCTTTCATGTGATACCTCTCGAAGTTCATAGTGGTTGCGCGGACGGACGGCGGTTGAGCCGGGCCTCGCGCAGGAAGGTGTAGAGACCGGCGCCGATGGTGACGGTGCAGCCAAGATAGGTGAGCGCGTCGGGCCGTTCGCCGAATATGAGATAGCCGATGATCAGGGCAAAGAAGATCCGGCTGTAGCGGAACGGGGCGACGACCGATATTTCTCCGGTGCGCATCGCCTGCACGATGCAGAAATATCCGGCAGCACCCAGCAGGGATGCGGCCAGGACGATCACGCCGCTTTGCGGCGTCATGGGGACGAACCCGCCCTGGAACTGCGCGATCACGCTACCCGCGGGCAGGAGGATGATCATTGCATAGGCGGCGATGCGCAACGAGGGCGTCGAGGGCGGCATGAGCCGGGTCGAGACATCGCGCAGCGCGAGGCAGAGCATGCCCGCAACGGCCCAGAGCGCGTTGGGGTCGAACCCCGTGGCGCCGGGGCGGATGATGATCAGCACGCCGGAAAACCCCACGACGATCGCGGCCCAGCGGCGCCAGCCCACCTTTTCGCGCAAGAGCAGCACCGCCAGCCCGGTCACGGCCAGTGGCGTCGCCTGAAGGATGGCCGAGGGCAGGGCGATGCCCACGGTGGCAAGCGCCGTCATGAAGCAGAACGTGCCCATCACGTCGGCCCCGTTGCGCATCAGAAGGGCGGGCGCGAAAAAATCGGCGGCAAAGACGCGCCGACCCTGGAACCGAAGGAGCGCGGAGAAGATGATCGCGCCGCCCAGCCCCAGGAACACCATCACCTGGCCCTTGGGCATGGCCTCGGCGCCCAGTTTGACACAGGCGTCGGTGGCGGCGAAGAACGCCATGGCGACAACGATGAACGCGATGCCACGCAGGTTGTCAGAGGCGGGGTTGGTGGCGGTCATTGGGGGCCTTTCGAGGGGCGCGGGCCCCGGATTACGCCCCGTCCTTAGCAGGCTTTTTGAGGGGAACGCCATAGAGTTCCAGCCGATGCCCCATGAGCCGATAGCCCAGTTTTTTGGCGATCCTTTCCTGAAGCGCCTCGATCTCGGGATCGACGAACTCGATCACCTCGCCCGAGTTCATGTCGATCAGGTGGTCGTGGTGTTCGCGCTCGGCGTCTTCATAGCGTGCCCGTCCGTCGCCGAATTCGAGACGGTCGAGAATCCCCGCCTCCTCGAAGAGCTTGACCGTGCGATAGACCGTGGCAATCGAGATGCCGGGGTCGCGGGCCAGCGCGCGGGCGTGCAGCTCCTCGACATCGGGGTGATCCTCGGCGTCTTGCAGGACCGCGGCAATGGTGCGGCGCTGGCCGGTCATGCGCAGGCCCTTGGCTTCGCAGCGTTCGGTGATCGTTTCGGTCATGGCGCGGCTGCCCCGGGGTCGTGCTGTCATGGCCCCGTTTAGCCACAAGCGGGGCCGATTTCCACCCGCAATGGCAATCATGGATTGACTTTGCGGCGCTGCAGCGCCATGTACCACCTAACCGACGTTTTCTGCCGCGTGAGCAGTCAAGCAACATCCGGGTGAACCGGGTCAGACATGAAACGTCGAGGAATGTTCCCAAAATCACGCGTGGGTTCAGACGCCGGTGCGGCGGAACGGGCAAGAGGCGCGTTTTGTCAGGCTCATCGGCGCAACCCCGAGCGGGCCGGCCCAATGCGGGTGCTGCCCGGAAACTGATGAGGCGTGTCCCGTGATCCGGGCGCGCTCGAAAGGACACTATGAAAGATTTCAATGAAATGGGCCTGCCCAAGCTGCTTTTGGCGCGGGTCGGCGAGATGGGGCTGACCCAGCCCACCCCGATCCAGGCCGAGGCCGTGCCGCATGCGATGGCGGGCCGCGACGTGATGGGCCTTGCCCAGACCGGCACCGGCAAGACCTTTGCCTTTGGCCTGCCGCTGGCCTCGACTATGCTGCGCGATGGTGCGCGGCCGGGCAAACGTGCGGTGCGCGGCCTTGTGCTTGCCCCCACGCGCGAACTGGCCAAGCAGATCAGCGAGAGCCTGCGCGAACTGGTCAAGGGCAGCCCGCTCAAGGTCGGGCTGGTTGTCGGTGGCGCGGGAATCAACGGCCAGATCAACCGTTTGGAGCGCGGCACCGACCTGTTGGTCGCAACACCGGGGCGTTTGATCGACCTTCTGGACCGTAGGGCGGTCCGGCTCGACGAGACCCGGTTCCTGGTACTCGACGAGGCCGACCAGATGCTCGACATGGGCTTCATCCACAGCCTGCGCAAGATCGCGGCGCTGTTGCCCGCGCAGCGCCAGACGATGCTGTTCTCGGCCACCATGCCCAAGTTGATGGCGGAACTGGCGCAATCCTACCTGAAAGACCCGGTACGTGTTCAGGTCTCGCCCCCGGGCAAGGCCGCGGACAAGATCGAGCAGGTGGTGCATTTCGTCGACAAGCCCGGCAAGCTGGGCCTGTTGATCGAACTTCTGGATGCGCATCGCGACGAGCGTGCTCTGGTTTTCGGGCGCACCAAGCACGGGTCGGAAAAGATCAAGAACCAGCTTGAGAAGGCCGGATTCGCCGCCGAGTCGATCCATGGCAACAAGAGCCAGGGCCAGCGCGACCGGGCGTTGAACGCTTTCAAGTCCGGCAGCACGCGGGTGCTCGTGGCGACCGATGTGGCGGCGCGGGGGCTTGATATTCCCGAAGTGCGCCACGTCTATAACTTCGATCTGCCTAACGTGCCTGACAATTACGTGCACCGGATCGGCCGCACCGCGCGTGCCGGCGCCGATGGTGCCGCGATCGCGTTCTGCGCGCCCGACGAGATGGGCGAGTTGAAGGCCATTCAGAAGGTCATGGGTATGCCCATCCCGGTCGCCTCGGGCGAGGCATGGGAGCCGATGGAACCGGCCAAGCGGCAAGGCCGTGGCGGCGGTAAGCCCGCGGGCGGCGGCAATGGCAATGGCGGTCAGCGCCGCAGGCGCCGTCGCAGCGGCGGTGGCGGTGGAGCGCGCAGGGCTGCGTAACGGCCAAGGCCCGGCGTGGTTCAGCGCCGGGTCAGATCCGCCCAGACAGGCAGGTGATCCGAGGCGACGCGCGCCGGGCGCGCGCTGTGGGTGCCGTGATTTCTTGCCACCAGGTTGCCCGAGATCGCGAAGCGATCCAGCGGCGCGACCGGGCGGGGGGATGGAAAACTCGGCCGCTCGGGCAGGATCAGCAATCCGGGCGTGACATTGTCGAGCGCGCGCGCCGGGCCCCATTCGTTGAAATCCCCGGCCAGAACAGTGGGCATGGGCGAAAGTTGCGAAAGGTGGCGCATGATCGCGCGCAACTGCAACAGCCGATACCGCCGGATCAGGCCGAGATGCGTGCCGATGACGCGCAGCGGGCCAATCGCGGTCGCAAGATCGGCGCGGATCGCACCGCGTGGCTCCAGCCCGGGCAGGTCGATATGGGCCGTCGTCAGAACCCCGATATCGGGGCGGATCAACATGGCGTTGCCGTGAAATCCGAGCGAGCCGGCCGGTTCGCCGAAATCGACCACCTGCCAGCCCTGCGCCTCGGCCATTTCGTGCGGAAGAGCCGCCGGGCGCGGTGGCAGGCGTTTGTCGGCCTCTTGCAGCACGACCACGGGGGCGACGAGATCCGCGATCACCTGCAAGGACCGGTCCGGCCTGCGCCGCAGGTCGAGACCGACGCATTTTTGCAGGTTGTAACTTGCAATTCTGATGCTTTGCGCCTTCATGGAGCCTATATGCAAGTCAGACAGAGGGTTGTCACGGGTGTTCAGTGACCAGAAATGGCTGACCAAGCTGATCTGGGCCGCGTTGCTCATTGCGGCGGCAGACGCGCTGTGGAACGGGCAACTTTCGCTTCTTTTCATCGCACTTGCCACGCTGACCCTGTCCCTGGCGCCGGTTGTCGTGGCGCGCTGGGCGCAGATCCATGTGCCAGCAACCTTCATGCTGGCGGTGGTGGCCTTCGTGGGGGGCACGCTTTTCCTGGGCGAGGTCTACGGGTTTTACGTGCGGTTCTGGTGGTGGGACATGCTGATGCATTTCGGCAGCGCGATGGGATTCGGCCTGATCGGGTTCGTGATTGTGTTCATGCTGTTCCAGGGTGACCGCTATGCCGCGCCGCATTGGTTGATCGCCTTTTTCGCATTCTGCTTCGCGATGATGATCGGCGCGGTCTGGGAAATCTTCGAATTCGCCATGGACCAGATCTTTGGCATGAACATGCAGAAATCGGGGCTGGTTGACACAATGACCGACCTGATCGTCAACCTGATCGGAGCTTTCATCGCGTCGCTGGCCGGGTGGTTTTATCTCAAGGGGATAACGGCGCCGGGCTTGCATCCCCTGATCGACGAGTTCATCGAGCGCAATCCGCACTATTTCAAGCGTTTCAGGCAGATTGATGTCACGCGCGCGCGACGCGACGACGCGGATTGACCTTTCCATGGCTTTGCTCCCTTGATGGCGGCCATGGAAAGAAAAGACAGTATCGACTCAGCCGGGGTTGCGGTGCTCGTTGCCTTCGCGCTTCTGCTCGGCTTCAATCAGGTGGTGATCAAGGTTTCGACCGGCGGGTTTCAACCGGTCTTCCTGGCCGGGTTGCGGTCTGTCGGAGCCTGCGCGGCGCTGTTGATCTGGATACGGCTGCGGGGCATTCGCATCGGCATGCCGCGCGAAGCGTGGAGCGGGGCGGTGATGCTGGGTCTGTTGTTTACCGCCGAGTTCGTGTTTCTTTATCTTTCGCTTGATCGCACCAGCGTCGGGCGGGCCTCGATCATCTTCTACTCGATGCCGGTTTTCGTGGCGCTGGCCGCACATTTCTGGATCCCGGGTGAGCGGATTTCGGGTAAACGGGCTGTGGGACTGGTTCTTGCCATGGGGGGCGTGGCCTGGGTCATGGCCGACCGGGGCAGCAACGAGGCCAGCCTCGGTGGCGATCTGATGGCACTGGCGGCCGCGATCTCCTGGGCAGGGATTCCGCTTGTCGTGCGGGTGACGCCGCTGGAACGGGTTGCGCCCGAGATGCAGCTTTTGAGTCAACTTGTGATCTCGTCTGTTCTGCTCCTGGCGCTGGCGCCGTTCTTCGGGCCGTTCATCCGGGAACTTGCGCCGATCCATTGGGCCGGGCTTGGCTTCCAGATCTTTGCGATCGCGTTTTTCGGCTATCTGTTCTGGTTCTTCCTGCTCAAGGTTTACCCGGCGTCGGGGGTGGCGTCGTTTTCGTTCCTGTCGCCGGTTTTTGGCGTGATCCTGGGCTGGCTGATGCTGGGCGAGGAGGTGGGGCCGCATATCATCGGCGGGCTTGTCCTCGTGGCGATCGGGATCACGCTGATCAACCGGCGGTAAGCGGGGCCTGGGCCGGGACTGTGCGCCGCTCGTCGCGCCGGGAATCCGAGTATTCTGGGAAAGATGAAGGGCCGGGTCAGGTGCCGCAAAAGGTCTGTTGCACGCGCTCATGCGCGGCGGGCGGGCGGGTGAGGTCGGCGGCCTCGGGCTGATCGGTGTAGGGAGTCGATAGCACCTGCAAGAGCCGGTGGAAGGGGGCGAAATCGCCGGCAACGGCGGATTGAATCATCTCTTCGACGCGGTGATTGCGCGGGATGAAGGCGGGGTTGACCTGCAACATGCGCGTTTGCGGTTCCGGTTCCGAGGCCAGCCGGGCCTGCCAACGGCTGTGCCACGTGTCAAAGGCGGCGCGGTCGGTGAACTGATCCCGGGCGTTGCCATGGGCCAGCGCCCGAAAGGTATTGGTGAAATCGGCGCCGTCCTGCGCCATGAGATCGAGCAGGTCGTCGATGAGCGCGCGGTCGTCCGCGGTCGGGGTCGCAAGGCCGATCTTGGCGCCGAACCGGGCGAGGCGCTGTGCCTCGATCTTCTCGGGCATGGCGTGAACGGCGGCGGTGAAGCGTTCGACCGCTTCGTCCTGGTCGTCGCAGAGCGGCACGAGGCAAGTGGCCAGCTGGGCCATGTTCCAGACGATCACATGGGCCTGGTTGTCATAGGCATAGCGCCCATGCCGGTCGATCGAGGAGAACACCGTCTGCGGGTGGTAATCGTCGATGAAGGCGCAGGGGCCATAGTCGATGGTTTCGCCTGAAAGCGCGGTGTTGTCGGTGTTCATCACCCCGTGGATGAAGCCCAGCGAGAGCCAGTGCGCGACCAGTGACGCCTGCGCGTCGATCACCGCGGTCAGCAACTCATCGGGGGTGCGGGCGTCGGGGTAGTGGCGCGCGCAGGTATAATCGAACAGCGCCTTGAGCGCCTCGAAATCGCGCCGTGCGGCGAAGAACTGAAACGTGCCGACGCGGATATGGGACGTGGCCACGCGGGTCAGCACCGCACCGGGCAGGGCGGTTTCACGAAAGACCGGCTCGCCGGTGGCGACGGCGGCCAGCGCGCGGGTTGTGGGCACGCCAAGCGCGGCCATCGCTTCTGAGACGACATATTCGCGCAACACCGGCCCGAGCCATGCCCGGCCGTCGCCGCCGCGGGAATAGGGAGTGCGGCCCGCCCCCTTGAGCTGGATGTCAAAGCGGGTACCGTCCGGTGCCTCGACCTCGCCCAGCAGGAGGGCGCGGCCATCGCCGAGCTGGGGAGAGAAGCCGCCGAACTGGTGCCCGGCATAGACCTGCGCCAGCGGGTCAGCGCCGTCCGGCGCCTCGTTGCCCGAGAAGATGCGGGCCAATACATCATCAGGCCCGCGCGCGATGCCAAGTCGGGCGGCGAGCGCGTCATTGAAGGCAATGAGTTCGGGGGCGGCCACGGGTGTCGCCGCCTGTCGGGTGAAAAAGCGCGGCGGCAATTTCCCGTAGCTGTTGGAGAAGGGAATCGTCAGGGTCATGGGTTAAATATAACCTTGTAGCACATCTTTTCCAGAGGTCCTGGATCCGGCGCGTTCAGGCGGTGCGGGTCATCAGGTGAAACCGTTCACGCGGCTTGAAGCCGGCGCGCTCGTAAAGGCGGCGGACGCGGGTGTCGTCGTGGTGCACTTCGAGATGGAGCGCTCTGACCCCGTGTTCAGACAGGGCAGGCAGGAGCGCATGCAACACCTCGGACCCCATGCCCCGGCCACGCACCTTTTCACGTATGAAAAACTCGTCGATGAAACCGTCGATTCCCCCCAGTTCGACCGAATAGCCGAAGGAAATCACGATATAGCCCACCGGCGCGCGGCGTGGCCCGATGAGATAGGCGACACCATGCGGCGTACCGTCAAGCAAGGGTGCGAGGGCGGTGCGGCGGGCGTTTTCGGTCGTGTCGATTTGCGCGAACCCGTGATAGGCCGCGACCATGGGTTCGAGCCGGTCGAGATCATCCGGGCGGGCGAGGTGAAGCATGTTCATGCCTGGGCCGGCCTGTCGCTCAGGGGTGCGTAGGGTCCCGATGTGTCGAAGATGGTCTTGCGTGCTGGCATGGCGCGTCTCCTGTCGTTTGGGCGACAGTGACAACAGTGGCCAGGGATGTCCACATGGCGGTGGCCCTTGCGCGGCCCCGTGCCGGAACGAAAAAAGGGGCGCCGGTTGGCGCCCCAAAGGTTTCGACGGGGACTGGGAGGTTACCCGTCGAAGTCGACTTGTTCGATCAGTTTCAGCGCGTCCGGGCGCAGTTTCGCCAGGTCCATCAGGTTGACGTCATCCGGCGTGAAGCTGCCCCAACTGGCCACGAGGTCGGCAGGCTCGGTGCCCGGTGCGATCGGGTATTCATAATTCGCTTCGGCATAGATTTTCTGTGCCGTGGGCGAAGTGAGGAATTCCATCATCGCGAGCGCGTTGTCGCGGTTCGGTGCGGCCTTGGTCATGGCGACCCCGGAGATGTTCACGTGCGCACCCTTGCCACCGATTTCGGGAAAGACGATGTCGACGCTTTCGGCCCAGGCCTGCTGGTCCTCGTTTTCGAGCATCTTGCCCATGTAATAAGTGTTGCCGAGGCTGATGTCGCATTCACCGGCCCAGATCGCCTTGACCTGTGCACGGTCGTTGCCCTGCGGCTTGCGGGCAAGGTTGGCCTTGACGCCTTCGATCCATTCGCGCGTCTTTTCCTCGCCGTGATGGTGGAGCATGGCCGACACGAGTGCCACGTTGTAGGGATGCGTGCCGGAACGGGTGCAGATCCGGTCTTTCCATTTCGGGTCGGCGAGATCTTCGTAGGTCGTGACCTCTCCCTCTTCCACACGGTCCTTGGAGGCATAGACGATGCGCGCGCGCGTCGTCAGACCCCACCAATGGCCGTCGGGATCGCGGTATTGTTCGGGTACGTTTTCAGTGAGCGTGTCAGAGGCGACGGGCTGGGTCAGACCGGCATTCACGACCGCCGCGAGGCGCGAAATATCGACTGTAAAGACCAGGTCAGCAGGTGTTCGGTCGCCCTCTGCTTCGAGCCTCTCGACCATGCCCTTGTCGAGATAGGCGACGTTGACCTTGATGCCGGTTTCTTCCGTGAAGGCATCGGTCAGCGGCTGGATCAGTTCCGGCTGTCGATAGGAGTAGATGTTGACTTCTTGTGCGACGGCCGGCGTGGCCGTGATTGCGGCAACAAGTGCGATACGGGTGATCATGTCGTCCTCCATGGATGCTGGTGTCTCTGCGCCCATTAATCCGACTTTTTTTGTCGGGTCAATACCTGTGTAACCTTGTCAGGTATTTTTTCGGAACCGCGGTCAGACAGCGCCCGGCTGCGTTTCACAGATGGTGGTGTTGGAGGGAATACGTCGACGACAGCGACCTATGGCGCCTTCTTTTCTTCGCGTTTCGCCGCGTTCCAAAGTGCATCCATTTCCGCGAGATCGCTGTCGGAGGGTGTCCGGCCGGAATCGGCCAGGCGGTCCTCGATCCGGCGGAAGCGGCGGGTGAATTTCGCGTTGGCCTTGCGCAGCGCCGATTCGGGGTCGATCCCGAGATGGCGGGCAAGGTTGGCCATGACGAATAGCAGGTCGCCGAACTCTTCTTCGATCTCGGCCTGTCCGAGGCTGTCGCGGGCCTCGTTCAACTCGCTCGCCTCTTCGACGATCTTGTCGATCACGTTGTCGGTCTCAGGCCAGTCGAAGCCGACGCGCGCCGCGCGTTTCTGAAGCTTGATCGCGCGCAGGAGGGCGGGCAGGCCGGTCGCCACCCCGTCGAGCACACCGCTCTGGGCCTTGGCGGCGCGTTCGGCAGCCTTGATGCTTTCCCAGTCGCGGGTTTGCTGATCGGCCGACTTGTCGCGCGATTCGTCGCCGAAGACATGCGGGTGGCGGGCGACCATCTTGTCGGACATGGTGTCGGCAACTTCGTCAAAGGTGAAAAGCCCGGCCTCCTCGGCCATTTGCGCGTGAAAGACCGACTGGAACAGCAGGTCGCCCAACTCGCCTTTCAACTCGTCCCATGCCTCGCGTTCGATGGCATCGGCCACCTCGTAAGCCTCTTCGATGGTGTAGGGCGCAATGCTGGCGAAACTCTGTTCTATATCCCATGGACAGCCGGTTTCGGGGTCGCGCAGGCGGCGCATGATTTCCAGCAGCCGGGGCATGCCACCATGCGGGTCATGGATCGGATCGTCATTGGCCATTGCACAGGACTCCCTTTTCGGAGTTCCTTGTGCCGGGTGAAGGAAAGGGAGTCCAGACGATGGCCGTGATCAACCGGATTGCAGGATTTGCCGAGGAGATGACCGAATGGCGGCGGCATCTGCACATGCACCCTGAACTGGGGCTGGCGTGTCACGAGACGGCGCGATTCGTGGTGGGAAAGCTGCGCGAGTTCGGGGTGGACGAGATCCATGAAGGCATTGCCGAAAGCGGTGTTGTCGCGGTGATCGAAGGCAGGGGACCGGGGCCTGTGACGGGGTTGCGTGCGGATATGGATGCGCTGCCGATGGACGAGGCGACGGGCGCTGAATGGGCCTCGACAGTGCCGGGGCGTATGCATGCCTGTGGTCATGACGGCCATACCACGATGCTGCTCGGGGCGGCCAAGTATCTGGCAGAAAGCCGAAATTTCACTGGCCGCGCGGTGCTGATCTTTCAACCGGCCGAAGAAACCATCGGCGGCGGGCGGTTGATGGTGGAAGAGGGGATCATGGACCGGTTCGGAGTGGAAGAGGTCTATGCGTTGCACACCGATCCGTTCGGGGGGCTGGGCGAGTTTCGCACCACCGCCGGTCCGATCATGGCGGCGGTGGATGATTTCGAGATTCACCTGACGGGCACGGGCGGGCATGCGGCCTATCCCGATGCTTGCGTCGATCCGCTTCCGGCGGCGGCGGCCACGCTTCAGGCGTTGCAGACCATCGTGAGCCGCAACCGCCCGCCGCTGGAGGCGCTGGTGGTGTCGGTGACGCAGATTCACGGCGGCTCGGCGATGAATATCGTGCCGGAAAAAGCCTATCTGGCCGGGACAGTGCGCAGTTTCTCGCCGGCGATGCGCAACATGGCCGAACGGCGGATCGGCGAGATCGTCCGCGCGCAGGCCGAGGTTTACGGGGTCGCGGGGCGGGTGGAGTATCACCGCAACTATCCGCCCACGGTGAACCATGCCGACCAGGTCGGGAAAGGCGCCGAGATCGCACGCGAGATCATGGGGGCCGACAACGTGCTGACCGCGCTGCCACCCGAAATGGGGGCCGAGGATTTCTCCTACATGCTGGAGGCGCGGCCGGGGGCGTTTTTCTTTCTGGGTCAGGGGGTTGGTCCGGCGCCGCATCATCCCGAGTTCGATTTCAACGACGAGGTGGCGCCGATCGGGGCGTCGTTCTTTGCCCGGTTGATCGAGCGGCATCACCCGGTCGGTTGAGGCTTGCCGCCGGGCCGCGATTGGGCTTGAGTGCGCGGGAACGATATTGAGGGAGTGCGAGAGATGGCCGTTATCAACCGGATTGCTGGCTTTGCCGACGAGATGACCGCGTGGCGCCGGCATATCCACCAGAACCCGGAACTGGGCCGGGAGTGCCACCAGACTGCCGCATATGTGGTTGAACGGCTTGAGGAATTCGGGATCACCGAGATCAGCACCGGCTGGGCCGAAAGCGGCGTCGTGGCGGTGATCGAGGGGCAGGGCGAAGGACCGGTGATCGGGTTGCGCGCCGACATGGATGCGCTTCCCATGACCGAGATCACCGGGCTGGACCATGCCTCGAAGGTGCCGGGCAAGATGCATGCATGTGGTCATGACGGCCATACGGCGATGCTGCTCGGGGCGGCCAAGTATCTGGCAGAAAACAGGAACTTCCGCGGACGCGCCGTGCTTTTGTTCCAGCCCGACGAGGAAGGCGGCGGCGGTGGCGAGGCCATGGTGCAGGAAGGCGTGATGGAGAAATACGCCATTGACGAGGTCTATGCGATCCATAACGGGCCGGGCCTGCCCGCGGGGATGATCGCGCTGGCGCCGGGGCCGCTGATGGCGGCGGTCGACAGCTTCTACATCGACATACAGGGCCGTGGCGGGCACGGCGCGATGCCGCATGACGCGGATGACCCGGTCGTGGCCGCGGTCGGAATTGTGCAGGCAATTCAAACGATTGTGAGCCGAAACGCAGATGCACAGAAGCGGCTGGTGGTGTCGGTGACGAAGATCGAGACGGGGACGGCGACGAATATCATTCCCGACACGGCGCATATCTGCGGGACGGTGCGGACCTTCGATCCCGAGGTGCGCGACATGGTCGAGCGGCGCATGGGCGAGATCGTGGCGGGGCAGGCGGCGAGCTTTGGGGTGAGTGCGCGGCTGAACTATGACCGGGGCTATCCGGCCACGATAAACCACGAGAAACAAACGCTTTTTGCCGCCAACGTGGCGCGCGAGGTGGTCGGGAACGAGCAGGTGGACGACGCCGCGCGCCCGATGATGGCGGCGGAGGATTTCTCCTACATGCTCGAAGCGCGCCCCGGGGCCTATGTCTTTGTCGGCAATGGAGAAAACGGCGCGATGGTGCATCATCCGAAATACGATTTCAACGACGAGATCGCGCCGATCGGGGCCTCGTTCCTGGCGCGGCTGGTCGAGCGGGCGGGGGCGCTGTGACGCGCCTCCGGCGGGAGTATTTGGGGCAAGATGAAGCCGGGGATGCGATTCGGTTGACGTGGTGTTGTGGTGCCGTGCGACGTGGTTAACGGCGCGGAGAGCGCACAAATCCGGGGGGTGACCCGCGGCTGCTGCGCGGCTGCCGGGCGTGCACCGCCGCATTGCAGCGAGATTGCCGGGCGAACCGGTTAACACGGTGTGCGGGGGACGCGACGGAATGCGCTTGACCCCGGGCATGGGCGCACCAAGCATGCGCGCGTTGGAAGAGGGCAAAAGAGGAGAGGCGTGATGGCGCTGGAAGATGCGAAGAATGAGGTGGACGGGGCCTTCACCCGGACAAGCGACCGGGGCCATTCCTTCGAGAACACCTTCGGCGGGGCGACGTCGTTCCTGCGGCGGCGTTATACCAAGGATCTGGCCGGTGTCGATCTGGCGGTGACGGGCATTCCCTTCGACCAGGCGGTGACCAACCGGCCCGGCACGCGGCTCGGGCCGCGACAGGTGCGCGAGATGAGCACGCTTCTCTCGACCGATCCGCCCTATGGCTGGGGCTATTCGCCGCTCGATGATTTCAACATCGTGGATTACGGCGATCTCGCCTTCGACTATGCCAATGTGCCGGATTTTCCCGGTGCGCTTCAGGCCCATGTCAGGACGATCCTCGATGCGGGGGCGGCGAGCGTGGCGATTGGCGGGGATCACTATATCTCGTTTCCGATCCTGCGCGCCCATGCCGAGAAATACGGGCCATTGTCGCTTGTCCAGTTCGATGCGCATACCGACACCTGGGCCGATGACGACCTTGACCGGATCGACCATGGCACGATGTTCTACAAGGCGGTGAAAACCGGGATCGTGGACCCGGCCACCAGCGTGCAGATCGGGATCAGGACCACCAACGCCGACACGCTGGGCGTGAATATCATCGACGCGCGCGAGGTGCACGAGACCGGCCCGCAAGCGGTGGCGAAAAAGGCACGCGAGATCGTGGGCGACCGGCCGGTTTACCTCAGCTTCGACATCGACGGGCTGGACCCGGCTTTTGCGCCGGGCACGGGCACGCCGGTCTGGGGGGGGCTGAGCACGGGCCAGGCGGCGATCATCCTGCGTGACCTGGCGGGGATCAACCTTGTCGGGGGTGACGTGGTCGAGGTGTCGCCGCCCTATGATCCGAGCGGGGCGACGGCGGTGGCGGCGGCGCATGTGGCGATGGAGCTGATCTGTCTCTGGGGCTGGACCCGGAGCGGATGATGGACCGGGGAGGCAAGATGGATTGCGGAGCGCAATGATTTGGGTTGTCTGGATCGTACTGGCCGCCGTGGTGGCGTTCGGGGCTTGGGTGCGGTTGGCGCCCTCGGACCCGGCGCGCTGGCACGTGATGCCGGCGGAGGTGGTGGATCGGGATTTCGAGGGCGGCGTGATGCGGGTCGCCCGGACCGGACCCGAGGGGCTTGCGCGGCTCGATGAGGTGGCGCGCGGCTGGCCGCGCACGCGGGTTCTTGCCGGATCAGTCGAGGAGGGGATGGTGACCTATGTCACGCGTTCGGCCGTGTGGGGGTTTCCCGACTACACCACTGCAAGGCAGGCCGGTGACCGGTTGGAAATACATGCGCGGCTTCGCTTCGGGCGCGGCGACATGGGTGTGAACCGCAAGCGGGTCGAGGCGTGGCTGGCCGACCTGTGAGGTGCCGGGGCCGAAACCGCGCCTGAGCGGAACCCAAGAAGCGGCGCGGGCTTGACCAGGCCCCGGGGAATGGGGAAAGAGGCGGCCATGGTGCCCTTGGACAGACTGAACGAGATCAAAGCGCGGTTCGAGTTTCTCGAAGCCAGCATGGCTGAGGGCGGCGGCGACCTTGCACGGCTGGGCCGCGAATATGCCGAGCTGCGCCCGGTGGTCGAGCAGATCGACACCTATCGCGCGTTGCTGGCGGAGAAGGCCGAGGCCGAGGCGATGCTCTCGGACCCCGAGATGCGGGCGCTGGCCGAGGAAGAGCTTGCGACTCTGCGGTCGCGCCTGGGCGAGGTGGAACATGCGCTGCAACTGGCGCTGTTGCCACGCGATGCGGATGATGCGCGCCCGGCGCTGATCGAGATCCGGCCCGGGACCGGGGGCGACGAGGCGGCGCTTTTCGCAGGCGATCTGCTCAGGATGTATCAGCGCTATGCCGAAGGACGGGGCTGGCGGTTCGAGATCCTGGAAGAGGCCTGGACCGAGCTGGGCGGCGTCAAGGAGGTGGTGGCGCGGGTCTCGGGGCAGAACGTGTTTGCCCGGCTCAAGTTCGAGAGCGGCGTGCACCGGGTGCAGCGCGTGCCCGAGACGGAATCGGGCGGGCGGATTCACACGAGCGCCGCGACGGTGGCAGTGCTGCCCGAGGCGGAGGATGTGGATGTGGTGATCGACCCGGGGGATTTGCGGATCGACACGATGCGGGCCTCGGGGGCGGGCGGGCAGCATGTGAACACCACCGATTCGGCGGTGCGGATCACGCATCTGCCCACAGGCATCGTGGTAACGAGTTCGGAAAAGTCGCAGCACCAGAACCGCGAGATCGCGATGCGGGTTCTCAAGACGCGGCTTTACGACATGAAGCGGCAGCGGGCCGATGCGGCGCGGGCCGCCGACCGCAAGGCGCAGGTGGGCACGGGCGACCGCTCGGAGCGCATACGGACCTATAATTTTCCGCAAGGGCGGATGACCGATCACCGGATCGGACTCACGCTTTACAAGCTCGACCAGGTGATGGCGGGTGATCTCGACGAGGTGATCGACGCGCTGATCTCGGATCACCAGGCGCGGTTGATGGCGGAGATGGAAGGATGAGCCGGACCTTGCACGACGCGGTGGCGGCGGTGCGCGCGGCGCTGGAGGCGGCGGGCATCGAGGGAGCGGAGGGCGAAGCGCGCCTGATCGCGGGCCATGCGGCGGGGATCGCGCGCGAGCGGGTTCCGATCTCGATGGATGCGCCGATGAGTGCGGCACAGTGCGAGACCGCGTTGCGGATGGCGCGCGCGCGGGCGGCGCGGCGGCCGTTGTCGCATCTTCTGGGGTATCGTGATTTCTTCAACCATCGCTTCAAGGTTTCCGATCAAGTACTTGATCCCAGGCCGGAAACCGAAGCCCTGGTTCTGGCCGCGCTTGATGCGCCCTTCGCCCGGGTGCTCGACTTGGGCACCGGGTCGGGGGCGATCCTGGTCTCGCTTCTTTCGGCGCGTGCGGAGGCGCGGGGGCTTGGCACGGACCTGTCGGAGGCGGCGCTGACGGTGGCGCGCGAGAACGCGCAGGCGGTGGGCGTGGCGGGGCGCTGTGATTTCCTGCTGTCCGACTGGTTCGGCGCTGTCGAGGGGCGGTTCGACCTGATCGTATCGAACCCGCCCTATGTCGCGCTGCACGAGATGCCGATGCTTGAACCCGAGCTTGGCCATGAGCCGCGCATGGCGCTGACCGACGAGGGTGACGGGCTGGCGGCCTATCGCGCGATCACGGCCGGGGTGGCGGTGCATCTCGAACCGGGCGGGCGGCTCTTGCTGGAGATCGGGCCGACGCAGGCGCAGGCGGTGACCGAAATGGCCCGGGTGGCGGGGCTTGAAAACATCCGCGTTCACCCCGATCTTGATCGAAGGGACCGGGTCGTAAGTGCCCGGATGCCACCAAAGCGCGACTGAAACGCAACGTATGAGGCGAAAAACCGCGTGCCAAACGATGAAAAGGGCCGGTTAGCCCTTGTTAATCCCGGCGTGGCATGTTTACTCATGGCTATCGGCGCGGTGGATGCGAGTGTCGCGGTCCCGCCCGGTGTTAAGCCATACATAATTCGTTCCGGATTGTTTTGAGGTGCCGACGGCACCAGCCGGGAAAACGAAGGCCAGACAGTCAACTGGACCAAGGACAACATGAGATCATCGAAATCCCGCTCGCGGTCGAAGAGCAACCGCAACCGCTCGGTCGGCAATATCGTCAACCGCGTGTTCGACAGTTCCGGCCCCGAGGGCAAGGTGCGCGGCACCCCGCAACAGGTCATCGAGAAATACAACCAGTTGGCGCGCGACGCGCAGCTGGCCAATGACCGGGTCGCGGCGGAGAACTTTCAGCAACATGCCGAGCATTATCAGCGGATGCTGAACGAAGCACAGCGCGAGATGGATCAGCGCCGCGAAGAGCAGGAGCGGCAGAACCGCGATCGTCAGGTCGACCGTGACCGTGACCGCACCCAGCGGCAGGAGCGCGAGTCGAATGGCGGTCAGGGTGGCGAGGACCAGGGCAGCCCGGCGCAGCCCGACGTGATCGAGAACGGCGAGGCCGACAGCAACCTGGTCGAGACGCCGGAAAGCGCGGGCGAAAAGCCCAAGCCGAAGCCCAAGCCGAGACAGCGCAGCCGCAAGCCCAAGCCCGACACGTCGGGGGATGCCACGGGTGGCGGCGGCAACGACGAGACCAAGGCGGCCGAATAACCTGCTCGCCCGCATGGATCGAGTGAATGCCCCTTCCCGCCCCGGCCCGCGCCGGGGCGTTTCATTTTGCGATCAGCCGCGCAAGCGCGCAAAACCTTTCAAGATCGACGGTTTCGGCGCGGTCGGTGGGGGCGATGCCCGCGGCGACGAGCTTTTCCTCGATATCGGGGGCCAGCCCCTTGAGCGCGGCGCGCAGCATCTTGCGGCGCTGGTTGAAGGCCATCGCCACCACCCGTTCGAGGGTTTTCGCGTCTGCCGGAAAGCGCGGCGCGGGCAGGGCGGTCAACTGCACGACCGCGGACGAGACCTTGGGCGGCGGCGTAAAGGCCTGTGGTGGCAGGCTCATCACGATGCGCGCGTCGCAGCGCCATTGCGCCAGCAGCGCAAGCCGCCCGTAAACCTTGGAGCCCGGTGCGGCCACGATCCGTTCGGCGACTTCGCGCTGGAACATCAGCGTGAGGCTTTGCCAGAAGGGCGGCCAATCGGGCGGCGTGAGCCAGCGCACCAGCAACTCGGTGCCGACGTTATAGGGCAGGTTGGCGGCGATGCGGATCGGCGGGGTGAGGTGGGCGAGCGGGTCCACGTCGAGCGCGTCGCCCTCGATCACGGTGAGGCGACCGGGCCAGGCTTCGGCGATCTCGGCCAGCGCGGGCAGGCAGCGGTGGTCCTTCTCGATGGCAAGGACGTGGCGCGCGCCCTCGGAGAGCAGCCCGCGGGTGAGCCCGCCCGGCCCGGGGCCGATTTCGAGCACGTCGCATTGCGTGAGGTCCCCGGCGGAGCGGGCGATCTTGGCCGTGAGGTTCAGGTCGAGCAGGAAATTCTGCCCCAGCGACTTGCGCGCCGAAAGACCATGCTGCGCAATGACATCACGCAGCGGCGGAAGCGGATCAAGCGGCATCGGCGCCCCGGGCCATGCGCGCGGCCATGCGCAGCGCGGCGATGGTCGAGGCGGGGTTGGCCAGCCCCTTGCCCGCGATGTCGAAGGCGGTGCCATGGTCGGGCGAGGTGCGGATGAAGGGCAGGCCCAGCGTGACGTTCACGCCATTGTCGAAATCGAGCGTCTTGATCGGGATCAGCGCCTGGTCGTGATAGGCGCAGATCGCCGCGTCATAGCGCGCGCGGGCGCCCTCGTGGAACATCGTGTCTGCCGAAAGCGGCCCGGCAAGATCAAGCCCCTCGGCGCGGAGCCGGTCGATGAGGGGGATCATCATGGTGCGTTCCTCGTCGCCCATCGCGCCGCCCTCGCCGGCATGGGGGTTGAGCCCGGCCACGGCGAGGCGAGGGGCGGGGATGGCGAACTGCCGTTGCAGGCCCGCATGGGTGATGCGGATCGTTTCCTCGAGCAGATCGGCGGTAAGCGCGCCGGGGACATCGCGCAAGGGGATATGGATCGTCGCGGGCACGACGCGGAGCCGTTCGCTGGCCAGCATCATCACCACGCGCCCGACCCCGGCGAGCGCGGCGAGGTATTCGGTATGGCCGGGATAGGCGAAATCCGCCCCGTCCTTGAGCGCCTTCTTGTGGATCGGCAGGGTGCAGAGCGCGCCTGCCGCGCCGGTTTGCACCAGATCGACGGCGCGGGCGATCACGTCGATCACGCCTTGCGCATTGGCGGGGTCGGGTTGTCCGGGCGTGGTGGGCGCGGCGAATTCATGCGCCAGCACCGGCAGGCCGTGAGCCATGGCGCCGGGGGCCTCGGCAGGTGTGTCGATCAGGACCGGGGTGGCACCGTCGGGCAAGTTCCGGGGATCGCCCAGCCAGAAAAGGGCCAGCTCGTCCTTCAGCGCGGCATGGGCTTTGACCGCAAGCTCGGCGCTGATGCCCGCGGGTTCGCCACAGGTGAGCGCGATCGGCGCGGGGGTCATTGATCTATGATGCGCGCTTCGGCCCGCAATTGTTCGAGATAGCCGTTGGCAAAGCTTTCGAGGCGGCGGTTCTGAAGGCTCAGCAACACGTCTTCGCGCGAGATGTCCTCGTCGGTGACGGGGGTGCGGCCGCAGAGCATGAGAAAGACAAGGGTCTCGCCATCGGCACGGGTGAGTGCGGTCGAGACCTCGTGCCGGTCGAGCCTGGCCAGTTCGGCCGCGACATCGGCGGGAATCTCCTCGGGACTTTTCGAGTCGCGCTCGAGCACATCTTCGGGTTCGTCCTTTGCGATGCCGTAAAGGTCGTCGCAGGTGTCGATGCTCTCCTCGATTTTCCGGGCGCGCGCGAGGGCCTGATCGCTGCGCCCGCCGTCGATGTAATAGGCTGCGTATTCGATGGCGGCATACTCGGGTTCGGCCACCGCGCCCTCTTCGATGCCGCGCATCTGGAGCAGCGCGATACCGCCCGGGATCGGGATCGGTTCGGTCACCTGTCCGCGGCCGAGGCCGAGGACGCGCGACTGGATGGCGGGCGGCAGTTCGGACGCGGACTGCCAGTCCAGCCGTCCCCCGCGCTCGCGCGATTCCGCGGCCGAATGGCGGCGCGCGGCCTCGGAGAAGGCCTCGATGCTGGTGATCTGTGCGAGTTCTCGGGCGCGGGCCTCGGCGGCGGCCTCCTGTCCGCTTTCGGCCGGGAGGATGATCTCGGAAAGCAGGACGCGGACGTTGCCGGCGCCGGTCTGGCCCAGGGCGCGGTCGACCTCGCGTTCGGAGACCTCGACCCGGGAGGCGAAGCGCGCGCGCACCAGTTCCCGCCAGGACAGGCCGACGATGATGAAATCGCGGAAGGTCTCTTCGGCGACCCCGGCCTCGTCGAGCGCGTCGATCAGTTCTTCGGCGCTCATCTCGGCGCGACCGGCGAACTCCTCCATCCCTTCCTCGATCTCTTCGCGGCTGGGGCGCAGGCCGGCGTCGCGGGCGGCATCGACCTTGAGCCGGTCCTCGATCAACTGGTCGCGGGCGGCCTCTTCGGGGTTGCTGGGAGAGTCGAAGATTTGCAGCATGCGGGCGCGCTGTTCGAGCTCGTAGCGGGTGATGACATTGTCATTCACCTTGATCGCGGGTTCGAACAGGCTCTGGGCATGGGCCGCCTGTGGCGCGCCGGTTGCGATCCATGCAAGGGTGGCCAGCGCCAGCGTGGTGCGGATCAACGAATGCATGGGGTGTGTCAGTCTGCTCATGGGTCTGCCTAGTTCCTGCATGTTCGGGTATAGCTCTTGTCGTTGCCGCCGGCCGAGAAGCCCTTGATCCCTACCGTAAAGCTGAAATCCGTCGATGGGGTCAGGATAACGGATGAGGTGAAGCGACGCGAGAGCGAAAGATCGATCTCGACGCATTCGTTGCGGTAGATCAGGCCAACCCCGGCCTCGGCGGTCTTGTTCGAGACCACGTCGTAGCGCACGTTGGCACGACCCGACCAGTGCCGGCCGACCCGGTAAAGCCCGTCGAGCGACCATTCCGACACGGTGTTGGGCCGATCCTCGAAGGCGTCGGGGCCAAGCCAGACATAGCTTGCCCCGAGGCCGAGGCGCGAGGTGTGGTAACCGGCGCGGGCCTCGCCCTTGGAGAGATCGAGGTTCTTGTCAAAGAGCCCCCGCGCGGTGAGTGACAGGCCCTGGGCCGATCTGAGCTGGCCGGCGATCAGCAGATCCGAGCGGGTGCCGCGCAGCCCCGATGTCGGCGAAAAGGCGTTGTCGGCGTCTGCGCGTGTGACCTGGCCCAGCGTCAGATCCGATTGCCAGCCGTCCGGGCCGAGCCGGTTCCAGTTGAGGCCATAGGTCGTGACCGCCCCGCGTTCGCGCCGGTCGGGGGCCGGAAAGCGCGAGAGCGACAGCAGGTTGCCCTCGTCGAACTCGACCCGGGTGCTTTCGTCATTGGCATTCGAGAGCCGCTCGCCGCCGGTCCAGCCGAATTGCACCACCGGCTCGACCACATGCGCCGCGCCGGTCGGCGTGACCTTCTGCCAGGGCCAGCGCAGGGTGACGGCAGCCATCGGGGTGACCTGCGCGTCATGGCGGCGCCGGGTGGAGTCGTCGCCGGTGATGAACTTGTCGGCGGCGAAGCCGGTCTGCATACGGGCCCGGATGCCGCCCGCGAGGGTCCAGCTGCGCCGCCAATTCGCCTCGAGTCCGAGCCGGGTCACGTCACGCCCGTCGACAATCGCGTCGGAATCGGGTCCGTCGACGGACAAGGTGGAATAGCGGAAATGCGAATGCGCGCCGGCCGAAACCCGAAGCTCGCCCCCCAGCGTGCGGGGAAAGAACCGCCGCTCGTAGTCGAAATCGCCGATGATGGTGGGCTGGGTCGAGGCGTCTTCGCTGACGCGCAGGCTGTGGTAATGCACCAACGCGCCTCCGATGTATTCGTCGCGGCGCGCACGGCCGATGGTGATATCGCTTTTGAGCCGGTCGGTATCGGAATAGTCATAGTCGATCAGGTAGCTCTTGTCGCTGACCATCTCGATGTTGAAACCGAGTTTGAAATCGCGTTTGAGATCGAACTGGCCCCGGCCGAAAAGGTAGGCGCGCGTGTTGGGATAGATCGTGTCATTCGACACCGCGCCCTCGAATTCGATTCGCCCTCGGCGGAATGCCTGGCGATAGCGCAGTTCGAGCGTGCGCGTGTTGGGCGAGACGAACGGTGCGACGGTCAGGTCGCGATGGTCGCCAAGCCGGATGAAATACGGGATGCGGATGCCGGTGCTCAGCCGCGAATTGCCACGCAGGCTGGGCACAAGGAAACCGCTGGCGCGTTCGAGGGTCGGGTCGGGCAGGCGCAGCCGGGGCAGGTAGAAGATCGGCACATCCATGACCCGCAGTTGTGCGTCCTCGAAATAGATCTGTCGCTCGATCTGGTCATGGGTCACCTTGCGGGCGCGGATCTGCCAGAGCGGTGGTTCGCTGGAGTTGCAGACCCGGCAGGAGGTGACGGCGGTCTTGTAGAGCTGCGAATAGCGGCCGTTGATGCGGTTGAGTTGATGCGCGGCAAGCTGAACCTGCTGGTTGAGCACCATGCGCGCCCCGCTCAGCAGCCCGTTGCGAAAGCCAGCAGCCATCTCGGCGGCATCGGCCAGGACCAGCGTGTCCTCGCCTTGCGAGATGGTGATCGGCCCGTCGATGGTGAGGCGATCGGTTTCGCGATCATAGGCGATGCGGCGCGCCTTGATCCGCGTGCCGTCCTGCAATGCCTCGACATTGCCTTCGGCAACAAGCCGCGTCTTGCCTTCGAGAAAGACCTTGTCGGCGACAAGGATGGCGGGGTCGGCGCCCCGGGATTGCGTCGGTCGCTCGTCCTGTGCCGTGGCGGGAACGGGCAGGGCGACGGACAGGCAAAGGGCGGTGAGCAGCATGGCGCAGATCAGGTGAAGGCGTATGCGCATCATCCGTCCTCCGTGCTGAGCACGAGGCCGAGGCCCAGAAGCACCGAGGCCACTGGCGGGGCCCAGGCCGCGAGCATCACCGGGATCTGGCCGTTTTCGCCGAGGATCTGTCCGAAATTGCGGATGAAGTAGAGCGAAAAGCCGATCAGCAGAGAGGCCAGCACAGCGATTCCGGTGCCGCCGCCGCGTTGGTGGCGCATGGTGAAGGCCGCGCCGATCAGCACCATCGAGACGAGAAACAGGGGCCGCGCCAGTTCCATCTGAAGCCAGACGGCGTGGCGGCGTGGCGAGAACCCGGCCTGTTCAAGCTGTGCGATGACCTGTGGCAGATCCCAGACCGAGATCGCGTCGGGGCGGCCGAAACTGTCGCGGATGCGATCCTGCGTGAGCGACGAGGGAAGGTCCAGTTCGCTGTGGGTTTGGGCGCCGGCCTCGGGGTTGAGGCCGCCGGAAAGTGGCCAGGACTTGGCGTCACGCATGTGCCACGCACCATCCGCAAGCTGCGCCTCGCGTGCCTCGATCCGGCGCAGCGGGCCACCGCCCGGCGCGTAGGTGATGAAACTGAGGTCATAGAGGATCGAGGCGTCCGCATTGGCCTCGGTGGCACGGATCACGGTCTGGCCCTCGGGTCCGCCCTGGCGCAGCCAGAGCCCCTCGGAGGAGATCGACAGCACGTCTTCACCGCCCGCGACATGCCGCTGGAAGAGTTCCTGATAGCGTTTCGACGTGGCCGAGACGATCGGGTTGAAGGTGCTGACCGCAAGACCGCCGATGAGTATGGCCACCAGGACCGGGGCGGAAAGCGTCTTGAGACCGGAGCGGCCCGCCGCGCGCACCACCACCAGTTCGGACGAGCGCGCCAGGCCGATGAAGAGCGCGACCGTGGCGAGAATCATCACCAGCGGCAGGATCGTGTTGAGCCCGCCCGGCGCGCTGAGCAGCGTCAGCCCGACGATGTCGGCGAAACCGGCATTGGTGCTGTCGAGTTTGCGGATCTGTTCGATGAGGTCCACAAGCACCTGGAGCAGGAAGAACAGGAACAACAGCCCGCTGAAGGTCCAGGCGAACTTGCGCGCGAAATAGAGGTGGAGCCTCATGCCGTGGCCTCCGGTCTGGCACGGCGCGGGGCGCGGCTGCGCGCGGCGAAGCCCAGGAGCCCCGCCGCGGCCCCCAGTCCGAGAAGCGGCGCGGCATAGATCAGCGGCCAGAGTTTCGGGTTGGCGCGCACCGGCTCAGTCACCAGCCCCTCGATCAGCTTGAGCATCACCAGAAGAAAGATCGCGCCGGTGATCTGGCGCCAGACGCCAAAGCGGCTGAACGTGCCGGTGAGCAGTGCGGCAAAGCCGATGAGCGCGGCGGCAAGACACAAGAGCGGTTGCGCGAAACGGTTGTGCAGCTCGTCGGCGCTGAGCCCGAGCTGCGCCCCGGCGCGTGCCGCGACCGCGGCCGGGTCACGGATGAGTTCGAGTGTCGTGGCGTGGCCGACCTCGAACCTCGCGGTCTGCCGGTCGTCGATCAGGGCGCTGATGTCGTAGGAAAAGTCTTCGAAATGCGTGGTGAAAAGCCGTTCGGTCGCGTGACTGTGCGATTGCGACAACCCGTCGATCATCACCAGTTTCGCGCTGTCCCCGTCGCGCACGAGATAAGCCTCTTGCGCGGTATAGGTGAGGCTTTCGCCGGGGCTGCGCCGATCCGACAGGAACACGTCGCGCAGCGCGCCTTCTGGGGTGATCTCGCGGATATAGAAGGTGACGCCTTCGGACGGGTGCAGGAACGTGCCCTCGGTCAGCAGCCGCGCGGTGATGTTGCGCGAGATCTCGATCTCGCGTTCCTTGAGCTGGGAAAGCGACATCGGAACCAGCGCATGGGTGAGAACCGACATCATGCCCGCCACGATCAGCCCGAAGACCAGCACCGGGCGTGCCAGCCGCCAGGGCGAGAACCCGGTCGCCTGCATCACCGTGAGCTCGCTTTCCGAGCTGAGCCGGTTGGTGACATAGACCGCGGCGGCGAATCCCGCCACCGGCAGAACGAGGCGGATCACGCCCGGCAGGGTGAGGGCGGTGAACTCGGCAAAGACCCAGGCGGTCTGGCCGTCGCCGATGAGCGTGTCGAAGAGTTTGACCGCGCGGTTGATCCAGTAGATCGAGACCAGGACGAGAGCGAAGAATCCGAACAGCACCATCAACTGCGACAGCAGGTATCTGTCGAATCTGGCCAAGTCCGCACTCCCCCGGGGCACCATATGGGCAACAAGATATTGGGCGGACATTACAGGAAAGCCGAAGGGATGGTAAACTGCATTCTGGCCAATCCGACAGGCGCGCGCTAGGACTCGCGCATGAGCGAAACCGAGGGAGCCGCACCATGACCCAATCCGTCACATTCACCTTTGCCGAAACCGATATCGACCGTATTGCCGGCGCCGAAGGCCGCGTGGCGGTGATCGTGGGCGGCGATGGACGGCTCGACCGGGCTGCGCGGCGGGTCAATCGCCTCACAAGGGGCGCGCTGGCACGCATGGTCGAGGGCGAGCGGTTCGGCAAGGCCAAGCCGGGCGAGGTGCTGAGCATGGCCTATCCGGCGGGCATGGCGGCCGAGGCGGTGGACGTGGTCCGGCTCGACCGGCGCTGTGACATCGAGGACGCGCGCAAGGCGGGGGCTTCGCTGGCCCGGTCGATGGGCAAGGCCGATCTCATGCTTCTGGCGGGCAATCATGCGCGGCTTGCCGCACTCGTGACCGGGATCGCCCTGCGGCATTACGATTTCGACCGGCACAGAAGTGCCGATCCCGATCCGCGCGGCGCGGTGACGGTGATGTGCGCCAAGCCGCAAGAGGTCGAAGCCGCGGCGCAAGCGCCGCTTGCGGTGGCCGAGGGCGTGCATTTCACTCGCGACCTGGTCAATGAGCCGGCCAACCACCTGACCACGACCAATTTTGCCGAACGGTTGAAAGAGATGGAGGCGCTGGGCCTCGAGGTCGAGGTGCTGGACGAGCCGGAACTGGAAAAGCTGGGCATGGGCAGCCTCTTGTCGGTGGGGCAGGGCAGCGACAGCCCGTCGAAAGTGGTGGTGATGCACTGGAAGGGCGGCAAGTCGGATGCGCAACCGCTGGCCCTTGTTGGCAAGGGCGTGGTGTTCGATACGGGCGGGATATCGCTCAAGCCTGCGGCGGGCATGGAGGACATGACCATGGATATGGGCGGCGCGGGCGTGGTGGCGGGTGTCATGCGCACGCTGGCGCGGCGCAAGGCGGGCGCCAATGTCGTGGGGCTTGTCGGGTTGGTCGAGAACATGCCTTCGGGCAACGCGACGCGGCCCGGTGACGTGGTGCGCTCGATGAAGGGCGACACGATCGAGGTGATCAACACGGATGCCGAGGGACGTTTGGTTCTGGCCGACGTGATGTGGTATGCACAGGAGCGTTTCGCGCCCGCGGGCATGGTCGACCTGGCGACGCTGACCGGGGCGATCATCATCGGGCTGGGCCACGAGAAGGCGGGCGTCTTTTCCAACGATGATGCGTTCTGCCGGAAATTTCTGAAGGCCGCCGAAGCCGAGGCAGAAGGCGCATGGCGGATGCCATTGGGCGACGCCTATGACAAGATGCTGAAATCCCAGATCGCCGACATGAAGAACGTGGGCGGGCGGCCTGCCGGGTCGATCACCGCCGCGCAGTTCCTGCAACGATTCGTCAAGGAGGATTGCCCGTGGATCCATCTCGACATTGCCGGGGTGGCCCGCGTCAAGGAGGACACTGCCTTTGCCCCCAAGGGTGCGACGGGATGGGGCGTGATGGCGCTCAACCGGCTGGTGGCGGATCAATACGAGGGATAACGGGGCCTTATGGGCGATGTCTATTTCTATCACCTGACCCGCAGGCCGCTTGAGGCGGTGTTGCCCGATCTGCTGGCGCGATCATTGGCGCGGGGCTGGCAGGTGGCGCTGCGCGGCACGGATGCGGGACGGATGGCATGGCTCGACGAGCGGTTGTGGCTTGAGCCGGCTGACGGGTTCCTGCCGCACGGGCTGGCAGGGGGGCCGCATGACGCGATGCAGCCCGTGCTGCTGACCACCGAGCCGGCGATGCCCAACGGCGCGGCCTGCCTGATGGCGGTGGACGGGGCCGAGGTGAGCGGCGAAGAGGTGGGCGCGCTCGACCGGGTGTGCATCCTGTTCGACGGTAATGACGATGCGGCGCTGGCCCGCGCGCGGGCGCAGTGGAAGGCGCTGACCGGGGCGGGCTGCGCGGCGAAATACTGGTCCGAGGAATCCGGCCGCTGGGAGATGAAGGCCGAGGCGGGCGGTTAGGCCATGTTGCGCCTGACCCGGTGCATGCCCTCTCATTGAACGTTGCATAGCTTGGCCGCCATATGACCATTCCGATCAGGTCCTGACTTGTCGCCACGGAGCGTTTCCTGACGCGGCGGCATTCGGGGGGCATGACCTTGCAACCCGGGGGGCGGCGCGCTACCGCTGGTCCGTTGCTTTGTGAACGGATTGTCCCATGGCCGCCCATGCCGCGCCCGATGTGCCCGCGCGTACCCCGCCCCGATTGCTGACCCTGATCCTGTTGACCGGGCTCAGCGTTCTGGCGCTCAACATGTTCCTGCCGTCGATGCCCAAGATCGCGGCCGAGTTCGAAGCCGATTACGCGCTGGTTTCACTGGCGCTGGGCGGATATCTGGCGATGTCGGCGCTGTTGCAGATGATCCTTGGCCCGCTGAGTGACCGGATCGGGCGGCGGCCGGTGATGCTGGGGGGGGTCGCGGTGTTCGCGCTGGCCTCGATAGGGTGCGCGCTGGCGGAAAATGTCTGGGTTTTCCTCGGGTTCCGGATGCTGCAATGCGGGGTCGGCGTGGGCATGGTGCTGAGCCGCGCGGTGATCCGCGACATGTGCCCGCCCGAAGAGGCGGCGCGGCTTCTTGGCGTGGTGGGCACGGCGATGGCGCTGGCACCGCTGATGGGGCCGGTGATCGGCGGGGTGCTGGACGAATTGTTCGGCTGGCGCATGAGTTTCTGGCTGTTCATGGCGCTGGGCGCCGTGCTCACCTGGCTGGTCTGGGCCGACATGGGCGAGACCAACCAGAACCCTTCGGCCAGTTTCGCCGACCAGTTCCGCGCCTATCCCGAGTTGTTTCGGGCAGCACTTTTCTGGGCCTATTGCGTGGTGCTGGTGTTCTCGGTCGGTGGTTTTTACGCCTTCATGGGCGGTGCGCCGCAGGTCGCCGAGGCGCAGTACGGGCTGAGCCCGACCGAACTTGGCATCGGGATGGGCTCGACCTCGGCGGGGTTCATGCTGGGCAATATCGTGGCGGCGCGCACGACGCGGCGCTGGGGCATCGTGCGGTTGATGATCATGGGGCGCTGGGTCGTGGCGATCGGGCCGTTGCTGGCGATGGCGGCGGTTGCGGGTGGTGCGCTGCATCCGGCGGTTTTCTTTGCCGGGTCGGTCTGTGTCGGCATCGGCAACGGGCTGACGCTGCCGGGGGCGAATGCCGGGGTGATGTCGGTGGCGCCGCACCTGGCGGGCTCGGCCTCGGGGCTTTCGGGGGCGCTGACGCTGGCCGGTGGGGCCGCGATCTCGACATTGGTCGGCGCGCTGGTGGCCAATGCTTTCGGGGTTTACGTGCTTCTGGGGGCGCTGTCGGTTTCGGGCGTGATCGGGCTCCTCGGGGCCTATGCGGTGGGGCGGCTGGAGCGGGCACGACCGGAGATTTGACCGGGGCCCGTCGTGGCGGCTTTTCAATCCCCATGACCCATGCTAGGGCGACGCCAATTCATTAACCCCCCTTCTGAGGAGCCCTGACACATGGCACTGGAACGCACGTTCAGCATCATCAAACCCGACGCCACCAAGCGCAACCTGACCGGCAAGATCACCGCGATGCTGGAAGAGGGTGGGCTGCGCGTCGTTGCGTCGAAACGCATCCGGCTGACGCTGGCGCAGGCGCAGACCTTCTACGGCGTTCACAAGGACCGCCCGTTCTTTGACGAGCTGTGCGAGTTCATGATTTCCGAGCCGATCGTGGTGCAGGTGCTGGAAGGCGAGAATGCCATTGCCCGCAATCGCGAGATCATGGGCGCGACCAACCCCGCGGAGGCCGACGCGGGCACCATTCGCAAGGAATTCGCGCTGTCGATCGGGGAAAACTCGGTTCACGGCTCGGACGGGCCGGACACGGCGAAGGAAGAGATCGCGTTCTTCTTCTCGGGTCTCGAACTGGTCGGCTAAGGCGTTTCGGGAATAACTGCATCACCAATCCCCTGCCGCGCGTTGCGCTCTCGGGTCATTGGCGATCCATGCTTGTGGCTTATCGCAGCTAATCGGATTCGTCTCGTGCCCAACGAAAGGGCAGCACAGGCCCGCGGTCGGGTGCTCGCAACGTCAGCGTTGGGCAGTTTATCTTGCAACGTCTTTCCCTGCTTCGGGCGACGCGCAACCCCTCGAAAGCACCCGGCCGGGGGGCGGCCCCCTCTCGGCAGATTTTTCTGCGAAGAATCGCCTGCCGGGCAATGGTGTGCTGCCCGGGCGGCTTCGCCGCCGTTCCGGGCAGGGCGAATTCGATCAAACCCGACACGCCCTATCGGGTGTTCCCGAGGACGCCTGCCTTTCGTTTGATCACGCCAATCGCGTTGAGGGCCGCTTCGAGATCGGAGCGGCCCTTGTCATGTCCGCTGTCCCGGAGCGCGTCGAATCGCTTGCGCAGGGCGGCTTTCTCTTTGCCCTTGCAATCGTTCCACGGGCGGCCCTGCAGGCCCATGACGAGCACGTAATAGGCGATGAAATGCGGGCGCTGGCCGGTTTCGAGCAGGCGGGCATAGGCGGCATCGGCGCCGATTTCGCGCAACTCTTCGGCCGAGGTGATTCCGGCTCGGGCAAAGGCCGCTTCCGTGGCGGGGCCGAGATTGCGGATCGACGAAATCGGGGTGCTCATGCGCACAGGATAGATCGCCGTCCTGGCGCTGTCACCTCAAAGCGAGGCGTAATCGGTGATCACGGGTTTGGGGCGTGCCTCGGGTCGGGGATGCCGGGTTTCGGGGCGGGAGGAAGGTCCCGGCACCGGCCCATTGGCCGGTTTCGACGGTTTCGACGAGGCCATTGCTTGCCCTTTCTGCGCGTGCTGCTCGTGGGCGCGGTCCGGCATTGCGCTGGCCGCGCGGTTCTTTGCTTCGAGGTTTGGCGGGAAAAGCGGCATGTACCGGGCCGAATTGCGGCAAAAATATGGCCGGAGCCCGGATGTGACCATCGTGCCACGCATGGGCCCGTGCATTTTTCGCCATTATCGGGTCAAGAGGCGCTTGACGCCCTGCGCGGCTGGCCCTAAACACGGCGCCACGCTCAGGCGCACAGCCCGGGTGTAAGCAGTGGGCGGTTGTAGCTCAGTTGGTTAGAGTACCGGCCTGTCACGCCGGGGGTCGCGGGTTCGAGCCCCGTCAACCGCGCCACCGCTGCTTTGAAAAGGCGCCCTTCGCGGGCGCTTTTTTCGTTACCGACACGAGGCAAGACGGGGGCATGATGCGGTTTCTGGACAGTCTTTCATGGCCGGTTCTGGCTTTCGTGACCATCTTCCTGGGTCTCGCGCCCTTCGTGCCCGAGCCGCATGTCTGGGAAAAGCTCAAGATGCTGGCGGCTGGGGAGTTGACGCAGGCGATCGACATTTTCGACTTCCTGATGCACGGCGCACCCTTTGTCCTGCTGGGTTTGAAGGGCGTGCGGGAGGTCAGGAAAGCTCAGTCAGGCGAGTAATCGTATCCCAGCGCCGATTCGAGGGCGAGGTCCAACGCGCCGGACATGAAGGCGCGGTCGGCCGCATCGAGGCGCGTCGGGGCCATGTCAATGGGCACCGCCCGGCGGAACCGGGTGCCCATGCGGCGGGTGGCACCCTGGAACGTGTCGCTTTTGCGGGCGAGGGCCAGGGCGTTGCTGGCCCATGTGACAAAGCCTTCGGGGTCGGCCTGCACCTCTTCGGCGCGCAGGAGCATCACGTTGCAGTCGCGGTTGAGCATGCCCAGCATCGCCGCCAGCTTGACCCGGCGCAGGGCGAAGAGATTGGGAAAGGGCGCGCCGGTGAGCGGGTGGCGATCGAACTGCAATTCGCGATTGCGTACGTCCTTGGCAATCTCGGGCGGGATTTCTTCGAAATCTCCCAGCCGGTCGACCACGCCGCGCCATTCGGCGCGCAGGAAGGCAGAGAGATCCAGCGCCTGGATCGCGGGGTCTGCGTGCCACGGGCGTTTGAACATGGAAAGCGCCCAGCTTTCGGCGTGGCGCACCACCACGATGGTGAGAAAATCGGCCGGGATTGCGACCATGTGGGGGACAGCATGTTTCCAGCCCAGCGCCTCGCTGCGCCGAATCCTCAGGTTCTTCTCGATCAGCTTGCGCACGAGGTTGGTGGCGCTGGCGCGCTCTCCGAGCACCTGAAACCGGGTGAGAGGAAGGGCGTTCACGCGCCGGACAAGCCGCCCGCTCTGGCGAAAGCCTTCGGGGATGGGATAGGTCATGCGGTCCGGTCTCGGTTGTCGCGGCGTGCGGTGGCGCGTCTCTTGCCCCGAGATTATTTCATTTCTCTTGCTGCATCAAACCGGTTAGGAAAAAGCACGGCATGAAGAAGGCCCTGCACGAGGGCGCAAGGGGACGGGGGCATATGCAATCGAAACTGGCCGCGCTGACCATGGTGCGCGACGATCTGTTTTTCCTGCGCGCCTGGCTGCATCATTACGGCGAGGTTCTGGGGCGCGAGAACTGCTATATCGTGAACCATGGCCGGGGCGAGGCGGTGGCCGATCTGGCCGCGGGGTGCAACATCATCGGGATTCCGGGCGATCCGCACAGGAATTTCGACATGAAACGCTGGCGGTTTCTGAACTATCTGGTGACCGGGCTGCGGGCCTATTACGGCCATGTGGTCGTGGGCGATGTCGACGAGTTGGTCGTCGTCGATCCGGCCTGTGGCAAGACCCTTCTGGAGTATATGTGGGATGCGCCGGGGCAGCGTGTGGTCACTCCCCTCGGGCTGGAGGTGATTCACCGGATCGACCTGGAGCCCGAACCCGTGGGAGAGCGGATTCTGGGGCCGCGGCGGCATGTGCGGCTGGCACCGCACTATTCCAAGCCATGTTTGGTGTCGGTGGGAACCAAGATCTCGCGGGGCGGGCATTTCACGCAATATGACAAGCTGCATGCGCCCGACGATCTGTATCTTTTCCACCTGAAATACTGTGATTTCCAGGAATATGTCAGTGCGATGGACCGGCGCAACGCGGTGACGCAGGAGATCGGGGCGGGGGTGAAGCAGACGGCGATCGGACGGCACTGGTTCCCCGAAGCGCGCGGCGAAGACCGGGCCGTCTTTCAAGCGTTTGCTGCGCATGAGATGGTCGAGGGGTTCGACATGACGCCCTATCGCCAGCATATGCGCGACACGTTCGGCCCGCGCGGCACGAGCGATCTGTTCGAGTTCGATCGGCCGGAATATGCGTTGCAGTTCAAGCTCCCCGAACGCTTCTCGGGTCTGTTCTGAAGCCTGTCAGAGCGGTTCGGCGGTGACCGGGGCGGGCGCGGCGAGGCGCGCGGTTTCCTGACCGTCCTCTCCCGCGGTGAAGGTCAGCGCCGCGACGAGCGCGACCGAGGCCAGGGCGGTCAGTGTCAGGATCGTGGATTTTCGGGTCATGTGTGCCTCCGTCTCAAAGCGGCCACTGGTCGTGGGCCGCGCTTGTGGAGGCAGGATGGGGTCAGGACGCGTTGTCATTCAAAAACAGGCGCGGGATGGGGGCCTGTTATCGGATAGCAGGCCGGGTTTTGCCCGGCCTGCCAAGTTCATGTTTGCGAAAGGTTCAGACCTGGCCCCCGGCGATGCGCACCTCGGTGCCGTTGGTGCTCTCGCTCAGGGGATTGCACAGCCAGAGCGCGGCGGCGGCGACCTCTTCGGGCGAGATCAGCTTTTGATGGCGGTTCATTTGCACCATCATGTCGCGGGCCTCGTTCTTGGACACGCCCGCGCGGTCGGCGATGGCGTCGGTATTGCGGGTCACGATGGGCGTGTCGACATAGCCCGGGCAGATCGAGTTGAAGGTATAGGGCTGGCCCAGGAAATCCTCGGCGAAGGAGCGGATCATGCCGACGACGCCATGTTTCGAGGCAGCATAGGCACCCGCCCCGGGTGTCCCGCGCAGCCCTGCGATGGAAGAGACCGCGATAACCCGGCCCCAGTCGGTGCCGGTCATCGAGCGCAGCGATTCGCGGATGGTGAAGAAGCAACCGTCGAGATTGATCGACATGATGCGCCGCCACAGCTCGGTGTCGGTTTTGTGCAGCTTGCGCCCCTCGGCGATGCCCGCGTTGGCGACACAGATCTGGATGGGGCCGCGGGCGGCGACGGCGGTCTCGATCCCCTCGATCACCTGCACCTCGTCGGCGACATCCATCGCGAGCGGGTGCAGACCGTCGCCCGCCACCTCCTCAAGCACAGGGAGCCGCCGCCCGGTGATCGTGACCGCGGCGCCCTCGGATGCGAGTGCGCGCGCGATGGCAAGGCCGATGCCGGTGCCGCCGCCGGTGACGAGTGCGTGTTTGCCGTTCAACATCATTGCATGTCCCTCCTGATTTGCGCCCACAGTAGCGACGCGATAGCAGGGGGCAAGGGATGTCGTTCCGTCATGGCAGTCGACATGCGGATGGTTGAATGTGTATATGCCGTAACGCGAAGCTGTACGGGCACAGGAGGTGCGACACGCGGATGCTGAAATGGATCGACATTCCGCCGGCCTGGCTGGCGCTGTGCCTCGGGTTGGCCTGCTGGCAGGCGAGCTATTATCCGATGGGGTTGAGCTTCGGCGGTGCCCCGGCGGATTTCCTTGGCGGGCTGCTGGTCGGGGCGGGGCTGTTGCTGATGGCGCTGGCGGTTCACGAGATGCGGCGCCAGCGCACCACGATCATTCCACATCGCGAGGCCGATGCGCTGGTGCAGACGGGCATATTCTCGCGCACGCGCAACCCGATCTACCTGGGCGACGCGCTGATCCTTCTGGGCTGTATCCTTTACTGGGACGCGGTTCTCGCGCTGCCGCTGGTGCCGGTCTTTGTTTGGTGGATCGAGCGACATTTCATCATTCCCGAGGAAAACCGCCTGCGCCGCAAGTTTCGCGCCGATTTCGCGCGCTACTGCCAAAAGACGCGGCGTTGGGTTTGACGGAGGGGGAATCCGACGGCATGGAACCTCAAGCGACAAAACAGGGTTGCAATGCGACATTGCGGCAATCGAAGATCGACAAGCGATATGCCATAAGGGCAGCCAGCCATGCCAGGGGCCGCGCCGCGGGGTGCGGCGAACAGAAACGAAAAGGGAAGTGACAAGGTGAAAATCGGAACGCCAAAGGAAGTCATCGAGGGGGAAGCGCGCGTCGCGATGACCCCGGACTCGGCGCTGCAATTGCAGAAGCTGGGATATGAATGCCTGATCGAGACCGGCGCGGGAGCGGCCGCGGGCTTTACCGACGCGGCCTACAAGGAGGCCGGGGTCACGATCAAGAAGACCGCCAACGCGCTGTGGAAGGACGCCGATATCATCGCCAAGGTGCGCATCCCCACGGACGAGGAGATGGGCCGTCTGACCAAGAACAAGACGCTGATTTCGTTTTTCAATCCGGGCGGGAACGAGGCCGGGCTGGAAATGGCGAAGGAAAAGGGCGCCAACGTCATCGCGATGGAGATGGTGCCGCGCATCAGCCGGGCGCAGAAGATGGACGCGCTTTCCTCGATGGCCAATATCGCGGGTTATCGCGCGGTGATCGAGGCGGGCAACAATTATGGCCGTTTCTTCACCGGCCAGATCACTGCCGCGGGCAAGGTGCCGCCGGCGCGGGTTCTGGTCGTGGGTGCGGGCGTGGCCGGGTTGGCCGCGATCGGGGCCGCGGTGAGCCTTGGTGCGGTGGTCTATGCCTTTGACGTGCGCCCCGAGGTGGCCGAGCAGGTCGAATCGATGGGCGCCGAGTTCGTCTATCTCGATTTCGAGGAGGAACAGCAGGACGGCGCGGCCACCGGCGGTTATGCCAGCGTTTCGAGCCCCGAGTTCCGCGAGGCGCAACTGGCCAAGTTCCGCGAATTGGCGCCCGACATGGATATCGTGATCACCACTGCGTTGATCCCCAACCGCGAGGCGCCCAAGCTGTGGCTCGAGGACATGGTGAAGGCGATGCGGCGCGGTTCGGTCATCGTGGACCTTGCCGCCGAGAAGGGCGGCAATGTCGAGGGCACGGTCGCCGACGAGAAGGTCGTGACCGACAACGGCGTCACCATCATCGGCTATACCGATTTCCCGAGCCGGATGGCGACGCAGGCGTCGCTGCTCTATGCCACCAATATCCGTCACATGATGACCGATCTGACCCCCGAGAAGGATGGCCAGATCAATCATGACATGGATGACGACGTGATCCGCGGCGCGACCGTGGCCTTCGAGGGCGAGATCACGTTCCCGCCACCGCCGCCCAAGGTGGCGGCGATCGCGGCGCGCCCGCAGGAGAAACCCAAGGAACTGACGCCCGAGGAGAAACGCGCCGCAGAGGTGGCCGCGTTCAAGGCGCAGACCAAGCAGCAGGTGACGCTCCTGGCCATCGGTGCGGCGCTGGTGCTGTCGGTGGGGCTGGTGGCCCCGGCGAGTTTCATGCAGCACTTCATCGTCTTCCTGCTGTCGGTCTTCGTCGGCTTCCAGGTGATATGGGGCGTGAGCCACAGCCTGCACACGCCGCTCATGGCGGTGACGAACGCGATCTCGTCGATCATCATCCTCGGCGCGCTGATGCAGATCGGCTCAAGCTCGGCTCTGATCACGATCCTTGCCGCGCTCGCGGTCTTCATGGCCGGGATCAACATATTCGGCGGCTTTCTCGTGACACGGCGCATGCTCGCCATGTTCCAGAAATCATAAGGCGGAGGGGATTATGGACTTCGGATTCACGATAGCGGCCTATGCGGTCGCGGCGGTTCTCTTCATCCTAAGCCTTGGCGGATTGAGCGGGCAGGAAAGCGCCAAGCGCGCGATCTGGTACGGGATCGTCGGCATGGCGATTGCCGTGCTGGCGACGCTGGTCGGACCCGGGCAGGGCCTTTGGCTGTTGTCGCTGGTGCTGATCGGCGCCGGGGGCGTCGTCGGTTATCAGCTGGCCACGCGGGTGCAGATGACGCAGATGCCCGAGCTGGTGGCGATCATGCACAGCCTTGTCGGGCTGGCGGCGGTGTTTGTCGGGCTCAATGCCGATTTCGAGATGGGGCGCGTTGCCGCGGCCTTCGGCGAGGCCGGGCTGGCCTTTCCGCGGCTCGAGGAAGCCTCGCTCGAAGCGATGGATTTCGCCAAGCAGTTCACCGGCTTTGCCGCGATCGTCGCCAAGAAGACGGCGGTGGAGATCAACATCCTCAAGGTCGAGCTGATGCTGGGCATCTGGATCGGCGCGGTGACCTTCACCGGCTCGGTCATTGCCTATGGCAAGCTGGCCGGCAAGGTCGACAGCGCGGCGAAGAAACTGCCGGGCGGGCACATGCTCAATGCCGGTGCGGCGATCCTGTCGCTGGTGGTCGCGGCGCTCTATCTGGGTGGTGCGGGCATGTGGACGCTGATCGCGCTCACTTTGCTGGCGTTTTTCATCGGGTATCACCTGATCATGGGGATCGGCGGGGCCGACATGCCGGTGGTCGTTTCGATGCTCAACTCCTATTCGGGATGGGCCGCGGCGGCGATCGGGTTCAGCCTTGGCAATGACCTTTTGATCGTGGTGGGCGCACTGGTGGGCAGCTCGGGGGCGATCCTGAGCTACATCATGTGCAAGGCGATGAACCGGCATTTCGTGAGCGTGATCCTCGGCGGGTTCGGCGGCACGTCGGGCCCGGCGATGGAGGTCGAGGGCGAGCAGATCGCCATCGAGGCCGATGGCGTGGCGCAGGCGCTCGATGAGGCCGACAGCGTGATCATCGTGCCGGGCTACGGCATGGCGGTGGCGCAGGCACAGCAATCGGTCAGCGAGCTGACCAAGCGGTTGCGTGCCAAGGGCAAGGAGGTGCGGTTCGCCATTCACCCGGTGGCGGGGCGTCTGCCGGGGCACATGAACGTGCTGTTGGCCGAGGCCAAGGTGCCCTATGACATCGTGATGGAGATGGACGAGATCAACGAGGATTTCCCCGATACCGACGTGGTGATCGTGATCGGCTCCAACGACATCGTGAACCCGGCCGCACAGGACGATCCCAACAGTCCCATCGCCGGGATGCCGGTGCTGGAGGTGTGGAAGGCCAAGCAGGTGTTCGTGTCAAAGCGCGGGCAGGGCACCGGCTATTCGGGGATCGAGAACCCGCTCTTCTTCAAGGAGAACACGCGGATGTTCTATGGCGATGCCAAGGCCAGCCTCGACAAGTTGCTGTCGCTGCTCGACTGATGCGAAGCAACATGGATTGGAAAGGGGCGCCCCCGGGGGCGCCCTTTTTCGTGGCCGCCCCCTCTGGCGAACGCCCGCCCACCCACCCCGTTCGCCAGAGGGGGCGGGGCGTCGCGATGGCGTGGGACGCCTCCGGCGGGAGTATTTGGGGCAAGATGAAGGGGTTTCCTGAGTGAGCCCTGCCGCAACGGCATGTGGATGGCGCGTTGATCGGGCGGCGGGGATGGCCTAGCAGATGGGAAACGCCGGAGGGGAGAGTTTCCATGAGCGAGAACATCATCATCACCCGTGAGGGGCGGGTCGTCACGCTGAGCATCGCGCGTCTCGAGAAGAAGAACGCGCTGACCCAGGACATGTATGGCGCGATGGCCGATGCGCTGGAGGCTTATGCCGGCAACGATGCGGACCGGGCGCTTGTCATCACCGGGGCGGGGGACATGTTCACCGCGGGCAATGACCTCACGGATTTTGCCAAGGGCGATCGCGAGGCCGAGGTGCCGCCGGTCTGGCGCTTCCTGAACGCGATCCGTGATTGCCCCAAGCCGGTGATCGCGGCGGTCAATGGCCCCGGGATCGGGATCGGGCTGACCATGCTGCTTCATTGCGACCTTGTCTATGCGGCGGAGAGCGCAACCCTGGGCGCGCCCTTCGTGAAGCTGGGGCTGGTGCCGGAGGCGGGCTCGTCGCTCTTGTTGCCTGCCGCGGTGGGCATGGCGGTGGCCAATGACATGCTGTTGGCCGGGCGGACGTTGAGCGCGGGCGAGGCCGAGCGGTTCGGGCTGGTGGCGCGGGTGTTCCCCGATGCGGAACTGATGGAATCGGTCGCGGAGATCGCGCGCGGCGTGGCGGCGTCGGCGCCGGTGGCGATGAAGCTGTCGAAAGGGTTGATCCGGCAGGGGCACGAGGCGGTGGCCGAGTGCATGGCGGCGGAATCGAAACTGTTCGCGGCGCAGCTGCAGGGTCCGGAATTCTCCGAGAGCGTCGCGGCCATGGCCGGGAAACGCGCGCCGGACTACGGCTGACCCCCGCGCGGTTTTGGCCGATTGAGTAGTGCGGCCGAGCGGGTATTCTGGCCCGAGCAAAGCGATGCGGGGACGGGACCGGTGGAAGATCATCCGCTCAGATACGAGCTTGCCAACGAGATGCACGCGCGGCCCTTTCCAGCGCTCGACGTGCCGTGCACGGCGGTGTTCCTGGCGCTGAAGCGGCCGGGGAACGCGGCGGGGCGCGACCGGGCCGAGGACATGGCGCATCTCTGCGCGCTTCTGGACCGGCATGGCGCACCGCATCCCAAGCCCGATGCCACGCATTATTTCGGCCCGGTGGGGCGGCACTGGATCAAATGGGAGAGCCATACCGAGGTCGTGACCTACACCGCCTTTTCAGGAAGACTTTCACCGCGGGCCTTTGATCCGAGCGATTTCGAGGTGTTTCCAGCGGATTGGCTCGGGGCGGCGCCGGGCCAGCGGATCACCTCGGCGCTGATCCGGGTGGAGGCGCGCGGAGACAGGGACGCAGCGGGGATCGCGAAATGCATGGCCGACTGGTTCGTGCCCGAGAGCCTTGCGGCCAGTCACGTGCTGGACGATGCGGCGGTGATCGCAGGTGACTTCCGGATCGACCCGGCGGGGCATCTGCGGTTCGCGGTGTTTGTCTCTGACGGGGTGGGCCGGCGACGGGTCGGGCGGATCGTGCAGCGGCTCTGCGAGATCGAGACCTACAAGACGCTTTCGCTGCTGGGATTTGCGCGGGCCCGCGCGCTTTCGCCGGAATTGGCGCGGACGGGTGCACGGCTGACCGATCTGGTGGACGACATGGGCGAAAAGGCGCGTCCGGCGGAGGAAACGCTTGGTCAGTTGCTGGAAGTGTCGGGGACGCTGGAACAGATTGCCGCGCAGACCTCGTTCCGGTTCTCCGCAACGGCCGCTTATGAGCGGCTGGTGCATGAGCGCGTCGAGGTGATGCGCGAGGCGCGGTTCGCCGGGCGGCAGACCTTTGCAGAGTTCATGCTGCGTCGGTTCGACCCGGCGATGCGGACGGTCAGGGCCACCGAGGCGCGGCTCCAGGTGATGGTGGCGCGGGCGGCGCGGGCGGCGAACCTGCTGCGCACGCGGGTCGATGTAGAGCGCAGCGCGCAGAACCAGGCGCTGCTTGAGAGCATGGACCGGCGATCCGATCTGCAACTGCGGTTGCAACGCACGGTCGAGGGGCTTTCGGTGGTGGCGATCAGCTATTACGCGGTGTCGCTGGCCGCCTATGCGCTTTATCCGTTGGCCGAGGCGATGGGCCTGCCCAAGGGGACCATCATCGCGGCGATCACTCTGCCGGTTGTGGGGCTTGTCTGGTGGCTGATCCGGCGGGTGCAGAGGAAACTGCACTGAGCCCGCCACGCATGGCCCAGCCGCCTGCGCCGATGGAGAGTATCGCAAGGATCGCGGCGATCGACAGGGTCGGTATCCCCGACAGGCCGGCACCCACGGTGCAGCCGCCGGCAAGCACGCCGCCCATGCCCATCAGCGCCGCACCGGTCATGTAACGCCCGGTCTGGTGCGCGCTTTCGAAACTGGCCCAGTGGAACTGTCCGCGGAGCAGTGCGGCGAGTGCGGCACCGACCAGAACGCCCCCCACCAGACCGGCACCGAACCCGGGCTCCACGGCGGTCGAGGCCATGGTGTAGAACAGCGCTTCGGTCGTGGGGGCGGTGAAGGACAGCGAAGCCAGCGGGATCGGGTCGAACTCATCAAACAGGATGAACCCGGTGCCGACCCAGCCAAGCGGAACCAGCGCGCCGAGCAGGCCCGCCAGCACCAGCGTACCGGTGCGGTTGCCCGAACGGAGTGCGAAAGCAAGGGCGACCAGCGCGACGAGCCCGGCCCAAACCAGTGCGGGACCGGGCAGGGCAGGGGTGACATCGAGCGTGATACTGCCCAGCGCGGTGCGCAGCGGGGCGAGCACGCCCTTGAGCGTTGCATGGGCCACCACGGCAAAGGCCACCAGCACCAGTGCCGCGCGCAGGTTGCCTGTGCCGCTCAGCACCGTCAGGCGAGAGATGCAGCCCCGTGTCAGGATCATGCCGGCGCCGAACATCAGACCGCCCAGAACGATGGCCAGCACCGGCAGGCCGGCTGCCATGAAGCGGTGATCGTCAAAGGCGATCCAGCCTTGTGCGACTGCCCCCTGGGTGCCCAGCACTGCCACCGCCAGCGCGGTCAGCCACACGCCCGTGGCCTGTCCCCGGTCGTCGCCGTCAATGATGCGGCGAAAACAGAAACGGGTGATCTGGCCGAGTGCGCCGAAGGCGAGACCGAGCGCGAGTGCGAACCAGACCGCCGCCTTTGGCGCGGTCAACGTGTCAAAACCGAAGCTCTCGAACATGGGGTACCTTTCGGTCGCATGAGGAATTTCGTTCCAGATGCGGAACTCGATCGCGTATATCAAGCCTTCGGGTGCGTGCGAGCCTTGTCCTGCGCGGGAGGATTTCCCAATTCATGGCTTGTCGTGAAACACTGGTTCAGGATGAGCTGACCGACCAAGAGAAACGGCCCGCCACTTGGGCGGGCCGGTGATCGCGGTTCTTTTTTCGTCAGCGCCCGCGGATGCGCGGGTCGAGCGCATCGCGCAACCCGTCGCCCAGGTAATTCACCGACAGGACGGTGAGCGAGATCATCATGCCGGGCAGCAGCACACGTTCGGGATATTCCTGCATCCGTGGCACCGCGTCGGCCAGCATCTTGCCCCATGTCGGGAAATCCGAGGGGAACCCGACGCCGAGGAACGACAGGGCGCTCTCGGTAATGATCGCGGTGGCCAGCCCAAGTGTCGCCGAGACCATCAACGGCGAGAGCACGTTGGGCAGGAGGTGACGGAAGATGATGCCACGCGACGTGGTTCCCGCGGCGCGCGCCGCGAGAATGAATTCGCGCTCTTTCAGGGCGAGGATGTCGCCCCGCACGATCCGTGCGGCCTGCATCCACGACGTCACGCTGATGACCCCCACGATGAGGATGAACATGCCCATTTCAGGGCCGAAGTTCGACCGGAGCGGCTGCCGGAAAAGCGTCACCGCGACCAGCAGAAGTGGAAGGATGGGCAATGAGAGCACAAGGTCCGTGAAGCGCATCAATGGCCCGTCGAGCCGCTTGAAAAAACCGGACAGTACGCCGATCGTGGTGCCGATCAGCATCGTCAGGAGCATCGCGGCCCAGCCTACAGCCATCGAGGCACGCCCGCCCGCGATGACCTGGGCAAGCTGGTCGCGCCCGAGATTGTCGGTCCCCAGCGGGTTCGCCCATCCGACCTCGGCATCGGAGTCCCAGATCACCGTGTAGATCGGGCGAACGTCCTTGTTGCGGATGTCGAGTTTCTTGGGGTCGAGTTGCCAGATCAGATCGCCGAATATGACCGCAAACGTGATGAAGATCAGAAAGCCGCCGCCCAGAAGCGCGCCCTTGTGGTGCTTGAACTGGTCCCAGACATCGCGCCATTGCGAGCGCGCGGGCCGGGTGATCGTGGGCTCCTGAAGGGCATTGAGCGGGATGTTGGGCGTTGGATCAGTCATAGCGGATCCTCGGGTCGAGAAGGCCGTACAGGATATCGGCGATCAGGTTGAACAGCACGATGAGCACGGCGAACATGAAGGTGAGTGTCTGCACCATCGGCAAGTCGTTGGCGAACAGCGCGGTAATCAGCAACTGGCCGATGCCGTTCACCGAGAACACGACCTCGGTGATGATGGCACCACCGAAGATGGCCGGCAGGCCCAATGCGATCACGGTGACGACCGGGATCATCGAATTGCGCAGGACGTGGATCATGACGACGATCGCTTCGGAGAGGCCCTTGGCACGGGCGGTGCGCACGTAGTCCTGATTGAGGTTGTCGAGCATCGCGGCGCGCATGAAGCGGCTGATCTGGGCCGTCGTCTGAAGCGCCAGGACCATCACCGGCATGAGCATCTGCCTGAGCTGAAAGACGAAACTGTCCCAGTCCTCGACCCTGTGGCTCGTGTCATAGATGAAGGGCAGCCAGCCCAACTGCACCGAGAAGATCACGATCAGGAGCGGGCCGGTGAAGAAGGGCGGGATCGAAAAGCCGATCATGGTGATGAAGGTCCCGGCCTGGTCGAAGACTGAGTATTGCCGGTAGGCCGAGTAGATGCCGATGGGAATGGCGATGAGAATGCCCACGACATAGGCCATGCCCACCACCCAGAGCGTTTGCGGCAGGCGCTGTATGACGATGTCCATCACCGGCGAACGGGTCTGCCAGGAGATCACGCGCAGGTCGCACGCCCCTTGGGGGTCGGAGCCGCAGGGGACATAGAAATTCGTGTCGGGCAGCCAGCCGAAGAGCGCGCTTCTGTTGGTCAGGTAGTCAATGAGGACCTGGGGCTCGACCCAGAATATCTGGACCATCCATTTCCAGAACTGCACGTGGATCGGCTGACCGAGGCCCAGGGCCTCGCGCATCTTCTGCTTGACCTCGGGCGGGACGGTCAAAGGGACTTCCGCCATCGGATCGCCGGGGGCGAGTTGCAGCAGAAGGAAGATGACAAGAGCGATGAACAAGAGCGTCGGCACGGATAGAACCAGCCGTCGGATGGTGAATGTCAGCATGGGGGGCGCCCTTGTTGATCGGTCTTGTTATTGGTCATGCATGTGGCGCGAGAACGGGGCGCCCCATTACGGGGCGCCCCTGCGTTCAGACGCGGATCAGTCGATCCGGTACCAGTCGGCCGCGTTCCAGAGCTCGCTGTCCCAGGTATTGAGGACAACGCCGCCCAGCGTGTTCGAATGGGCCGAAACGCGGCCACGATCGACCAGCGGAACGATGGTGTAGCTTTCCTTGGTCAGCATCTCGTTGAGCTTCTTGGCGATACGGCCACGCTCTTCGAGAGCGCCGGTTTCGGACAACTCCTCGAGGAGTTCATCGTATTCCGGATCGCAGTAGCGGTTGATGTTCTCGCCCTGCCACTGGCTGGACGGTTTGGGTTCGTTGCCGCAGCGATACATCGAAAGATAGGACTGCGGATCGGTGCCGTCGAAGTTGTTGGCATACATTTCGACATCGGCATAGAACTTCTGGAAGGTGTCGGGCGAACCCGGATCACCGCCGAAGAACACCGAGGCGTTGACGTTGCGCAATTCGGTCTCGACACCGATTTCTTCCCACCACTGCTTGATCAGGGCCTGGAAGTCCTGACGGACGGCGTTGGTCGAGGTCTGGAACAGCATCGAGAGCTTGACGCCATCCTTTTCGCGGATGCCGTCGCCGTCGCTGTCGGTCCATCCGGCCTCTTCGAGCAGCGCCTTGGCGCCTTCGATGTCCTGGGTCAGACAATCGATGTTGTCGCTGGCGAACATTTCAGGTGCCGGAACCAGGTTGCAGGTTGGCCGACCCGCCTGACCGTAGCCGATTTCCGTCAGCAATTCGCGGTCGATTGCCATGGAGAGCGCCTTGCGCACTTCCAGTTCGGACAGGAACGGGTGCGGCGCCTCGCGGGTCGCGCGAATATCCGACGGCAGATCCGGATCCGGGTCGGTCAGGTTCATCTCGATCCGCTCGACCAGCGTGCCGAAGGCCGCCACTGTCTTGCCCTTGCCGCCCTCGGCCATCTTTTCAAGAACATCGGGCGCGAGTTGCAGGTTCCAGGCATAATCGAATTCGCCGGTTTCGAGCACCGCGCGGCCGGCCCCCGTGGCGTCGCCGCCACCCTTGAGCGTCAGCGTCGCGAAGGCCGGTTTGTCCGGGTCGCGGTAATTCGGGTTGGCCGACATTTCGATCACGTCATTGGGTTTGAAATCGTCAACGGCGAAAGGCCCGGTACCGATCGGGTTGAAGTTGGCCTCGGTGCATTCAGATGCCTTGGCGCCGAGGCAGTTCTCGAACTGGGCCTTCTGGATGATCGGCGACTGCCCGCCCATGAAGGGACCGTAGGGGTTGGGTTTGGCTTTTGAGAAATTCACGACGACGGTCAGATCGTCGGGTGTTTCGATGCTCTCGACGCCGTCAAACTTGGCACGCTGGGCGCAGCCGCCTTCGGGATGCATGCAGTATTCGGCGGTAAAGGCCACGTCCGACGAAGTGACGGGCGAGCCATCGGACCAGAGCAGCCCGTCCTTGAGTTTCCACGTGATGGTCTTGAGATCTTCGCTCACGCCGCCATTCTCGACGGTGGGAATCTCGGCGGCCAGATAAGGCACGAGATTGCCATCCTCGTCGTAACGCCCCAGCGGTTCGATCACCAGCGACGAGGATTCGATATCCTTGGTGCCGCCGGAAAGGTAGGGGTTCAGAATCGAGGGGGCCTGCCAGTAAATGATGTTGACGTGACCATCCGAACCGCGTTCGGCCATGGCCGCGGGGGCCAGGGCAAACGCGGCGGCTGCGCCGAGCAGGGTTGTTTTCACTTTCATGTCTCACTCCTTGTTGGACAGGCTTTGGACCTGTGCACTCATGACCGCGCGGTTGGCGCGGGTGTCGTTTTGGTGTCGGTTGGATAACGCCAGCAGCGGCTTTTCGGAAGCCAAAAATGCACGTTTCCCGACAACTGCCTCGCATCACAGACCGAGTGGCCGCAAATTGCAAGGCTTGCCTCGGGTTTGGCGCCCATTTTTTCATCGCCGCCCAAATGTTTGACATCCTCGCGAAGCTGTCGTTAGCGTTTCGGGGTATCAAGGACATGCAGCGGGGATTGCCATGCTCGACCAGCCAATTGCGACGATCGAGAAACTCAGGGTGGAGTTTCAGACCAAGGATGGCCCGGTGGTCGGGGTCGAGGACGTGTCGTTCGAGATCAATCCGGGTGAAACCGTTTGCATCGTTGGCGAATCCGGTTCGGGCAAGTCGGTGTCATCCCTCTCGCTGATGCGGCTGGTGGAGTATGGTGGCGGGGAGATCGCGGGCGGGCGGCTCCTGTTTGACCGGCGCGAGGGTGGCGAGATCGACCTGGCGAAGACCGACCAGGGTCTGATGCGAACGATTCGCGGTAACGAGATCGGAATGATCTTCCAGGAGCCGATGACCGCGCTCAACCCGGTCTTTACCGTGGGCCGACAATTGACCGAGGGTCTGCGCCTGCACATGGGCATGGACCGCAAGAAGGCCGAGGCACGTGCGCTGGAACTGCTCAACCAGGTGCGCATTCCCGAGGCCGAGCGGCGATTGAAGCAATACCCGCATGAATTGTCGGGCGGGATGCGTCAGCGGGTGGTGATTGCCATGGCATTGGCCTGTGAACCGCGCCTGTTGATCGCGGACGAGCCGACGACGGCGCTCGACGTGACGATCCAGGCCGAGATCCTGGCGCTGATGAACCGATTGAAGCGCGAGACCGGCACGGCGGTGATGTTCATCACCCATGACATGGCGGTGGTGGCACAGATGGCCGACCGGGTGGTCGTGATGTATCGGGGCAAGAAGGTCGAGGAGGGGACGGTCGAGGAGATATTCGAAAATCCCCAGCAGGACTACACCAAGGCGCTTCTCTCGGCGGTGCCCCGGCTGGGCGAAATGACCGGCAAGGACCTGCCCGAGCCGATGAAACTCCTCGGGGTCGAGGGGCATCGCGCCGACCCGATTCCGGGCAGTGAAGAGGTGCTTCTGGAGGTGCGCAACCTGACCACCCGGTTCCCGGTCAAGGGCGGCTTTTTCCGCCGCACGGTGGCCAATGTCCATGCGGTCGAGGACGTGTCCTTTTCGATCCGCAAGGGGCGCACACTGAGCCTCGTGGGGGAATCGGGTTGTGGCAAATCCACCGTGGGCCGGTCTATCCTGCGACTGGTCGAGCCGCAGTCGGGGCATGTGACGCTGGGGGCCGTGGATATCATGGCGCTGGGCCATGACGGGCTGCAAAAGGCGCGCGCCGACATGCAGATGGTGTTCCAGGACCCGTTCGCGAGCCTCAACCCGCAGATGCAGCTGATGGACCAGGTGGCCGAGCCGCTGCGCAACTACCATGTCGCCAAGGGCAAGGAATTGCAGGAGCGGGTGGCACAGCTTTTCGACCGGGTCGAACTGCCACGCAGTTTCCTGCGGCGGTTCCCGCATGAATTGTCCGGCGGGCAGCGCCAGCGCGTGGCAATCGCGCGGGCGCTGGCGCTCAATCCCAAGCTGATCGTCGCGGACGAGGCGGTATCGGCGCTGGATGTGAGCGTGCAGGCGCAGGTTCTGAACCTGATGATGGAGCTTCAGGCCGAGCTGGGCCTCAGCTACCTTTTCATCAGCCATGACATGGCGGTGGTCGAACGAGTCAGCCATGACGTGGGAGTGATGTATCTGGGTCGGATCGTCGAGATGGGGCCGCGCCGGGCGGTGTTCGAAGACCCGCAACACCCCTATACCAAGGCGCTGATGAAGGCGGTTCCGATCGCCGATCCACATCGGAGAAAGCTGGAAAAGGAATTGAAGTTCAAACCGATACCATCTCCTATTCACCCGGTGGACTATGAACCCGCGCCTTCGGAATACGAAGAGGTGAGCCCGGGGCATTTCATTCTGACCACCGATAGCGGGTATTGAGCATGACGCCACGCCTCAGCCCGCTCGAACTGATGGAAAAGCTGGTCAGCTTTCCGACGGTGAGCCGAGATTCGAACCTGCCGCTCGTGGATTGGGTCGAGGAGTATCTGAGCGGTCACGGCATTGTCTGTCACAGGCATTACCGCGAGGATAACGAACAGGCCGCGCTTTTCGCCCATGTCGGCCCCGAGGTCGAGGGCGGGGTGATTCTCTCGGGACATACCGACGTGGTGCCGGTCGACGGCCAGCCCTGGGCCAGCGATCCGTTTACCGTGACCGAGCGTGACGGCAGGTATTACGGGCGCGGCACATGCGACATGAAGGGGTTCGACGCACTGGCGCTCTGGGCGCTGGTCGAGGCCAAGCATCAGGGTGTGACGCGCCCCCTTCAGATCGCGCTTTCCTATGACGAGGAAGTGGGCTGCACCGGGGCGCCGCCGATGATCCGGGCGATGCAGGGGCCGCTGCCCAAGGCCGGCACGGTGATCGTGGGCGAGCCGTCGGAGATGCGCGCGGTCACCGGGCACAAGGGCGGGATCGGGATTTCCACGCATGTCGTCGGCTTCGAGGTGCATTCGAGCCTGATGCACACCGGCGTCAACGCCGTGATGGAGGCGGCGAAAATCATCGACTGGGCCAACCGGGTCAATGCCGAGGAGATGGCGCGCGCCCCGGATGAATTGGCCGCGATGTTCGAGCCGCCCTGGACACTGGGCCATGTGGGCACGATCACCGGCGGCACGGCCAACAACATCACCGCCAAGGATTGCCGGTTCCTGATGGCCTATCGCGTGGTGCCGAGCCAGTCGGCCGAAGAGTGGCGCGACCGCTATGTCGCCAAGCTGCGCGAGGTCGAGGCCGAGATGCAGAAGATCCGGCCCGAGGCGCGGATCGATTTCGAGCAGGCCTTCGACGTTCCTGGGCTGGTGCCGGAAGAGGGGGGTGAGGCCGAGGCGCTGGTGCGTCGATTGACCGGGGACAATGGAACGCACGTGGTGAGTTACGGCACCGAGGCCGGGCAGTTCCAGGCTGCGGGCTATTCGGCCGTGATCTGTGGCCCGGGCAGCATCGCGCAGGCGCATCAGCCCGACGAGTTCATCAGCGTTGCACAATTCAACGCGGGCCATGAATTCATGAAGGCCCTGTTGCGGGAATTGGCGTGACCGGTTTTCCCATTTCGATGGGGCAGGCTGTGGAGCATGACGCGGCGCTGCCCGAGCGGGCCGACGTGGTGATCGTTGGCGGCGGTGTTATCGGGATCACCGCCGCATGGTACCTGGCCCGCAAGGGACAGCGGGTGGTCGTTGTCGAAAAGGGCCGCGTGGCCGCAGAACAAAGCGCGCGCAACTGGGGCTGGATTCGCCAGACCGGGCGCGACCGGGCCGAATTGCCGATCATGGTCGAGGCGCTGTCGCGCTGGCGCGAGCTTGCCGAGGCGGCGGGCGAGGATATCGGCCTGCGGACCTGTGGAATCACCTTTCTCGGGGCGGATGAAAAGAAACTGGCGGCGTTCGAGGCATGGCTGCCCGAGGCGCGGGCCAATGGCGTAGACAGCCGCATGATGAGCCGGGCCGAGTTGGCCGCGATGATGCCGGGTGCGGCGCGGAGCTGGGCCGGGGCGTTGCACACGCCGAGCGACATATGCGCCGAGCCCTTCGTGGCGGTGCCGGCGCTGGCGCGGGGCGCCGCGCGCGCGGGTGTGACCATCATCGAGGGCTGCGCGGCGCGCGGGCTTGATATCGTGGCGGGGCGTGTGGCGGGAATCATGACCGAGAAGGGGCGCATCGCCTGTGAGCGGGTGCTGGTGGCGGCGGGGGCGTGGTCGGCGCTCTTCCTGCGGCGCGAGGGGGTGAAGATTCCGCAGCTTTCGGTGCGCTCGAACGTGCTGGCCACGGGGTCGGTGGCGGATGTGCATGACGGGGCGGCGGGCGAATCGGGCATGGCGTTCCGGCGTCGGGCCGATGGCGGATATACCCTTGCCTCGTCGGGGTTTTACGAGTTCTGGATCGGGCCGGATGCGTTTCGCGCGCTGCCGCATTACCGGCAGCTCTTGATGGGCGACCCGTTCGGGCCAAGCTATCGCCTGTTCGCACCCGGGGGATACCCGGATGCCTGGGGCACAAAACGGCGCTGGTCGCTGGACGAGCAAAGCCCGTTCGAGCGGATGCGCATTCTCGACCCCGAGCCGAACGCGCGGGCGCTTGCGGATGTGTTGCGGCGGTTCGAGGAAACCTTTCCCGAGCTGGGAAAAGTGCCGGTGGCGCGGCAATGGGCGGGGATGATCGACACCATGCCCGACGTGGTGCCGGTGGTGGACGAGGCCGACACGCTGCCCGGGCTTTTCATCTGCACCGGCATGTGCGGGCACGGGTTCGGAATTGGCCCGGCCTTCGGGCGGACCATGGCCGATCTGATCTGCGGGGACAGCCCGGGGCATGACCTGTCACGGTTCAGATTGTCGCGCTTCTCGGATGGCTCGAAACTTGAATTGGGGCCTGACCTCTGACCCCTTGCCCGTGGCGATGAGGGGAGTAAGTTCAACGCCGCCCAAGAGGAGAAAGATATATGCCCGTCAAGAACCGTCTCGCCGAAATGCAGGAGGATATCGCCCAATGGCGCCGCCATCTGCATGCCCATCCCGAATTGCGATTCGAAGAGCATGAAACAGCCGGGTTCGTGGCGGAAAAGCTGCGCGAATTCGGTTGTGACGAGGTGGTCGAGGGCGTGGGCGGCACCGGGGTTGTGGGCGTGATTCGGGGGCAGGGGGGCGGGAATCGTGCGATTGCGTTTCGCGCCGACATGGACGCGCTGCCCATAAACGAGGCAACGGGGGCGCCACATGCCTCGACCCGGCCGGGCAAGATGCATGCCTGTGGCCATGACGGGCATACCGCGATGCTGCTCGGGGCGGCGAAATACCTTGCCGAGACGCGCAATTTCGACGGCTCGGTCGTGCTCTTGTTCCAGCCGGCCGAAGAGGGGGGCGGTGGCGCCCGGGCGATGGTCGAAGCGGGCGTGATGGATCGGTGGAACGTCGCAGAGGTTTACGGGCTGCACAACTGGCCGGGGATGCCGGTGGGCCATTTCGCGATGCGCCCGGGGCCACAGATGGCCGCGCCCGACAAGTTCGAGATCCTCGTGCGGGGCAAGGGCGGGCACGGCGCGATGCCGCATCTGGCGGTCGATACGGTGCTGGCCGCGTCGCAGATCGTGCAGGCGCTGCAATCCATCGCGTCGCGCAATGTCGATCCGCTTGAAAACGTGGTGGTCTCGATCTGTGGTTTCCGCAGCGAGAGCGACACCTACAATGTGCTGCCCGACAGCGTGACGCTCAAGGGTACGGTGCGGACATTGAAGCCCGAGGTGCAGAAACTGGTGCGCGAGCGGATGGAGGCGCTGGCGCGGCTTACGGCGCAGGCTCATGGGGCCGAGGCAGAGCTGACCTATATCGCCGATCGCGTGGTCCTGGTGAATGATCCGCAGGGTGTCGAGAACGCGGCCCATGCCGCGCGGCGCATTTCCGATGCGGTCGAGACCGAAATGACCCCGGTGATGGGGGGCGAGGATTTCGCCGACATGCTGAATGCTCGGCCCGGGGCCTATATTTTCATCGGCAACGGGGCGAGTGCGGATCTGCACAACCCGAAATACGAGTTCAACGACGAGGCGATCCCGTTCGGCACGAGCTGGTTTGCCGAACTGGCCGAAACGCGGATGCCGCTGGGCTGAGACATAACAGAAGAAGGAAAGAAGAAGATGCCAGTCAAGAACCGCTTTGCGGAGCTGCACGGGGAAATCACCGAATGGCGGCGCGATATTCACCAACATCCCGAGATCCTGTTCGACACGCACCGGACCTCGGCGCTTGTCGCGGAAAAGCTGCGCGAATTCGGCTGTGACGAGGTGGTGGAAGGGATCGGCCGCACCGGCGTCGTGGGCGTGATTCGGGGCAAGAGCGACAAATCCGGCCGGGTCATCGGGCTGCGGGCCGACATGGACGCGCTTCCGATGACCGAGGCGACAGGGCTCGATTATGCGTCAAAGACCCCGGGCGCGATGCATGCCTGTGGCCATGACGGGCATACCGCGATGCTGCTCGGGACGGCGAAATACCTTGCCGAGACGCGCAATTTCGACGGCACGGCGGTGATGATCTTTCAGCCTGCCGAAGAAGGTGGCGGCGGTGGCAAGGAGATGTGCGACGACGGGATGATGAAGCGCTGGGGCATCCACGAGGTTTACGGGATGCACAACTGGCCGGGCAAACCGGTGGGGTCCTTCGCGATTCGCTCGGGCCCGTTCTTTGCCGCGACCGACATGTTCAACATCACCTTCGAGGGCCTGGGCGGACACGCGGCCAAGCCGCACGAGACGGTGGACACCACGGTGATGGCCGCGCAGGCGGTCACCGCGCTTCAGACCATCGCCAGCCGCAATGCCGACCCGGTGGACCGGATCGTGGTCTCGGTCACGTCGTTTGAAACCTCGTCGAAAGCCTTCAACGTGATCCCGCAGCGGGTCGAGATCAAGGGCACGGTGCGCACCATGAGCCCCGAGATGCGCGACCTTGCCGAAAAGCGGATTTCCGAGATTTGCCAAGGGATTGCGGCCACGTTCGGCGGTCAGGCCGAGATCGACTATATCCGCGGATACCCGGTCATGGAAAACCATCCCGAGCAGACCGATTTCGCGATAGAGGTGGCGAAATCCATCTCGGGCGATTGCGACGAGGCGCCGCTTGTCATGGGGGGCGAGGATTTCGCCTTCATGCTGGAAGAGCGGCCCGGGGCCTATATCCTGTTGGGAAATGGTGATACGGCGATGGTGCATCACCCCAAGTACAATTTCAACGACGAAGCCATTCCGACCGGATGCTCGTGGCTGGCCGAGGTCGTCGAAAAGCGGATGCCTGCCGCGTAAGGCTCTGAAATCAAGGGGCGGGATATCTGATCCCGCGCTTTTGCCTATCCTCCGGTATGGCTCATGTGGCGGGGCATCTGGCCCGCCACATCCTGGCGCGAATAGTCGAAATCATGGCCCTTTGGCTTGCGCGCGATCGCGGCGCGGATCGCCTTTTCGAGGGGGGCATCGCTTTCGGGATCGGCACGCAGCGGCGCGCGCAGGTCGGCCTGATCCTCCTGGCCAAGGCACATGAAAAGCTCGCCCGTGCAGGTGAGACGGACGCGGTTGCAGCTTTCGCAGAAATTATGCGTGAGCGGCGTGATGAAACCTATCTTCTGACCGGTTTCCATAATCTTGACATAGCGCGCGGGTCCGCCCGTGCGCTCGGCCAGGTCGGTGAGCGTGTAGCGTGATTCGAGCTTTGCGCGCAGATCCTTGAGCGACCAGTATTGATCGAGCCGGTCCTCGTTGCCGATGTCGCCCATCGGCATCACCTCGATCCAGGTGAGGTCCATGTCGCGCGCTGCCGCCCATTCGGTCAGGTCGAAGAGTTCGACATCGTTGAAACCCTTGAGGGCGACCGCGTTGATCTTGACCCGCAGACCCGCCTCCTGCGCGGCGTCGATCCCGCGCAACACGTTGTCGAGCTTGCCCCAGCGGGTGACCGCCGCGAACTTGTCGGGGTCGAGCGTATCGAGCGAGATGTTCACCCGGCGCACGCCAGCATCATGCAAGTCCTTGGCAAAGCGGTGCAATTGGCTGCCATTGGTGGTCAGGGTCAGTTCCTTGAGCGCGCCGGAGTCGAGATGCCGGGTCATCGCGCGGAAAAACGTCATGATGTCGCGCCGCACCAGTGGTTCGCCCCCGGTGATGCGCAGCTTTTCGACGCCCAGCCGGACGAAGGTTGAGCACATGCGGTCGAGTTCTTCCAGCGTCAGAAGCTCCTTCTTGGGCAGGAAGGTCATGTTCTCGGACATGCAATATACGCAGCGGAAATCGCAGCGGTCGGTTACCGAGACGCGCAGGTAGGAAATTGCGCGTTGGAAAGGGTCGATCAATGGCTCGCTCATGCCTTGGAAGGTAGGCGCGGACGGCGGTGCGCGCAAGGGCCATCTGCATGATTGCCGGCGCGTCTGAACGCGCGTAGCATTGGCCCATGAAACAGATCATTATGTGTATCGGGTCTATGCTGGTCGTTATGGGCTGCGCGGAAATCACGCAGCCAGAACAAGAGGTTGTGCCTTCTGCAAGTGACGCTGCCGAGCAACGGCCGGTGGCGCGGCCGACCGACGCCACGATCCGCCCGCCGCGCGGCGGGCGGACGATCGACCAGCTTGACACGACCAGCGCCGAGGAAAAGCGCGCGGCCGGGGATGCCGGGCGCGCGGCACAGGCGGGCGGGGCGGGGCGCAGCCTCGGGCGGACCATCGCGTCGCTGGGCGATCCGGCGCGGCCGGGCCTGTGGATCGAAACGCCGCTTGCGTCCGCGCCGGGGCGGGGGCGTGTGGTTTATCCCAGAAACGGCAAGGCGGTGGAACTGGACCTGATCCCGATTGAAGGGCCGAAAACCGCCGGGAGCCGCATGTCGCTGGCCGCCTTGCGGGTGATCGAGGCGCCGCTGACCGATCTGCCGGAGGTCGAGGTTTACAGCGAGTAAACGCCCCGTTCACGCCGGTTAAGACGATTTTTCCGGGAAGATTCGGGGGGTGACCTTCGGCTGCTGCCCGGCTGCCGGGCGTGCACCGCCGCGATGCAGCGAAGCGCGAGGCTCAAGCGGTTAATGTCGCGCCCGGTGGTGGTGGCGGATCGAGTATTTTTTCCAAGAAAGAGCAGCAGGATGGCGCGTGTTTTCGCGCGATCATTCGACGGTCACCGATTTGGCAAGGTTGCGCGGCTGATCGACATCGGTGCCCTTGGCCACCGCGGTGTGATAGGCCAGAAGCTGGGCCGGCAGGGCATAGAGGATCGGGGTGAGGCCGGGCTCGACCTGCGGCAGGGTGAGAGTGATCCATGCATCTCCCGCGGCCTCGGCAGCGCCGGGCGGATCGGTGACGAGCAGCACCCGCCCGTCGCGGGCGATCACTTCCTGCATGTTGGACGTGGTCTTTTCGAAGAGCGCGTCACGCGGGGCCATGACGACCACGGGCACATGCTTGTCGATGAGCGCGATGGGGCCGTGCTTGAGTTCGCCCGAGGCATAGGCTTCGGCGTGGATATAGCTGATTTCCTTGAGTTTCAGCGCACCTTCGAGGGCGAGCGGGAACATCAGGCCGCGGCCAAGGAAGAGGATGTCGCGCGCCTCTGCGAGCTTGCGGGCGGCCTGGGCCATGGCTTGCGAGCCTTCGAGCGCGGTGGTGAAGGCCGAGGGCAGGGCCCGCAGGGCGCTGAGGTGATCGGCAAGCTGGTCATCGTCGATCGCGCCGCGATCCCGTGCGGCCTTGAGTGCCAGCATGTAGAGCACGGTAAGCTGGCAGGTGAACGCCTTGGTCGAGGCGACGCCGATCTCGGTGCCCGCGAGGATCGGCAGGGCGAGATCGGATTCGCGCGCGATCGAGCTTTCGGGGACGTTGACCACGGAAAGAAGGGAGGTGGCGCGGCCTTCGCAGAAGCGCAGGGCGGCCAGCGTGTCGGCGGTTTCGCCCGACTGGCTGACAAAGAGCGCGGCAGTGCGGGCGGGGATGGGGGGCTCGCGATAGCGGAACTCGGAGGCGATATCGACATCGCAGGGCAGGCCGGCGAGCTGCTCGAACCAGTATTTCGCCGTCAGGCAGGCATAGAAGGCGGTGCCGCAGGCGACGAGGGAGAGCCGGTCGATCGTCGTGAAGTCGAACCCCTTGCCGGGGAGGACCACCGATTTGCCGTCATCGGCAAGGTAGTGCAGGATCGCCTCGCCGATCACTTTTGGCTGTTCGGCGATCTCCTTGGCCATGAAGTGCTTGTGCCCGCCCTTGTCCACCTGCGTGTTCTCGATCGAGACGGTGCGGATCTCGCGGTTGGCGGGGCGGTTCTCGCGATCAAGGATCTCGAGGCTCGTGCGGGTGACGACGGCGAAATCGCCCTCTTCGAGATAGGTGATGCGGTCGGTCATGGGGGCGAGCGCGATGGCGTCGGAGCCCACGAACATCTCGCCCTCGCCATGGCCGATGGCCAGCGGCGAGCCTTGCCGCGCGGCGATGAGCAGATCGTTTTCGCCTTCGAAAAGGAAACACAGCGCATAGGCGCCGGTCAGCCGCTTGATGGTCTCGAGCGCCGCTTCGCGCGGGGCGAGGCCGCGGTCCATGTGGCTTTGCACCAGCAGGGCCACGGTTTCGGTATCGGTTTCGGTGCCGAAATCGATACCCTTCTCGGCCAGCTCGGCGCGAATCTCGCGGAAATTCTCGATGATGCCGTTATGCACGACGGCCACCGGCCCGGCGCGGTGAGGATGGGCATTGCCCACGGTGGGCGCCCCATGGGTGGCCCAGCGGGTATGGCCGATCCCGGACTTGCCTGCGAGCGGTTCATGCACCAGCAGATCGGAAAGGTTGACCAGCTTGCCCACCGCGCGGCGGCGGTCGAGCCGGCCGGCGTTCAGGGTGGCGATCCCGGCGCTGTCATAGCCGCGATATTCGAGCCGTTTCAGCGCCTCGACAAGGATGGGGGCCGCTTCGTGGTTGCCCAGGACCCCGACAATTCCACACATTATTCGGTCTCCTCGTCGCGTTCTGCCTTCCTGGACTTTAACATTTCGAACAATTTGCGTGCGAGGCCCGGCTTGTTGAGCTGCTCGGCCCGCCCGATGGCCAGCGCCGCGTCGGGCACGTCGCGCGTGACCACGGTGCCGGTGCCGGTCATGGCGTCATCGCCCACGCGCACCGGGGCCACGAACATCGTGTTCGACCCGATGAAGGCGCGCGCGCCGATCTCGGTGTGATGCTTCATCACGCCATCATAGTTGCAGGTAATCGTTCCCGCGCCGATATTGGTGTCCGCGCCGATGCTGGCATCGCCGATATAGGTGAGGTGATTTGCCTTGGCGCCGGTCGCAAGGGTCGCGTTCTTGATCTCGACGAAATTGCCGACATGCACGTTCTCCGAGAGTTCCGCCCCGGGGCGCAGCCGCGCGTAGGGGCCGACCACGGCGCCACATGACACGTGACAGCCTTCGAGATGGGAAAAGGCGCGGATCCGGGCGCCGGATTCGATGGTGACATCGGGGCCGAACACGACGTTGGGCTCGATCACCGTGTCGCGGCCGATCACCGTGTCATGGGCGAAGAACACGGTTTCCGGGGCGGTGAGTGTAACGCCGTTTTCCAGCGCCTCGGCGCGGGCGCGGGCCTGGAAGGCGGCTTCGGCGGCGGCCAGTTGATCGCGGGAATTGACGCCCATGGTTTCGGCTTCGTCGCAGGTGACGGCGCTGGCCGAAAGCCCGCGGTCGCGGGCGATGGCGACGATATCGGTGAGGTAGTATTCGCGGCTGGCATTTTCGTTCGTCACCGCGTCGAGCAGGTCGAAAAGTGTTTGGACAGAGGCGGCGATAACGCCGCTGTTGCAGAGGGTTATGGTACGTTCTTCATCCGAGGCGTCCTTGAACTCGACGATCCGTTCCAACATCTCGCCCTGCATCACGAGCCGCCCGTAGCGGCCCGGATCGGCAGGTTCGAAGCCCAGCACGACGACATCGTGACGCGCCTGTGCCTCGGTCATGCGTTGCAGCGTTTCGGGCCGGATGAAGGGCGTGTCGCCATAAAGCACGATCACGTCGCCCGTCGCGCCCCGGAGCGCCTCACGGGCACAGAGCACCGCGTGGCCGGTGCCGAGCTGTTCGGGCTGTATCACCACCTGCGCGGTGTCGTCGAAGGCTTGCGCCGCGGCGGCCACGTCTTCGGCGCCCACCCCGGCCACGATGACCGTGCGTTCGGGGGCCAGCGCAGCGCCGGATTTCATCGCGTGGATCAACAGCGGCGCGCCCGCCACGGGGTGCAGCACCTTGGGAAGATCCGAATTCATGCGCGTGCCCTGCCCGGCGGCGAGGATGATCAGGCTTGTGCTCATCTAGGTTTCTCGTGTTATTGCCTCTGCGCCCGTTTTATCCGGTTGGCATCGCGTGGCAAGGGCGGTGCGTTCAAGATAGGTTGCGGCGTGTGACAGGGGCAGGCGGGTTTTCGCCGGAAAGGGCAGGCAGATGAAATCGGTGATCTTCGATCTCGACGGGACATTGGCGGACACGTCCGGCGATCTTATCGCGGCGGCCAATGCCTGTTTCCGGGCGATGGGGGCGGGCGATCTGCTCGACCCGGGGCGCGATTCGGGCACGGCGCTGCGCGGGGGCAAGGCGATGCTGCGGCTGGGGTTCACCCGGATGGGGGGGCTGCGCGAGGACGAGATCGAGGCGTGGTACCCGCGGCTGCTCGAGGAATATGCAGGCGCGATTGATCGTCACACGGTGCTTTATCCCGGCGCGATGGCCGCGGTCGAGGCGCTGGCCGGGGCGGGATATGGCGTGGGGATCTGCACCAACAAACCCGAGGCGCTGGCCGAGCGGTTGATGCGCTCGCTTGGGGCGCGTGATGCGTTTGGCGCCCTGATCGGGGCGGATACGCTTGCGGTGCGCAAGCCCGATCCCGAACCGCTGCGCGAGACGGCGCGGCGGCTGGGGGGCGATCCGGCGCGCTGTCTTCTCGTCGGCGACAGCGACACCGACCGGATGACGGCCCGCGCGGCGGGGGTGCCCTCGGTTCTGGTCACGTTCGGGCCATCGGGGGCGGACATGGCCGCGCTTGCACCGGAGGCGATGATCGACGCCTATGATGAACTGCCCGGCGTGGTGGCGCGGCTTTTGGACTGACGCGGCGTTGACGGCGCGCGCGCCGTGGCGCAGAAAGGTCGCATGAGCGAGGTTTTCAAAGGCAGTTTCACCCAGCAGGAGCCGATCCCCGACGAGGCGATCGCGGCCGCCGTTGAAGTGATGAAAGGTGGTCGGCTGCATCGCTACAACGTGGCGGGGGACGATCCGGGCGAGGTGGCGCTTCTGGAACGGGAGTTTGCCCAAGCCATGGGCGCGCGATACTGCCTTGCGGTGGCCTCGGGCGGCTATGCGCTCGCCTGTGCGTTGCGCGCGGTGGGGGTGCAGCCGGGCGAGCCGGTTCTGACCAATGCCTTCACGCTGGCGCCGGTGCCGGGGGCCATCGCCAGCGTGGGCGCGATGCCGGTCTTCGTCGGCGTGACCGAGGGGCTGGTGATCGACCTTGATGACCTGGCGGCCAAGGCAGGCGAGGCGCGGGTGCTGATGCTGAGCCACATGCGCGGCCATCTGGCCGACATGGACCGGCTGATGGAGATCTGCGACGCGGCCGGCATCACCGTGATCGAGGATTGCGCCCACACGATGGGCGCGCGCTGGCGCGGGCGGCTGTCGGGCACGGACGGGCTGATCGGGTGCTATTCGACCCAGACCTACAAGCATCTCAATTCGGGCGAGGGCGGGTTCCTGGTCACCGATGACGCGGAGGTCGCCGCGCGGGCGGTCGTGCTGTCGGGGTCATACATGCTCTATGGTCGCCACCTTGCGGCGCCCGGGCCCGAGGTGTTCGAGCGGGTGAAATACGACACCCCCAACGTGTCGGGACGGATGGACAACCTGCGCGCGGCGATCCTGCGACCACAGCTTGCCCGGCTCGACGCGCAATGCGCGGCCTGGACGGCGCGGTACCGCGTGGTCGAGGAGGGGCTGCGTGGCACGCCGGGCCTGACCGTGGTGGAGCGGCCCGAGGAGGAGGCTTTCGTCGGCTCCTCGATCCAGTTCCTGCTGCTCGACTGGGCCGAGGACAGGATCAACGCCGTCTTGCGCCGCTGCGCGGCGCGCGGGGTGGAACTCAAGTGGTTCGGCGGGGCCGAGCCTTCGGGATTTACCTCGCGCTATGACAGCTGGCGCTATGCGCCATCGCTGCCGATGCCCGAAAGCGACCGTATCCTGAAATCCATCCTCGACATGCGCTTGCCGCTGACCTTCAGCCTTGACGATTGCGCGCTCATCGCCCGGATCATCCGGGCCGAGGTGGGCGCGGTGTTCCAGGGCGGGTGACCGGTTGGCGCCGACCATCGGCGGCAGGCCGGCAGGCCCTGATCCCGGTGAGTGCGGCGAGGTCGACCGCCTCCGGCGGGAGTATTTGGGGCAAGATGAAGCCGGGGCGGGTCCATCCTTCATCTTGCGTGAAATACTCCGGGGGTGCTGACAAAATGCCCTGGCATTTTGCAGCTCGGGGGCAGAGCCCCCGACAAGCAAAACCTGCGCGCCGAAGGCGCACGATCAGATCAGGTTGATCCGAATCGGGGGATGGTCTAGGAAATGAACAACTGTTCAATAAATCGGAGGGCGGCCGCATGTTCATGGGGTCAATGAATTTCGATCTGGGCGAGGACGTGAACGCGCTGCGCGAGATGGTGCATCGCTTTGCGCAGGAGCGGATCAAGCCGATGGCGAGCGAGATCGACCGCAGCAACGCATTCCCCAACGCGCTGTGGCGCGAGTTCGGTGAGCTGGGCCTTTTGGGCGTGACCACGCCCGAGGAATATGGCGGGGCCGACATGAGCTATCTTGCCCATGTGGTCGCGGTCGAGGAGATCGCGCGGGCCTCGGCTTCGGTCAGCCTTTCCTATGGCGCGCATTCCAATCTCTGCGTCAACCAGATCCGGCGCAATGCCACGCATGAGCAGAAGCTGAAATTCCTTCCCAAGCTGATCTCGGGCGAGCATGTGGGGGCCTTGGCCATGTCCGAGCCTTCGGCCGGGTCGGACGTGGTTTCGATGAAGCTGCGCGCCGACAAGAAGAACGACCGCTATGTTCTCAACGGCAACAAGTACTGGATCACCAACGGGCCGGATGCGGATGTGCTGGTGGTCTATGCCAAGACCGACATGGAGGCCGGGCCCAAGGGGATCACCGCCTTCATCGTGGAAAAGACCATGAAGGGGTTCTCGACCGGGGCGCATTTCGACAAGCTGGGCATGCGCGGGTCGAACACGGCCGAGCTCATCTTCGAGGATGTCGAAGTGCCGTTCGAGAACGTGCTGGGCGAAGAGGGCAAGGGCGTTGCGGTTCTGATGTCGGGGCTCGATTACGAGCGGGTGGTGCTTTCGGGCATCGGCACCGGCATCATGGCGGCCTGCCTGGACGAGGTCATGCCCTACATGAAGGAGCGCCAGCAGTTCGGCCAGCCGATCGGGAATTTCCAGCTCATGCAGGGCAAGATCGCGGACATGTACACGGCGATGAATTCGGCCCGCGCCTATGTCTACGAGGTGGCCAGGGCCTGTGACCGGGGCGAGGTCACGCGCCAGGACGCGGCGGCCTGTGTGCTTTATGCCAGCGAAGAGGCGATGAAGGTCAGCCACCAGGCGGTGCAGGCCTTCGGGGGTGCCGGGTATCTCTCCGACAACCCGGTAGGCCGCATCTTCCGCGACGCCAAGCTGATGGAGATCGGTGCGGGCACGTCCGAGATCCGCCGGATGCTGGTGGGGCGCGAGTTGATGGGGTTGATGGGGTGAGCCACGTCACGCGCCACCCAGACCGCTTTTGAAACCGGGGGAGTTCCCATGAAACTGCAATCCCAGGCCATACCGACGTCGGAGACGTTCCAGGCCAACCGCGACGGTCATCTCGAGGCCCTGCGCGTCATTCGCGAGGCCGCCGAACTGGCGGCTGCGGGCGGCGGCGAGAAGGCGCGCGCGCGCCATGTCGGCCGGGGCAAGATGCCGCCGCGCGAGCGGGTGGCGGGGTTGCTCGATCCCGGTTCGCCCTTCCTCGAGGTCGGCGCGACCGCGGCGCATGGCATGTATGGCGGCGCTGCGCCCTGTGCGGGTATGATCTGTGGCGTGGGGCGGGTGCATGGGCGCGAGGTCATGGTGCTGTGCAACGACGCCACGGTGAAGGGTGGCACCTATTACCCGATGACGGTCAAGAAGCACCTGCGCGCGCAGGAGATCGCGGAGCAGAACCATCTGCCCTGCATCTACCTTGTCGACTCGGGTGGTGCGAACCTGCCGCAGCAGGACGAGGTGTTCCCGGATCGCGAACATTTCGGGCGGATTTTCTACAACCAGGCCAACATGAGCGCGAAGGGCATTCCCCAGATCGCGGTGGTGATGGGGTCCTGCACCGCCGGGGGGGCCTATGTGCCTGCAATGTCGGACGTGAGCATCATCGTGAAGGATCAGGGCACGATCTTCCTTGCCGGGCCGCCGCTTGTGAAGGCGGCGACGGGCGAGGTGGTGAGTGCCGAGGACCTGGGCGGGGGCGACGTACACACGCGGCTTTCGGGTGTGGCCGATTACCTGGCCGAGGATGACGCCCATGCGCTCGCGCTGGCGCGGCGGGCGGTTTCGAACCTCGGCGCCCGGAACGCGATGGGCGTCGAGTTGCAGCCCTCCGAAGAGCCGGCCTATGACCCCGATGAAATCCTCGGCGTGGTGCCGGCGGACCTGCGCACGCCCTATGACATTCGCGAGGTGATCGCGCGGATCGTGGATGGCTCGCGTTTCGACGAGTTCAAGGCGCGGTTCGGCGAGACGCTGGTTTGCGGGTTCGCCCATGTGAAGGGGACGCCCGTGGGGATCGTGGCCAACAATGGCGTGCTCTTTTCCGAAAGCGCCGTGAAGGGCGCGCATTTCGTCGAGCTGTGCAGCCAGCGCAAGATCCCGCTGGTGTTCCTGCAGAACATCACCGGTTTCATGGTGGGGCGCAGATACGAGAACGAAGGCATTGCCCGGCACGGCGCCAAGATGGTGACGGCGGTGGCCTGCACATCCGTGCCCAAGATCACGATGCTGGTGGGCGGGTCGTTCGGGGCGGGCAATTACGGCATGGCGGGGCGGGCCTACAGCCCGCGCTTCCTGTGGACCTGGCCCAACAGCCGGATTTCGGTGATGGGCGGCGAGCAGGCGGCGGGGGTTCTGGCCACCGTCAAGCGCGACGCGATGGAGCGGGCCGGAGAGGACTGGAGCACCGAGGCCGAGGCCGAGTTCAAGCGCCCCACCGTCGAGATGTTCGAGGAACAGAGCCATCCGCTCTATGCCAGCGCGCGGCTTTGGGATGACGGGGTGATCGACCCGCGCAAGACGCGCGACGTCCTGGCGCTTTCACTGCGCGCGGCGCTGAATGCGCCGATCGAAGAGACGCGGTTCGGCGTGTTCAGGATGTAGCACCCATGATCGGGCATGAACAAAGGTGCCGGGGAACGCATCCGGATCAACTGTTTGAATTCAAGGATTGAAAGCCATGTTTGAGAAGATCCTGATTGCCAACCGGGGCGAGATCGCGGTGCGGGTGGCGCGCAGCGCGCGGGCGCTGGGGTGCCGCGTGGTGGCGGTCCATTCCGACGCGGATGCGGGCGCGGCGCATGTCGCGGCGGCGGACGAGGCGGTGCATATCGGGGGCAACGCGCCCGCCGAGAGCTATCTGCGGGGGGATCGGATCATCGCGGCGGCGCTGGAGACGGGGGCGCAAGCAATTCATCCGGGCTATGGGTTCCTGTCGGAAAACCCCGATTTCGTGCGCGCGGTCGAGGCGGCGGGGCTTACCTTCATCGGGCCGTCGGCAGAAGCGATCGACGCGATGGGCCTCAAGGACGCGGCAAAGGTGCTGATGGAAGAGGCCGGCGTGCCGGTGGTGCCGGGCTATCACGGCGAGAACCAGGACCCCGAGCACCTTTCGGGCGCGGCCGATGCGATCGGCTATCCGGTGCTGATCAAGGCGGTGGCGGGTGGCGGCGGCAAGGGGATGCGCCTTGTCGAGACGCCAGGCGATTTCATGGATGCGCTGGCCAGCGCGCAAAGCGAGGCGAGAACGGCCTTTGGCAACGCGGCTGTGCTGATCGAGAAATTCGTCGAGAAACCGCGCCATATCGAGGTGCAGGTTTTCGGCGACGGCACGCGCGCGGTGCATCTCTTCGAGCGCGATTGCTCGCTTCAGCGGCGGCATCAGAAGGTGATCGAGGAGGCCCCGGCGCCGGGCATGACCGAAGAGATGCGGAGTGCCATGGGCCGGGCGGCGGTGCGCGCCGCGGAGGCGATCGGCTACAAGGGGGCGGGGACGGTCGAGTTCATCGTCGATGGCAGTCACGGGCTGCGCACGGACGGGTTCTGGTTCATGGAGATGAACACGCGCTTGCAGGTGGAACACCCGGTGACCGAGGCGATCACCGGCGTCGATCTCGTGGAATGGCAGTTGCGCGTGGCGGCGGGCGAGCCCTTGCCCGCACGGCAGGAGGATCTGCGCATCACCGGACACGCCTTTGAGGCGCGGCTTTACGCCGAGGATGTGCCCAAGGGTTTCCTGCCCGCGACCGGGGTTCTGACGCACCTGCAATTCCCGCCGCAGGCGCGAGCCGACAGCGGCGTGCGGGCGGGCGATGCGATATCGCCCTTTTATGACCCGATGATTGCCAAGCTGATCACCCATGGGGCGACACGCGAGATCGCGTTGAAACGCATGGCGCAGGCGCTGCGCGAGACGCAGGTGGCCGGGACGGTGACGAACCTTGCATTCCTCGGCGCGCTATGTGGGCACGAGGAATTTGCCGGGGGCGATGTCGATACCGGGTTGATCGGGCGCGACCTCGACCGGCTGATCGCGGCGGATGCTCCGGCGCCACGGGTGGTGGCGCAGGCGGCGATGGCGGCGCTGGGGCTGATGGCGGCACCGGATTGGGCGCGGGGCTTCGCGCTCTGGACACCCGCGCCGCGTCATGTGGCCCTGGCGCAGGGCGAGACGGAAGAGCAGCTCGCCGTGATCGTGGAGGGGCCGGATGCCGTGCGGATTCGGGTGGACGAGGCCGAGATCATGGCCGAATGGCGCGATGGCTGGTATCTTGACGGCAGGCCCGCCGCGCCCTGGGCCGAGGCCGGGGGGCAGGTCACGGTGTTCGACGGCTATGGCCAGGGTTACCGCGTGATCGACCCGTTGGAGCGAGCGGCGGCGGCAGGCGCGGGAGCGGGCGTGATCGAGGCGCCGATGCCGGGGCTCGTGAAGGCGATCTTTGCCGAGGCGGGGCAGGCGGTGCAGGCCGGTGATCGGCTGGCCGTTCTCGAGGCGATGAAGATGGAACATGCGCTGCTGGCGGCGCGCGACGGGGTGGTGGCCGAGGTGATGGTCGAGGCCGGGGCGCAGGTCGAGGCGGGCGCGGCGCTGATCCGGCTGGAGGAGAACGAGGAGGCGGCGGCCTGAAGGGTCAAGGGTCTCTTTCTTGGGAAAAATACTCATGGCGCCCGGCCATGCCAACGGGCAGGGTTGGGACAGGGGGACGGGATCATGCAAGAACCGATCAGATTGCACAGCGTCGCGGGTAGCCGGTCGTTCCGGGTGCTCTGGCTGCTTTACGAAATGGGGCTGGAGCCGGACGTGATCAGCTATGATATCGCCGGGGGCGATCTGCGGAACCCCGAGTTCCTCGGGCTCAGCCCGGCGGGGCGTGTGCCGGTTCTGGAGATCGACGGGCAGGTGCTGTTCGAGAGCGGGGCGATCACGGAATACCTGTGCGAAACCCGGCCGGAAAAGGGGCTGGCGCCGATGCCGGGCGAGGCGGAGCGCGCGCCATACCTCACCTGGCTGCACTATGCCGAAACCATCGGCGTGCTGATCCAGAACCTCAACCTGCAACAGGTTTTCCTGCCCGATCCGGCGATGCGTTCGCCTACGGTGATCGGGATCGAGGTCAAGCGGCTGGCGGTCTCGCTCAAGCCGCTGGAGCGGGTATTGGGGGAGCAGGCGTATCTGCTCAGGCGCGGGTTCTCGGCCGCCGATACGATGATGGGATTCACGCTGGAGAGCGCGCGGCATTATGTGCGCTTCGACCGGTTTCCCCGTCTCAGCGCCTACAAGGCGCGGATCGAGGCGCGCCCGGCCTATCAGAGGGCATTGGAGGCCGAGGGGTTGCAGCAATTCTATGACCGGGAGTTCTACGAGGTGCCCGAGGGATGAGCCGCGCCGTCAGACGCCTCCGGCGGGAGTATTTGGGGCAAGATGAAGGACGGGGCGCAGATGGTTGAACGCGTTGAGATTTTCGAGATGGGTCCGCGGGACGGGTTGCAGAACGAAAAGCGGCTGATCCCGACGGTTGAAAAGATCGCGCTGGTCGATTGCCTGAGCGGGGCGGGGTTTCGGCGGATCGAGGTGGCGTCATTCGTGAGCCCGAAATGGGTGCCGCAGATGGCCGATTCGGCGCAAGTTCTGGCCGGAATCGCGCGCGCGCCGGGTGTGCGCTATGCGGCGCTGACGCCGAACATGCGCGGATTCGAAGGGGCGGTGGCGGCGCGGGCCGACGAGGTGGCGATCTTCGGATCTGCCTCGGAAGGGTTCAGCCGGGCCAATATCAATGCGAGCATTGCCGAGAGCCTTGAACGGTTCGCCCCGATCATGGAGGCGGCGCGGGACGTGGGCATGCCGGTGCGGGGCTATATCTCCTGCGTCACCGACTGCCCCTATGACGGGAAGACCCCGCCCGGAGAGGTTGCGCGCGTGGCGGAAATTCTATGGAAAATGGGGGTTTACGAGATCAGCCTGGGTGACACGATCGGGCAGGGCACGCCCGAGAGCATCGACGCGATGCTGGGCGCGGTGCTGGACGTGGTGCCGGCCGGCAAGCTGGCCGGGCATTACCATGACACCGCCGGGCGGGCGCTGGCGAATATCGAGGTGTCGCTGGCGCGTGGCGTGCGGGTGTTCGACGCGGCGGTGGGCGGTCTGGGCGGATGCCCCTATGCGCCGGGGGCGGCGGGGAACGTGGCGAGCGAGGCGGTGCATGACCGGCTGGCGGCGCTTGGCTACGAGACCGGGCTGGACCGGGGGATATTGGAACAGGCAGCCGAAATGGCACGCCAGATGAGGATTGAACGCGATGTATGAGACGCTTGCAATCGAGCGCGACGGGCGGGGCGTGGCCACGCTATGGCTTGACCGGGCGGACAAGCACAACGCCATGTCGGGCGCGATGATCGAGGAATTGTCAAGTGCTGCCAAGGTGTTGGACGAGGATGCGCAGGTGCGTGTCGTGGTGTTGGCGGCGCGGGGGAAGAGCTTTTGCGCGGGGGGCGACCTGCGCTGGATGCAGGCGCAGATGGAGGCCACGCCCGAGCAGCGGCGGGCCGAGGCGCGCAAGCTCGCGATGGCGCTGTATGCGCTCAACACCCTGTCGAAACCCCTGATCGCGCGGGTGCAGGGCAATGCGTTCGGCGGCGGGATCGGCATGATGTCGGTGGCCGATGTGGCGATCGGGGCGGAGGGCGCCAAGTTCGGGCTGACCGAGGTCAAACTGGGCCTCATTCCGGCGACGATCAGCCCCTATGTCCTGGCCCGGATGGGCGAGACCCACGCCCGCAAGGTGTTCATGTCGTCCCGCGTATTCGATGCGCAAGAGGCTGATAAACTTGATCTTTTGTCGCGTGTCGTGCCCGAGGACGCACTTGACGCGGCGGTCGAGGCCGAGGTGCGGCCCTATCTTGCGGCGGCCCCCGGGGCGGTGGCGGAGTCAAAGCGCCTGGCGCGGATGCTGGGGCCTGCGATCACGCCCGAGATCATCGACGCGACCATCGAGCGGCTGGTGCGGACATGGGAAGGCGAGGAGGCCCGCGCGGGCATCGAAGCCTTCTTTGCCAAGCGTCCGGCGCCCTGGGTGGTTGACGGATCGTAACTGCGGCGCGCCGGCGGGTTAACCACGTCCTTTCGGCGAAAGATCGGGGGGTGACATCCGGCTGCCGCCCGGCTGCCACCCGGCTGCCGGGGCGGGTTCGGGCCCCGGCGGGTTAAAGGGGTTAACGCGGGGTTTGGTGCGGGCCCGAGTCGGACAGCACCGCGGGTTTAAAACACGTTTTTGAGACCCATCTTATGGGGGCGGACCGCGCTTGGGGCCGTCTTGCGATGCTGCGCTGCCGCGAAGCCCTTGTTTTGCTGGGTTTGTGTGCAATCGCATACCGGATGGGGATGACATCTGCGCAAACCCGAATATGTCCTGGCGTCGGTTGACCCTGACCGGGGGCGGGAGTAGATCAGGGATTGAGTTTTGCAGCCACTTTGGCACGTGCGTTTGCCGTGCCCCGAAAGGAGCCAAGCTGTGGAAGAGATGCTCAGGGAATACCTGCCTGTCCTCATATTGCTGGGAATAGCCATCGCGTTGGGGATCGTGCTGATCCTTGCGGCGCTGGTTCTGGCGGTGCGCAATCCCGATCCCGAGAAACTGAGCGCCTATGAATGCGGATTCAACGCGTTTGACGATGCGCGGATGAAATTCGACGTGCGCTTCTATCTCGTGTCGATCCTGTTCATCATCTTCGACCTGGAGATCGCGATGCTGTTTCCCTGGGCCGTGGCCTTCAAGGATGTGAGCGATGTCGGGTTCTGGTCGATGATGATCTTCCTGGCGGTCCTGACCGTAGGGTTTGCATATGAATGGAAGAAGGGGGCGCTTGAATGGTCATGACCGGAGCCAACACGGCGGGCGCGGATCGCGACGTCGCGACGCAATCGCTGAACGCCGAACTGCAGGACAAGGGGTTCCTGCTGACCACGACCGAGGATATCATCAACTGGGCGCGCACCGGCAGCCTGCACTGGATGACGTTCGGGCTGGCCTGCTGCGCGGTCGAGATGATGCACACGTCGATGCCGCGCTATGACCTTGAACGGTTCGGCACCGCGCCGCGCGCCAGCCCGCGCCAGTCGGACCTGATGATCGTGGCGGGGACGCTCACGAACAAGATGGCCCCGGCGTTGCGCAAGGTCTATGACCAGATGCCCGAGCCGCGTTACGTGATCAGCATGGGAAGCTGCGCCAATGGCGGCGGCTATTATCACTACAGCTATTCGGTGGTGCGCGGATGCGATCGGATCGTGCCGGTCGATATCTACGTGCCGGGGTGTCCGCCGACCGCCGAGGCGCTGCTTTACGGGATCATGCAGCTGTCGCGCAAGATCCGCCGGACCGGAACGATCATGCGCTGAGGCGCACAGCATCAGGCCGCGCCGGCCGGGTGCGGGAAGGATTGAGAAACGATGAGTGAAGCACTGGAAGAATTGGGCGCGCATGTCGAGGCGAAGCGTCCCGATTGCGTGCTGGGCTGGGCGATCGCCCATGGCGAGCTGACGCTGGACGTGGCCCCGTCCAACATCGCGGGGCTGGTCGAGTTCCTGCGCAACGACGGCAACTGCCGGTTCGGAACGCTGATCGACATCACGGCGGTGGACCATCCGGAGCGGGCGCGACGGTTCGACGTGGTCTATCATTTCCTGAGCATGCATCAGAACCAGCGGATCCGGCTGCGCCTGAGCATTCGCGAGGACGAGATCGTGCCGTCGATCACCGATGTTCATCCCAGCGCCAACTGGTTCGAGCGCGAGGTGTTCGACATGTTCGGCATCCTGTTCTCGGGGCATCCCGACCTGCGTCGCATCCTGACCGATTACGGGTTCCGCGGTTTTCCGCTGCGCAAGGATTTCCCGACCACGGGCTATGTCGAACTGCGCTATGACGAGGCGCAAAAGCGGGTGGTCTATGAGCCGGTCGAACTGGTGCAGGAATATCGCCAGTTCGATTTCCTGAGCCCGTGGGAAGGTGCGCAATACATCCTTCCGGGCGACGAGAAGAGCGAGGAGGCCAAGAAATGATGGGCGCAGGCAACGGCATGGGCGGTATGGGCCTGATCTGGTTCATCGTCTTCGCGGCATTGGTGGTGATCCCGTTCTGGCGGTTGCTGCCGCGGTTCGGCATTCCGAACTGGGTGTCGCTCGTGGCGGTCATTCCGCTGGGGGCGCTGATCCTGCTGTGGGTCATGGCATTCAAGGACAAGATCGGCGGAGGGCGCGGATGATGGACGGCTCCAAAGGGTTCGACGACGCGCTGACGGGCGAGCAGAAGATCCGCAATTTCAACATCAATTTCGGCCCGCAGCACCCGGCGGCGCACGGGGTGTTGCGGCTGGTGCTGGAGCTTGACGGCGAGGTGGTGGAGCGCTGCGATCCGCATATCGGGCTTTTGCATCGCGGGACCGAGAAGCTCATGGAGAGCCGGACCTATCTGCAGAACCTGCCCTATTTCGACCGGCTCGACTACGTGGGCACGATGAACCAGGAACATGCCTGGTGCCTGGCGATCGAGAAGCTGACCGGGGTGGAGGTGCCGCGCCGGGCCAGCCTGATCCGTGTGCTTTACTGCGAGATCGGGCGCATCCTGAACCATATCCTCAACATCACCACGCAGGCGCTGGACGTGGGCGCGCTCACCCCGCCGGTCTGGGGCTTCGAAGAGCGCGAGAAGCTGATGGTGTTCTATGAGCGGGCCTGTGGCGCGCGGCTGCACGCGGCCTATTTCCGGCCCGGCGGCGTGCATCAGGATCTGCCGCCCGAGTTGATCGACGATATCGACGAATGGGCCGAGGGTTTCCACAAGTTCATCGACGATATCAATGAATTGCTGACCGAGAACCGGATCTTCAAGCAGCGCAACGTGGATATCGGCGTGATCACCGAACAGGATGTCTATGATTACGCGATGTCGGGCGTGATGGCGCGTTCGGTCGGGCTGGCCTGGGACCTGCGCCGGGCGCAGCCCTATGAATGTTACGACGAGTTCGATTTCCAGATCCCCGTGGGCAAGAACGGCGATTGCTATGACCGCTACCTGATGCGGGTCGAGGAGATGCGGCAGTCGATCCACATCATGCGCCAGGCCTGTGCCAAGCTGCGTGAACCGGACGGGCAGGGCGATATCCTGACGCGTGGCAAGATCACGCCGCCCAAGCGTGGCGAGATGAAGACGTCGATGGAGGCGCTCATCCATCACTTCAAGCTTTACACCGAGGGGTTCCGGGTGCCCGCGGGCGAGGTTTACGCGGCGGTCGAGGCGCCAAAGGGCGAGTTCGGCGTCTACCTGGTCAGCGACGGCACCAACCGGCCCTATCGCGCCAAGATCCGCGCGCCGGGCTATCCGCATCTCCAGGCGATGGATCACATATCGACCGGCCATCAGCTGGCCGATATCGCGGCGATCATCGGCTCGCTGGACGTGGTGTTCGGGGAGATCGACAGGTGAAGAAACTTGCATTCGTGATGCTCGGCGTTTCGCTCCTGTCCGGCTGTCTTGCGATCCCGCCCCAGGACGTGTCGCCAGAGATGCGCGACGATTACCTCGACGCGGTGGCCAGTATCGGCTGCGTGCTGCGCGAGGAGAAACATTACCTTCCGGTCGAGTTGCAGGCCGGTCTGACACGTGAGCAGGTGATCGCCTTGACCCAATATCACCTTGCCAAGGGGACGGCAGAGACGCTGCCCGACGATCAGGGTGTGAAACTGATGACAGGAGCTTGTGCCTGATGCTGCGCCGCCTTCATTTCGAGCAACCCGAGAGCTTTGCCTTCACCCCGGAGAACCGGGCCTGGGCCGAGGCGCAGGTCACCAAGTATCCCGAGGGTCGCCAGGCCAGCGCGGTCATCCCGCTCTTGTGGCGGGCGCAGGAGCAGGAGGGATGGCTGTCGAAGCCGGCGATCGAGCATGTCGCCGACATGCTGGGCATGGATTACATCCGGGCGCTGGAGGTGGCGAGCTTCTATTTCATGTTCCAGTTGCAGCCGGTCGGCAGCGTCGCGCATTTCCAGGTCTGCGGCACGACGCCCTGCATGTTGTGCGGGTCCGAGGCGCTGGTCGAGGTGCTTCAGCAGAAGGTGGCGGCCAACCCGCACGAGGTGTCGGCGGATGGCAAGTTCTCGTGGGAAGAGGTCGAATGCCTTGGCGCCTGTTCGAATGCGCCGATGGCGCAGATCGGCAAGGATTACTACGAGGACCTGACGCCCGAGCGCCTGTCGGAGATCATCGACGCACTGGGCGCGGGCGAGGTGCCCGTGCCAGGGCCGCAGAACGGGCGCTATGCCTCGGAGCCTGCATCGGGTCTCACCTCCTTGACCGGGTACGAGAGCGGACGACCGCAATACAATGCCAGCGTCGCGCGGGCGCTGGAGCTGGGCGACACGATCAAGCGCATCGACGGCAGCGAAGTGCCGCTGCGCGCGCCCTGGCTGGATGCCAAGGCGCGGGCCGCGGGCGGTGTGAACGCAGTCAAGAAGGCCAAGCCCAAGAGCCCGGAGGCCAGGGAAGAGGTCCTGGCAGCCGAGACAGAGATGCCCGAGAAGGCGCCGGAGACACTGGCCAAGCCGCGCGGTGGCGGGGCGGATGATCTCAAGCTGATCGGCGGGGTCGGACCCAAGCTCGAGGAAAAGCTCAACGAGATGGGCATCTGGCACTTCGACCAGATCGCCAGATGGACCGGGCCCGAGGTGGCTTGGGTCGATGAGCGATTGAAGTTCAAGGGTCGCATCACGCGCGACGACTGGATCCAACAGGCGCGCATTCTGGCCGAGGGCGGCGAGACCGAGTTCTCGCGCAGAAAGAAGGGAAAGTGACGAAGACGAGAAGGACAACGACAAGGCCGGAACGGACGCGCGGGAACCACTGATAAGGAGATCAAGATCATGACGACACAATCAGGACTGGGAACCTGCGGCTGGGTCAGCTGCGGTGTCGGCATCGTGGCAGGTGCGTTGGCCTACTGGGTCTCGGTCGGGGCGGTGACATGGTTGCCCGCGCTCCTGATCGGGGTTTCCGTCGCGGTGTTCGTGGCGCTGCTCCTTGGAAAGTATGCTTGCGGCTGGTCGATGACCGGCCACGATGAACAGAAGGGGCCGACATCGGCCCAGACCGTGGCGAGCGGCGCCGCCGAGGCGGGCGCGGCCGGCGCCACCGCGATGGCAGCGGGTGCGGCCACCGTGGCAGAGAAGACCGAGAAGGCGGCGCAGACGGCCGGGGGCGCGGCCAAGGATGCGGCCAAGACGGCAGGGACGACCGCCGGGGACGTGTCTGAGAAGGCCGGCGAGGCAAGCCGTGCCGCGGCCGAGAAGGTGGCCGATACAGCCGAGGAAGTGACCGGCACCCGGCCCGCGGTGCTCGGCGCGGCGCGGGACGGCAAGCCCGACGATCTCAAGCAGATCAAGGGAATCGGCCCCAAGCTGGAAAAACTGTTGAACGAGATGGGGTTCTATCATCTCGACCAGATCGCCGGCTGGACCGAGGACGAGGTGGCCTGGGTCGACGAGAACCTGGAAGGGTTCAAGGGGCGCGTGAGCCGTGACAACTGGGTGGAACAGGCGAAGACCCTGGCGGCGGGCGGCGAGACCGAGTTCTCTCAGCGCGTTGGCAAGGGTGAGGTTTATTGAGGGAGCAGGTGAGTGAGCGACGACCTTCACATCCGTCTGGCACGCAAGCAGCGCATGGCCGCGCTGCTGATCGCGGGGGCCGGGGTGTTCTGGGTCCTGGCGGAACTCATCGGTTCGGAATATGGCTGGGGCCCGCGCGCGCGGGCTCTGCCGACAATGATTGCCGGCGCGGGCTTTGTCTGGGCGCTGGTCATGATCTGGCAAATCTGGCGTGCGCGCCGGGACATGGAAGGCTAAAGCGATGCTGAAGGACGAGGACCGCATCTTCACCAACCTCTACGGCATGCATGATCGCAGCCTGGCAGGCGCGAAGGCGCGCGGCCATTGGGACGGCACGGGCGAGATCATCGCGCGGGGGCGCGACGCGATCATCGAGGAGATGAAGGCGAGCGGTCTGCGCGGCCGCGGCGGTGCGGGCTTTCCGACCGGGCTAAAATGGTCGTTCATGCCCAAGGAGAGCGACGGGCGGCCCGCCTACCTGGTGGTCAATGCCGACGAATCCGAGCCGGGCACCTGCAAGGACCGCGAGATCATGCGCCACGATCCGCACACCCTGATCGAGGGGTGTCTGATCGCGTCTTTCGCGATGAACGCGCATACCTGCTATATCTATATCCGCGGCGAATACATCCGCGAGCGCGAGGCGCTTCAGGCGGCGATCGACGAGTCCTATGACGCGGGGCTGCTGGGGCCGAACGCGGCCGGGTCGGGATGGGATTTCGACCTTTACCTGCATCACGGCGCCGGGGCCTATATCTGTGGCGAGGAGACCGCGCTTCTGGAAAGCCTCGAGGGCAAGAAGGGCATGCCGCGGATGAAGCCGCCCTTTCCGGCCATGGCGGGTGTCTATGGCTGTCCGACGACGGTCAACAATGTCGAGAGCATCGCGGTCGTGCCGACGATCCTGCGTCGGGGCGCGGAGTGGTTCGCGGGTTTTGGCCGGCCCAACAACGCGGGCACCAAGATTTTCGCGGTCTCGGGCCATGTGAACACCCCCTGCGTGGTCGAAGAGGCGATGTCGATTTCCTTCGAGGAGCTGATCGACCGCCATTGCGGTGGCATCCGCGGCGGTTGGGACAACCTCCTGGCGGTGATCCCGGGCGGGTCGTCCGTGCCCTGCGTGCGCGGCGAGAACATGCGCGACGCGATCATGGATTTCGACCATCTGCAAAAGGAATTGCGCTCGGGGTTGGGCACGGCGGCGGTGATCGTGATGGACAAGAGCGTCGATCCGATCAAGGCGATCTGGCGGCTGGCCAAGTTCTACAAGCACGAAAGCTGCGGCCAGTGCACGCCCTGTCGCGAGGGCACCGGCTGGATGATGCGGGTGATGGAGCGGCTGGTGAAGGGCGAGGCCGAGATCGAGGAGATCGACATGCTCTTTGACGTGTCCAAGCAGGTCGAGGGGCACACGATCTGTGCGTTGGGTGACGCGGCGGCCTGGCCGATCCAGGGCCTCATCCGCAATTTCCGCGAAGAGATCGAGGACCGGATCAAGGCGCAGAAATCGGGGCGCATGGGCGCGATGGCGGCGGAGTGATGGGGATGCGACCGAGCCATATCACCGGGCTTGCCCTGATCGCGGCGCTGCTTGCGGGATGCGGGGTGACCGACCGGATGCGCGCGAACCAGGTGGCGTTCGACGGGGTCGAATTTCGCCCCCGTTCGGAACAGGCGGGCGACGAACGCGAGGCGTTCACCATCACCGTGCCGCGGGCCGGCCAGAGCCTCGAGGGCGCGCGCCTGGCCGGGGCGCATGAGGCCACGCGCTATTGCATCGAGAATTACGGTCGCTCGGACCTGGAATGGGAGGTCGGCCCGGAGGATGAGGGGCTGGTGGTCGAGAACGACACGCTGACGTTGCAGGGGCGCTGCGACGGATGGTGAGGGCGACGACATATCATCGGGCCGGGGCGGACTGCGATCGCGTGACGGCTGGACGGACTGCCGTGATGCGACTGGCGACGGTCGGGCTCGTGGGGCTGATGCTGATGTTGGGTGCGGTGCAGGTGGCGGCCGATGCCAAGGCGCCGCTGCGCGACGTGCCGGAAATCGACGACAACATGCTGTGGGCGGGCATTGCGCTCAGGATCAGCGAGGAATGCGGCGAGATCGACGCGCGCTGGCTGAAGGGGATCAACTTCCTGTGGTCGATCAAGAAGCAGGCCAACGCGCTGGGCTACAGCGACGACGAGATCAACGCTTACCGCAAGAGCGACGCCGAGAAGGCGCGGATCGAGGCGAGGGGCGAGGCCTATGTGAAATCCAAGGGGTTGGATCCGGGTGACGCCGACGATCTGTGCAGCCTCGGCCATGCCGAGATTGCCCGGAACAGCGTCATCGGCACCCTGTTGAAAGCGAAGTGAGGGAAGCATGAGCGACCTGAGAAAGATCATCATCGACGGCAAGGAGATCGAGGTCGATCCCGCATTGACCCTGATCCAGGCCTGCGAGGAGGCCGGGGTCGAGATCCCGCGGTTCTGCTATCACGAGCGGTTGTCGATCGCGGGCAACTGCCGGATGTGCCTTGTCGAGGTGCAGCCCGGACCGCCCAAGCCCGCCGCGTCCTGCGCGATGCAGGTCAAGGACATGCGCCCCTTTCCCGACGGCGAGCCGCCGCAGGTCAAGACCAACTCGCCCATGGTCAAGAAGGCCCGCGAGGGGGTGATGGAATTCCTGCTGATCAACCATCCGCTGGATTGCCCGATCTGCGACCAGGGCGGCGAATGTGATCTTCAGGACCAGGCGATGGCCTATGGCGTCGATTTCAGCCGTTACCGCGAACCCAAGCGCGCCGTGGATGACCTCGATCTCGGCCCACTGGTCGAGACCCACATGACGCGCTGCATCTCCTGCACGCGCTGCGTGCGCTTCACCAGCGAGGTGGCGGGGGTCATGCAGATGGGCCAGACCGGGCGCGGCGAGGATGCCGAGATCACCACCTACCTGGGTGAGACGCTCGAGTCGAACCTGCAGGGCAATATCATCGACCTGTGCCCGGTGGGTGCGCTCGTGTCGCGGCCCTATGCGTTCACGGCGCGGCCTTGGGAATTGACCAAGACCGAGTCGATCGACGTGATGGATGCGCTGGGATCCTCGGTCCGGGTGGACACCAAGGGGCGCGAGGTCATGCGCTTCCTGCCGCGCAACCATGACGGCACGAACGAGGAATGGATTTCCGACAAGACGCGATTCGTATGGGACGGGTTGCGCCGCCAGAGGCTGGATAAGCCATACCTGCGCGAGGGTGGCAGGCTGCGTCCCGCGACCTGGGCCGAGGCATTGGGTGCGGCCGCCGAGGCGATGCGCGGGGCCGGCAAGGTTGCGGGTCTCGTTGGCGACCTGGTGCCGGTCGAGGCGGCCTATTCGCTGAAATCCCTGGTCGAGGGGCTGGGCGGCGCGGTTGAGTGCCGCGTGGACGGTGCGCGCCTTCCTGCGGGCAATCGCAGCGCCTATGTGGGCAATGTCGCGGTCGAGGAGATCGACGACGCGCGTGACATCGTCCTCATCGGGACCAACCCGCGCGACGAGGCGCCGGTTCTCAATGCGCGGATCCGCAAGGCGTGGCTGCGCGGGGCGAACGTGACGCTGGTGGGCGAGGCGGCGGTTCTGACCTATGACTATGCCCATGCCGGCACGGACCGCGATGCGCTGGCGGGGCTGTCGGCGCCGGAAGATGCGATCGTGATCGTCGGGCAGGGCGCGCTGCGCGAAGCCGATGGCGAGGCGGTGCTTTCCGCCGCGATGGCGCTTTCGGGGCGGATGCTGGTGCTGCACACGGCAGCCGCACGCGTCGGGGCGATGGACGTGGGCGCCGTGACCGAGGGCGGCATGGCCGCGGCGGTCGAAGGGGCCGACGTGATCTTCAACCTCGGCGCGGACGAGATCGACATTGAGCCCGGCCCCTTCGTGATCTATCAGGGCAGCCATGGCGACCGGGGCGCGCATCGCGCCGATGTGATCCTTCCGGGCGCGGCTTATACCGAGGAACAGGGGTTGTTCGTGAACACCGAAGGTCGCCCGCAACTGGCATTGCGTGCCGGGTTCGCACCGGGCGAGGCCAAGGAGAACTGGGCCATTCTGCGCGCGCTGTCTGGCGAGATGGACCGCACGTTGCCTTGGGACAGCCTGGCGCAGCTGCGCCGTGCGCTGGTGGACGCGGTGCCGCATCTGGGGCTGGTCGACGAGGTGTCCGAGAACGACTGGCAGCCGCTGGCGCCGGGCAAGCTCGGCAAGGGGTCGGTGCCGTTCCGCAACGCGATTGCCGATTTCTACCTGACAAACCCGATCGCGCGCGCCAGCGAAGTGATGGCCGAGCTTTCGGCCCTGGCCCGCGCGCGGGCCAGCGAGAAGATGGCGGCGGAGTGATCGGGGGGGCGCGCATAATGCCCCTCGCGCTGGCCGCGCTGGTGATGGGTTGCGACATGCAGGATCGACCGGACGAGGTGGCGCGATCGACCTCCATGCCCGAGGGTGTGGATTATCGCGGGATCGAGACTCAGCTTCTGGATGGTGACCTGGTGCAATTCATGGTGGGGATGGGCCCCGAGGCCGAGCCGCAGCATGTCGAGCTCTACGCGGAATGCGCGGCGGCGCAATATGCGCTTATTCGTGGATACGGGTTCGCGCGCCATGTGCGCACGAATATCGACAAGGAAAATGACGGCTGGCGGGGGGATGCGATCTATACCATCTCGTCGTCGCTGCCCCGGGGATTGAAGACCATCGACGCCGAAGTCGTGGCCGACAATTGCGCGGAGAACGGAATACCGATGGTGTGAGGACCTGATGGCTGAATTCTTTACCACCCCTTTTGGGATTTTCGTGCTGATCGTGGCGCAATGCCTTGCGATCGTGGGGTTCGTGATGATCTCGCTTCTTTTCCTCGTTTACGGGGATCGCAAGGTCTGGGCCGCGGTGCAGATGCGTCGGGGGCCGAACGTGGTGGGGGCATTCGGCCTCCTGCAATCGGTGGCCGATGCGCTCAAATACGTGCTCAAGGAAGTGGTGATCCCGGCGGGAGCGGACAAGCCGGTTTTCCTGCTGGCGCCGATGACGAGCTTCGTGCTGGCGATCCTGGCCTGGGCGGTGATCCCGTTCAACGAGGGCTGGGTGCTGTCGGATATCAACGTGGCGATCCTGTTCGTCTTTGCCGTGTCCAGCCTCGAGGTTTACGGCGTGATCATGGGCGGGTGGGCGTCGAACTCGAAATACCCGTTCCTCGGCAGCCTGCGCTCGGCGGCGCAGATGATCTCATACGAGGTCAGCCTTGGCCTCATCATCATCGGGATCATCATCTCGACCGGCTCGATGAGTTTCGGCAATATCGTGTCGGCGCAGGATACCGGATACGGCTTTTTCGGCTGGTACTGGCTGCCGCATTTCCCGATGGTGTTCCTGTTCTTCATCAGTGCGCTGGCCGAGACCAACCGCCCGCCCTTCGATTTGCCCGAGGCGGAGTCGGAACTCGTGGCCGGCTACCAGGTGGAATATTCCTCGACGCCGTTCCTTCTGTTCATGGCCGGGGAATATATCGCGATCTTCCTGATGTGCGCGCTGGTGTCGCTCTTGTTCTTTGGCGGCTGGCTGTCGCCCATTCCGGGGCTGCCCGATGGCGTGCTGTGGATGGTGGGCAAGATGGCGTTCTTCTTCTTCATCTTCGCGATGGTGAAGGCGATCACGCCGCGCTACCGCTATGACCAGTTGATGCGGATCGGTTGGAAAGTGTTCCTGCCGCTGTCGCTCGGCTGGGTGGTGTTCGTGGCTTTTGCGGCGAAATTCGAATGGTTCTGGGGCGTTTATGCGCGCTGGACGATGGGAGGCTGATGATGGGTGGAGAAGAAGGCAAATTGAACGCCGATACCAAGGCGCTTTTGACCTATCAGTCCCGGAGCAAGTCTACCGGCCTTGCATATGTTTTGTGGTTCTTCATGGGCGCGATTGGTATCCATCGTTTCTATTTGGGTAGCGGTGGTATCGGCATACTCGTTCTTCTGTGCACGTTGTCAGGCGTGTTTCTATTGTTCCCTCTTATCGTGACGGCTTGCGTGCTGATTTATGATCTTTTTACCCTTCCGTCACAGGTATCCGCCCACAACCAGAAGATACTGACTGAGATTGGAGGCTGACCCATGACGCAGATGGATTACAGACGCGCGGCGGGGTATTTCCTGCTCACCGATTTTGCCAAGGGCATGTGGCTGGGCCTGAAATACCTCGTGGCGCCCAAGGCGACGCTGAACTATCCGCATGAGAAGGGGCCGCTTTCGCCGCGGTTCCGTGGTGAACATGCGCTGCGCCGCTATCCCAATGGCGAGGAACGCTGCATCGCCTGCAAGCTTTGCGAGGCGATCTGCCCGGCGCAGGCGATCACGATTGATGCCGAGCCGCGTGACGATGGCAGCCGCCGCACCACGCGCTACGACATCGACATGACGAAATGCATCTATTGCGGCTTCTGCGCGGAAGCCTGTCCGGTGGATGCGATCGTCGAGGGGCCGAATTTCGAGTTCGCCACCGAGACCCGCGAGGAGCTTTTCTACAACAAGGAAAAGCTTCTGGAGAACGGCGAACGCTGGGAAGCCGAGATCGCCCGCAACCTTGAAATGGACGCACCCTACCGATGAGCGATGCGAAAAGCCCTTTCGAGCTGATGATGGCCCAGGCGCAGGAGATGGCGCAAGCCTTCAACCCGGCACTGGAATCCTTTTCGCCCAGAGGATTCGAGAAGCTTTGGCCGACCATGCCGAAAGAGGTCATGGAAATGTGGTTCGGCAAGGGCGTGTCGCAGGAGGGGCTTGACGCCAAGACGCGGCTGTTGTTGACGCTGGCGGGCATGACCATGCAGGGCGCGCAGGCCGAGACGCCGTTTCGCATGACGGTGCGCCACCTGGTCGAGGCGGGGGCCACCCGCGAGGAAATTGCCGAGACCATCGCGCAGATGTCGATGTTCGCCGGCATACCCGCCATGACACGGGCCATGGAACTGGCCCGTGATGTCCTGGCCGAGAACGAGGAAGATGACACATGAGCGTCGCGAGCCTTGCCTTTTACCTTTTTGCCATATCCGCAATTGTCGGCGGGTTCTTCACGGTGGTCAGCCGCAACCCGGTGCATTCGGTGCTGTTCCTGATCCTGGCCTTCCTGTCGAGCGCGGGGCTGTTCGTCCTCCTGGGCGCCGAGTTCGTGGCGATGCTGCTCATCATCGTCTATGTCGGCGCGGTGGCGGTTTTGTTCCTTTTCGTGGTGATGATGCTGGACGTGGATTTCGCCGAGTTGAAGGCGGGAATGGCGCAATACCTGCCCATTGCGCTGGCGATCGGCGTGGTGCTGTTGATGCAGCTGGGCCTGGCCTTTGGCGACTGGCACATTTCCGAAGGGGCAGAGGCCGCGCGGGCCGCGCCGACGCCCGACGGGGTCGAGAATACCGCGGCGCTGGGGCTGTTGCTTTATGACCAGTATTTCCTGCTGTTCCAGTTGGCCGGGCTCATTCTTCTGGTGGCCATGATCGGGGCGATCGTCCTGACCCTGCGCCACCGCGAAGGGGTCAAGCGGCAGGACGTGCTGCAACAGATGTGGCGTGATCCGGCCACGGCGATCGAGCTGAAGGACGTGAAGCCGGGGCAGGGGCTCTAGGCCGCTGTCACAGCACAATCCGCGCCGGGCCTGATCCGGGGCGCGACAAGCAAAAGAAGACAGGGCAATGCCCAGAGGGACGACATGATCGGACTTGAACATTATCTCACGGTGGCGGCGACGATGTTCGTCATCGGCATATTCGGGCTCTTCCTCAACCGGAAGAACGTGATCATCCTCTTGATGTCGATCGAGCTGATCCTGCTTTCGGTGAACATCAACCTTGTCGCCTTTTCGAGCTTCCTGGGCGATCTGGTGGGGCAGGTCTTTACCCTGTTCGTGCTGACCGTGGCGGCGGCCGAGGCGGCGATCGGGCTGGCCATTCTCGTGGTCTTCTTCCGCAACCGGGGCACGATCGACGTCGAAGACGTCAACGTGATGAAGGGGTAAGAGACCATGGAACAGATCATTCTCTTCGCGCCCCTTCTGGCCGCGATCATCGCGGGGTTTGGCTGGCGGATCATCGGTGAACAGGCGGCGCAGTGGCTGACCACGGGCATCCTGTTCCTGATCTGCGTCTTGTCGTGGATCGTGTTCCTTGGCCATGACGGGACCACCGAGCATATCGAGGTGATGCGCTGGATCCAGTCGGGCACGCTCGACACGTCCTGGGGCATCCGCATGGACCGGCTGACCGCGATCATGCTGATCGTGGTGACCACGGTGTCGGCGCTCGTGCATCTCTACTCGATGGGTTACATGGCCCATGACGAGAACTGGGGCGAGGGCGAACGCTACAAGGCGCGCTTCTTTGCCTATCTGTCGTTCTTCACCTTCGCGATGCTGATGCTCGTGACCGCCGACAACCTGGTGCAGATGTTCTTTGGCTGGGAGGGCGTGGGCGTCGCCTCCTATCTGCTGATCGGGTTCTACTACAAGAAGCCGAGTGCGAATGCCGCGGCGATCAAGGCCTTCGTGGTCAACCGGGTGGGGGATTTCGGATTCGCGCTGGGTATTCTCGGGCTGTTCTTCCTGGTCGATTCGATCATGCTCGACGATATTTTCGCGGCCGGGCCGATGCTGGCCGAGACGCAGCTCACCTTCCTGTGGACCGAGTGGAACGCGGCGAACCTTCTGGCCTTCCTGCTGTTCATCGGCGCGATGGGCAAATCGGCGCAGCTTTTCCTGCACACGTGGTTGCCCGATGCGATGGAAGGCCCGACGCCGGTGTCGGCGCTCATTCACGCGGCCACCATGGTAACGGCGGGGGTGTTCCTGGTCAGCCGGATGTCGCCGCTGATGGAATATGCACCCGAGGCCAAGACGATCGTGGTCTATATCGGGGCCATGACGGCGTTTTTCGCTGCAACCGTGGGTCTGGTGCAGAACGACATAAAGCGGGTGATCGCCTATTCGACCTGTAGCCAGCTGGGTTACATGTTCGTCGCCGCCGGTGTGGGCGTCTATTCGGTGGCGATGTTCCACCTCTTCACCCATGCCTTCTTCAAGGCGATGCTGTTTCTTGGCGCGGGCTCGGTCATCCACGGGATGCATCACGAGCAGGACATGCGCAATTACGGCGGGCTGCGCAAGAAGCTGCCCTATACGTTCTGGGCGATGATGGTGGGCACGCTGGCGATCACGGGTGTGGGCATTCCGCTCACGCATATCGGCTTTGCCGGGTTCCTGTCGAAGGATGCGGTGATCGAGAGCGCCTGGGCCGGGACCGATGCGGGCTTTGCCTTCTGGGCGCTGGTCATCGCGGCGCTGTTCACCAGCTTCTACAGCTGGCGGCTGATGTTCATGACCTTCTATGGCAAGCCGCGCGGCGACAAGCACACCCATGAGCACGCCCATGAAAGCCCGATGGTCATGCTGATCCCGCTGGGGGTCCTGGGCTTGGGGGCCGTGTTCGCGGGCATGATCTGGTTCGGGTCGTTCTTTGGCGATGACGAGCAGGTCAACCGGTTCTACGGTATCCCCGAGCACCACGCCGAGGCGAGCGAGGACGAGTCACCAACCGAGGGTGTGGCGCCCGAGGGGGCGATCTTCATGGCGCCGGACAACACGGTGATGCATGACGCGCATTACGCGCCCAAATGGGTCAAGGTCAGCCCGTTCTTCGCCATGCTGATCGGCCTGGGCTTTGCGCTCTGGTTCTATATCCTCGACCCGAAGATGCCCAGGCGCGTGGCCGAGGCGAACCGGCCGCTTTACCTCTTCCTGCTCAACAAGTGGTATTTCGACGAGATCTATGACTTCGTCCTGGTGCGCCCTGCCAAGGCTTTGGGTCGCATCCTGTGGAAGCGCGGCGATGGCGGGGTGATCGACGGCACGCTGAACGGCATCGCCATGGGCGCGATCCCCTGGGTCACGCGGCTCGCCGGGCGGGCGCAATCGGGTTACATCTTTACCTATGCCTTCGCCATGGTGATCGGGATCGTGGTCCTGGTCACGTGGATGGCTCTTGGCGGAGGAGCGCAGTAATGGACAACCTTCTTTCCATCGTCACCTTCATCCCGGCGCTTGCGGCGCTGATCCTGCTGGTCTTCCTGCGCGGCGAGGACGAGGCGGCACAGCGCAATGCCAAGTGGGTGGCGCTTCTTGCCACCGGGCTGACCTTTCTTGTGTCGCTCTTCATCCTGGCCGGGTTCGATCCCTCGAATACCGGGTTCCAGATGGTCGAGGAGCGCGACTGGCTCCTGGGGCTGCAATACAAGATGGGCGTGGACGGGATCAGCGTTCTTTTCGTGATGCTGACCACCTTCATCATGCCGCTCACCATCGCGGCGAGCTGGAACGTGACCACCCGGGTCAAGGAATACATGATCGCCTTCCTGATGCTGGAAACGCTGATGCTGGGCGTGTTCATGGCGCTCGACCTGATGCTCTTCTACCTCTTTTTCGAAGCGGGGCTGATCCCGATGTTCCTGATCATCGGGATCTGGGGCGGCAAGGACCGGATCTATGCCAGCTTCAAGTTCTTCCTCTATACCTTCCTCGGCTCGGTGCTGATGCTGGTGGCGATGGTGGCGATGTATGCCGAGGCCGGGACCACCGACATTGCCCAGCTCTTGCGGCATGATTTCGGGTCCGAGACGATCTCGCTTTTCGGCTTCCAGATCGTGGGCGGGATGCAGACGCTGATGTTCATCGCGTTTTTCGCCAGTTTCGCGGTGAAGATGCCGATGTGGCCGGTCCACACCTGGCTGCCGGATGCGCACGTCCAGGCGCCGACCGCGGGGTCGGTCGTGCTGGCCGCGATCCTGCTGAAGATGGGGGGCTATGGCTTCCTGCGCTTTTCGCTGCCGATGTTCCCGGTGGGGGCGGACCTGCTCACCCCTCTGGTGTTCTGGATGTCGGCCATCGCGATCGTTTACACCAGTCTCGTGGCGCTCGCGCAGGACGACATGAAAAAGCTCATCGCCTATTCGTCGGTGGCGCATATGGGCTATGTCACGATGGGAATTTTCGCGGCCAATCAGCAGGGGATCGACGGTGCGATCTTCCAGATGATCAGCCACGGATTCATCTCGGGGGCACTCTTCCTGTGCGTGGGGGTGATCTATGACCGGATGCACACCCGCGAGATCGACGCCTATGGTGGCCTCGTGAACCGGATGCCGGCCTATGCGCTCATCTTCATGTTCTTCACCATGGCCAATGTCGGCCTGCCGGGCACCTCGGGCTTCGTGGGCGAGTTCCTGACGCTGGTAGGGATATTCAAGGTCAATACCTGGGTGGCGCTCTTTGCCACGTCGGGGGTGATCCTGTCGGCGGCCTATGCGCTGTGGCTCTATCGCCGGGTAGTGCTGGGCGATCTCATCAAGGAAAGCCTCAAGACGATCAAGGACATGACCGCGCGCGAGAAGGCGATCTTTGCGCCGCTGGTGGCGATGACCCTCTTGCTCGGCGTCTACCCGGCGCTTGTGACCGATATCATCGGGCCTTCGGTCGGGGCGCTGATTGGAAATTACGAAACCGCGCTGGCGAATGCGGCATCCGCAAGCCAGCTCGCGGCGTCGCAGTGACGGAGTGACAGAGATGATCCAGGCTGATCTGAACGTAATCCTGCCCGAGATCGTGCTGGCGCTCTATGCCATGGGCGCCCTGCTGTTCGGGGTCTATACCGGCAAGGACCGCCTCACCGGGCCGTTGATCTGGCTCACGGCGGGAGTGATGGCGGTACTGGCCGCGTGGATCGGGATCGGAGGCGAGGGCACGCGCGAAGCCTTTGGCGGCATGTTCCATGACGACGGTTTTTCGCGCTTTGCCAAGGTCACGATCCTGTTGGCCGGGGCGGCGGTGCTGGTCATGGGGCAGGATTTCATGGCCAAGCGCGACATGATGCGTTTCGAATATCCGCTTCTGGTCGCGCTGTCGGTCATCGGCATGATGGTGATGGTTTCGGCGGGCGATCTGATGGCGCTTTACATGGGGCTGGAGTTGCAATCGCTGTCGCTTTACGTGGTCGCGGCGATGCGGCGCGACTCGGCGCGCTCGACCGAGGCCGGGCTCAAGTATTTCGTGCTGGGTGCGCTGAGTTCGGGGCTGCTGCTTTATGGCGCGTCGCTCACCTATGGGTTTGCAGGCACGACGCTGTTTTCCGGCATCATCGACGCGGCGGGCGAGGGGCAGGCGCCGCTTGGATTGCTCTTCGGGTTGATCTTCGTGATGGCGGGCCTGGCCTTCAAGGTCAGTGCCGTGCCGTTTCACATGTGGACCCCGGATGTTTACGAAGGCGCGCCCACGCCGGTCACGGCGTTTTTCGCGACCGCCCCCAAGGTGGCGGCGATGGGGCTTCTGGCGCGGGTGCTCCATGACGCCTTTGGCGGCGTGAACGCCGACTGGAGCCAGGTTCTGGCCGTGCTGTCGCTGTTGTCGATGTTTCTTGGTGCCGTGGCGGCGATCGGGCAGACCAATATCAAGCGGCTGATGGCCTATAGCTCGATCGCGCATATGGGCTATGCGCTGATGGGGCTCGCGGCGGGTACGGTGCTCGGCGTGCAGGCGATGCTGGTCTACATGGCGATCTATGTGACGATGAACGTGGGCACCTTCGCCTTTATCCTGTCGATGGAGCGCGACGGGCAGCCGGTGACGGATATTGCCGCGCTCAACCAGTATGCCAGGGCCGAACCGGGCCGGGCGCTGGCGATGCTGGTGCTGCTTTTCAGCCTCGCCGGCGTGCCGCCGCTGGTGGGCTTTTTTGGCAAGTTCTACGTGCTGCGCGCAGCCTATGACGCGGGGCTTGTCTGGCTTGCGGTGGCGGGCGTGGTGGCGAGCGTGATCGGCGCCTTCTATTACCTGCGCATCGTCTATTACATGTATTTCGGTGAAGAGGGCGAGGCGCTGGATCGCAGCCGCGCCTCGGTGGCCGGGGTGCTTTTGATGGCAAGTGCGGTGGTGATGGTCGTGGGGGTTGTGAACCTCTTTGGCATCGAGACCGCGGCACGGGCGGCGGCTGCCGCGCTGGTCAACTGAGGTCGATCGGGACATCTGGTGAGCGCCCGCCCCTGATGGCGGGCGTTTTGCGTGTCGAAAGGTCGAATTTGAGTATTTTTACCAAGAAAGAGCAGCAGGTGCGCCGATGACCGGTTGGCCTGTCGGATACGGACGGCGTGTGCTGGATGAGGTGGACAGCACCATGCAGGAGGCGGCCCGGCTCGCGGGCGGGTTGGAGCGCCCCGAATGGATATTGGCGCGGCGCCAGACGCGCGGACGCGGGCGGCGCGGACGGGCCTGGACCGATCCGGAGGGCAATTTCGCGGCCACGCTGGTGATGCGGCCCGACGGCCCCGCAGCGCAGGTGGCGCTGCGGTCCTTTGTGGCGGCGCTGGCGCTTCATGATGCGTTGGCGCTGGCCGTGGGACGGACCGGGGGGCTGAGCCTCAAGTGGCCCAATGACGTGCTGCTCAACGGAGGCAAGCTGGCCGGGATATTGCTGGAAAGCAGCGGGCAGGGCGGGCAGATCGGTCATTTGGCGATCGGGATCGGGGTCAACCTGCGCGATGTTCCGGGGACGACCGAGGAAGGAGCGGTGCGGCCGGTGTCGCTGGTCGGGGAGACCGGGGTGGGCGTGGACCCGGAAGAGTTTCTCGACCTTCTGGCCCCGGCCTATGCGAAATGGGAAGCGCGGTTTCGCGCCGGTGGCTTCGCGCCCATTCGCGAGGCATGGCTGTCCCGGGCCGCGAGGCTGGGTGAGCAAATCGTGGCGCGCACCGTGCGCGAGGAGTGGCGCGGCGTTTTCGAGACGGTGGACGGGGCGGGCAATCTTGTTCTATCCACCGCTGAGGGTCGGCGGGCGATCGCCGCGGCCGAGGTTTTCTTTTGAAAGGGCGGGACATGCTTCTATGCATCGACTGCGGCAACACCAACACGGTGTTTTCGATCTGGGATGGCGAGCGGTTCCTGTGCACGCTGCGCACATCGACGCATCATTCGCGCACCGCGGATGCCTATTTCACCTGGTTCTCGACGCTGGTGAAACATTACGGTATCGAGGCCGACATCACCGATGTGATCATCAGTTCGACCGTGCCGCGGGTGGTGTTCAACCTGCGTGTCTTTGCCGACCGGTTCTTCAACTGCCGGCCGCTGGTGGTGGGCAAACCCGAATGCGTGTTGCCGCACCCGCCGCGGGTCGATGCGGGCACGCAGGTCGGGCCGGACCGGCTGGTCAATACCGCCGCCGCCTTTGACAGGCACGGCGGGGACATCATCGTGGTCGATTTCGGCACCGCCACGACGTTCGACGTGGTGGCCGCCGATGGCGCCTATGTGGGGGGCGTGATCGCGCCGGGGGTGAACCTGAGCCTCGAGGCGCTGCACATGGCGGCCGCCGCGCTGCCGCATGTCGATATCGCAAAGCCGCAGAAGGTGGTGGGCACCAATACGGTGACCTGTATCCAGTCGGGGGTGTTCTGGGGCTATGTCGGCCTCGTCAAGGAAATCTGCGCCCGCATCAAGGCAGAGCGCGACCGCGAGATGCGCATCATCGCGACCGGCGGGCTGGCGCCGCTCTTCCAGCAATCCGAGGACCTTTTCGACCGTTTCGAGGACGATCTGACCATGCACGGGCTGACCGTGATCCACGCATATAACAAGGAACAGGGCACCATATGAGCAAGAAAAACCGGTTGATCTATCTTCCCCTTGGTGGCGCGGGGGAGGTGGGCATGAACGCCTATGTCTATGGCTACGGGCCCGAGGGCGCCGAGCGGCTGATCCTTGTCGACCTGGGCGTGACATTCCCGGACATGGACACCAGCCCGGGGGTTGACCTGATCCTGCCGGACATGAGCTGGCTCATCGAGCGCAAGGACCGGCTTGACGCGATCTTCATCAGCCATGCGCACGAGGATCACGTCGGCGCGGTGGCGCGTTTCCCCGATCTGCTGGACGTGCCGGTCTATGCCCGCGCGTTCACGGCCAATATCGCGCGCGGCAAGCTGGCCGAGGCAGGACTGGATGAACGGATCGTGCGGACGGTTTCAGCCTGGCCCGAGATGACGGGGGCGGGGCCGTTCAGCGTCGGCTTCGTGCCGATTTCGCATTCCATCCCCGAGACATCGGCTCTGGTCATCGACACGCCCGAGGGGCGGTTGGTGCATTCGGGCGATTTCAAGATCGACCACACGCCGCTGGTGGGCGAGCCGTTCGACGATGCGCTCTGGGAGGAGATCGGCAAGTCGGGAGTACGGGCCCTGATGTGCGACTCGACCAACGTGTTCTCGCCGCACGAGGGGCGTTCGGAGGCCGATCTTCAACCGCAGATCGAGGCGCTGTTCAAGTCGGCGAAGGGCATGGTCGTGACCACGACATTCGCCTCGAACGTGGCGCGGCTCAAGACGCTGGCCGAGGCAGGCGAGCGCACGGGGCGGTCGATCTGTCTTTTGGGGCGGGCGATGCGGCGGATGATCGAGGCCAGCGTCGAGACCGGTGTGCTGACCGATTTTCCCAAGGTGGTGAGCCCCGAAGAGGCGCAGGGGATCCCGCGTGAGAACCTGATGCTTCTGGTCACCGGGAGCCAGGGGGAGCGGCGCGCGGCCAGCGCGCAATTGGCGCGGGGCAAGTATAACGGGCTTGAGATGAAAGAGGGCGACCTGTTCCTGTTCTCGTCCAAGACCATCCCTGGCAACGAGCGCGGCGTGATTCACATCATGAACCAGTTTTCCGAAATGGGCGTCGATGTGGTGGACGAGAACGCGGGCTTCTATCACGTCTCGGGCCACGCCAACCGGCCGGACCTTGCCAGGATGCATGCGCTTGTCGATCCGCAGATGGTCATTCCGATCCATGGCGAGCACCGGATGCTGCGCGAGCATGTGAAGCTGGTCAAGGAGGGGCGGCGTGAAGGCCTCGTGGCGGTGAATGGCACGATGGTGGACCTGTCGGGCAATGCGCCGAGCGTGGCCGGCTATGTCGAGACCGGGCGGACCTATCTTGACGGGTCGGTGCAGATCGGTGCGCTCGACGGGATTGTGCGTGACCGTATCCGCATGGCGTTGAACGGTCACGTGGTGGTGACGCTGATCCTTGACGAGGAGAACGAGCCGCTGGGCGAGCCATGGTGCGAGACAATGGGCCTTCCCGAAACCGGGCGTAGCCGCGCGGCGCTGGTCGAGGTTCTGGAGAACGACCTTGGGCAGTTCCTTGCGCGGGCCGGGGCCAAGACGCTGGCCGATGACGACAAGCTCGAGCAGGAGATGAAACGCATCGTGCGCAAGGTTGCACAGGACGAGATCGGCAAGAAACCCGAGGTGACGGTGATCACGAGCCGTCTGGCGTGACGAAAAACGGCGGAACCGGGGCTCTGCCCCGGACCCCGGAGTATTTTTCGCAAGATGAAGAAGGGGCCGGGATTACCCGGCGTGGACGTGACGACCGCGACCGGGATTACCCGGCGCGGCGTTCGTCGAAGCTTTTGGCGATGAAGCCGGGCAGGTGATCTCCCATGCCGACGACCTTGTTGCCGCTGTCCGATTTTCCGCGATTGCCCTGATCGCCGCGTTGGCCGCTTTTGGGCTTGTTTTCACGGGGCGCGTCGTCTTTGCGGGGCACATCCTGTTCAGCCTTTTCGGGCTTTTCGGATTTCTCGGGTGATTTGCGGGCGCTGCGTTTCGGAGCGGGCTTGGCCTCTTTCTCGGGCGCGTCCTTGCCGGTTTCCTTGACCGTTTCCTTGGTTGCGTCCATGCCCGCGTCACTTGCGGATTTGGCGCCCGTGATCGGGTTCTCGACCCGGGGAATTTCCTTTTGAAGCAGCTTTTCGACCGCTTCGAGATTCTTTTCGTCGCGCGGGCCGCAGAGCATGAGGGCCTTGCCCTCGCGCCCGGCGCGGCCGGTGCGACCGATGCGGTGCACGTAGTCCTCGGGGTGGCCGGGAACGTCAAAATTGAACACATGGCTGACCGCAGGCACATCGAGCCCGCGGGCGGCGACATCGGAGGCGATCAGCAGCTTGAGCTTGCCTTCGCGAAAGCCGTCGAGCGTGCTGGTGCGCTGTGACTGATCGAGATCGCCATGGATCGGCGCCGCGTCATAACCGGATTTCTTGAGCGATTTGGCGACGGTGTCCACGTCGGTCTTGCGGTTGCAAAAGACGATGGCGTTGGTCAGCTTATCGCCCTCGCCGTCGATGAGCGCGCGCAGGAGATTTCGTTTCTCGCTGGCCTCGCGGTCGCGCCGCGAGGGGTGGAACATCACCACGCCCTGTTCGATTGTCTCGGAAGCGGTGGCCTGGCGGGCGACCTCGATCCGGGCCGGCGCCGAGAGGAAGGTGTTGGTGATCCGCTCGATCTCGGGGGCCATGGTCGCCGAGTAGAAGAAGGTCTGGCGGGTGAAGGGGGTGAGCGAGAAGATTCGCTCGATATCGGGGATGAAACCCATGTCGAGCATGCGGTCGGCCTCGTCCACCACCATGATCTGAACGCCGTTGAGCAAGAGCTTGCCACGTTCGAAATGGTCGAGCAGCCGGCCCGGCGTGGCGATCAGCACGTCAACGCCCTTGTCGATCAGCAGATCCTGTTCCTTGAACGAGACCCCGCCGATCAGCAGCGCCTTGCTCAGCTTGACGTATTTCGCGTAGGTGTCGAAGCTTTCGGCCACCTGTGCGGCAAGTTCGCGCGTGGGGCAGAGCACGAGGCTGCGCGGCATCCGGGCGCGGGCGCGGCCACGGGCCAGCATCGAAACCATGGGCAGGGTGAAGCTGGCGGTCTTGCCGGTGCCGGTCTGGGCGATGCCGAGAACGTCGCGCCCTTCGAGCGCATGGGGGATCGCGCCGGCCTGAATCGGGGTCGGGGTTTCATAGCCCGCCTCCGCGACGGCCTTCAAGACCTTCGGGTCGAGGTTCAGATCTGAGAATTTTGTCATTTTTATCCGTAGTTTACGGACAATTCGCGCCCGTAGCGGCTGTTTCGGGGCGGGCCCGGATGGCCCTGTATCAGTTCACAATGATTGCCCACGCGGCAGACATATAGAAAACCGGCGGCAGCGTCAATCACGTGGGCGATTCCGGGCGCAAACGGGTGTTTGGGGTCTTACTGTTTCGCATCGCGAAACAGTTCAGGCAAGATCCGGGAAGTGTCGGGCGCGCTTGGCGTCGAGGTTTAGGTCGAAACAGCGCAAGAGCCCATGCGCGTCGAGCCGTGCGCGCAGATCGGGCGTGGCGCGGCAGGTTTCATCGTAGAAGGCGCGCAGCCCGGACTCGCCTTCGGTCGATTCGATATAGGTGAAAAGCTCGTGCATCGACATGCCGCCCATGTCGCGGGCGCGGTTGGGGGCAAGGGCGGGCCGATAGGAACCCTGTTCGAGCCGGTAGCGATAGCTCTTGATGAAGTCCGGCCAGCTCCCGGCGTGCATGTGGCACAGCTCGGTCTGGTCAAGCTCGACCTGCCCCGGGTTCTGGATCTCGCCGAGCTGGATGTTGTGGATCTTCATGGTGAGCTCCATGATCCCGGTGCGAAAGAAGAGCTTGCCCGCGACATGGCTGAGAAAGCCGCCATTGAGAAACCCGCCATAGGTGGGGAAAATCGCCGCGGTCTGGCGCTGGCGAATGGCGCGGTCGTTGGTCATTGCCTTGAAACAGGTGTGACCGGCGGGAATGTCGTCGATACCGTCAGACGAAAGCGCCTCGATGGGGCGGATGCGGGCGCAGAGACAATCGCCGGAAAGAGATTGAAGTTGGTCTTCCAACGGGCTGTGAGGCCACAGAAATTCGTCAACGTCAATATGCGCGATCCAGTCGATTTCGCGGGCCTTGCGATGATAGGCGTGGCGGGCGTTGGCGGTCTGGCGGGCCTGATGCTTGACCGGGCGGTTGGCGCTGCGCCAATGGTCGGGGCCGGCCTTGAACACGCGGATCTTGGGGTGTTTTTTCAGTGCCGCGAACGCCGCCGGGTTGTCATCGTCGAGATAGATGAAAATCCGATGTGCACCCAGGTCGAGGTGATGGGCGGCGAAATCGGCGATTTCGCGCAGCGGCGCCTTTATCGTCGAGACGATGCCCCAGCGAAGCCGGTCCTGTGCCATTCAAGCCCTGCCTTGCTGTGCTGCGTGTGGCATGTGGATCAGACCATCATTTCCTTGGTGGCCTTGAGCGTCACATCGGGATGGTCGCGTTCGATCCGGTCGATGTCCCATTGCAGGCGCGTGAGGTAGACGATGTCGCCATCATGGTCATGGGCGATGTGCTGCTTGTTGGAATTGACAAACTTGTCAACGGCTTGCCTGTCGCCGCTCACCCAGCGTGCGGAGGTGAACCGCGACGGTTCGAAGCGCACCGGGATGCCGTATTCCATCTCGATCCGCGAGGCCAGAACCTCGAATTGCAGGGCGCCGACGACGCCGACGACAAAGCCTGAACCGATGGCGGGCTTGAACACCTTGGCGGCGCCTTCTTCGGCGAATTGCATGAGCGCCTTTTCAAGATGCTTGCCCTTCATCGGGTCGGTGGCGCGGACCGATTGCAGAAGTTCGGGCGCGAAGGAAGGGATGCCGGTGACGCGCAGCATCTCGCCCTCGGTGAGGGTGTCGCCGATGCGCAGCTGGCCATGGTTGGGGATGCCGATGATGTCGCCGGCCCAGGCCTCTTCGGCGAGTTCGCGGTCGGAGGCGAGAAAGAGGACCGGCGCCGAGACGGTCATCGGTTTCTTGCTGCGCACATGGGTGAGCTTCATGCCGCGCTTGAAATGCCCCGAGGCGAGACGCATGAAGGCGACGCGGTCACGATGCTTGGGGTCCATGTTCGCCTGGACCTTGAAGACAAAGCCGGAAACCTTTGTTTCCTCGGGAGAAATCTGGCGGGAGTCGGCGGATTGGGGTTGCGGTTCGGGGGCGTAGGCGGCGATGCCTTCCATCAATTCCTTGACCCCGAAGGAGTTGATCGCGGAGCCGAACCAGATCGGGGTCATGTGGCCTTCGAGAACGGCCGCCGGGTCGAGCGTGGGCAGGAGCTCGCGCGCCATCTCGACCTCGTCGCGGAGTTGCACGAGCAGGCCGGCGGGCACGTGCTCCGCAAGAAGAGGGTCGTTCAACCCCTTGATTTCAATGGTTTCAGCGACGCGGTTGCGGTCGGCCCGGTCCATCAGTTCGAGCCGGTCATTGAGCATGTCATAGCAGCCCAGGAAATCATGGCCCTGCCCGATCGGCCAGCTGGCCGGGGTCACGTGAATGGCCAGCATTTCCTGGATTTCGTCAATGATCTCAAAGGTGTCGCGCGCCTCGCGGTCCATCTTGTTGCAGAAGGTCAGGATCGGCAGGTCGCGCATGCGGCAGACCTCGAAGAGCTTTTGGGTCTGGCTCTCGACCCCCTTGGCGCCGTCGATCACCATGACCGCGGCATCGACCGCGGTGAGCGTGCGATAGGTGTCTTCGGAGAAATCCGAGTGCCCGGGCGTGTCCACAAGATTAAAGCGGAAGGTCTTGAAATCAAAGGACATTGCAGACGCCGAAACGGAGATCCCGCGATCCTTTTCCATCTGCATGAAATCCGAGCGGGTGCGCCGTGCCTCGCCCTTGGCGCGGACCTGTCCGGCCATCTGGATCGCACCGCCGAAGAGCAGGAATTTCTCGGTCAGCGTGGTCTTGCCGGCATCCGGATGCGAGATGATGGCAAAGGTGCGCCGACGCGCGATTTCGGCGGGCAGATCGGGGCGGTTATGTGCGGTGTCAAGCATGAGCGCGCGTATAGGTAAGGTTTTGGGCAAAGGCAAGAAAAGAGGGGGGTGACATCCGGCTGCCGGCCGGCTGCTGTCCGGCTGCCGTCCGGTGCGCTTGGGCCGCGTTAACCTTTGGCTTTCAGGATCGGGACAAAACCCGCATGAAAGAAACCCCATGAAAGGATGTGCTGCATGAGTGAAACGAAACGCATGGCCGAGGCGCGGATGGTCGAGGAGTTGCGCAGGTTCCAGGCGCAACTGGCGCAGGACTGGGTTGACCGGTCGCTGCCCGAGGAATGGAACGGCCTTGCGTCGCGCCAGCCGCTGGAGCCGGTCAAGGAGCGGGTGACGATCCGGCTCGATGCGGACATGGTGCGGTGGTTTCGCAAGCTGGGCCCGGGATACGGGCGGCGGATCAACGCGGTGCTGCGGATCTACTGGGAGGCGCTGAGCGCGGGACGGATCAAGGCGCATTGGGACGAGGACGAGCTGTCGCCGCCCTTCATGGAACTGATCGAGCGGATGGCCGAGCTGAGCGAGGCGCGGCGCGGCGACTGAGTTCTGCCCTGCCCATGACGCGCGGCCCACCCACCCGCCCGCCGCGCGCCATGGGCAGGGGAGCCCCATGGGGCGTGGGGCCCGGGTGATGGCGGGGCATGAGTATTTTTGCCAAGAAAGAACAGGGGCGCGCGCCTTTTGCCGGGCGCCCCGGTGTCAGCGGGTCGAGGCGCGGCGCAGGATCTCGGCCGCGTCGGGGCGGTCGAGCAGGTTCTTCCCGATCTCGAAGTCGAGATGGCTGGCCGTGGCGTGGCGTGGCAGGGTCTTGGCCATCTTCGCGGCCACGCCGTCGGGCAGGGCGGGCCGGGTGCGCGGGTCGATGAGCAGGGTTTCGGCGGCAATGCCCTCGGCGAAGATGATCTGGTGGCGGTCGAAGAGAAGCTGGAAGTAATCGACGAAGCCACCCGCCTGCACCCGGACGGTATCGCCATTCACGAGGTGGCGCGCGCGCACGAGCAGTTCGGGGCGGCCCGCGCCGATCCGGTCGGAGCGTTGGTAGATGAAAAGCCGGTGATCGGGCGAGACCAGGAGGTCATGCTGATTGTGCAGGGTGCCGGCGGTGATCAGGATCGGGGCGAATTCGCCGACGGCGCGCACCGTGTTCTGGCCGATCCAGCGGATCGCCTGCGGGCCCTCATCGCGGGTGAGCACGCGGTCGCCCACTTGCAGCTCCTCGATCGGGCATTGCGCGCCGGTCGCCAGCGCGATGCGCGTGCCGCGGGCGAAGGAGACGCAGGCGACCTGGGCAAAGCGCGCGAGGGCGTCCTTGCGGTCGATGCCGACCAGCAGGTAATCGGTCCTGGGGTGCAGGGTGGCCAGCGGCAGGCCGTAGATCTCGGCGACGTGGCCCTCGTCATCGACCTCGACCAGCACCAGAAGCTCGGTCACGTCGCTGGCCCGTGTCATGAAGGTGAGGCAGGAATCGAGCACCACGGTTGCCCCGGGCCGGCCCAGCGGAGACTCGTCGGCGACGGTGAAACGTCCATTGTCGGCGGTATGCAGCGACAGCCGGGCGGGGCTCGCGTCGGCGGCCAGCTCGTAACAATCCTCGGGCACAAGGTCATCCGCGAAGCCGAGCCCGTCGCCCAGGTTGGCGCCGTTGGTGACCCGCAGCAGGGCCGAGGGATAGACAGGCAGGGCGTAGGCCGGGCGTGTGTGATCGGTTTTCATGGGGGCCTTTGCGTGGTGGGCGGGACAGGCGCCGATCTAGCCTAGGATTGTGGCAAGATCGGGTCAACGTGTCGAAGATTTGGCGGCCGCGCGACAGGAGGGCCGGGCGGCGATTTGGGGATCGGCTGGCGTTCCGCGCGGTGGTGCGTTTAACTCGTGGCCGGACATGACAGAAAGGGAGACGGACATGGATCTGGGAATTTCGGGCAAGCGGGCAGTGGTTTGTGCCTCGTCGAAGGGGCTTGGCCGGGGCTGTGCCGAGGCGCTGGCCGGGGCGGGTGTGTCGCTGGTGCTCAACGCGCGCGGCGCCGAGACGCTCGAGGCGACGGCGGAGGAGATTGCCGCGAAACATGGCGTCGAGGTGGTGCCGGTGGCCGGTGACATCACCACCGAAGAGGGCCGCGCAAGGGTGCTGGAGGCCGCCGGCGCGGTGGATGTCCTTGTCAACAACGCGGGCGGGCCGCCGCCGGGCATGTGGTACGACTGGGAGCGCGAGGATTTCATCAAGGCGCTGGATGCCAACATGCTGGCCCCGATCGCGATGATGAAGGCGCTGTTGCCGGGGATGATGGAGCGCGGATGGGGCCGGGTGGTGAACATCACCTCGGTTTCGGTCAGATCGCCGATCGGCGTTCTGGGCCTTTCGAACTCGGCGCGGGCGGGGCTGACGGGCTATGTTGCAGGCACCGCGCGGCAGGTGGCCGGGTCGGGCGTGACGATCAACAACCTGTTGCCGGGTATTCACGCGACGGATCGTGCGGTCGCGCTCGATGCCAACGCGGCCAAGGCGCAGGGCCTGACCCCGGAGGAGGTGCGCGCGGCGCGCTGTGACACGATTCCGGCCGGGCGTTACGGCACGGCGGAGGAGTTCGGGGCGACCTGCGCCTTCATGTGTTCGCAGCATGCCGGGTTCATGGTCGGGCAGAACGTGATGCTGGATGGCGGGGCGGCGAATATCACCATCTGACGCCTGAAACACCGGGCCTTGCCGCCATGCGGGGTCCGGCGTAATGGGAAGGCATGAGCCACCCCGTCACATATCGCGAACATGCCCGTTCGGCGCTGACCCTCGGCCTGCCGCTGATCGGCGGGAACGTCGCGCAATACGCGGTGACGCTGACCGATACGCTCATGCTTGGCTGGTACGACGTGGGGGCGCTCGCGGGAAACGTGCTGGGCGGCATGGTGTTCATCGTGCTGTTCCTCTTCGGCTCGGGCTTCGCGCTGGCGGTGATGCCGGCCGTGGCCTCGGCCGAGGCCGAGGGCGACACGGTGCAGGTGCGGCGCGTCACGCGGATGGGGCTTTGGGCCTCGCTGGGGTTCGGGCTGGCGGCGATGCCGATCTTCATTTTCGCCCGGCCCATCCTGGCCGTGATGGGGCAGGAGGCGGACGTGGCCGAACTGGCCGCGCAATACCTCAACATCGCGGGCTGGGGGATCCTGCCGGCGCTGGCGGGGATGGTGCTCAAGAGTTACCTTTCGGCGCGTGAACATACCGGCATCGTGCTGTGGGGGACGGTTGCGGCGGCACTGGCCAACGTGGTGGTGAACTACGCGCTGATCTTCGGCAACTGGGGCGCGCCGGAACTGGGCATCCGGGGGGCCGCCATTGCCTCGGTCGTGGTGCAGACGGTGCTTCTGGGGGCGCTGATGGGCTATATCCTGATCCGGGCGCCCGAACACACGCTCTTCCTGCGGTTCTGGCGGCCGGATTGGGAGGCGCTCTGGCAGGTGGTGCGCGTGGGGCTGCCGATCGGGCTGACGCTTCTGGCCGAGGTGAGCCTCTTCGCGGCCAGCTCGGTGATGATGGGATGGCTGGGCAAGGTGCCGCTGGCGGCGCACGGGATCGCGCTCAACATCTCGTCGCTGGTGTTCATGGTGCATCTGGGCCTGTCGAGTGCGGCGACGGTGCGGGTGGGGCGGGCGATCGGGCGGCGCGATGCCGAGGGGCTCAAGCGCGGGGCGATCGTCGTGCTGGCCCTGTCGATGGTGGCGGCGCTGATATCGGTGGTGCTGTTCCTGACGGTGCCCGGCCCGATGGTGGGGCTGTTTCTCGACCCGAACGATCCGCAACGCGAGGCGGTTCTCGCGATCGGGGTGGTGCTGATGGCGGCGGCGGCACTGTTCCAGCTGGTCGACGCGGCGCAGGTGATGGCGCTGGGCCTGCTGCGCGGCGCGCAGGACACCAAGGTGCCGATGCTGATCGCGGTATTGGCCTACTGGGTCGTGGGCGTTCCGGCAAGCTATGGGTTGGGTTTCATGCTGGACCTTGGCGGCGTCGGCGTCTGGCTCGGTCTTGCGACGGGGCTGGCGGTGGCGGCGGGGCTTCTGACCTGGCGCTTTTTCGCGGTCTCGATGGCGCGCGTGGTCTGAACCGGCAGCCCGCCCTGCCTGCTCTTTCTTGGAAAAAATACTCAACTGCACAACATCGCCCCGGGCGCGGCATTGAGCGTCAGTCCTTCATCAGCCGGTCGGCCTTCTTGCGCACCAGCACCGTGCGCAGGTCGTGCATTGCCAGCAGGAGCGCATCGGTCACCTCTTCGAGCTGGGCATCGGTGGCGCGGGACTGGGCCCAGTGGGTGGTGAGGTTGAGGTGATCCACCGCGCGGTGGATGTCGTCGATGTCGCGTGCGGCAAGGGTCTGCATCCGCGCCTGCATCCAGTCGCGGATCGCCTCGATGTCGCGCTCCGAAAGCTCGCGGCTGCCATGCGGCTTGACCTCGCCGTTGCGGATGTTGACGACGGCGATCTGGTCCATCTCGATCCGGCGCTGGCGGTTCTCGGTGTCCACGCGGAACACGAAGGCGCCGTTTTCGCGCACCCGGAAGTAGTAATCTGGAAGTTCGCCGCTCATGCCTTATCCGTTACCACAGGTCGTCATGTCAGGGCAGCGCAGAAATCCTGTATCCGGGTGCAGGCTTCCTTCAATGCCTCGTCCGAGGTCGCGTAGCTCACCCGGAAACAGGGCGAGAGGCCGAAGGCCGCGCCAAAGACCACCGCGACGCCCTTTTCCTCGAGCAGTGCCTTGGCGAACATCTCGTCATCGTCGATCTTGACCCCACCCGGGCTGGTCTTGCCGATCAGGCCGGCAATCGAGGGATAGACGTAGAACGCGCCCTCGGGGGTGGGGCAGGTCACGCCGTCGATCTGCGAGAGCATCGAGACCACGAGGTCGCGGCGGCGTTTGAAGGTGGCGTTGTTGGCGGCGATGAAATCATGGCTGCCATTCAGGGCCTCGACCGCGGCCCATTGCGAAATGGAACAGGGATTCGACGTGCTTTGCGACTGGATCTTGCGCATCGCGCCGATGAGCTCTTTCGGTCCGGCGGCATAGCCGATGCGCCAGCCGGTCATGGCGTAAGCCTTGGACACGCCGTTGCAGGTCAGCGTGCGCTCGTAGAGCCCCGGTTCGACCTGTGCGGGTGTGCAGAACTCGAAATCGTCATAGGCGAGGTGTTCATACATGTCGTCGGTCATCACCCAGACATGGGGGTGACGCATCAGGACATCGGTGAGGCCCTTCAACTCGGCCCGGCTGTAGCCCGCGCCGGTGGGGTTGGAGGGCGAGTTGAAGATGAACCACTTGGTTTTCGGGGTGATCGCGGCTTCGAGCTGATCGGGGGTAAGTTTGAAACTGTTTTCAAGCGTGGCCTCGACCGGCACGGGGGTGCCACCGGCGAGCAGCACCATGTCGGGATAGCTGACCCAGTAGGGGGCGGGGATCACCACCTCTTCGCCGGGGTTGAGCGTGGCCATGAGCGCGTTGTAGAGGATCTGCTTGCCGCCCGTGCCGACGCTGACCTGATCGGGCGCGTAATCGAGACCGTTGTCGCGCTTGAACTTGGCGCAGATCGCCTGTTTCAGCTCGGAGATGCCGTCAACGGCGGTATATTTCGTCTTGCCCGCCTCGATCGCGGCGATGCCCGCGGCCTTGATATGGTCGGGCGTGTCGAAATCGGGCTCGCCCGCGCCGAGGCCGATCACGTCCTTGCCCTGTGCCTTGAGCTCGGCGGCGAGGTTCGAGACGGCGATGGTGGGCGAGGGTTTGACGCGCGAGAGCGTGTCGGAAAGGAAGGCCATGATGTCGGAACCCCGGTTTGTGTTTCGTCGTCACCTGTCATAAGTTGCCACGGCACCCCCTTCAAGCGGGAAGAGAAAGGATCGAAGATGAGCGACACTCTGGCCGAGGGCTGGTTCGACCCGGAAACGGCGACCTTTGGCGATCGCGTCGCGGGCGCGCGCGAGGCGGCGGCCATGACGCAGAAGCAACTGGCCAAGCGGCTGGGCGTGAAGCTGGTGACGCTTCAGGACTGGGAAAACGACATCAACGAGCCGCGCGCGAACAAGTTGCAGATGCTGGCCGGGGTTCTCAACGTCTCGCTTACCTGGCTGCTGGACGGCAGCGGCGATGGTATCGACGCGCCCGAGGACGTGCAGCCGATCAATGACGAGCTGGGCCAGATCCTGGCCGAGCTGCGCGAGTTGAAGGCGCGGGCCAACCGGACGGCGAACCGCCTGGGCTCACTGGAAAAACGCCTGCGGGGCCTGGCGCGGGAGGGGCAGCTTGGCTGAGGCGCGCGAGGCGCGGTTGAAGCGCATGAAGATGCGTTCGATGCGGCGCGGCATCAAGGAGATGGACCTGATCCTGATGCGTTTTGCCGAGGCGCGGCTCGATGCGATGGACGAGGCGGCGCTCGATGCCTATGACGGGCTCTTGAACGAGAACGACCAGGATCTCTACCAATGGGTGAGCGGGCAGGCCGTGCCGCCTGCGCATCTGCGTGGCCTGATCGAGGCGATCTCGGCCGAGATCGGTCGCGGTTGATCGGCTTTTGGCTCAAAATGTCTGCTTCGGGATGCGCGGCGCGCGTCGTGGCATGATCACGATTTAACGGATTTTTCGGCTTTTTATCTCAATCTCGCTCTCCAGGCGGTTTGGATGGAGACGAGAATGAGTATGCACATGCCGATGACCAAGGAGGCCGGCCCCGGTTTCATGAGTGGCTATCTCGACGCGCTTGCGCTTGTCGAGCGATTGCACCGGTTGCTGCTCGACGTGATCAAGGACGAGTTCGAGCGGCTGGGCGTTCTGGACATCAACGCGGTGCAGGGGCTTTTGCTGTTCAACATCGGCGACAACGAGGTGACGGCGGGCGAACTCAAGTCGCGCGGCTATTACCAGGGGTCGAACGTGTCCTACAACCTCAAGAAGCTGGTCGAGATGGGATACATGCACCATCAGCGCTGCGAGATCGACCGTCGCTCGGTCCGGGTGCGGCTGACCCACAAGGGCCGCGAGATCCGTGACATGGTGGGTGCGCTCTTCGCGCGCCATGCCGAGGGTCTGACCTCCAGGGGCGTGATCGACGCGCAGGGGATCGAGGATATCACCCGCGCGCTCAAGCGGATCGAACGCTATTGGGCCGACCAGATCCGCTATATATATTGAGTCGGGCGGCGCGCGTGGCCGCCCGGTGTGATCGGCGGCCTACCAGTGGCCGGTGTTCTCCATGCTGAGCCACGGTTCGGCCGGTGGCAGGGGATCGCCCTGCTGCAAGAGCTCGATCGAGATGTTGTCGGGGCTGCGCACAAAGGCCATGCGCCCGTCGCGGGGCGGGCGGTTGATCACCACGCCGTTGTCCATCAGGTGCTGGCACATCTCGTAGATGTTGCCGACCTCGTAGGCGAGATGCCCGAAATGGCGGCTGTCGGAGGGCAGGCCCTCGTCGCCGTCCCAGTTGTAGGTCAGTTCGACCGGGCATTCGGGCTGTCCCGGGGGGGCCATGAAGATCAGCGAGAAACGGCCCTCTTCGCTGTCGTAATGGCGGGTCTTCTCGAGGCCCAGGAGCTCGTAGAACGCGATGGAGGCGTCGAGATCCTTTACCCGGACCATGGTGTGGAGATATTTCAAGTGCATGTCTTTCCCCTTCACTGCATCGCGGCGCAGGATAACGCCCGCATCGGCAGTGTCGAGGGGGGATCAGAAGGCCGACCGCAGACCGAGCGCCATGCCCAGGTTCTCGACATCGAAAAGGCCCACATTCGAGTCGGTGCGGCTGGCGCTGAGGGTGAGGGTCGGGGTGAAGCCCAGATACTCCACCTTGTCGAAGCCGAGGGTCATGTCGAGCGATGCCTCGCGGTCGTGGCGCGCCCCGGCGCGGTAGGGCGTCGCCGGGTAATCGCGCGCGCGCAGGCCAAGGCCGAAACTGGTGTCCATGCCGAGGATCGGCTCCGGGGGTGCATAGCTCAGCCGGGTGGCGACCTCGGAGAAATCGGCCGAGGCGTTGGAGGCGGTGCTGCGGGTCAGTTGCAGGCTGAACCCGACCTGGCCACGGTTGGAAAGCACCCGCGCATAGCTGGCCCGCGCGCGCAGGAGATCGGCATGGGGGGCGGCGGGGCCGCGGGTGCGTTCGCCCGTGAGCTTGACCTCGAGCCGCGACACCCGCGAGAGCGGCATGGTATGCCCGACCGAGAGCCGCGCGAAATCGGAATAGGGGTCGCCGCCATACCATGTCTTGCCCAACTCGCCCGAGAGCGTGGTTTCGCGCCGCGTATCGAGTTGCATGAAGCGTTGCGTGACGCCGGCGGACACGGCGGAAAAGGCGAAATCGCTGCCCTTGGCGGTGGGGGCGATGGCCCGTGCCTCGGACGAGAGGCGGTAGTCGCGGCGTTGGGCCCTGAAGGTGAGGTCGGTGGCGCGCTCCGCGCTTTCGGCCACCCGGTAGCGCAGCGCGGCACCGCCCATGAATTCGAGGCCCGAAAGCGCGCGCGCCGCGCCCGAGAGGTTGACATCGGGCAGGCCGAAGAGGTCGATCGTGGAATTGGCGCTGCCGTTGTTGACGTTGGATTTGGGCGTGATGCCGAAACGAAGCTGCACCGAGAGCGGGTTGCGTTTGCGCACATAGCGAAAATCGCGCACCGCCGCCTGGCGGAGCCGCTCATCGGGGGCGTGGTGCGCGGCGCGGCGCAGCCAGAACTGCGCGCGGGTGCGTCTTTCGGCCGAGGACAGCGCCTGGGCCATCGCAAGGGACGCGGCGTGGCGTTCGCGGGGCGTTTCGGCGATGGACCACGCGTGGCGGGCATGACCCTGGGCCTCGTCGAGCAGCCCGGCGTCGCGATGGGCGCGCGCGGCCAGTAGCCGGGCCTGGATATCGCCGGGATCGCGGGCGAGAAGCGCGTCGGTGAGGGCACGGGCGCGGGCGGTGTCGCCCGCCTCGATCGCGACGATGGCGGCAAGACGCATGTCGTCGGGGTCGAGCGCCACCCGATCATCGGCCCGGGCGACGGGCGACCAGATCAGGCCAAGCATCAGGGCCAGCCGCAGGATACGCCGCATGGATCCCCCAGCGTCAGCGGGTGGCGATGAAGCCACCGGTTTCGCGCACCGTCACGTTATCAAAACGCGGATCGTCGCCCTCGACCACGACCATGCCGACGATCTCGCCGTCATCGGTGGTGTGATCGCCGGACAGGAGCAGGTAGTAGTTGCCCTCGTCGAGCTCCTCTCCCTCGGGATCGTTGGTGTAGGCCCCGCCCGTGGCCTCGCCGTTTTCGTCCATGACACCCGGCCCGACGCGGAAGGTGATGGTCGGAATCTCAGGGGCGGGTGGGGTGCCGTCGGGGAGGTCCTCGTTCAAGGCCGCGAGGTAGTCGGCGGAGATATCGTTGCCGTTCAGGTCGAGGATTTCACGGTCGAAGATATAGCCGCGGATCGCGTGTTCGCAATTGGTGCCGGTGCAGTTGCCTTCGAAGGCGCCGATGTCGATATCGACCTCGGCCCGTGCGCGCACGAGTTCGAGACCGCCACGCCCTTCGAAATCGCGCAAGCCCGCGTAATCGCCGGAATAGGTGGCCTCACCTTCGGGGCGTTCCGGGGGAAGCACGAGATCGTCGGCTGTCGGGTCGTCGTCGAGCTGATTGCGCTGGTAGATGAAGCCGCCGAAGCCGTAATTGGCGTAATTGCCGGTGCGCACGACGGCAAATTCGGACAGGCCCGAGGGGCTGACGCCATAGACGGCACGGTGGGTGAATTGCCGGATCGGTGTGCCGGTCACGTCGTCGGGCACGAATGTGGGCGCTTCGTAAGCCGCGTGGCTGCCAAGGTTGCCGGCAGCGCGGCTGTATGCGACGCCATCGGGCTGGGTTCCGTCGAAGGCGAGGCCATCGACATAGAAGGTGTCGTTTTCTCCGTCATAGGTGATGTCATTGGCGAAGCCGTTGCCATAGTTGGGGTCGTCCGCATCCGTGACCCGCGCTTCGCTGCGGTAGATGCTGGTGTCGGGTGTCGGATCGGTCGTGCCCGGGGGCAGGCGGCCGTCCGACTCGATCGGGTCGCCGGTGTCGCCGTCGGTCTCCCCGCCGTTCTCGCCAGCGGGATCGCCGTCGTCGGTTTCGTCATCCATGAAGGGGTTCGAACTGTTGCCGCATGCCACGAGCAAGCAAAGCGCCGACACTGAAAGAAGCTGTTTCACCATCCCGATAGCTGCCTTTTTTATCTGCCACGATCATTTTTCTTGTCGCCCCGTTCCGAGAAATGCCGGGAAGGAGCGCCGCGTTTCCTGAAACTCTTGCGCTGGAATATGCAAAAGTCAATCAAGGCAGGTCCGCGCGCCCGCGGTTTTCGCGCGGGCGTTGCAAAGGCGACCCGCTCGCCTTGTGTTTCCGCCTTGGGCAATCTCAATATATGGTAAGGACAAAGCGATTCTGACCCGAAGGACCAAGCGGATGCCCCTGACCCCCGAACAGCAGGCCGAGATCGACGACCAGCGCGCCAGCCCGCGCCAGACCCTGCGCAGCGTGAGCGAGGGGATGGAAAAGCATCTCTATTCCGCGATCCCGGTTCTGGATCACGGGTTCGTGCGGGTGATCGACTACATGGGCGACGACGCGGCGATCTGCCAGGCGGCGCGGGTGTCCTATGGCAGGGGCACCAAGAGCGTGCAGAATGACGAGGGGCTCATTCGTTACCTGATGCGGCACTGGCATTCGACGCCGTTCGAGATGTGCGAGGTCAAGCTGCATGTGAAGCTGCCGGTCTTCGTGGCGCGGCAGTGGATCCGGCACCGCACGGCGAATGTGAACGAGTATTCGGCGCGCTATTCGATCCTCGACCGCGAGTTCTATATCCCCGCGCGCGAGGCGCTGGCGGCGCAATCTTCGGTCAACAACCAGGGCCGGGGCCGGGGGCTTTCGGACGAGGAGGCAGCGCGGGTTCTCGATATCCTCAAGGGGGACGCGGCGCGGTGCTATGATCATTACGAGGAAATGATCAGCGACGAAGGGCAGGCGGGGCTGGCGCGCGAACTGGCGCGGATGAACCTGCCCGCGAATATCTATACCCAGTGGTATTGGAAGGTGGATCTGCACAACCTCATGCATTTCCTGCGCCTGCGCGCCGATGCCCATGCGCAATACGAGATCCGGGTCTATGCCGACGCGATCTGCCAGGTGGTGGCCGACTGGGTGCCGTTCGCATGGAAGGCGTTCGAGGATTACCGCATGGGGGCGGTCACGTTCTCGGCGCAGATGATGGACTGCCTGCGACGGATGCTGGCGGGCGAGGAGGTCACGGCGGAAAACGCGGGCATGAGCGCGCGGGAATGGCGCGAGTTCGAGGCGGCGCTCAGGGGATGAGATGGGATGGCCGGGCGCCGGCCTTGGGCTGTCCAAAGGATTTGACCCGCGCGGGAAATCGACCTAGCCTTTCGACACCGGTATTTTCAAGTCAACGGGGGGCTTTCATGAAAAGGAATTTCATCATCGGGGCGGTGCTGGCGGTTTGGGCCGTGCCCGCGGTTGCGTCGGATGCCTACAAGGGGCCGCCGGTCAAGGGGCCGATGCCGGTCTTTGCCTACGAGACATCCCGGAACCATTGCCCGGCAGGGCTTCGGCCGGTCGTGACGGGCGGCGTGATCAGTTGCGGCACCCCGAACCATGGCATGTCCTACCAGGCGGCGATGGCGCATCCGGCACAGGCGGGCCAGGCACGCCATCCCCGCCGGGTGGCCGACCGCTATTGCGCCGAGGGCATGAAGGGCTGCGTCAGCCGCTGAGGCACAGGTTCGCAGGGGAAACCGAATGCGGTCGGGCATGGCTCGGCCGTGGTCGAAACGGTTGGCCGGGCCGGTCGCGCCGGCCCCTTGCAACCGCGCATGGGCGCGCTTAGCTAGGTCCGCATGAACGCTTGAATGAAAGGGCAGCCCATGCATATCCAGGTCAACACCGACAACCACATCCAGGGCGATGAACGCCTGGCCGAAGTGGTCGAAGAGGTTGTTGCCAGCGCGCTCAAACCCGTGGCCAAGCGGATCACCAGCGTCGAGGTGCATCTCAAGGATGTGAACGGGCCCAAGGGCGGCGAGGACATCCACGCCACGGTCGAGGCCCGGCCCGAGGGGATGCGGCCCTATGCGGTGCAGGAGCAGGGCACGGATATTCGTGCCACGGTCAAGTCCGCGGCAGAGACATTGCGGCGCAGGCTCGAAAGCGAGTTCGGGAAACGCGACGAGCGGCGCTGAGGCGGGGGTCAGGCGGGTTTTATATCCCCGGCCATCTGTCGCCCGTCGCGGCCCTCGACCAGTTCGAAGGTGACTTTCTGATTGTCGGCAAGTCCGGTCAAACCGGAGCGTTCGACCGCGGATATATGCACGAACACATCCTTGCCGCCGCCTTCGGGTTCGATGAAGCCGTAACCTTTTGTGGTGTTGAACCATTTCACGGTGCCATTCGGCATGCCGCTTCTCCTTTCACGTCGTCTTTGGCCGGGCGTGGGCCGGGCCGGTCTTGTCGGGGTTGGCCCGTGATCTGACCGGGCTGATGCAGGCCGGACATCAAGCGTCCCCCAAGGAATGATTGCACTGCTTTTGTAAAAAGCAAGAAAAACGGGGATGAACCGGGGCGAAAACCGCGATAGGAAGGCGGCTGATGAAATCGGGGGCAGTGATGCGGATCTATGGTTTGAAAACCTGCGATACCTGCCGCAAGGCATTGAAATCGCTTGATGGTGCGGTTCTGGTCGACATCCGGGCCGAGGGCGTGCCGGAGGAGGTGATGGCGCGCGCGCTGGAGCAGTTCGGCGAAAAATTGCTCAATCGGCGCTCAACGACGTGGCGCGGGTTGAGCGAGGCCGAGCGGCAAGGCACGCCCGGTGCGCTGATCGCGGCGCACCCTGCGGTGATGAAACGACCGCTGATCGAGGTTGGCGGCCGCCTGTACCTGGGCTGGGACGAGGATGTGCAGGCCGCGCTTTTGCGTTGAGCGGGGTTCTGCGGGAAAAGAGGTGAAAAGATGCGCAATGCGGCCTTGATGCTCGGGATTATCGGCGGTCTGATCGCGATGGTGATCGGGTTCTTTTCTTACGGGTGGACGGAAGCGACGGCGCGTCATGCCGAGCTGACCGAGATTTTCGGACCGGTCGACAACCCCGAACTGATCCGCGCGGCGAGTTTCCTCGCACCGCTTCTGGCGATTGCCGGCGGGGCGATGGCCAAGGTCCGCGCGCTTTGGGGCGGGATCTGCATGCTGATTGCCGGGGGGCTGACGTATTACGCCTTCGGCTTTGGCGTCTTTACCATGTTCCCGATCGGGTTCTGTGTCCTCGGTGGTATCCTCGCGCTGGCCGCGGGGCGGCCGGACGAGCCGAAATCGCATTTCTGAGTGCCGATGCCTTCAGTTCGATAGCGGCACGGCGGCTGAATCCCGCGCCGGAGCGCGGTTCAGAAGCACACGGTCGAGCGAGAGCGGGCCTGCGCCCTTGATGACAAGAGTGACGAGCAGGAAGACCCAGAGCGCGCGCTGGTCGAGGATGATGCTGCCGGGCGCACCGTCGAACCATGCGCCGAGGCTGGCCGGTTCGGAGATGACATCATGGCCGTAAAGATCGGTCAGGGTCATCACCACGACAAAGCCGATCATGCCGAGCGCGGCAAGGCGGGCGAAGAGGCCCAGAACGACCAGCACCGGCAGCAGGAATTCGCCCCATGTTCCGGCCGTGACCACGGCCCAGTGGAACAGCCCGAGTTGCGAGATGTCATAGTCTGCGGCCTCCATCGCGCGGGGGAAGATCTGGGCATAGGCGCCCATGGACGGGGAGAATAGGCCAAGCATGCCGTCGCCGAGCTTGGTCAGGGCCGATTTCCAGAAATAGACCAGCAGGATAGCGGCGAAGAGAACGCGCGCCAGTGTCGGCAGGAGCCAGTCGCTGCGTTCGAGCGCCTTCGCGGTGGCGTGGTGAATGCGGATCAGGGTGTTCATGGGGCCTCCTCGTCCAGGGCTGCATCTGTGATGGCATTGTCCTGCAACAGCAGGCCGAGCAGGGCGGAAAGATCGAAATCCTCTGCGGTTTCGGTGGCCCGCTCCATGGCGTCACCCAACGGCAGGTCGGAGGTGATGGCCGACAGGAACTCTGCGCCGCCCCGGGGCAGCAGCCGGGGGAGCGGGTCGAAATCCGGGCGGGTGACAAGCACGTCCTGTGACCGATGCGGGGGCTTTGGGGTGCCCTCTTGGGTGTTGAAGCGCCAGATGCCGTGGATCGGCCAGGGCGAGCGCAGGAGCCGCGTGGCCGGTGCAAGGCGCAGGCGCAGGCGGGGCAGGTCCTCGGGCGGGGTCTGGCTGAAGATGGCCGGGTCGGTCGGGTCGGTGTCGGCGGCATGGTAGCTGTCGACGAGGGCGCGTTCGAGCCGGGCGGTATCGGGAAGATAGCCCAGATGCGCCAGCGGTTCGCATCGTGCGAGAAAGTCGGGGAAATCCGCACCATAGCGCGACAGGACGGGCGATCGGGGCGGGTGCGCGCGCAGGTAGGTGCCGGCGAGGGTGGCGAAGGCCCGCGCGCCGATCAGCTTGCGGATGACCGGGAAGGTCTGTTCCAGCGCCTCGGTGAGCGAGACGGCGACATTGTTGCGATAGACCGAGAAGCTCCGCCCGGCGGGTCCGCCGCGCCCATCAAGAAGATCGGGGGGCATGGGCTGCGCGGGATCGAGGATCGCGCTGCGGAACGCGCCTTGGCGGGTCATGCCGGCGCCTCGGCGGGATGCGCAGCGACCAACGCGGCGTCTGCGCGGGCGGCTTCGTCCACAAGGGCGGGCCAGTCGGGCACGTCGTTGTCCCATTCGATGAGCGTGGGGCGGGGGCCGGAGCGGGCCAGCGTGTGATCGAGCAGCGCCCAGACGGGTTCATCGACCGCGCGCCCGTGGCTGTCGATCAGGAGGGGGCGGCCGTGATCGTCTTCGTCGGTGTCGTGCCCGGCAAGGTGGATCTCGCCCACGCGCTCGAGCGGGAAGGCGTCGATATAGCCTTGGGGCGAGAAGCCGAGATTGGTTGCGGAGACGAAGACGTTGTTGACATCAAGCAGCAGCCCGCAGCCGGTGCGGCGGGAAATTTCGGCAAGAAAATCAGTCTCTTCCCACGTGCTTTCGGCAAAGGCGAGATAGGAGGACGGGTTTTCGAGCAGCATCGGGCGGCCAATGGACTCCTGCAATTCGTCGATATGGTCGCAAACGCGGGACAGGGTTTCGTCGGTATATGGCAGTGGCAGGAGGTCGTTGAGAAAGGCGCTGTCATGGGTGGACCATGCGAGATGTTCGGAAAAGCTCGCCGGTTGCAGCCAGTCGCAGAGATGGCGCAGGCGCGCGAGATGATCGGGGTCGAGCCGCCCCTCGCCGCCGATCGAGAGACCGACCCCATGAACGGAGATCGGGAAACGCTCGGCCAGGTGCCGCAGTTGCGCGATCGGGCGGCCACCGTCGCCCATGTAGTTCTCGGCATGCACCTCGAGCCAGCGGACCGGGCCCGGATCGGCGATGATCGCGCTGTAATGCTGGGGTTTGTAGCCGACGCCGGGGGCGTGGGGGAGGGTGTTGACCGGGGTTTGATCGAGCATCGGGATCACCGTGGGCAAGGGGCGTCGGGTGGGAATTATCCCCACCCGACAGGGGGTTACGATTGCGGCAGGTCGCGGTCGAGCTCTTCGAGGCTGCCCTTGCGGGGCGTGCCGTCGGCCATTTCGGGAAGCTCCATCGTGGTGCAGGTGCCCTCGTCGACGAGGGTCCAGGCGTTGCCCTGGTAATCGACGGTCGAGGTGCCCGCGCAGGTGGTGCCGGCGCCGGCCTTGCAATCGTTCTCACCGGCGAGCGAGACGCCGTAGCACTTGACCTTTTCCTCTGCCGAGGCCGTGGTGGCGTGACTGGCCATTGCGGCAGTGACGGCGGTGGCGATGGCCATGGTCTTGATTGTATTGGACATTTTGATCTCCCTTTTGATCGGTGAATTTCGGATCGCACCATTGCGATGGTGAATTGGTAGCAACCCGGCCAGCTCACGGGCCACTCACGAGCCCGTGCTTCACGTGAGCGTCAGGAGGGGTGGGATATGCGTGAGGCGATGTGATGCGGGCACGGGCGCAAGTCGTTGAAAACGCGGCAAACAGCAAGCGGCAAGGGCAAGGGCGCGTGTGGGTTCCGGTATCGGAATGTTTCATCCCCGGCCCCTCATGCAGGGGCGTGGGCGATGCTGCGGCGCGGCGGAACGATGCGGTTAACACATCGCTGAACGGGCCGCGAGCGGGGGGTGATCCGCGGCTGCGCCCCGGCTGCCGGGCGTGCACCGCCGCGTCGCGGCATCCGGCAAGGAAAAATTGATCAATGCAGCGCGCGGTGCCGCCCGGCAGGCCGGGTCAAGTGCGATTTGCGGTTCCCGCCGAAGCGCGCCGCAGGGCGACGGTGGGTCCCCGGTCGCGCGAGATCGCGCGCAGCGGGGTGCGGAACGCGAAGCGCCGGACCTGATCGGCCCGGCGCAGCACTCGTTTCCGCGAAGGCCGAGGGTCAGAGAAGCTCGACTTCCTCTTCCTGCTCGGGCTCCTCTTCCTCGGAGTCCGGCTCTTCGGCAGTGTCCTCGTCCCCCAGGAGCGAGATCATCATACCCTCCGTGTCGTCTTCGTCCATGTCGGAGGATGACTCGTCCATCTCCTCGATCATCTCATCATAGGCGGCGACAAGGGCGTCGGCATCCTCGAAACCTTCCTCGGGTGCGGTCAGCCGCATCTCCTCGATCTCCTCGGGGTAGCCGTCTTCGTTCGTTTCGTAGAAGCGAACGTCCTGCATGTCTTCGATGGGGAAATACCCGACCTCGTCGAAGACGGCGACATAGTTGGCAAAGGTGCCCTCGGCCTCTTCGGGATCAAGGCCGGCGGCCTCGATGTCCTCGTCCTCGAGCTCGTCCCAGATGATCGGATCACCGGCGATCATCTCGCCATCCTCGGATTCGGATTCGACGAAAAACACCTTGTCATAGGTTGCGTCCTCTTCGTCTTCGTCTTCGTCTTCGTCTTCGTCTTCGTCTTCGTCTTCGTCTTCGTCGTCGTCTTCGTCGTCTTCGTCCTCTTCTTCCTCGGGGTCGCCCGAGACCGCCTTGATCGAGCCTTCCTCGGTGCTCGTGGACGTGGCGCGAATGCCGAAGATGTCGATCTCGTCGGCGCTTTCGACATCAAGCTCGAGGGTCATTGTATCGCCCTCGCCGAGATAGGTTTCCTTGTCCTCGCCCTCGCGGCCGAGACCCGGGCGGCTGAGTTCCACGGCGTCGTCCCACTGGACCTGTTCGCCCTCGAGTTGCGAGCCGCCGCCATTCATGTTGAGCGGCCCGTTGAGATCGGCGCTCGGGCCGCTGAAATCGTCGTCTCCGAAATAGACGGCATTCACATCCATGTGCCCGCTGTCGACGCCGATATCGGCGAAAACGCCGCCATTCTCATCTTCGTACACGGTGACGGTGTAAGAGAGGCCGTCCTCTTCATAGGTGAAAATCTTTGACATCTTGAGTCCCCAGGTTTGCAGTCGTCGCGTCGCGCGCGAGGTTCAAAGGGCCCGGCAGCGCGAACGCATCCCGTTTGCCATGACCGACCAGATCTTGAGATTACGATGACTCCGCGATTTCCACGAGTCCGGTGGCGACAGGAGCATGGTGCAGGCCCCGTGGCCGGCCATTTGCAGAAACAATCGTTCCAAGGCTCAATTATTGTCCGCCAAGCGGAAACGACAGATTCGCATGTTCCGGCAGAATCAGGCCGAATCACGGACCGCAGGCCCGGGCCAGGGGTGGCCCGGGCGGAACGGATTGGCGTGGAAACTCCGCGTCCTAGCGCAGGTCGGGGGGCGTGGCCTCGGCGGCAAGCGCGCTCGTCACTTCGTCAAGCGGTGCGACGCGGGTCTGTTTCTCGCCCAGCCGACGCAGGGTGACGGTGCGGTCCTCGACCTCGCGATGGCCGAGCGCGAGGATCACCGGCACCTTGGCGACCGAATGTTCGCGCACCTTGTAGTTGATCTTTTCGTTGCGGGTGTCGGTCTCGGCGCGGATGCCCGCGGCGCGCAGGGCGGTCACGACCTCATGCGCGTAATCATCGGCCTCCGAGACGATGGTGGCCACCACCACCTGCCGCGGGGCGAGCCAGAACGGCAGCTTGCCGGCATGTTCCTCGATCAGGATGCCGATGAAGCGTTCGAAACTGCCCAGCGTGGCGCGGTGGAGCATGACGGGGCGGTGTTTCGCGCCGTCCTGGCCGATATAGGTGGCGTCGAGCCGTTCGGGCAGCACGAAATCGACCTGGAGCGTGCCGCATTGCCAGTCGCGCCCGATCGCGTCGGTGAGCACGAATTCGAGTTTCGGTCCATAGAAGGCGCCTTCGCCGGGGTTGAGATCGAAATCGCAGCCCGCCGCGACGGTCGCGGATTTGAGCGCCTCCTCGGCCTTGTCCCAGACCGCGTCGGCCCCGGCGCGCATGTCAGGGCGGTCGGAGAACTTGACCGAGAAACTCTCGAACCCGAGATCGCGATAGACAGTGGAGAGGAAGTCGATGAAGATACGGGTTTCTTCCTCGATCTGGTCCTCGGTGCAGAAGATATGCGCATCGTCCTGAACGAAGCCACGCACCCGCATGATGCCATGCAGCGCGCCCGAGGGCTCATAGCGGTTGCACGATCCGAATTCGGCCATGCGCAGGGGCAGGTCGCGATAGCTCTTGAGGCCCTGGTTGAAGATCTGCACGTGACAGGGGCAGTTCATCGGCTTGAGCGCGTTCACGGCCTTTTCGCGCGCGTGTTCCTCGTCGACCTCGACGATGAACATGTTGTCCTGGTATTTTTCCCAGTGGCCCGAAGCCTCCCACAGCTTGCGGTCCACCACTTGCGGCGTGTTGACCTCGACATAGCCGCCGCGGGTCTGCATCCGGCGCATGTAATCCTGGAGCGTGGTGTAGATCGACCAGCCGTTCGGGTGCCAGAAGACCTGTCCCGGGGCTTCTTCCTGCATGTGGAAGAGGTCCATCTCGCGACCCAGCTTGCGGTGGTCGCGCTTGGCGGCCTCTTCGAGCATGTGCAGGTATTTCTTGAGGTCGTCGCGGGTCTTGAAGGCGACGCCGTAGATGCGTTGCAGCATGGCGCGGTTCGAGTCGCCGCGCCAGTAGGCGCCGGCCACGCTCATCAGCTTGAAGGCGTCGGCGGGCACCTGGCCCGTATGCTGCAGGTGCGGGCCGCGGCAGAGATCCTGCCAGTCCCCGTGCCAATACATGCGAATGGGCTGGCCCTCGGGGATCGCGTCGATCAGCTCGATCTTGTAGGGTTCGTGCGTGCCGCGATAATGCTCGATCGCCTTTTCGCGGGGCCAGAGCTCGGTGCGGACGGGATCGCGGGCGGCGATGATCTGTTTCATGCGCGCCTCGATCCGGCCGAGATCCTCGGGGGTGAAGGGCTCTTCGCGGTCGAAATCGTAATACCAGCCATTGTCGATGACCGGGCCGATGGTGACCTTGACGTCGGGCCAGATCTCCTGAACCGCGCGGGCCATGATATGGGCGAGGTCGTGGCGGATGAGTTCGAGCGCGGGGGCGTCGTCCTTCATCGTGTTGATGGCGATGCTGGCATCCTCGGCGATCGGCCATTGCAGATCCCAGTGGGTGCCGTTGACATGGGCGCTGATCGCCTTCTTGGCGAGGCTGGACGAGATGTCGGCGGCGACGTCGGCGGGGGTGATCCCGGCCGGGTATTGGCGCGCGTTGCCATCGGGCAATGTCAGGGAAATCTGGGACGGGCCGTCATGCATGGCCTTGCTCCTCGTCGGTTTGGCGCCCACGGAACGCCCGGTTGCGGGTATCTTGCTCGCAGGGTGTTTGACCGGCCGGCGCGGCGGTGTCAAGCGGCCGGGGCACGGTTCCGGGGTCAGGGTTGTCGAAGCGCCGTGCGTTCGGCCCTGGACAAGACGCGGATGTCGGCGCGGGGCTGGCCTTGGGCATCGAAGAACGGCGTGGCGCGCCATGTGCCCGAGAGATTGGCGCGCAGCATCATCCGCAGGATGCGCAGGCCCGCGCGGTTGAAGCCCGTGTGCCGGTAGCCGCCGCCGGGTTTGGCCATGAAGGCATGGCAGGTCACCGGGCCGAGCGGCGTGGTGTCGGAGAGCCGCGCGGCGCTGATCCCGGCAAAGGCAAGGCGCGGGTGGCGCAGGGTGTTGAACATCGGCGCGCCGCAGCAGGTGGCATGCCAGCGGTAGAGGCCCTTGGGCGAGAGCCGGAGGATGGCGAGCCGGTCGGCGCCCTGTTCGATCTGAACGCAGTCTGGCATCGTCTGCCAGATCGCCACACCGTCCGGGTCGGGGTCGGGCTGGCCCAGGGCAAGCTCGGCCGTGCGGCAATCGGGGCAGTGACAGACGACATGATTGCCCGCGGCGGGGGAGGCCACCCTGATCTGTCCCGCGACGGAGCCGCAGGTGCAGGAAAAGGTGACGCGGTGCATGGGCGGCCTCAGGCGGCGGCGTTCTTGTTGGCGGGTTTGGCCGATTTCCCGCCTGATTTCCCACCCGAGTTGGCGTCGATGAAATCGAGCACCAGCGGACGGATGTTGTTGCGCCAGCTCGACCCGGCGAAGATGCCGTAATGGCCCGCGCCCGGTTCGACATGCGACGCCTTCTTCGCATCGGGCAGCCCGGTGCATAGATCGAGCGCCGCGACGCATTGGCCGGGGGCGGAAATGTCGTCCTTCTCGCCCTCGACAGTCTTGACCGCGACGGTGGTGATCTTGCCGATATCGACCTTGTGGCCATCGACCACGAATTCGTTTTTCGCGATCTCGCGATCCTTGAAGATGCGTTCGACGGTGGAAAGGTAGAATTCCGACGTCATGTCCATCACCGCGAGATACTCGTCGTAAAAGCGGTTATGCGGATCGTGATCGCCCGCTTCGTCGCGCATCACGCGCATGATCTGGTCGCGGAAGGCCGTGGTGTGGCGCTCGGCGTTCATCGAAATGAACGACGCAAGTTGCAGCAGGCCGGGATAGACCATGCGGCCCACGCCCTTGTATTTGAAGCCGACGCGCTGGATCATCGAATGTTCGAGCTGGCCCATGGTCACGCGACGGCCGAAATCGGTGACATCGGTGGCGGCCGCGTCGGGGTCGATCGGCCCGCCGATCAGCGTGAGCGTGCGCGGCTGGGCCTCGGGGTCCTGTTCGGCGAGATAGGCGGTGGCGGCCAGCGCCAGTGGCGCGGGCTGGCAGACCGCGATGACATGGGTGTCGGGGCCGAGCGCGCGCATGAATTCGACGAGGTATTGGGTGTAATCCTCGATGTCGAACTTGCCCTCGGACACCGGAATGTCGCGGGCATTGTGCCAGTCGGTTATGTAAACTTCACAATCCACCAGTAGCGATTTCACGGTGGAGCGCAAAAGCGTGGCGTAGTGGCCCGACATCGGCGCCACGAGCAGAACGCGGCGGGGGTTGGGGTCGCGGCCGGTGACATTGAAATGGATGAGATCGCCAAAGGGCTTTTCGACCACGGTTTCGATATTGACGAGGTGATCGCGGCCATCGGGGCAGGTATGGGTGCGAATGCCCCAATCGGGTTTGGCCACCATGCGCTGGAACGTGCGTTCGGTCACTTCGCCCCAGGCTTCCATCCAATGCAGTGCGGGGTTTGGCAGCATGGAAAAGATCGGGTAGGATGCAAGTGCAGAGGCGGAGGCCCCAAGCCATTGGTTCGTGTTGCGGAAGCTTTCCATCAGGTCGTAGGTGGCCATGTAACGCATATGCGTCTCCTTCTGGGTTGCCATGTTCCGGTCGAAGCGACCGGAACCGGGTCGCAGGTGCCGCAGATGCCCCTCCGCCAGGGCGACGAATGCTGCGTAGCAGCGAAGATAGGGGTAATTTGTTGAGATGACAACTGATGACGCGGCTGATGACGCAACGGATGCGGGCCAGGAGCCCAATCTCGACAAGATGACCGCGAATCTCGCGCGGGTCGAGGAGTTGTCGCAACGCCTGATCCAGGCCCTGTCGAGCCGCAAGCCGCCCAATGCGCAGCTGAGCGGGCCGGATGCGGAGCTTTTCACGCGTGCGGCGACGTCCTATTGGTCGGAAATGATGCAGAACCCGGCGCGGCTTTTCGAGGCGCAGGTCGAATACTGGGGCCAGTCGGTCAAGCATTTCATGGAGGCACAGCAGGCGCTTGTCGGCGGCGAGCTGTCCGATGAGGAGGGGCCAGAGGATCCGCGATTCTCGAACCCTTTGTGGAATACGCATCCCTATTTCCATCTCGTGAAGCGGCAGTATCAGCTCAATGCCGAGGCGATCCGCAAGGCGGTCGAGGAGGCCGAGGACCTCGACGACAAGGACCGCAGGCGGCTCAACTATTTTGCCCGGCAGATCGTCGACATGCTCAGCCCGACCAATTTTCTCGGCACCAACCCGGACGCGCTGGAAAAGGCGGTGGCGACCGAGGGCGAATCGCTGGTGCGGGGGCTGGAGAACCTGGTGGCCGATCTCGAGGCCAATGACGGCGAGATGCTGGTACGGCTGGCCGATGACAGCGCGTTCGAACTGGGCCGCAACGTCGGCGCGAGCGAGGGGTCCGTGGTCTATCGCAACCGCATGTTCGAGCTTATCCAGTACGCGCCGACCACCGACGAGGTGCATGCCACGCCGCTTCTGATCTTTCCGCCGTGGATCAACAAGTTCTACATTCTCGATCTCAAGCCCGAGAACAGCCTGATCAAGTGGATCGTCGAGCAGGGCTATACGCTTTTCGTCGTCTCCTGGGTCAACCCGGGGCCGGAATATCGTGACGTGGGGATGGATACCTATATCGAGGAGGGGTTCCTCGAGGCGATCCGGGTGGTGCGCGAGATCACAGGGCAGAAGCGGATCAACACGGTGGGCTATTGCATCGGGGGCACGACGCTGAACCTGACGCTGGCGTTGATGAAACAGCGCGGCGACACGTCGGTCAAGTCGGCCACCTTCTTTACCGCGCTGACCGATTTCAAGGATCAGGGCGAGTTCACCCCGTTCCTGCAGGATGATTTCATCGAAGGGATCGAGGCCGAGGTCGAAGAGGTCGGCGTGCTGCGCAGTTTCATCATGTCGCGCACCATGTCGTTCCTGCGATCCAAGGACCTGATCTATGGGCCGGCGGTGCGTAGCTACATGATGGGCGAAACGCCTCCGGCCTTTGACCTGCTCTACTGGAACGGCGACGGTACCAATCTTCCGGCGCGGATGACGATGGAATACCTGCGCTGGCTGTGCCAGCAGAACCTTTTCGCGACCGACGGGGTCGAACTGTGCGGCGCGCGCCTGCACGTGCGCGATGTCGAGGTTCCGGTGTGCGCGGTGAGTTGCGAGACCGACCACATCGCGCCCTGGAAGGATTGTTACCGCGGCGTGCAGCAGATGGGGGCGAAGCAGAAGACCTTTATCGTGTCGCAATCGGGCCATATCGCGGGGATCATCAACCCGCCCACGAAACGCAAATACGGCCATTACACGAACACCAATATGAGCGCCGACGCACCCGCGTGGATGGAGAAGGCGAGGTTCCACGAGGGGTCGTGGTGGCCGCGCTGGGAGAAGTGGCTGCGCCGGCGGTCGGGCAAGATGGTTCCGGCGCGCGTGCCGGGCGATTCGGGCTATCCGGTGCTGTGCCCGGCCCCGGGAACCTATGTGGCGACCAAGCCAAAGGTTTGATTTTGCGAGAGTTCCATGGAAATGCTGCATCGCAGCATAAAACGCTTGCAATGCTGCAATGCAGAAACTATATTCTTTGCAGACGCAGAGAGCGGGATGACCCGCAACGCAGATGCAAAGGATCAGACCAATGGCAAAGACCCAAGACTTCACCGCCGTATTTCAGGACATGATGGGCGCGTTCCCGGTGGACAACAAGGCGTTCGAAGATGCCTTCAAGACCCAGGCGAGCCTGAACGAGAAACTGTCGGGCGTGGCCCTGCAGGCTGCCGAGAAATCGACCGAGATCTCGACCAAGTGGACCAAGGACACGCTCTCGAAGATGGCCGAGATGTCCAAGGCCCGCAAGGATCCGGCCGACTATGCCAAGGCCATGACCGATTTCGCATCGGCCAGTGCCGAAGTGGCCGCCGAGAACATGGCCGCCTTCGCCGAAGTCGCCAAGAAAGTCCAGACCGACACCGTCGAACTGATGATGGCAGCCGGCAAGGACGTGAGCGAAGAGGCCACCGCGGCCATGAAGAAAGCCACCGACGAGGTGACGTCGGCCGCCAAGAAGACCGCGGCCAAGTAAGCGAGGCAATGTTGCGCCCCTGATCTTCCTCTCCTCCCGATGACAGGGGGCGCCATTCCAAGGGGCGGGCCATGCGGCTCGCCCTTTCTTTTTGTTCTGCTCTCGCCTAGGCTGCGATGCAGCGTTGCATTTCTTGGGGAGGACAACCCGTGGCCCAGAGCGACAAGCCGCTTTTGATCAAGCGATATGCGAGCCGGAGGCTCTATAACACCGAAACCAGCGATTACGTGACGCTGGAGGATATTTCTCGCTTCATCCGGGATGGCCGCGAGGTCCAGATCATCGACCTGAAATCGGGTGACGACCTGACCCGGCAATACCTGCTTCAGATCATAGCCGAGCATGAAAGCCGGGGCGAGAACGTGCTGCCCATCGGGGTGCTCAACGACCTGGTGCGCACCTATACGACCCAGGCCACCAGCGTGGTGCCGCAATTCCTTCAGGCCAGTTTCGAGATGCTGCGCGATGGCCAGTCGAAGGTGATGGAAAACATGGGCGCGATGAACCCGATGGCCAAGATGCCGGGGTTCGAGGCGATGCAGGCCCAGCAGGAAGCGTTCATCAAGGCGATGTCCTCGGCATTTGGAAGTGCCGCCACCGGGACAACCGGGCCCGAGCGAGAGGGCGAGGGCCCGACCGCGCCCGGACAGAAGGCCGGGCCGGAAAACGACGAGGACCTGGACGCGATCAAGAAGCAGCTGGCCGAGTTGCAGTCGAAGCTCTCCAAGCTCGAAAAATAGGGACGATTTGCCATGACCAGCCCCGGCAAGATCACCTTGTGGGGGGTCGAGGTGTTCATCGCCACCGCGCAGGAGCGCTCGATCTCGGCCGCTGCGCGCCGGCTGGGCGCGTCGCCCTCGGCGGTGTCGCAGCAATTGACCAATCTCGAAAACGCGCTGGGCGTGACCCTCCTGGTGCGCAACGAACGCCCCGTGCGCCTGACCCCGGCGGGCGAGATATTCCGGCGGCGGGCCGAAACCATCGTCAACGAGGCGGCCCGGGTGCGTGCCGAACTGGCCAATAGCGATCTGAGCGCGCTGACCCGGTTCCGGTTGGGCGTGATCGAGGATTTCGAGGCCGATGTGACCCCGCAACTTCTGGCGCATATGGCCGGGCGGCTGCGCGATTGCCAGTTCCTTCTGGAAACCGGGGCGAGCCATGTCCTCTATGATCAGCTCGATGCGCGGGCGCTGGACGTGATCGTGGCGGCCGAAATGGGGGCGGCGGCGGACTGGATGGAAATTCATCCGATCCTGGAAGACGGGTTCGTGGTCGCGGCCCCGAGGGGCGTGGTGGATGCCGGCGGCGATGTGCTGGCCCAGCTCAAGGGTCTGCCGCTGGTGCAATATACCTCGCGCCATTACATGGGGCGGCTGATTTCGGATCACCTTGCGCGGCAGAACCTGACCGTGGCGCATCGGTTCGAGCTGGACAGCTACCACGCGATCCTGGCGCTGGTGGGCAAGGGGGCGGGCTGGACCATCCTGACGCCGCTGGCGCTGATGCGGGCGCGGCGCTTTGCCGATCAGCTTGAGGTGCTGGACCTGCCTTTCGCGCCCTTGTCGCGCACCATCAGCCTGATTGCGCGCAAGGGGATATTGCAGGACATGCCGGAGCAGGTTGCGACCGCCCTGAAACCGATCCTGCGCGAGGCGGTTGTTGATCCGGCGATCGCGGCACATCCGTTCCTCGCGGGGCGGCTGCGGTTGTTATGAAGGTATTTCGTTTGTTGTCGAAGGCACCCCGCCCGGGTCGGGCGCCGTCCTTTGGCCGCCACTTGATCGGGATCGGTAATCCCGGTCAGTCGCAACACGCCTCAATAGCTGATCTCGGTGCGGTAGGCCGGGTCGCGCATGAGCTCGAAATAATCGCCGCGTAGCTGGCTGGCGACGGGGCCGGGGGCATCGTTGCCGAAAATGCGATCATCGACGCGCGAGACGGGGATCGCGCCGCCGCCGGAGCTGGACAGGAACACCTCGTCGGCGTCCAGCAACTCGGAGAGTGGAAGGGCGCGGGTCTCGACGGTGAGACCGCGTGCGCGGCACATCTCGATCATGGTCTTGCGGGTGATGCCGTGCAGGACACCGTGATCCGAGGTCACGACCCTGTCGCCCTTGAGCGCGAAGACGTTGAAGCCCGGCCCTTCGGTCACGTTGTCCGCGTGATCGAGCAGCGCCGTGGTGTCGAAGCCGTTATCCTTGGCCTCGAAGAGCCCGGCGGTGAAATCGCCCCAGTGATAGTTCTTGGCGCGCGGGTTCACGCTGTCCTCGGGGATGCGGCGCGAGGATTTGGAAATCCAGAGATGGCAGCCGCGTTCCGCGACCTCGGGCTTTATCACGTGGATATAGGGCACGCAGAAGGCATAGAAATGGTTGCCGCATTCGCGCGGATCGCGCGATCCGGGGATGAGCGGCACCCCGCGCGCGGCGCTCATCGACACGTAGGCGTCGCGCAGGCCCGAACGGGCAACGATGTCATGCAGGATCTGCGCGATATCCGCGTCACCCTGGGGAATATCGAGGCGCAGCGCCTCGATGGATTGGCGAAAGCGGGCGAGATAGTCATCGAGGCGAAAGAAGCCGCCAGCCCAGACCGGAACCACGTCATAGGTGATGTCGGAATGGGTGAGCCCCCAGTCGATGACGGAAATCCTGGCCTCGTCGATGGGCAGAATCTCTCCGCCCATCCAGGCCGCGCCCTTGGTGAAATCCGTCATGGTCTGCCTCGCGTCTCAGGTTCCGTAGGCGCGAGACTGCCCCATGACCTCTTCGGCTGCAAGCACCAGCGCATCGGCGATGGCGGTGCATTGATCGAGCGTGAGATGGGCGGGCAGGCGGGCGTCGCAGGCGCGCAACAGCATGGCGCGGGTTTGCGGCAGTTCGGGCGTGCCGCCGGGGATGAAATGCCAGTTCCAGAAGGCGCGGGCATTGTCGGTCGAGAGGCCGAAGACCTGCACCTTGACACCGCGTTCCGCGGCCGCGGCGGCAAAGGCGCGGGTATCGTCATCGGTGACGCCGCAAAGGTTGAACTGGATCGAGTCGGGCGCGCGTTCCTCGGGAGGCAGGGCGTCGGGCACGGAGATCCAGGGCGAGGCGTCGAGGCGCGCGGCCACGAAATCGTGGTTGCGGCGGCCGTCGCGGACACGGCGCGCGACCTCGGGCAATTGCGGGCGGATCACCGCCGCCGAGAGGTTGGAAAGCCGAAGGTTGTAAAGCGGCAGACGGTTCTGCCACTGGCCGAACGCCTGTTCCAGATCGGCGCGGTTGTCGCCGGGGGCGAGGTGTTTCGACCAGTTGTGTTCATAGGCGCCCGACATGATGACCGCGCGGGCCACCAGATCCGCGTCGTCGGTGATGAGAATCCCGCCTTCGCCCGCATTGACGAGCTTGTAGGACTGGAACGAGAAGCAACCCACGCGCCCGATCGTGCCGATGCGCCGCCCGGCCCAGGTGGTGCCGAGACTGTGGGCCGCATCCTCGATCACCGGGATGTTGCGAGCATCGCACAGCGCCATGATGGCATCCATGTCGGAGGTATGGCCGCGCATGTGGGAGATGATCACGGCGGCGATTCCGTCGTCGATCCTGGCTTCGAAGTCCTTGATGTCAATCCGGTAATTCTCGCCCACTTCGCACAGGACGGGGATGCAGTCGGCATGCACCACCGCGGAGGGCACGGCGGCGAAGGTGAAGCCGGGGATCAGCACACGCGAGTCGCGCGGCAGGCCGAGCGCCTTGAGCGACAGGAAGAGCGCCGCCGAGCAGGACGAGACGGCCAGCGCGTATTTCACGCCCATCAGCGCGGCGAATTCCCGTTCGAGCAGCGTGACCGGGGCGTTTTCCGGGACGGTGTAGCGGAAGAGATCGCCAGATTGCAGCAAGCGGTCAATCTCGTCCCGGGCTGCGGGCGGGATCGGTTCGGCATCGTAAACGCCGGCAGCCGGGGCGCTGGCGGCGGAGGGGCGAGGGTGGATGGTCATGATTTCAGGGTTTCCGAAAGTTTCTTTCGGGAAACCTAAACCAGTTTCTTGACCGGGGAAAGAAAAATCCATGCGGTAAGGCATCGCCGCGTGGCCATGATCAAGGTGCGCTCGCCATGCCCGGGCGGCGTGTCTCCACGCGTGGTGCGGCGACGGTTAACCGGTTTGGGACAGGGCCTTGATTATGGGCGAGAAATCTTCGGCCCTGAGCGAGGCTCCGCCAACCAGTGCGCCATCGACATTGGGCACGCGGAAAACCTGATCGGCATTGTCGGGCTTGACCGATCCACCATATAGGATGCGCATACCGCGCCCCGCGCCCGGGCCAAAGCGGCGTTCGAGCCGGCTGCGGATGAAATCATGCACCTCGCCGATCTGGGCGGCGTCGGGCAGCTTGCCGGTGCCAATGGCCCAGATCGGTTCATAGGCGATGACGAGATTCTCGGCGGTCGACGTGTCGGGGATGGAGAGCGACATCTGCGCGGCGATGATGTCGAGCGTGTTGGCGGCGTCGCGCTGGGCGAGGGATTCGCCGAGACAGATCACCGCCATGAGCCCCGCCGCATGAGCAGCCCGGGCCTTGGCCCGGACCATGTCGCTGGTTTCGCCATGGTCTTCGCGACGTTCGGAATGCCCGAGGATTACCGCGCAAGCCCCCGAATCCTTTAGCATTTCTCCCGATATGTCGCCGGTATGCGCGCCCGTGCGTTCGGCATGGCAATCCTGTCCGCCGATGGCGACGGGAAGCCCTGTGCAAACTTGCGCCGCTTGAGAGATGAGCGTTGCGGGGGGGCAGACGAGGATGTCGACCGCCGGGTCGGGATGGGTCCTGGCCAGGGACCGAAGCTCGTCAAGCGAGGCGGTCAGCCCGTTCATCTTCCAGTTTCCGGCAGCCAGTTTCCGGCGCATCCGCCCCTCCCGCGTGTTCAGTGTCGCGCCATCATCGCGGGGTTTTCAGCCGGGTCAAGGGACGGGTTTTGGCGCAGCTTAACCGCGGGTCTCTTCCGGTTGAGTGTCGGCCTGCAACTCTTCGATATCCTTGAATTTTATGGATTCGCCGCAGCCACATGCCTCGGTCACGTTGGGGTTGTTGAAGACGAATCCCGATTCGAGCAGCGAGGTCTGGTAGTCGATCTCGGTGCCGAAGAGGAACATCTGTGCCATGGGGGCGATCATGATGCGGGCGCCGTCCTGTTCGACCAGTTCGTCATTGGGATCGACCGCGTCGACATAGTCCATGGTGTATTCCATGCCTGCGCAGCCGCCCTTCTTGACGCCGATGCGCAGGCCCTGGTGCCCCTTGGAGGTCATCAGCTTGGTGATCTGCGCAATGGCGGCCGGGGTCATCGTGATGGCCTGTTTGCCGGGAATTCCGAACATGAACTTCCCCTTTCAGTGGTTTGATTTCATTACATGAATCCGAGTTCAAGCCGGGCTTCGTCGCTCATCATGTCCATGCCCCATTGCGGATCCCAGGTCAGTTCGACATCGACCTGCTTCACGCCGGGAATGGGGCTGATCGCGTCGGCGACCCAGCCGGGCATCTCGCCCGCGACGGGGCAGCCCGGCGCGGTGAGGGTCATGATCACGTAAACCTCGTTCTGGTCATTGATGTCGATCGTGTAGATCAGGCCGAGGTCATAAATATTCACCGGAATTTCAGGGTCATAGACAGATCGGCATGCCTCAACGATCGAATCGTAGAGCGGATGGTTAACGGTCGACGGCGCGATCAGAGGGGTGCCTTCGAGGGGTTCGGGCTGGTTGGTCATGAAAGCCTCACGTATTTCCTGAGCAAAGATATAAGGATTCAGGGCGCCGAGGTAAAGTGCGCGCGGGTTAACGTGATCGAAACGCGTGATTCCGGGGGGTGACATCCGGCTGACATCCGGCTGCTGCCCGGCTGCCGGGCGCATTCATGTTTCGGGAACGGTTGCAAAGGTTAACCCGGCGTTCGGGCGGGGATTGGCGTATCGCTTCAAATTGACGTGGCGCATCGCCCGGAACAGCGGCGAAGCCGCCCTAACCGGACCAGCGCGAGTCCTTCTCGTGGGCGATGCGGTCGGGGTCCATGAAATGGCCGATCATGGTTTCGGTGGCCATCTCGTAGGCCGCGGGCAGGTCGAGATCGAGATGGCGGTGGGTCGTCACCTTGCCGCTGGCGATCGGGCCGGGGTTGCGGCTGGCCAGCGTCGCGGCGAACGCCATCGTGCGTGCGCGCAGCTCGGCCGGGTCCGTCACCTCGTTGACGAGCCCCGCGCGCAGCGCCCAGTCGGCGGATTTGGGCGTGCCGGTGAGCAGAAGCTCCATCAGGTGCTTGCGACCCACCGCGCGCGAAACGGCGACGGCGGGCGTGGTGCAGAACCCGTTGTTCACCACGCCGGGCAGGCAGACCGTGGCATTGTGCGAGACAAAGGCCATGTCACAGGCCGCGACCAGTTGCAGCCCGGCGGCGGTGGCGATGCCATCCACCATCGCGATTGTGGGCAGGGGCGAGAAGGTGATCGCCTGCATCATCGCGGCGCAATCGGCAAAGAGCGCACGCAGGTACGCCTCGCCATGGTCGGGGTCGGCGCGGTGGCGGGCGATTTCCTTGAGGTCATGCCCGGCGCAGAAGATATGGCCCGGCCCGTCGATCACGATCACGCGGGCATCGGGGTTTTCGGCAGCACGGCTGACGGCGCCGTGCAGGGCGCCGATCAGCGCGGCATTGAGCGCATGGGCCTTGCCGTTGCCGAGCGTCAGCGTGAGCACGCCCTGATCCAGCGTTTCGGTGAGAAGCTCGGGGGCTGTCATCTGGTTCATGGTCTCTCTCCCTTGTCCGGATCAGGCTCGCCGCTCGCTTCGCGCTTGTCCAGTCTTTCGGCGCGTCATGTGCTGCGCGTGGTGGATTTGCGGCGGCGCACGGGGGTGGGGCGGACATTGTTCTCGATCTCGTCATAGAGCTTGGCCACGACATTCTTGCCGGTCGAGACCTCGATCCCCTCGAACCCGGGCGAGGAATTGACTTCGAGCACCTTGGGCCCGCTTTCCGAGCGCAGGAGATCCACGCCCGAGAGGTTGAGGCCGAAGGTGCGGGCGGCGCGGATCGCGGTTTCGCGTTCCTCTTTCGAGATGCGCACCGATCGGGCCGATCCGCCGCGATGCAGGTTCGAGCGGAAATCGCCCTCGGCACCGGTGCGTTTCATCGAGGCCACGACCTTGCCGCCGATCACGAGGCAGCGGATATCCTCGCCGGCCGCCTCCTTGACGAAATCCTGCACCAGGAAATTGGCCTTGAGCCCGCGAAAGGCGTCGATCACCGATTCGGCGGCCTTTTTCGTTTCGGCCAGCACGACGCCCTTGCCTTGCGTCGATTCGAGCAGTTTCACGATGAGCGGTGCGGTGCCGACAAGGCCGATGAGGTTGCCGGTATCCTTGGGGCTTGCGGCGAAGGCGGTGTTGGGCATGCCGATCCGCGCCCGCGACATGAGCTGATGGGCATAGAGCTTGTCCCGGCTGGCGGTGATCCCGGCCGAGGAGTTGACGCAGAAGGTGCCGATGGTCTCGAACTGGCGCACGACGGCGGTGCCGTAGGGAGTAATCGAGGCGCCGATGCGCGGGATCACCGCGTCATAGCGCGGCAGGCGCTTGCCGTCGTAGTGCACTTCGGGGGCGAGCGCGTTGATCGCCATGTAGCAGCGGGTGGTGTCGATCACCTCGATCGTGTGGCCGCGTTTCTCGCCCTCCTCGACGAGGCGGCGGGTGGAATAGTTGTTCTCGCGCGAGAGCACGGCCACGCGCAGCGACCGGTTGGGCGCCTCCTGGCGCATCCGGGCGCTGTGATAGACATCGAAGGAAAGCTGCGGTTGCAGGAAGCGTTCGGTGGCGACGATGGTGATATGATCCAGCAGTGCCTGCCGGCCCAGCAGCATCCGGTTGTTCATGGTGGCGCGGTTGGTGAGCGTGATCTCGATCGGCCAGCTTTCACCGTTCACGGCGATGGGGGTCTCGATGACGTAGCGATGTTCGCTTTCGCCGTTGGAGCTTGTCACCTCGCGGCGGTCGACGATCGGGGCCGAGCAGGGAATCACCAGGTCGTCGCGCCCGGGGATCGGGTGCAGGGTAAAGCGCACCTTGGGGCGCGCGGCGGGGCCGAAGGTTTCGATGTCATAGGCATGGATCGCGGATGTGCGCGCGCCGGTATCGACCTTGGCCTTGAGCGCGGGCACGCCGAGCTCGGGCAGGGCGACCCATTCCTCCCATCCGAATTTAAGAAGGCGGTTTTCCGGATCGCTCATGGGTGTCTCCTTGGCAAGGGGGGCGCGAGATGGGTAAAGAGGCTCCCATAATGGTTCGGGACAGCTTATGACAGGCAGATTTGAATTCAAACTCCTCGGTCGGGACGGGGCGGCGCGGCGCGGCATGATCCGCACACCGCGGGGCGAGGTGCGCACCCCGGCCTTCATGCCGGTGGGCACGGCGGGCACGGTCAAGGCAATGCTGCCCGAGAGCGTGCGCGCGACGGGGGCCGATATCCTTCTCGGCAATACCTATCACCTGATGCTGCGGCCCGGGGCGGAGCGGGTGGCGCGGCTGGGGGGCTTGCACCGCTTCATGAACTGGGACCGGCCGATCCTGACGGATTCGGGGGGCTTCCAGGTGATGAGCCTTGCCGGGCTCAGGAAGCTGACCGAGGAGGGGGTGACGTTCAAGAGCCATATCGACGGGTCTCGCCATGAGCTGTCGCCGGAGCGGAGCATGGAGATCCAGCGCCTTCTGGGCAGCGACATCGTGATGTGTTTCGACGAATGCCCGGCGCTGCCCGCCGACCGCAAGCGGATCGAGCAGAGCATGCGGCTGTCGATGCGCTGGGCGGCGCGCTCGCGCGAAGCGTTCGGCGAGCGGCCGGGGCACGCGCTCTTTGGCATCCAGCAGGGCGGGCTGGAGCGCGATCTGCGCGAAGAGTCGGCAGAGGCGCTCAAGGCGATCGGGTTCGAGGGGTACGCGATCGGGGGCCTCGCGGTGGGCGAGGGGCAGGAGGCGATGTTCGGCGTGCTGGACCACGCGCCGGGGATGCTGCCCGAGGATCGGCCGCGGTACCTGATGGGGGTGGGCAAGCCCGATGACATCGTGGGCGCCGTGAAGCGCGGGGTGGACATGATGGATTGCGTGCTGCCCTCGCGGTCGGGGCGCACGGGGCAGGCATGGACGCGGCGCGGGGTGGTGAACCTCAAGAACGCGCGCCATGCCGATGACCCCCGACCCCTCGATGATGCCTGCGGCTGCCCGGCCTGCCGGGGCTATTCCCGGGCCTATCTGCACCATGTCTTTCGCGCCAACGAGATGATCTCGGGGATGCTGCTGACATGGCACAACCTGCATTACTTCCAGGAGATCATGGCCAGGATGCGGGATGCGATTGGCAAGGGGTGTTTTGCCGACTGGGAGGCGGAGTTTCACGCCACGCGGGCGTTGGGGGATATCGAGCCGGTCTAGGGTGGTGAAACCATTGCCCATGCCCGGAACAGCGGCGCAGCCGCCCGGGCAGCGCCCGACCGCCCCCCGGGCGGGCGCTATTCAACGTCGAACTGCCGATAATCGTTGGAAGATACCTCGCGATAAATTGCCCGCCACAACCGGCGGGAGCGCCCACCCGCGGTCGGGCACAGCCCTCTTGTCGAAAGGCCTGAGCGGGCCTGCGATCACAGCCCGAGCACCGGGGCGGCTACGAGCCACATCACCAGCGTGATCAGCCCGACGCCCAGGATGTTGAGCCAGAGTCCGGCGCGCACCATGTCGGCCATGCGCATGCCTTCGTATCCGAAGACGATGGCGTTGGGCGGGGTGGCGACGGGCATCATGAAGGCCATGGAGGCCGCCATGGCCGCGGGCACCATCAGCCATTCGACCGGCAGGCCCATGCCGATGGCCACGGCGCCGAGGATGGGAAGGAAGGTGGCGGTGACGGCGGTGTTGGAACTCACCTCGGTGATCATCAGGGTGAGCCCGGCGACGGCCATGACAAGCAGCCAGAGCGGCCATTCATCGAGGAAGGCGAAACCGCCGCCGATCCATTCGGCGAGGCCGGTGCGCTCGAACCCGGTGGCCAGTGCCAGCCCGCCGCCCAGCAGGATGAGGATGCCCCAGGGCAGCGCGGCGGTATCGCGCCAGTCGAGCAGGCGGCCCGCGCCTGCGCCGGTCCCGCCGCCCGCGGGCAGCACGAAAAGCGCGATCGCCGCGGCGATGGCGATGCCCGCATCCGAAAGCGGCAGGTCGAGCGCGCCGCGGCTCATCCAGCCCGCCGCGGCCAGGGCAAAGACGATGGCGACGCGGGACTCGGACCTGCGCATCGGCCCCAGCGCGGCGCGTTCGCGGGCGATGACCCGATCCGCGCCGTCGGGCATGAGGTTCGCGAGCGGGTAGAGCAGGCGGGTGAGCAGCAGGTAGCAGGCCAGCAGCATCAGCACCGAGAGCGGCAGGCCGATGAGCATCCAGCGGCCGAACCCGATCTCGATCCCGTGGCTGGTGGCCAGGACGCTGGCCAAGAGCGCGTTGGGCGGCGTACCGATCAGCGTGGCGACCCCGCCGATCGAGGCGGAATAGGCGATGGCCAGCATCAGCGCCACGCCGAAACGGCGGCTGCGCGCGTCATCGGGGCTGTTCTCGCCGACAAAGCCGATCACCGGCAGGGCGACGGCGAACATCATCACGGTGCTGGCGGTGTTGGAAATCCACATCGACAGGAACGCGGTGGCCAGCATGAAGCCCAGCGTGATCCGCGCGGGTACCGCCCCCATCGCGGCCACGATGGCCAGCGCGATGCGCCGGTGCAGCGCGTGGCGCTGCATCGCGGCGGCGATCATGAAGCCGCCGAGAAAGAGAAAGATGATCGGGTCGGCATAGGATTGCGTCACCTGCGCAACCGGCGCGATGCCGAGCGCGGGCATGAGCGGCACCGGCAGAAGCGCGGTGGCGGCGAGCGGCACGGCCTGCCCGATCCACCAGGTCACCATCCAGGCGATCAGCCCGGCCAGTCGCCACGCGGCAAGGTCGAGCGCGCCGGGCGCGGGCAGCGCCATGAGCGCCAGCCCCAGCAGCGGCCCGGCAACGAGCGCCGCGCGCCGCAGGGCCGGATTCTGGTCGCTGTCGGGGCGAAGATCGTCGGCCATGGAACCTGCCTTGGGTGTGTGGTGAGCGCGAGCCTAGCAGCCTTGTGCCGGATGGCCAGCCCCGGCATGTGACGGCGGAACGGCGCTCCTGCTTGCGCAGATCGCCCCGCCCGCCGTCCCGTGCGCCTCCGGCGGGAGTATTTGGGGCAAGATGAAGGGGCGGGGGCGGTCCGTTCCGGGTCAGGCGCTGCGGCGGGCGGGGATGTCGGAAGTGGGTTCGTTGCCCTGGGCGCGGACGAGGTGGGGGGCGTCGGCGTCCAGCAGGGCCAGGGCGTCGGTGGCGGTGATGGCGGTGCAGAACTCGCCGTGAAGATTGCCCACCGACATGGCGTGCACGCGGTCGGGGTCGTGATCGGTGCCGTTGAGATCGGCATGGTTGCAGGTGGCGCAGGCATCGTGGACGAGATGGCAGTCATAGCCCATGTTCCCGGCCATGCGGGTGGTGGTTTCGACGCAGAAATTGGTGAAATAGCCGGCGATGACGAGGCGGGCGATGCCGGCGGCGCGCAATTGCGCGTCGAGATCGGTGCCGATGAAGCCGGAATTGACCGATTTCTCGACCACGATCTCGCCCGGGGCGGGGTCGAGCCCGTCGATCTGTGCGCCGGTGGGCAGGGAAAACTTGAGCGGGCTGTCGGGCTCGACGCTGTCATGGCGGGTGAAGGCCACCCGGCGTCCGGCGGTGCGGAAGCCCCCGAGCAGGTCGCGCAGGCGGTCGTCGCAACCGGGGTTGTTCATCCGTCCGTTCCGGCCGCCCCAATGGGTGAGGTCATGCACGCCCTTTTGCACGTCGATGAGCAATAGCGCGGTGTCGGGTCCGAATTGTGCGATCATCGTGGTCTCCCTTGCTGGCAGGCGCAGGATAGCGTGGCTTTTGGCGCTGTCATCCGGGAAACGCCGCGTCCGGGTCGATTCCGTCTGCAATCGTCGCTTGCCCGTCGCGTGCTGCGCGTGCATTCTGGTCCGAGAGGTTGAAACGGGCGCGGGCAACGCCCAATTAATCTTTCGGAAACGTGGAGACGCCGCGCGCTGCCTGATCGAGGGGCCCGGCGTCTTGCCAAGAACAAGGACCAGAGCATGCAAGAGCCACTCAACACATCCTATCCCGTGCTGCCGCTGCGCGACATCGTGGTTTTCCCGCACATGATCGTGCCGCTTTTCGTCGGGCGCGAGAAATCGGTGCGCGCGCTTGAAGAGGTGATGGCCGACGACAAGCAGATCCTGCTGTCGAGCCAGATCGACCCGAGCGTGGACGAGCCCACAGCCGAGGGCATCTACAAGGCCGGCGTGGTGGCCAACGTGCTGCAACTGCTCAAGCTGCCCGACGGCACGGTCAAGGTGCTCGTCGAGGGGCAGGCGCGGGTGCGCATCGTCGAGTATCTCGACAACGAGGAATTCTTCGAGGCGCGGGCCGAGTACCTGACCGAGATGCCGGGCGATACCGCGACGCTGGCCGCGTTGCAGCGCACCGTCGCGAATGAATTCGAGCGTTACGCCAAGATCCGCAAGAACATCCCCGAAGAGGCGCTGGCCGCGGTCAGCGAGGCGGAGGATGCGGCCAAGCTGGCCGACCTCGTGGCGGGGCATCTGGGCATCGAGGTGGGCCAGAAGCAGGAACTCCTGGAGACGCTGTCGGTGAGCGAGCGGCTCGAGAAGATCTATGGCCTGATGCAGGGCGAGATGAGCGTGTTGCAGGTCGAGAAGAAGATCAAGACGCGCGTCAAGAGCCAGATGGAGAAGACCCAGCGCGAATATTACCTGAATGAGCAGATGAAGGCCATTCAGAAGGAGCTGGGCGATGGCGAGGAGGGCGCGAACGAGATCGCGGAACTCGAAGAGAAGATCGCCAAGACCAAGCTGTCCAAGGAGGCCCGTGAAAAGGCCGAGGCCGAGCTCAAGAAGCTCAAGAACATGAGCCCGATGAGCGCCGAGGCGACGGTGGTGCGCAACTACCTCGACTGGATGCTGGCCATTCCGTGGGGCGTCAAGAGCCGGGTCAAGAAAGACCTGCACAAGGCGCAGGAGATCCTCGATGCCGATCACTATGGCCTGGAGAAGGTCAAGGAGCGGATCGTCGAGTATCTCGCGGTGCAGCAACGCTCGAAGAAGCTCAAGGGGCCGATCATGTGCCTCGTGGGACCGCCGGGCGTGGGCAAGACCAGCCTCGGCAAATCCGTGGCGCGGGCCACGGGGCGCGAGTTCATCCGCATTTCGCTTGGCGGTGTGCGTGACGAGAGCGAGATCCGCGGTCACCGGCGGACCTATATCGGCTCGATGCCGGGCAAGATCATCCAGGCGCTGAAGAAGGCCAAGACCACCAATCCGCTCATCCTGCTCGACGAGATCGACAAGATGGGGCAGGATTTCCGGGGCGATCCGGCGAGTGCGATGCTCGAGGTGCTCGATCCCGAACAGAACAGCACCTTTTCGGACCACTATCTCGAGGTCGAATACGACCTGTCGAACGTGATGTTCCTGACCACGGCGAACAGCTACAACATGCCGGGGCCGCTTCTCGACCGGATGGAGATCATCCCGCTGGCGGGTTATACCGAGGATGAAAAGCGCGAGATCGCCAAGCAGCACCTTCTGGACAAGCAGGTCAAGAACCACGGTCTCAAGAAGGGCGAGCTGGTGATCGAGGATTCGGCGCTCACGTCGATCATCCGGCACTATACCCGCGAGGCGGGGGTGCGGAACATGGAGCGCGAGATCGCCAAGATCGCCCGCAAGGCGGTGACGATGATCGTCAAGAAGGAGGCGGAAAAGATCGTCGTGAACGACGAGAACATCACCGATTTCCTGGGCGTGAAGAAGTTCCGCTATGGCCTGGCCGAGGAACAGGACCAGGTCGGCGTCGTGACCGGGCTGGCCTATACCTCGGTGGGTGGCGAGCTTCTCAACATCGAGGCGCTGCGCCTGCCCGGCAAGGGGCGGATGAAGACCACCGGCAAGCTGGGCGACGTGATGAAGGAGTCGATTGACGCGGCCTCATCCTATGTGCGCTCGATCGCGCCGCAGATCGGGATCAAGCCGCCGCGGTTCGACACGTTCGACATTCACGTCCACGTGCCCGAAGGTGCGACGCCCAAGGACGGGCCGAGCGCGGGGCTGGCGATGGTCACGTCCATCGTTTCGGTGCTGACCGGCATCCCGGTGCGCAAGGATATCGCCATGACCGGCGAGGTCACGCTTCGGGGCAATGCGCTGGGCATTGGCGGTTTGAAGGAGAAATTGCTGGCCGCTCTGCGCGGGGGCATCAAGACTGTGCTGATCCCCGAGGAGAACGAGAAGGACCTTGCCGAGATCCCCGACAACGTGAAGGAGGGGCTCAAGATCATCCCGGTGAGCCATGTCAGCGAGGTTCTGAAACTCGCGCTGGTGCGTGAGCCCGAGCCGGTGGACTGGGACGAAGCCGCCGAAGAGGCCGCCGCCGCCGCGCGGATGGCCGAAAGCAAGGAAGGGACCGGCGCCACGGCGCATTGAGCCCTGCCTTCGGGTCAAGAAAACAGCAGGCCGTTCCGGGCAACCGGGGCGGCCTGTTGCTGTTGTTTCAGGATTGCCCCTTGCGCGGAAGCAAGGCACCGTCCGACCGCCCCCGGGCGGGCGCTTTGCGGCGCCTAGCCCACTGGTATCATTGAATTTTGCAGAGAGGTGGAGCGAACTGGTCGAGGGGCGGAGCGCCCAACCGTGGTCAGGCGCTGTCCGGTTCGTCCAACGGCAGCAACGTCGCCTTCGCCCCGAGCGGGCCCGCCCCGGATCAGCGCGAAGTGGCCCAGGTCATCACCGCGGCGAGAAACAGCAGAAGCCCGGTGCCGGGCGCCGAGGAACTGGCCGCGGTTTCGGTGGCGATCAGGTCCTCTTCGATCACGGGATCGGAAAGGCCCGAGGCCTGGGCGGTGGATATGGTCAACGTGACGGCCAGAACGGCCGGAATGCAAATTTCTTTCATGACGCCCCCAAGCGGTCATTTAATGACCAAACATTAGCGGTGCGGCGCGTTTTGCGCAACTTTTCATGGTTGTCCCGGTTTGAAACTGGATTTTTCGCGGTTTTGCGGTTAGCGTTACCGGAAAAAAAGACATTCAATCAGGCAGTAATGAAAGCGAGGCGGCACAAGATGGCCAAGAGCACCACGACATCCACGAAATCCGCAGGTGAAACGCGGCCGAGAACGGTCAAGGTAAGCCCGAAATCCACCGCCAAACCGGCACGCGTCGCGAAGGTGGCCACGCCCGACCCCGTGGTGGTCGAGCAAAGCCGCCCCGAGGTGGCCGCGCCGGCCATGCGCAAGAAGGAACTGGTCGACGCGGTGGTGAGCCGCTCGGGCGTGAAGCCGCGTTATGTCAAACCCGCCGTCGAGGCCGTTCTGTCCGAGATTGCCGGGGCGATTGCCGAGGGGCGCGGCCTGGATCTGCCGGGGCTGGGCAAGGTCAAGGTGCAGCATAGCAAGAAGCTGTCGAACGGCGATGTCTATGCGATCCGCAACCGCCAGCCGAAACCCGCCCCCGCGCGCCCCGCCGGGTCCGGGGCGGAGGCGGACAAAGAGCCCAATGACCCTCTTGCAGAGGGCGCCAAGTGAGGCTAAACAGCCGTCCACCGGGTGATTAGCTCAGTGGTAGAGCGCTTCGTTCACATCGAAGATGTCGGGAGTTCAAATCTCTCATCACCCACCAGAATTCCGGGGCGTGTCCATGCCGGACACGCCCTTTTTTCTTGGGGCAGTGATCGTGGAGAATTGCATGGGTGACAGACCGCCGCTTTACCTTTTGCGCCATGGGCAGACGACCTGGAACGCCGCCGGACGGGTTCAGGGGCAGCTCGAGTCGGAATTGAGCGAGCTGGGCCGGGATCATGCGCGTCGGCAGGGGGAGATACTGGCGCGGCTGGATCTGCCCGAGGGGCTGGGCGTCTATTGCAGCCCGCAAAGACGCACCCGCCAGACGGCAGAGCTGGCGCTTGGGGCGCTTGGCCTTGAGCCGCTGTTCGACGACCGTTTGAAGGAGATCCACCTGGGCGCGTGGGAGGGGCGGTATTACGCCGACCTGACCGCACAGGACCGCGCGTTCTTCGAGGGGCGCAGCACCCTGATGCTGTGTCTCGACGGCCCCGGCGAGACATTGGCGGACATGCAGGTGCGGGTGGGCGCTTTTCTCGATGATCTCGACGGCCCGGCGCTGGTGGTGAGCCACGGTGTGGCGCTCACGGTGCTGCGCGGGCTGGTGCTGGGGCTGGACGTGGCCGGGATGGAAGGCCTGGGGGCCGAGCAGGGCGTGATCTATGAATTGCGCAACGGTGCGCAGATCGTCCACCGCTGAGATGTGGCACCATGCGCGCCGCCGCCCGCCCGGTCGGGCCAGCGACGCGCAGGAGAGCCTTGCCGATGGCATCGGCGCGGGATTTTATGCTGCCGCGGGGTTGACCTTTGCCGGGCTTGGCCCCCATTTGTCTGATAATGGTTTAACGCGAAAAAAAAGGGGGGCTTTCCCATGGCTTTCGAACTTCCTGATCTTCCTTATGCCCATGATGCGCTGGCTGCGAAGGGCATGTCGAAGGAGACGCTGGAATATCACCACGACCTGCACCACAAGGCCTATGTCGACAACGGCAACAAGCTCATCGCGGGGACCGAGTGGGAATCGAAGCCGCTCGAAGAGATCGTGAAAGGCACCTACAAGGCCGGGGCCGTGGCCCAGAACGGGATTTTCAACAACGCCTCGCAACACTGGAACCACATGCAGTTCTGGGAAATGATGGGCCCGGGTGACACGGGTATGCCGGGCGAGCTGGAAAAAGCCCTCACCGAGGCGTTCGGATCGGTCGACAAGTTCAAGGAAGAGTTCGCCGCTGCTGGGGCCGGGCAGTTCGGATCGGGCTGGTGCTGGCTGGTGCAGAACGCCGACGGGTCGCTGGCGGTGACCAAGACCGAGAACGGTGTGAACCCGCTTTGCTTTGACCAGACCGCGCTGTTGGGTTGCGATGTTTGGGAGCATTCCTACTACATCGATTTCCGCAACAAGCGCCCGGCTTACCTTCAGAATTTCCTCGACAAGCTGGTGAACTGGGAAAACGTGGCGAGCCGGATGAAGTGAGCCTGCCCACCAGGCATGGATCGGCGGCCGTCCTTTTGGGGCGGCCGTTTTTTTGTGATGCGCGATGACGCGCGGACGCGGTGCGCGTGGCGGCGTTGTGCGGGTGAGTATTTTTGCCAAGAAAGAGCCAGGACTGCGGGTTCAGCCCGAGGCGAGGAGCCTTTCGCGGAGGGTCGCAAGGGCCGCTTCGGGGGTCTCCACGCGCGTGATGAAGTCGCGCAGCGATGCATCGGCAAAGCCCTGCGCGATCACGTAATCCACAAGGGCCGTGAGCGGACCCCAGTAGCCATTCGTGTCGAGCAGCAGGATCGGCTTGGCATGCAGTCCGAGCTGCGCCCATGTGAGCACTTCGAAGAACTCGTCGAGACTGCCCGCGCCGCCGGGCAGGACCACGATGGCATCGGAATTCATGAACATGACCTTCTTGCGTTCGTGCATGTTCTCGGTGACGACGAAACGGGTGAGATCGCGCTTGCCCACTTCGAGTTGCATGAGATGCGAGGGGATCACGCCGAACGTGTCGCCGCCCGCCGATTGCGCGGCGCGGGCCACGGCCCCCATCAGCCCGACATCGCCCGCGCCATAGACCAGCCGCCAGCCTTCCCGGGCCAGCACGGTGCCGAATTCGGTGGCGGCTTCGATATAGGCCGGATCGGTGCCGGGGCGCGAGCCGCAATAGACACAGATCGAGGGTTTTGGCGCGGATGCGGTCATCGGGGTCCGTTCTGTGGGGCAAGAGGTGTTTTGACCCCTGTTATACTTGTTGCTAAAGAGGCTCAACCGCGTTTGCTGCCATGGCGCGGAGGGGAAGGATTCTGACATGAGCAAACTGGCCGGGCTGTCCGGGATGCAGGGCGTGATGCTGGGGGGGGCCGCGGTTGCCGCGGTCGCATTGGCGGGCGCCTGGTGGGGTGGGGTGTTGACCCCCGGGCCCGAGCCGCGCGCAAGCGCGCCGGAGCGTGTGGAGGTTGCTGTGCCCGAGGTTTCCGCCCCAAAGGACGGGACCGTGCCGGACGGCGAGACGTCACCGGAAGCCGCGGCCGTTGCCCAGGACGAACCGGCGCCGGACGTTGCATCCGAGCCCGAGCCCCTGGGCGAAGCCGAAACCGCGCCCGAACGGCCGGTCGCGGATGAGCCGGCCGCCCCCACCGAGGATACGGCGGAGACCGCGGATGCGGCGGAAGACGGGTCGCGTCTGCCCCGCTTCGACCTGGTGCGGATCGAGGCGGATGGCAGCGCGATGGTGGCAGGGCGCGGCGCGCCCGGGGCCGAGATCCTGATCGAGCTCGATGGCGAGGAGATGAGCCGTCTGCAGGCCGCGGGCGATGGCAGTTTTGCCGGTTTCCTGAACCTGCCACCGTCGGATGCGGCGCGGGTTCTGCGGCTGGTGCAGATCATGGACGGGGCACGCCTGGTGTCGCGGGACGAGGCGATCCTCGCGCCGGTGGCGACAGCCGCGGTGGAGCCGGAGCGTGACGTGGTCGCGCCGGAGGATGCCGGCGCCCGGGACGGCGATGCAGGCACCGAGCCGGAAGAGACCGCATCGGCGCCGCAGGTGTCGGTGACGGACACGCTCGGGCATGAAGAGGTTGCCCGCGATGACATGACCGGCGGCCAGGACAAGACGGCGGTCGATGACGAGCCCGGCGCCGACCGGTCCCGCGACGACGTGGAGCGGCCCGCGCGGGCCGCGAGTTCCGAGGACCCCGATGCGCGGCCCGGGGCCGCGCCGCGGCCGGACGCGGAGACGGTGGTCACGGCCCCGTCGGACCGCCCCGAGACGGAACCGGCGGATGACGCGCCTGCACCCGAGGCCGCGCCCGAAGCCGCGCAACAGCGGACGGCGGTCCTGATGTCGGATGACGCCGGGGTGCGGGTGATGCAGCCGCCGGCATCGGACCCGGCCACGCCAGAGGCGATGAGCGAGGTGGCGATTGATGCGATTTCCTATTCCGACGCCGGAGATGTCGAGATCACCGGGCGGGGGCGTCGCCTGGACGCGTCAGATGGCGGGTTTGTCCGTGTCTATATCGACAACCGCGCCGTGACCACTTCGCGGATCACGGCAGACGGGAACTGGCGGACCGATCTGCCGGATGTAGACACCGGCGTTTACACGTTGCGCATTGACCAGGTCGACGAGGAGGGCAAGGTGGTGAGCCGGGTCGAGACACCGTTCAAGCGCGAGGCGCCGGATGCCCTGGCCGAGGCCCGGGACGGGTCGGGGACCGCATCCGGACCGGTGGCGCCGGTGACGGTGCAGCCGGGCGATACGCTCTGGGCGATCTCGCGCGAGAATTACGGCAAGGGCATTCTTTATGTCCGGCTCTACGAGGCCAATCGCGACCGTATTCGTGACCCCGACCTGATCTATCCCGGGCAGGTCTTCGACATTCCGCGCGAATGAGGGTTTGTCCGGTCTAACGCCAGGTGGGGCGTGGCGTGGCACCCTCTGGCAATCCCCGGGAAACGGGCCTATCTAGGCCACTCGACCCCGAGGAAAGGACTGCCGATGCGCCGACGCCGCGCCAAGACCGAGACCAGGCTCAACACGGACCAGGCATCGGGTCTGCGCACGATCCGGCGGGTCGCGCCCTATCTCTGGCCGGATGAGCCGGCATGGGTGAAACGCCGGGTGGTGCTGGCCATGGTGGCGCTGGTGGCGGCCAAGGTGATCGCCGTGCTGACGCCGATGATCTACAAGCTCGCGGTCGATGCGCTCGGCGGGGACGAGGCGGGATCGGGCAGCGGTGCGGGCGAGGGCATGAGCCAGCTCATGCTGGGGGCCGTGGGGCTGACCGTGGCCTATGGCATGTCGCGGCTGATGACCAACGGGTTCCAGCAATTGCGCGACGCGTTTTTCGCCGCGGTGGGGCAGCGGGCGCTGCGGGCGCTGGCGCTGGAGACGTTCCAGCATATTCACCGCCTCTCGATGCGCTATCACATCACGCGCCGGACGGGGGGCCTCAGCCGGATCATCGAGCGCGGGGTGAAGGGGGTGGAGTTCCTGCTGCGCTTTCTGCTGTTCAGCATCGCGCCGCTGGTGCTCGAGCTTGCGATGATCGGGGTGATCTTCTTCTGGCTTTTCGACGCGCGCTATCTCGGGGCGGTGGTGCTGACCATCGCGCTTTATGTGTGGTTCACCTTCAAGGTGACGGAATGGCGGGTGAAGCTGCGCCGCGAGATGAACGACCAGGACACGGATGCCAACCAGAAGGCGATCGACAGCCTGTTGAACTTCGAGACGGTCAAGTATTTCGGCGCCGAGGAGCGCGAGGCGCAACGTTATGACAAGGCCATGGCGGCCTATGCGCGTGCCGCGCTCAAGACCGCCTATTCGCTGGCCTTCCTCAATTTCGGGCAGTCCTTCCTGATCACCGGCGGGCTGGTCGCGGTGATGGTCTTTGCCGCGCTCGAGGTGCAGAACGGCACGCTGACCGTGGGCGATTTCGTGATGGTCAATGCCTACATGATCCAGATTACCATGCCGCTCAATTTCCTCGGCACGGTTTACCGGGAGATCCGGCAGGCGCTGGTGGACATGGGCGAGATGTTCGACCTGCTGGAGCAGCCGACGGACGTGGCCGACAAGCCCGGAGCCCGACCGCTGGAGGTCGCGGGTGGCGTGGTGCGGCTTGACGACCTGCGCTTTGGCTACGAGGACGACCGCCAGATCCTCAAGGGGGTGAGCCTGACGGTGGACGCGGGCGAAAGCGTGGCCATCGTGGGGCCCTCGGGGTCGGGCAAATCGACCATCGGGCGGCTGTTGTTCCGATTCTACGACGTGCAGGGCGGGGCATTGACGATCGACGGGCAGGATGTGCGGGATGTCACCCAGAAGAGCCTGCATGACGCGATCGGCGTGGTGCCGCAGGACACGGTGCTGTTCAATGACACGATCCGCTACAACATCGCCTATGGCCGCGACGGGGCCAGCGAGGAAGAGATCATCGCGGCGGCCAGGGACGCACAGATCCACGATTTCATAATGAGCCTGCCACAGGGCTATGACACGGCCGTTGGTGAACGGGGACTGAAGCTCTCGGGCGGCGAGAAACAGAGGGTGGGCATCGCCCGGACCCTGCTCAAGAACCCGCCGATCCTGCTTCTGGACGAGGCGACGAGCGCGCTCGATACCGAGACGGAGCAGGAGATCCAGGGCGCGCTCAAGCGCGCCGCCGAGGGACGCACGGTGCTGATGATCGCGCACCGCCTGTCCACGGTGGCGGATGCCGACCGGATCGTGGTTCTTGAGAACGGCGAGATCGCGGAAGAGGGCACCCATGCCGACCTGCTGGCGCGGCAGGGGCGCTACTGGAACCTGTGGCAGCGGCAGGCGTCGGACCGCGACGAAGCGGCATGATCCGGGTTCGGGATGCAGATGCGGCGGACGCGGCCACAGTTCGGGATATTCACCGGGCGGCGTTCGGGCAGGACGACGAGGCGGACCTTGTCGCCGCGCTCTTGCGGGACGAGACGGCGCAGCCCGTCCTGTCGCTGCTGGCTGAAACCGACGAAGGCGCGGTCGGGCATATCCTGTTCAGCGCGGCCCGGGTTGCGGGGCGCAGGGCGGCGCTGCTGGCGCCATTGGCGGTGCGGCCCGAATGCCAGCGAAAGGGTATCGGCGGCGCGCTGATCGCCGAAGGATTGGCACGACTGCGCGGCACGGGGGTGGCGGCGGTCTTTGTCTTTGGTGATCCGGCCTATTATGGGCGGTCGGGGTTCGCCCCGGCCCATGCCCATGGCATGGCGCCGCCCCATCCGGTTGAAGAGCCATGGCGCGATGCCTGGCAGGCGGTGGTTTTCGCCCCGTATACCGTTTCGGGCCGCGTGTCCGTCGCGCGGAGTCTTGACGACCCTGTGCTTTGGCAGGTCTGAACCGGGGCGCGCGCCGCGCGTGAAGGCGCGGCGCCGTCTGACGCGAGCGATCTGCCCCTGGCGTCACTCCGCGGCGCGCACGGTGTCGTTGCCCTTGCCCGTCTTGCCGTCGGTTTCGTCGCTTTCCTGGTCCGCCGGGGTGCCGTCCTTGTCGGGATCGGCGGACGATTTCAGCTTGCCGAGGCGGGCGAAGACCGATTGCATCTCGTCGGCCGTGGGATCGACGGTGCCGTCGTCGACATCTTCGAAATCGGCTGTGACAGTGGCGAACTCGGTGGGCCAGAGCAATTCCGGCACCCTTGTGCGGCTGGCGGCGCGGCGCAGGGCGAAATCCTGGGCCGCCCGGCTGGCCCGGCCGAGGCTGAGCGCGGCCAGCGCGCGGGCGGACCAGCCGGCATAGGTCGAGACCCAGACCCTGAGCGCCAGCATAGAGGGCGTGAAGACCAGCGTGAGCATGGTGGCCACGCCAAGGCCGAACACGACCGCGGTGGCCAGTTGTTTCCACCACAGCGCCGTGGGGCTGTCGACCGAATAGCCGCCCTCCCAGAAATCGAGGCTGAGCCCGAACATCATCGGCGTGAGGCCGGCCATGGTGGTGATCGTGGTCAGGATCACAGGGCGGATACGGTCCTCGACGGTGCGAATGATCGCCTCGCCGCGGGGCATGTAGCCGGCATATTCCTGATAGGTGTCGATGAGCACGATGTTGTTGTTCACCACGATGCCCGCGAGCGAAACGATGCCCACGCCGGTCATGATGATCGAAAAGGGCTGATCCATGACCAGCATCCCGATCAGAACACCGGTGGTCGACAGGACCACGGCCAGCAGCACCAGCACCGCGTTGTAGAAGCTGTTGAACTGTGCCAGCAGGATGATGAACATCAACGCCAGCGCGCCCGCGAAGGCGGTCATCAGGAAGGTCTGGCTTTCCGCCTGATCGTCCTGGTCGCCGGTCCATTCCCACTCGATACCATCCGGCAAGGGGCCGGTTTCAAGCCATTCGGTAAGCCCGGCGATGCGCTCGTTGGCGGTGACGGGCACAAGCTTTGCCGCCCCCTCGTCAATCAGGGTCTGCAACTGCGCGTCCGTATAGGCCGCGTTGCGCTGGAGAACGGCATGCGGCTTTCCGTTCGTGCTGCGCAGTGCGCCATCGTCGTCCCGTTGCAGGAGCGCAAGCGTATCGGCGCCCGACTCAAGCGCCTCGCTCTGCGAGATGTCGAGTGTTCCGACCCCGCGGAGCGCGCCTCCGCCGCTTTCGAGATCGGAAATCGTGCCGGCGGGTTCGGGCAGGGTGTCGCCCTGGAACACCAGTTTCTGCAAACCCGAGCGGACCCCGGCCTTCACATCGAAATAGCGGGTCTGGTTGGTGCGGTTGATCTCGGCCAGCTTGGCGACCGGTTGACGGTTGATGAAATTCGACAGCGGGATCAGCCCGTCGGCGGTGCGGACCTTGAGCGTGTCGAGCGTGGAGAGCACGCGATCGCCCTCGGGCAGTCGGACGCGGATCTCGATCTCCTCGTCCGAACTGTCCACCCGCATCGTGTCGAGCAGCAGGCCACGGGTGACGAGCTGGACCATGCCGCCCACGCTGGCCACGTCGGCGCCGAAGCGCCCGGCCTGTTCGACATCGACGTCGATCTGCCAGTCGATACCGGGCAGGGGCAGCGTATCCTCGACCAGTTCGAGCGCCGGGTTATCGTCGAAACGGGCGCGCGCGGTTTCGGTGGCCGCGATGAGATCTTCCCAATCGTCGCCACTGAGGCGCAGGTGCACCGGCTTGGCCGAGGCGGGGCCGCGCCCCTGTGCGAGGATCTCGATCTGGATGCCGGGGATCTGTTCGAGCGCTTCGGTCAGTTCGGCGATCACCGTGTCGCCGTCGAGCTCGGGTCGGTCGGCGCGATCCTCCCACGGGATGGTTTCAAACTGGACCTGGCCGATCGTGTCCTTGGGTGGCTCTGCGCCGCCGGTGTTGTTGTCCAGTCCGCCCTCGCCGGCGAAGGCAAAGGCGTTGTCGACACCCGGATGGGCCAGCACGACCTTCTCTGCCTGCTGCACGAGCCGGTCCTTCTGCCCGATCGAGAGATTGCCGCGCGCGCGCACGTAGACGATGGCCTGCTCGGGCTCGCTCTCGACGAAGAACTCGGTGCCGTTGTTGTTCTCGCCGTAATAGACAAAGACGTTGACCACCACGAAGACCACCGCCGCGATCGTCACGATCGGCATGATCGGATTGCCGGTCAGGAGCTTGACGAACCAGCCGAACCCGGTTCGGCGGCGGCGCCCGGAGACGGGCGGCGGGCGGCGCGTGATCCTGGCCGCGGTCAATGTGATCGAACTTGCCATCGCTCCGAGCATGAAAATGACAATGCCGGGCACATAGGCCATGACTCCGGTCAGCGGGGTTGGTCCACCGGTCAGCGGCCGAACGAGGTAATCGGGGTTGAGAATCTGCATCATGCCGACGAAGACCAGGCCCAGCGCGGGCGGGACGAGCGCGGCGCGCACCGTCCAGCCAAGACGCGCGCGCAACCAGCCCGCGATCCGCGTGAAGACGCGGGTCACGCGCCCCGTCACCCCGCCCATGACCGGCAGGTAGATCAGCGCCACGATGAGCGAGGCCGAGAGCACGAAAATCAGCGTGACCGGCAGCATCCCCATGAACTGCCCCGGCACGCCGGGCCAGAACAGCATCGGAAGAAAGGCGCAGAGCGTGGTCGCGGTCGAGGAGATCACTGGCCAGAACATGCGCTTGGCGGCCTCGACATAGGCATGCATGGGGCCGGTGCCGGCCTGGATGCGCTTGTCGGCGTATTCGACCACCACGATGGCGCTGTCGACCAACATGCCGACGGCAAGGATCAGGCCGAACATCACGATATTGGACACCGCAACGTCCATCACGGCGAGAAAGGCAAAGCACAGCAGGAAAGAGGTCGGGATGGCGAACCCCACAAGCAGCGCGGGCCGCACGCCGAGGGCCCCGAGCACCACGATCATCACCAGCGCGATGGCGGTCAGCACCGAGCCTTCGAGCTGGCTGATCATCGAGTCCACGACGCGGGACTGGTCGTTGGAACTTCCGACCTTCACGGCGGCACGCATTTCGGCGGGCCAGTCCTCGCTGGCGCTCTGCACCGTCTCCTTGACCGTGTCGGCCATGTCGAGCAGATTGAAACCCTTGCGTTTGACGACCTGGAGCGCGACCGTGTTCTCGCCGTTGAAACGCGCCGTGGAATCGCGGTCTTCGAAGGTCAGGCGAATGTCGGCCAGATCACCCAGCGTGACCACCCGGTCGCCATTCGTCTTGACCGGCAGGGAATAGACATCCTGCGGCTCGTCAAAGCTTGACGGGATCTTGACCGCGAAGGTGCCCGATGCGGAATCCACCTCGCCCGCCGCGATCAACTGGTTGTTGTTCTGAACGACCGATATCAATTCGCTCGCGGTCACGTTGTAGGATTCGAGCTTGAGCGGGTCGATCACCACTTCGAGCATTTCGTCGCGGTCGCCGGCAATGCCCGCTTCGAGCACGGAATCGAGCGCCTCGACCCGGTCTTGCAGATCCTTGGCGATCTGGTTCATCGTCCGCTCGGGTACCGCCCCGGTAAGGTTGATGATGAGAACCGGGAATTCCGAAAAATTGATCTCGTTGATCGAATATTTCTCGTATCCGTCCGGGAATTGGCCTTCGGCGGTGGACATTGCCTCGCGCACGTCGGCCATGGTCGCGCTCTTGTTCCAGCCGAACTCGAATTCCAGGAACACGCCGGCATAGTTCTCGGCCGCGGTCGAGGTCATCGTCTTGAGCCCGTCGAGATCGCTGAGCTCGGTCTCCATCACCTTGACGAGCAGCGTTTCGCTGTCGTCGGCGGAGATACCGGGGAAGGGCACCGAGACGAAGAGCCCGGGGATCTGGATGTCGGGCTCGCCCTCCTTGGGGAGCTGGAAATAGGAATAGCCCCCGGCAAGAAGCGAGAGCGCGATGAAGGCCACCACCATGCGGGCGCGGCGCGCGGCCCAGTCGACGATGCCGGTCATTGCGCGGGTTCCTCGTAGCTGGCGCGCACCGGCACGCCGTCGATCACGTATTCCTGTCCGATGACGATCACGTCGGCGCGCTCGTCGAGGCCCGTGACCCAGGCGCCCTCCGCGGTGTCCCGCAGGAGGCTGACCTCGCGGAACCGCGCACGGTTCTCGTCGTCGACGATTCGCACCCCGAGCTTGCCGTCATCACTGAGCGTGAGGGCCGATTGCGGCACGAGATGCGCCGCTGCCCCGTCCGAGGCGATGGCGATTTCGGCGGTCTGGCCGTCGCGGATGTCAAGATCGGGATTGGGCACCTGGAGTTCGACCCGGAAGGTGCGGGTCGTCGGATCGGCGGCGCGCGAGATGAAGGTGACACGGCCCTCCACCTCGCGCCCGTCGGCCAGGCGGGCCCCGGCGGGCGCGTCCACCTCGACGCGGTCGATCTGGGTTTCGGGCACGAAGCCGACGACCCGGATCGGGTCGAGCTGTATCACGGTGGCGCAGAGCCCGTTGGGCGAGAGCAGCGAGCCGAGTTCGGCGGTATCGGATTCGAGCAGACCGGCGAAGGGCGCGTGAATCTCGAGCCGCGACATCTCCTTTTCTGCTGTCTTCACGGCCGCTTCGGCCGACTGGATCCCGGCCGCCACCGACATCAGGCCCGATTCTGCGGTCTTGACCTCGGCCTCGGCGGACTTCACCGCCGCTTCGGCGCCGCGGATCGCGGCGCGCGCTGAGGCGACGCGGGATTCGGAGGCAAAGCCGCCCTCGGAGAGCCTGCGCGCGGCGTTGTCGTTGATGCGGGCCTCTTCGAGTTGCGCCTTGGCGGTTTCGAGCTGGGCCTCTGCCGTGGGAATGCGGGCCTCGGCCTCGGGCTCGCGGGCACGTGCCTCTTCGAGCCGCGCCCGCGCCTCGGCCAACGATGCGGCGCGGGTCCCCGGATCGAGACGGCAGAGCAATTCACCTTCTTCGATGAAGGCGCCCTTTCGCAACGGTTCGGAAACCACGAGACCGGAGGTTTCGGCACGCACCTCGACCTGCCGCGCGGCCTCGGTCTGGCCGCGCAGGACCACGGCGCTGTCGATCACCTGGGCCTCGGAACGCATGGCGACGACGCGGATGGCATCGGATTGCGCCGGGTCGTCGTCCTCTTCCGGTTGAGTGCTGTCTGGCGCGGCCTCGGCGGCGGCGTCACCGTGCGCAAAGGCAAAGAGCAGCTCGCGTTCGATGATCAGCAGGTAGAGGAATGCTGTCACGAGGCAGGCCGTCAGAAGCGGGATGATGCGCATAAAACTTGCCTTTCGCGACCATTTGCCGGGCGCTCTCCTGCGCTTGTCGGCTGGTTAGACAGAATTAAGCCGTTTGCAAGCACCATACAGGGCTTGAGGATGCTGCGGCACCGAAAGTGAACTCACGGGTTCAGTTTAGTGCCGTGCTGGAAGGAATTCAAGCGGCGACGTGCGAGGTTTTCTTTGGCGGCGCTCGATGATCGCCGCATGTGCGACCCTTGGCAGCGCGCGGGTGCTGCGCTAAGAGGGGCGGAAGCAAGAAAGGGTGAGCGCGTGAGCCAGAGCGACAGTTTTATCGAGGAAGTCACGGAAGAGGTGCGGCGCGATCGGTTGTTCGCGCTGATGCGGCGGTATGGATGGATCGCGATCCTGGCGATTGTGCTGCTGGTCGGTGGTGCCGCGTGGAATGAATGGCGCAAGGCCAACGCCGAGCGTGCGGCCCAAGAGACCGGTGATGCGATGATCGCGGCATTGCAGGCCGACGACCCGGCGGAGCGCGCGCGCGCTCTTTCGGCGCTCGAGCCCGAGAGTGCAGGGGCACGGGCCGTGGCCACATTGCTCGAAGCGGGCGAGCAGGTCGAGGCCGGCGAACAAGAGGCGGCGGTCGCGGCGCTGGAAGAAATGTCGGAACGATCCGAACTGCCCCTGGTCTATCGCCAGCTTGCCCTGTTCAAGCTGCTGGGGCTCCAGGCAGACAGCCTTTCGGCCGAGGAACGTCGCGAGGGCTATGAGTCGTTGATCGGGCCGGGATCGGAGTTGCGGATTCTTGCCGAAGAGCAACTTGCGCTGATCGACGTGGAAACCGGCGCGACCGACGATGCGATCGAGCGGTTGCAGGAGATTGCACAGAACGAGGAGGCAACGGCGGGCTTGCGTCGGCGGGCATCTCAGTTGATTGTGGCACTGGGCGGCGAACCGGAAACTCCCGTGCGCGATAACGACGCGATGGCGGTCACGAACGGCGGATAACGTCGCGACGACGGGGCCGGAATGACAAGGTAGGTGGGCCATGATCTGGGCTGAGACACGGGCAGGACAGGCAACAATGCAAACGCGATCGGTCAGGAATTGCGGCTGGGCCCTCGGGTTGGCCGCTCTTGTGGGGTTGGGCGCCTGCGCCGAACGTCAGGTCATCCTGCCGGGAGAGCGCGAGAACCTGCGCGCCATCCTGAGCGACGAAGAGGCCGATCTGGCTGCGCGAGACGTGCCCGAGAACCGTGCGCTGCCCTTGAACCTGCCCGATGCGGTGGCCAATGCCGACTGGACGCAGCGCCACGGGAGCCCGGCGACGCGGGTCGCCCATCCGGCCTTTGACGGCGCGATGGAGATGATCTGGAACAACGATATCGGCGCGGGAGACGCACGGCGCAACCGCATCACCGCGGACCCGGTGGTGGCGGACGGGCGAATCTTCACGCTCGATTCCGAGGCGCGCGTCACGGCGACGGGCACCGATGGTGAAACCGCGTGGTCCACCGATCTCGTGCCGCCGCGCGACCGTGGGCGCGATGCCACAGGGGGCGGCATGGCCGTCGCCGATGGCAAGCTCTTCGTATCGTCGGGATTCGGCTTGTTGACCGCGCTCGATGTCGAGAGCGGCCAGCAGATCTGGCAGCAGAAGCTCGAGGCGACGGGATCGGGTGCGCCGACGGTGATGGGCGACACGGTCTATCTTGTTGCGGGGGACCGCACGGGGTGGGCGATCGACACCGAAAACGGGCGTATCCGCTGGCAGTTCGATTCGACGCCCAGCGTGCACAACGTTCTGGGCGGGCCGGCCCCGGCCGTGAACGATCAGGTGGCGATCTTCGCCTTCGGCTCCGGCGAGGTGCAGGCGACATTCCGCGGCGGCGGTTTGCGGCTTTGGAATTCGGTGATCTCGGGGCATCGTGACGGCGTCAGCCGCGCGCGCATCACGGACATCACGGGTGATCCGGTCCTGTCGGACACCACGGCCTATGTCGGTACGCATGGCGGACGGCTGGTCGCGCTCGATGCGGGCACGGGCGAGCGGCGCTGGACGTCGGAGGAGGGGCCGCTCAACCCGGTCTGGTTGGCGGGGGGCTCGCTCTTTTTGGTTTCGGATCAGAACGAGCTTGTGCGGCTCGACGCCGAGGATGGCAGCCGCATCTGGGGCACCAAGCTGCCGTTCTTCGTCAAGGACCGGCCGCGCCGCCAGAAAGAAGTGTTTGTCCATTACGGGCCGGTGATCGCGGGCGGGCAGCTGATCGTGGCCAGCAATGATGGATTGATCCGCGCCTTTGATCCGGTTTCGGGGGAGGCCACCGGCACGGCCGAGATCCCCGGCGGGGCCACCACCAACCCGGTCTTTGCGGGTGGCGTTATGTATGTGGTCTCGTCAAAGGGGGCGCTTTACGCTTTCCGTTGAGCCATTGGTGATGTATCGGGGCGATCTGACACGCCCGGAGCCTTGAGATGACATTTACCCTCGCCATCGTGGGACGGCCCAATGTGGGCAAATCCACCCTGTTCAACAGGCTGGTCGGCCGGCGCCTTGCGCTGGTTGATGACCAGCCGGGCGTGACCCGCGACCTGCGCGAGGGTGAGGCGCGGCTGGGTGATCTGCGCTTTACGGTGATCGACACGGCGGGCCTCGAAGAGGCGACCGATGACAGCCTTCAGGGACGGATGCGGCGACTCACCGAACGCGCGGTCGAGATGGCCGATATCTGCCTGTTCATGATCGACGCCCGCGCAGGGGTCACACCCACCGACGAGGTGTTCGCCGAGATCCTGCGCAAGAAATCGGCGCATGTGATCCTCGCCGCCAACAAGGCCGAAGGGTCGGCGGCGGATGCGGGTTTGATCGAAGCCTATTCGCTGGGCCTGGGCGAGCCGGTGCGGCTTTCGGCGGAGCATGGTGAGGGGTTGAACGAGCTTTACTCGATGCTGGCACCGCTTTCGGATGCCTTTGCCGAACGCGCCGCGCAGGATGCGCCCGAGACCGATGTGGCGGTGGAGGATGGTGACGAGGACGCGCCGCGGATGCCGACCCGCGACCGGCCCTTGCAGGTCGCGGTCGTGGGGCGGCCGAACGCGGGAAAATCCACGCTTGTCAACAAGATACTGGGCGAGGATCGTCTGCTTACCGGGCCGGAGGCGGGAATCACGCGCGACGCGATTTCGCTCACGCTGGACTGGGAGGGCGTGCCGGTTCGGATCTTCGACACCGCCGGGATGCGCAAACGCGCCAAGGTGCAGGACAAGCTGGAAAAGCTGAGCGTGTCGGACGGTTTGCGCGCGGTGAAATTCGCCGAGGTGGTGGTGGTCCTGCTCGATGCAGAGATCCCGTTCGAACAGCAGGATCTGCGGATCGCCGACCTGGCCGAGCGCGAGGGGCGTGCGGTCGTGGTGGCGATCAACAAATGGGACTTGGAACCTGAAAAACAACAGAAATTGCGCGATCTGAAAGAGGCGTTCGACCGCCTTCTGCCGCAGTTGCGGGGGGCGCCGCTGGTGACGGTGTCGGCCAAGACTGGGCGGGGGGTGGAGCGGTTGCGCGAGGCGGTGCTGAAGGCCCACGAGGTGTGGAACCGGCGGGTGCCGACGGCCGCGCTCAACCGCTGGCTGGGCGAGATGGTCGAGGCGCATCCGCCGCCCGCGCCGCAGGGCCGACGGATCAAGCTGCGCTACATGACCCAGGCCAAGACCCGGCCGCCCGGATTCGTGGTGATGTGCAGCCATCCCGACAAGATGCCCGACAGCTATTCACGCTATCTTGTCAACGGGTTGCGGGACGACTTTGACATGCCCGGAACGCCGATCCGGCTCTTCATGCGCGGGCAGGGCGAGCGCAACCCCTACAAGGATCGCAAGAAGAAGGCGCCGTCGAAACTGCGCAAGCACCTGGAGGGGCGGCGCGATTGACCGCGCCCGCAGGGGGTATTCGTTAATCTTAACACGGGGCGGATCGGGCGCGAAACCGCGGTGCACGAACCGTGCACCGCCCGGCTGCCACGCGGCTGCCGGGCAAAGGTTAACCGTTGGGTCCGAGGCGTTGCGCCAGATGGTTAACGGGGCGCGCGGGCGTTGCGCCAGGCCTGTGCCCCGAGGGCTGCGATGCCGATGACGGCGAGGCCGAGCGTGGCCGGGTCGAGCGGCTCAAGGTTCTGCACCACGACACCGATCAGCGCCCAGATGACGCCCAGCGGATAGGCCAGCGTGTCGGGCCGGGCGCGGGTGATGGCGGTCGCGATCACGAGGGCCAGCACCAGCGCGACGAGCGCGGCCACGGTCGGCCCGGTGACGCCATAGCCCGCCAGCATCAGCCCGACCGAAACGGCCGAGGCGGCGGTGAGCCAGCCGGCATAAAGCCCGATCGGTTCGCGCAGCCAGAGCCGGTCCTGCCGGTGCGCGCGCAACAGCGCGGCCAACGCGGTCACGAGCATGAGCCAGATCATCACCGTCGCCCATGGCACCGAGATCTGCGCCAGCGGAATCCAGAACATGCCAATCAACAGGCTGACGAGGAGGGCCGGCCGCGCCGCGTGCCAGCCGGGCGCGTCGGGCCGTTTGACGAGGCCATAGCCCGCACCCGCGATGAGCCAGATATAGATCAGCCCCCAGATCGAGAAGGCATAGCCCGCAGGCTGCACCGGCGGATCGGTCTGCGGCACCGGGAACTGGTCGGGGGTGAAGCCGTTGAAGCCCGATGTGAGAAAGGGCACCAGCGCGAAGCCGACGGCCATGGTCAGGGTGAAAACGGCGAATACGCGTGTCATGGGTCAAGGATGAGGGGCCCGGCGGCGCGCGTCAAGGTGCCGCGCCGCCGCACCTGTCGTTTCAGACCAGCGTGCCGTCGGGCGAAAGCCGGGTCTTGCCGCGCAGGTAGGGATGCAGCGCCTCGGGCAGATCGACCGAGCCATCGGCGGCTTGCCCGTTTTCCAGCACGGCGATCAGGGTTCGCCCCACGGCGAGGCCGGAGCCGTTGAGCGTGTGGACGAATTGCGGCTTGCCGCCATCCGCGGGCTTGTAGCGTGCGTTCATGCGCCGGGCCTGGAAATCGCCCGCGACCGAGACCGACGAGATCTCGCGATAGGTGTTCTGGCCGGGCAGCCAGACCTCGATGTCATGGGTCTTGAGCATGCCGAAGCCGATGTCGCCGGAACACAGCACCACCGTGCGATAGGGCAGGTCGAGCTTTTCGAGGATTGCCTCGGCACAGCGGGTCATGCGGGCATGTTCCTCCATCGAGTCCTCGGGTCGGGTGATCGAGACCATTTCGACCTTTTCGAACTGGTGCTGGCGCAGCATACCCGCGGTGTCGCGCCCGGCGCTGCCCGCCTCGGAGCGGAAGCACTGGGTGTGGGCGACATAGCGACGCGGCAGATAACCCTCATCGATCACCATGTCATTGACGATATTGGTGAGCGTCACCTCGGCGGTGGGCACGAGCCACCAGCCATTTGTGGTCTTGTAGCTGTCCTCGCCGAACTTGGGCAATTGCCCGGTTCCATACATCATCTCTTCGCGCACGAGCACGGGGGTCCATGTCTCGCTCAGCCCGTGTTCCTCGATATGGGTGTCGAGCATGAACTGCGCCAGCGCCCGGTGGATGCGCGCGACGCCGCCCGACATCACCACGAAGCGCGAGCCGGAGAGTTTGGCGGCGGTCTCGAAATCCATGCCGGGTTTGACGCCCTCGATCTCGTGATGTTCGCGCGCGGTGAACCCGAAGCTGCGCGGGGTGCCGTGCCGGCGGATCTCGACATTGTCGGATTCGTCCGCGCCGTCGGGCACATCCTCGGCGAGGCGGTTGGGCAGGGTCATCAGGAGGTCGGCAAGCTTCCGGTCGAGCTCCTTCGCCTCGGCCTGCATACGTGCCACTTCGGATTTCTTGGCCGCGACCTCGTCGCGCAGGCGGTTGAACTCGGCGTCGTTCCCGGCGGCCTTGGCCGCGCCGATCTCCTTGGCGGCGCGGTTCTGGTCGGCCTGGGCGGTTTCGGCGGCGAGAATCCTGGCGCGGCGCGCCTCGTCGAGGGCGAGGATTTCCGACGACATCGGCGCTTCTCCGCGGCGGGCGAGGGCCGCATCGAAAGCCTGGGGGTTTTCGCGGATGGCGCGGATGTCATGCATCGGTCTTGTCCTTCGTGACTCGGGTGGTTGTGGATGCCTTATGGCCGATTTGAGCGCCGCTGGTAAACGGGGGATTGCGGTTGAACGGTTGCGGCTGTCCGAACCGGCCCGAAAACCGTGATCGAGGGGATTGCAAAGCATTGGGCCAGGGCATAGGTTCCGCCAAACTTTGCAGGGGCGGCGCCAAGGCGCGGCCCGTGCCAGCCACGTATCGAAAGGGTTTATCCATGGACGGCGCGCTTGCCTCGTTTCTTCCGCTCATCCTGATCTTCGCGATCATGTATTTCCTGCTCATCCGGCCGCAGCAGAAAAAGCTCAAGGATCATCAGGCCATGGTCGAGGCCCTGCGCCGCGGCGATCAGGTGGTCACGCAGGGCGGGCTGATCGGCAAGGTCGCCAAGGTCAAGGACGATGGCGAGATCGAGGTCGAGATCGCCGAGGGCGTCAAGGTGCGGGTGGTCAAGGCGACCATCTCCCAGGTTCTCAACAAGACAGAGCCCGCGAAGTCGTAACGCGCGTACACTGGTTGCCGACTCGGGGGCGCTCACATGCTGCAGATTGATACGTGGAAGCGGGTGCTGATATGGGCCACCGTGTTGGCTGGCCTGATGCTGGCGATGCCCAATGCCTTCTACACGCGGGTCGAGACCCATAACGACGCGGTGCGCGCCATCGAGAATGGCGGCACGGCAGATGGCCTGGCCGAGCAGGTGGCGATGTGGCCCGAGTGGTTGCCTTCGGGGCTTGTCAACCTCGGGCTGGACCTGCGCGGCGGGGCGCATCTCCTGGCCGAGGTCCAGGTCGAGGATGTCTATCGCAGCCGGATCCGGGGCATGTGGCCCGAGATTCGCGACATGCTGCGCGAGGAACGCGCGACCATCGGCACGATCCGGCGGCAACCCGGCCCCGATGACCAGCTGCGCATCCGCGTATCGGAAGCCGATCAGGTCGGCGAGGCGGCGGCCCTCGTGCGGGGGCTGGCGCGGCCGGTCACCAGCCTGAGCGGGTCGGCATCGGACGATATCGAGGTTTCGACCGACGACGACATGGTGATCGTCGAGCTGTCGGAGGCCGAGAAACTGGCCACCGATGACCGCACCGTGCGCCAGGCGCTCGAGATCATCCGCAACCGGATCGACGAGGTCGGCACGCGCGAACCCACGATCCAGCGCCAGGGCCCCGAGCGCATCCTGATCCAGGTGCCCGGACTGGGCAGCGCGGCCGAGTTGAAGCGGATCATCGGCACCACGGCGCAGCTGACCTTCCAGCCGGTGGTGTCGCGCAGCGCGGAGGACGATGCGCGCGCGGGACCGGGCGAAGAGGTTCTGCCCGGGCGGGGCGCGGAGCGGGACACGCGCTATGTGCTGGAACAATCGCCGGTGGTGACGGGCGAGGACCTCGTGGATGCGCAACCCAGTTTCGACGAGAACGGGCGGCCCGCCGTCACCTTCCGGTTCGACGCGTCGGGGGCGCGGCGGTTCGGCAACTATACCGCCGACAATATCGGCAACCCCTTTGCCATCGTGCTGGATGGCGAGGTGATCAGCGCGCCGACGATCCAGGCGCACATCTCGGGCGGCTCGGGGATCATCACCGGGCGGTTCACGGTGGAGGAATCGACCGAACTGGCCGTGCTGCTGCGCGCGGGGGCGCTTCCGGCGGGGCTCGATTTCCTCGAAGAGCGGACCATCGGGCCGGAACTGGGCGCCGACAGCATCGAGGCGGGCAAGGTGGCCACCATCGTGGCATTCGTGGCCGTGCTGGTCTTCATGTTCTTGAGTTATGGCATGTTCGGGCTCTTTGCCAATGTGGCGCTGATCATCAATATCGGGCTCATCTTCGGCCTGCTGAGCATGATCGGGGCGACGCTGACCCTGCCGGGGATCGCGGGGATCGTGCTCACCGTGGGCATGGCGGTGGATGCCAATGTGCTGGTGTTCGAGCGCATACGCGAGGAACTCAAGACCGCGAAAGGCCCGGCGCGGGCGATCGATCTGGGCTATGAAAAGGCGCTTTCGGCGATCCTGGACGCCAATATCACCACGTTCATCACCGCGGTGATCCTTTACGCGGTGGGGTCGGGGCCGGTGCGCGGCTTTGCGATCACGCTGGGGCTGGGGATCATTACATCGGTGTTCACGGCGATTTTCGTCACGCGGCTGATCATCGCGATGTGGTTCGAACGCCGCCGTCCCAAGACGCTGGAGGTCTGACGAGATGCGCCTGAAACTTGTGCCCGAAAACACGACGTGGGATTTCTTCGGCCGCTCGAAACTGTGGCTGGGGATCTCGGCGTTCCTGATGCTGCTGGCGTTGGCCAGTTTCCTCGTGCAGGGGCTGAATTACGGCATCGATTTTCGTGGCGGCACGACGATCCGCACCGAGAGCGCGCAGCCGGTCGATATCGGCCTTTATCGCGGAGCCATCGATTCGCTCGAACTGGGTGACGTGACCATCACCGAGATTTTCGACCCGAACTTCGACGACGACGAAAACGTGGCGATGGTGCGTATCCAGGCGCAGGAAGGCGAGGAATCGGTCAGCCCCGAGGTGGTCGAGGCGGTCGAGGCGGCCCTGCAGGAAGCGGTGCCCGACATCCGTTTTGTCAGCGTCGAATCGGTCGGGCCGAAAGTCTCGGGCGAGTTGATCCAGACGGCGGTGATCGCGGTGCTTCTGGCGATCGGTGCGGTGCTGGTCTATATCTGGCTGCGCTTCGAGTGGCAGTTCGCGCTGGGGGCGGTGGCCGCACTGGTGCATGACGTGGTGCTGACCATCGGGATTTTCAGCGAACTGCAGATCAAGTTCGACCTGGCGATCATCGCCGCACTCCTGACCATCGTGGGCTATTCGCTCAACGATACCGTGGTGGTGTTCGACCGCGTGCGTGAAAACCTTCGCAAATACAAGCAGATGCCTTTGAAAGAGGTGCTCAACATCTCGATCAACGAGACGCTGAGCCGGACGGTCATGACATCGGTCACCACGCTTCTGGCGCTGATCTCGCTTTTCGTGCTGGGCGGTGACGTGATCCGGGGCTTTGTCTTTGCCATGATCTGGGGCGTGATCGTGGGCACCTACAGCTCGATCTTCGTGGCCAGCATCATCCTGCTTCGGCTGGGGGTGAAACGCGACTGGTCCAAGCCCGATGGAAACGCGGGCACGCAATACGCCAAAATAGATGCCTGAAATCATCGCCGAGGCCCTCGCCATCGGGGGCATCGGGTGGGTGTTCGCCGCGGCCTTCGTGGCCGGGATCGTGCGCGGATTCGCCGGTTTCGGCACCGCGATGATCTTTCTGCCGGTCGCCACGCGGGTGATCGAGCCGGTCTGGGCGATCATCATCCTTGTGGTCATGGATGCGATCGGCCCCTTGCCGATCATCCCGCGGGCGCTGCGCGAGGGTCATCCGCGCGATCTCATGCGGCTTGTCGCGGGAACGGTGGTGGCGCTGCCGGCCGGGCTTGCGGTGCTCTTCTGGGTCGATCCGGTGGTGTTCCGCGTCGTGGTTTCGGTGCTGAGCCTGGGGCTTCTGGTGCTGCTTGTCGGCGGTCTGCGCTATCGTGGCACGCTCGGGCCGCCCTTGATCTATGCCACCGGAGGCGTGGGGGGATTCCTCGGCGGGGCGGTGGGTATACCGGGCCCGCCGGTGATCCTGCTTTACATGGCAAGCCCGCACCCGGCAAAGGTGATCCGGGCCAACGCCACGGCCTATCTCTATGGGTTCGACATCCTTGTCCTGGCGAGTTTCGCCGTGCTCGGGCGGTTGTGGGGCCTGCCGCTGACGCTTGGCCTGATGGCGGCGCTGCCCTATCTTCTGGGCAACGGCCTGGGCTGGTGGATTTTCCGGCCCGGCCATGAAAGGCTCTATCGCGCGGTGGCCTACGGGATCATCGCCGCCTCGGCGCTGTCGGGGCTCTGGTCGGTCATCGGAGGGACGTGATGAGATTCACACAGGTCGATTTCGGGGATGTGCAGCCGATTGACGGCTATGGGCAGGGGTTTTTCCGCATTGGCGGCCAGGTCTATGAGGGGGCGGTTCTGCTGACCGCTTCGGGGGTGGAGCCGCTCGAGGGGTTGCGGGACCGGGCGCGCCTCATGGCGCTGGTGGGCGAGATCGACGTGATCCTGTTCGGCACCGGGACCGAGATCGCGCATATCGACGCGGGCCTGCGTGCCGAGATCGAGGCGGCGGGGATCGGCGCGGAGGTCATGAACACGCCGGCGGCCTGCCGGACATGGAACGTGCTGGCCGCCGAGGGCCGCCGCGTCGCGCTCGCGGCCCTTCCGGTTTGACGGCGGAATGTCGCGACGAAAAGCGGTTCTGTTGGCGCGCGGACTGCGCTAAGGCGAGGCCATGGAACTCGAAGTAAGCGATCTTTCCGTTGCGCGTGGCGGCATCCCGGTGCTCGAGGGGCTGGAGTTCCGGCTGGAGGCCGGGCACGCCCTGATCCTGCGCGGGCCGAACGGGATCGGCAAGACGACGCTTCTGCGCACAATCGCCGGGCTTCAGCCGCCACTGGCCGGGCGGATCAGCCTCGATCGCGAGGCGATGACCTATGCCGCCCATGCCGACGGGCTCAAGGCGACGCTGACGGTCGAGGAAAACCTTGCGTTCTGGGCCGCGGTCTTTGGCACCGGTGGGATAGACGCGGCGCTGGACGGGTTCGCCCTGCGCGATCTGCGCGCCCGCCCGGCGGGGGCGCTCTCGGCGGGGCAGAAACGGCGGCTGGGGCTGGCGCGGCTCTTGGTGACGGGGCGGCCGGTCTGGGTGCTCGACGAGCCCACGGTGTCGCTCGACGTGGATGCGGTGGCGATGTTCGTGCGCGCGGTGCGGGCACATCTGGCGGGCGGTGGCATGGCGCTCATGGCCACGCATATCGACCTTGGCCTGGCCGAGGCGGCGGTTCTCGATGTCGGCGGGTTCCGGGCGCGCGCCGCAAAGGACGATCATTTCGACGAGGTGTTCCTGTGAGCGCCCTTCTCATTCGCGACCTGCGGCTGGCGATGCGGGCAGGGGGCGGCTTTGGCCTCGGGCTTGCGTTCTTCCTCATCGTGGTGACGTTGGTGCCCTTCGGCGTGGGCCCCGAGACCGGGCTGCTGGCGCGGATCGCACCGGGCATCCTGTGGCTTGGGGCACTTCTGGCCTGTCTCCTGTCGCTCGACCGGATCCTCGCGCTCGACTGGGAGGATGGCAGTCTCGACCTGTTGGCGACCTCGCCGCTGCCGCTGGAGGGGATCGTGACCATGAAGGCGCTGGCGCACTGGATCACGACCGGGCTGCCGCTGGTGATCGCCAGCCCGCTCTTCGGGGTGCTGATGAGCCTGCCGGGGGCGGGCTACGGCCCGCTTGTCCTGTCGCTTCTGCTGGGCACGCCGGCGCTTTCGGTGATCGGCACGTTCGGCGCGGCGCTGACCGTGGGGCTCAAGCGCGGCGGGTTGCTCTTGAGCCTGCTGGTGCTGCCGCTTTACGTGCCGACGCTGATTTTCGGGGCCGAGATGGCGCGGCGCGGGGCGGAAGGGGCCGATCCGACCACGCCGATGCTGATGCTGGCAGGGATCAGTGCGGGAGTGATCGCGCTCCTGCCCTTCGCCAGCGCGGCGGTGCTCAGGGTTAACCTGCGCTGACCTGCGGCAAAAGGTGATGGATTTGTGAACCGATCAGGCTGGAAAATCGCGGTGATTTAAGGCAGATCAAGGCGAGCGGCCGTGGCGGCTGGAAAAAGGCGGCAGGAGATGCAACCGAAGATGGGCCCGAGATGAACCTCAACGCGCTGTGGGAATATGCCAACCCATTGAAATTCATGCGCACGACCGAGCGGGCACTGCCCTATTTCGCGGTTGCGGCGGTGGTTTGCCTCGTGACGGGGCTTGTCTGGGGATTCTTCTTCACGCCCGACGATTTCCGCCAGGGATCGACGGTCAAGATCTTCTACATCCACGTGCCGAGCGCGATGATGGCGATCAATATCTGGGTGATGATGCTGATCACCTCGCTGGTCTGGATCGTGCGGCGCCACCATGTGAGCGCGCTGGCCGCGCGCGCCGCCGCCCCGATCGGCGCGGTGATGACAGTGATCGCGCTGGCGACCGGCGCGATCTGGGGCCAGCCCATGTGGGGCACTTGGTGGGCCTGGGATCCGCGGCTGACCTCGTTCCTGATCCTGTTCCTGTTCTATCTGGGCTATATCGCGCTCTGGGAGGCGATCGAGGATGACGACACCGCCGCCGACCTGACCGCGGTGCTGTGCCTTGTCGGGTCGGTTTTCGCGATCCTGAGCCGCTATGCGGTGAATTTCTGGAACCAGGGGCTGCACCAGGGTGCGTCGCTGAGCCTCGACAAGCAGGAGAACGTGGCCGATGTCTTCTGGTATCCCGCGCTGGTGTCGATCGCGGGCTTTGTTCTCCTGTTCATCGCGTTGGTGATCATCCGCACCAATACCGAGATCCGCGCGCGCCGGATGCGCGCCCTGCTGGCGCGGGAGCGGTTGGGATGATGCCGGACCTGGGAAAATACGCCGAAGCCGTGCTATCGTCTTACGCGGTGTCGATCCTGCTGATCCTGGTGCTGGTCGTGCTCTCGGTCCGCCGGTCCCGCAAGGTGAAGGCGCAGCTTGACGATATCGAAACCCGGAGGAAACACCATGGCCAGGGTTAGCCCGATGATGATGGCCCCGCCGCTTGTCTTCGCGGCGCTGGCGGCGCTTTTCTATTTTGGCATGCTGCGCGACAACCCCGACGAGCTGCCCTCGCAGCGGGTCGGCAAGCCGGCGCCACCGGTCGAACTGGCGCAACTGGGCGAGACGCCGCTTCTGACCGACGAGGTGCTCAATGCGCCGGGGGTGAAGCTGGTCAATTTCTGGGGTACCTGGTGCGTGGCCTGCCGGGCCGAGCATCCCACGCTTCTGTGGATGCGTGACAATCTCGATGTGCCGCTGCACGGGATCAATTTCGACGACACCACGGATCGCGCGCTGGCCTATCTCGAACGGGACGGCAACCCGTTCTCGCACCTGGGCGAGGCCAAGACCTCCCGTACCAAGATGGATTGGGGCGTCTATGGCGCGCCGGAGACCTTCATCATCGACGGCGATGGCAACGTGACCCTGCGCTTTGCCGGGCCGATCACGCGGCGGGTGCTGAACGAGACCATCCTGCCCGCGATCGAGAAAGCCAAGGCGGGGGGATAGTCCCGCGCGCATCTGTGGTCGGCATGATGTGGCGAACGCGCGCCTGCATGGCCGGATCACGAGTATTTTTGGGCGATTGTATATTTGACAAACCCGTGACGTAATAGCAGGCTTGGACTCCATTTAAAGGAGATTCGAGATATGGGAAATAAAGTTACCTGCATTGTGAAGCCGGATCGCAACAGCAAGCATGACGCCATCCAAAGGCTTGGGGGGACAAGGGACGACAACGGCAAACGTTGGTCCTGCACGCGCCAAGAGTGTGTAGATCTCATCAAGAATGGCGCGCGATTCTACGTGAGCGTAAGCGGCCACAGTGTTGACCTTATCGTGCAGGAAAGCGCTTCTGGTCTTGAGTATGTCAGGACCGACCCGGATCACGACAAGGCTGACAATCTCCTAAGTCTTCCTGAGTGCCCCTGATGTGTTTCATGGGTGAAGCGAACCCGTCAGGATCCGTTGCCCACGAAAGCGCTTGTTGGGCCGCATAAAGGCGGTCATAGTCGTTGCTCTGCGGGTTTTCCCGCAGGGCGCTGGATATTCGATCAAGCTCGCGCTGTATAAAAGAAATGGGTAATATGATACCCCAATCGCAAAGGTATCTCAATACCTCATTTGCCCTTGTCGTCGTCTTTGGGCTTCTGCTTCACCAGCTTCTTGAGCTTCTTCTCAAACCGTTCTTCGTCGTCGTCCGTCTCCAGCTGGCGGGCGGCTTCCTTGAACTTGTCAGCTTGCGTCTTCGTCTTTTGGCTCGGCAAGATTGAGCCTCCCTTGCACAGATGGTTGAGGTTCTCGAATGAGCAGAAGCGGATTACCGACCGTTCCGCTCTTTCCGATAAGTTTCTCGTCAAATGTTTCCAAAGCATCCGCCTTTAGGTGAATTGCGGTCGCAACGTGAATTGCATCTTTCGGCTTGATACTGTTGTCCCAAACAAAGACCTGAGCAGATTCGGAAATCTTTCTGGTCACGTTGTAAACGCGGATATAGGAGCGCCTGAAAAACTTCTGCACCAAGTCCGCCTTATCAGAAGCCAAGCGTGGCCCACCTCGCAACCATAAGACCTCTGCCAGCGTAAGGGCTGACGTCATTATCAGCACGTCTCCCCTCTCGGCCCGCTCAATAACCCCGTCACATTTATCTGCTTTTCCATCCTCGGCCTTGAAGTGACCAAGAAAGCAATCGCTGTCCCAGTATATCTTCTCAACGCTCATCAGACCGCCATAATCCCGCGCACATCGGCTGCCGTTGGAAGTTCGTCGTCTTCGGGCAAAACCTCAATCGTTTGTGCGTCAATGCTTATCGGCGTTCCATCCCGACGGTAGTGAATCTTGCCTTCTATCTCTACCCGGCGGCGGAAACTGTGCAGCACTTGGTCAATGAGTTTTTCAGGAACTGCACATTTGATTGCACGAGAATACAAAAAATCCTTCACCCGGATTTGAAGAGACCCAGACGCATCCCGAATTGCTTCGAGTCGCCCTTCAACTGTTCCGTAGTCAAAATAGTCGGACTGCCAGTCCTCACGAACAGTTCTCGCTATCCCAGAACCTATAGAAACAGGTTGGCGTTTGACCCAGATGTTCACCCCTTTCTCGTTGCCCTTTTTTGCGACCAAATCGGACAGGCTCTTGAGGTGATTTATGCCCTTTTCCGTAAGGCCAGCACCAACAATATCGCCGCGCGCGACCGCTTTGGGGGCATATTCAGCCTTCTTGTAAATCATTGCCAGGCGAGAGATTGGGGCGCCGGAATTTGGTTCAACGCCAATAAGCGCGCTTCCCTCCCGGACGCGAACTGTCCACGTGATGTCAGAACCATCGCCGCTTTGCGCGTCCGTAATTTCACCAACGAAGCCCATGAAATTTCGAACAGCCGCAACAAATTCCTCGGGGGACAATTCGTCCCCCAAGTCTATTGTCAGATCGGTTGGTATCTGATCCGGTGTTGCCATGTTTCCTATGCCCTGCGCCTCTGGCGCAGATTCTACGCGCCCAACGAGTCCCGGTAAAGGACTCGTTTTCCTACGATGCCGGAAAGTGCCACGGATGCCCTTTCCAAATCATCAACACCGTTCGCTACACGGTTGTTATAGCGAAACTCAAACTCTGCCGCATAGCGGTGCAGGTGCTTCTTGGCGCAATGCTGATACACGCCCTTCATGCCGCGCTTGAAGATGCTGAAATAGCCCTCAATCGTGTTCGTGTGAACGTCGCCGCGCACATACTCGCCAGCGCCGTGACGGGTGAAGTCATGGCGGGAAAACTCACCGTTCAGCTTCTTATACCAGCTTGCTTCGTCGGTATAGACAACGGCTTCCTTGGCGATGTTCTCGCGCAGGATCGGGTAAAGCGTGTCCTTCTTGAGGTCATCCACGACGATGCTCTTTGCCTTGCGGCTGGAACGATCAACCAGCGTGAGAAGCTTCATCTTGTGCGCCGGGCCGCGAGCGGTTTTGCTCTTCTTGAACTCGTTGCCGATGAAGGTTTCGTCAACCTCGACCGTGCCGCCACCAGCACCAAAATCAACGGACGTATCGGAACGCATGGCTTCGCGGATACGGTGCGCCATGAACCACGCGCTTTTGTGCGTGATTTCCAGAACGCGGTGCAGCTGGTGCGCGCTGATGCCCTTCTTGCTGGATACCATCAGGTGAATGGCTTGAAGCCACTTGTGCATTTCAATGTGGCTATCCTCAAAGATCGTGCCCTTGCGCACGGTGAACTGCTTGCGGCACTCGCGGCACTTCCACAGGCCGTGGCGCTCCTTACCTTCCGGGTGCTTCGCGCTCGGCTTGGTGCGAACGCCAGTGAGGCGATAGGCGCTGTCCACCACGCCACAATGCGGGCAGACCGGGCCATCGGGCCAGATGATGCTTTCAACGTGCGCAAAGGCTGCGGCTTCGTCGTGCATGTAGGCTTTGGACAGAACGGACATGACAGGCTCCTAACTCTATGACCTAGAGATAGGGGTTCCGCGTGGGTTTGTCAAGTATACAATCGCCTATTTTTGCCAAGAAAGAACCGGGTGGCGTCTCTTTCTTGGCGGGAAATACTCTGGGGGTGAATGGCGAAGCCAGAGGGGGCAAAGCCCCCTGCAGTCCAGAATCGTCTTGCGCCGCAGGCGCGCATTCGGATCACACCTGGCTGTCAGCGGATCAGGTTGGGGCGAAAGCGCAGGCGCTGGCGTGCGTCCTGGGGCAGGTGCCGGTTGAGGTGGCGGTTGATCAGGCCGAAGATCCCGATGATGAGAAGCGTCAGCAGGATGAAATAGCCTGCGAGGATCGGGTAGGGGATGAAGGGGTTGAAGGTCTTGTCTGCGAAATAGCTGGCATAATAAAGCGCGTCGCCCTTCTGTTGCCAGGCGGGAAAACCCGAGAAGAACACCAGCACCGTGGCGTGGAAGAGAAAGATCGCCTCGTTGGTATAGGCAGGCCAGGCGAGCCGCATCGCGGTGGGCCACACGATCCGGCGGAACCGGGCCAAGCCGGAAAAACCATAGGCATCGGCCGCTTCGAGATCGCCCTTGGGCACCGAGCGCAGCGCGCCATGGAAGATCTCGGCCGAATAGGCGGAGGTGTTGAAAAAGAGCACCACCAGCGCACCGAGCGCGGCCGAGGTGAAGGGGGTGAAGACGGGCGAGACCCCCTTGAGCGAGAGAAACAGGAAATAGCCGAAGAAGAACTGGATGAAGAGCGGCGAGCCGCGGAAGACGAAGATGAACCATTCGGCGGGCTTGCGCAGGATCGGGGTCTTCGCCCCCTTGGCCACGGCCAGCGCGTTGGCGAGGACGAACCCCGCCAGCAGGGCCAGCACTGCGAAATAGATGTTCCACAAGAGCCCCGATCCGATCAGGGTGAATTGCTGGCACAGCGTGAAATCCGAACGCGGCAAGAGCCGTTCGCCGTAGCCCAGAGAGCGCAGCCCGTAATCCTGGATGGTCTGCCAGCAGCTCATGTCGTCGCGGCCTTTCTGAGCGCCTCGCCCGCGGCGGTCGCCTGACCGCGGCTGAGCCGCCGGGTCAGCCGTTCGAGCGCCACTTCCGAAACCCTGGTGAACACGAGATAAAAGACCAGAAGCGCAAGGAAATACCACATCCGCCAGTCGGGATGCGGGTAACTGGTGAAACGCGCGGTCTTGGCGCCGCCGAGCTCGCGCGCCCAGTAGACGATATCCTCGACCCCGAGCAGGAACAGGAGCGGCGTGGCCTTGATCAGGACCATCCAGAGGTTGCTGAGACCGGGCAGGGCATAGATCCACATCTGCGGCACCAGCACCCGCCAGAACGCCTGCCGCCGGGACATGCCATAGGCTTCGGCGGTCTCGATCTGGGCGCGGGGCACCGCGCGCATCGCGCCGAAGAGCACATTGGCGGCAAAGGCGCCGAAGACGATGGCAAAGGTCACCACCGCCAGCCCGAACCCGTAGATCTCGTGCAGCCATTGCGGCGCCGTGGAGAGTGGCATCTTGGCGGCTGAGCAGACCACGAAATCATTGCCCTGCCGGATCGGTTCGGACCAGTCGGGGCATCTCAGCTTGTGCCGGAGGTATTCGATCCCCTGATCGAGCGCGATCACGAAGAACAGGAAGAACGCGATGTCGGGCACGCCGCGGACGATGGCGATGTAGAATTTTCCCAGCCACGAGAGCGGTGCGATGTGCGAGCGCGCCGCCGAGGCCCCGACAAAGCCAAGCGCCAGCGCCGTGGGGGCGGTGATCGCCAGCAGCAGCAACACCGTGCCGAAGGACCCGTAGAGCGCCATGTGCTTGCCCGTGGTGAGGTAGCACGACAGCCAGGTCAGGCCGGAGAGCGTATCGGGGTCGGTGCAATAGGAGAACATGGCGCGCCCTTGCGGGGCCGGGCGGGGGTCGTCCCGCCCGACCAGCGGTTCAGAAGGTTTCGCCGACGTCCCATTTCTCGATCAGCTCGTTGAGGCTGCCGTCATCCTTCATCGACTGGATCGCGGCGTCGAATGTCTCGCGCAACTCTTCATCGCTTTCGCGCAGGCCCATTCCGATGCCGCCGCCGATCAACTCGTCGCGGTCGAGGAGGGACAGGTCGGCGTTTTCCTCGGCGATGGGGGCAAGATAGCTCTTGTCGGCCAGAACCGCGTCGGCCTCACCGGAGCGCACGGCGGAAATGGTTTCGTCGGGCGTGGCGAATTCCACCAGTTGTGCGCCCATATCGGCCACGAAGGCGGCCTGGATCGTGTTGGTCTGGGCGGCGATCACGGCGTCGGTCACGTCGAGCCCCTCGTTGCCGGCCAGCACCATGTAGGCCGAGGGATCGGGCTGGGTGTAGTTCTGGGTGAAATCGATCACCTCTTCGCGTTCGTCGGTGATCGACATGCCCGCGATGATCGCGTCGTAGTTGCCCGACACGAGGTTGGGAATGATCGAATCCCAGTCGTTGGTGACCCATTCGCAGGTCAGTTCGGCACGCGCGCAGAGTTCGTCGCCCAGTTCGCGCTCGAACCCGTCGACTTCACCGTCATCGTTGAGAAAGTTGAACGGCGGATAGGCGCCCTCGGTCCCGAGGCGCACCGTGTCGGCCATGGCGAATCCGGCCGAGAGGGCCAGCGCGGCGGTGGTCAGGATCAGGTTTTTCATGATGGTCTCCCTTTGGTTATCGGTTGATCGTTGAGGCCGGGATCGTATCAGATGTCCCGTGACGGTTTGAACCATTTATCGTTGAGCTGGTCGAGGGTGCCGTCGACGTCGCGCGCAAAGAGCGCCGCATCGAAGAGGAAGGCGCGGCGCCCGGTCATGCGTGCACCGTGGAGGAGAGAAAGCCGCGCAGGCGCTCGGATTTCGTGCTGCCGAACAGGTCTTTGGGCGAGCCTTCCTCTTCGATGCGGCCTTCGTGCAGGAAGATCACGTGATCCGAGACATCATGGGCCATTTTCATGTCATGGGTGACGATCATCATGGTGCGGCCCTCGGCGGCGAGATCCTTGATGACCCTGACGACCTCCTGCTCGAGCTCGGGGTCGAGCGCCGAGGTGGGCTCGTCGAAGAGAAGCGCGGCGGGCTCCATGGCAAGCGCCCGGGCGATGGCAGCACGCTGTTGCTGGCCGCCCGAAAGCTGCGCCGGCCATGCGTCGCATTTGTCGCCGATGCCGACCTTGTCGAGATAGGCGCGCGCCGCTGCTTCGGCTTCGGCCCTGTCGCGGCCCAGCACGGTCACGGGCGCTTCCATCACGTTCTGCAGGATGGTCATGTGGGACCAGAGGTTGAATTGCTGGAACACCATCGACAGGTTGGTTCGGATGCGCAGCACCTGCCTGGGATCGGCGGGGTGACGGTTCAGCCCGTCGCCCCGCCATTTGACCGGCTCACCCTGGAACAGGATGTCGCCCTGCTGGCTGTCTTCGAGCAGGTTGATACAGCGCAGGATCGTCGATTTGCCCGACCCGGATGAGCCGATGAGCGAGATCACGTCGCCGCGCCGGGCGGTGATGTCGACACCCTTGATCACTTCGAGCGCGCCGTAAGCCTTGTGCAGGTTGCGGATCTCGATGACGGGAGTGGTGGTCGTGTCGTCCTGTGGCACGGTTGGTCCGTCTGGTTCCCGGTTTTCTTGCTGGACCTCACTAGGGCGGAAAATCCGCAAGGATGCAACGTTCAATGCGAGCCTTACCGGGCGTAAAGCTGCGATTCGATCGGCACTCGCTTCGATTCGGAGCAGGTCAGCCGCGCGGTGACAGCGGTATCGGCTGGGCAAGATAGGCCGAGGATGGAATTTCGACGACCCCCTGCAAGGCAAGCGTGTGGCGATCCGCAGGCGAGAGGTCGGCGATGGCCTCTGCGACCGCGGCCAAGAGCGGCGCGGGAGCGCGGCCGCGCGCGGTGATGAGTGGCAGGCCCGGCGTGGGGGGCGTGCGGGCGATCTCGCGCAGCTCGGGCGCGAAGCGGTCGTGGCGCTGGATCATCGCCCATGCAACCGCGTCGATCGCGGCGAGATCGGCGCGCCCCTGGGCCACGGCGAGGGCCGAGGCGCGATGGGCGCCGGTTTCGAGCAAGGGGCCGAAGGACAGGCCATGCGCGGCCATGTGGGTGACGGGCGCGGCCCAGCCGGATTGCGACAGTGCCTCGTTATAGGCGAAGGGCGCGCCGTCGAAATCGTCCAGCGCCCGGCGCGGGTCGTCGGCGCGGGCCACCATGACCGAACAGTAATGCCCCGGCGGACAATCGGGCAGGCCGTAATCGGGTGTTCCGACCAGCGTGACGTGGTCGTGCAGCCGCGCGCGGTAGGGATAGCCGCAGGTCTGCGCCAGCAGGAGGTCGGGGGATTGCCAGATCTGCCAGAGGTCGCGATCGCGGGTGAGATGGTCGGGGCCAAAGCCCAGCCGGGCGCGGATCGCCTGCCAGAAGCGGTCATTGGCGGGGGCAGTCTCGGGCCGGTCATACATCGGCAGTGCGGCGATCATCCCCCTGCCTCTTGCCGTGCGCGGGCGCTTTCCCGGTCATTGATCCCGAGCAGGTTGGCCACCACGCGCAAAAGCGTATCCTCGTGCATGTCCCGGCTGCCATCGGCCAGCACCACCTGCCACAGCGCGGTGAGCACGCCGAACCGATCCTCGTGCGGTACCGCCTCCTTGATGGCGCGGGTAAAGCGCACCGTGTCGGGGGCTTCGGATTCGAGGATCTCGGCCTCTTGCCGAAGGGCGGTGGCCTCGAAAGGCGACAGGCCATATCGGGCCACGAGGATGCGGTCGATACGGTCGATCTCGACCTGTGCGTAGTCGTGATCGCTGCGCGCGACCCGCACCATGAGCGCGGCGAGGGCAAGCCGGGAATCGGCGTCCCCCAGGGGTTCGGGGACGGATGCGGTCAGACGGCGCAGGAATTCGGCGAACATGGGATCCTATTTCGGGGTCATCTGTGCCGCGGTGTGTGCGGCGTCGTTATCTTCGGCGGTGAGGCCAAGGGCGATGCGCGTGGTTTCGATCACGTCGCGTTCTTCGGCGTGTTCCACCCCGTCGGCGAGCGTGACCTGCCAGAGCGCGCGCAGCGTGTCGAGCCGCCCTTCATGGGCCACCGTGTCGCGGATCAACGCGGCAAAGGTGCCTGTGCCCGGGGCGGCGCGTTCGAGTTTCTCGCAATCGGCGCGCATCTGCGCGGCCTCGACCGGGTTGAGCCCGTTGGCGGCGGCCAGGATACGGTCGATGCGGGCGATTTCCTCGACCCGGTAGGCCGCATCGGATTTCGCCACCCGCACCATCAGCGCACCCAGCGCGAGCCGCGCGTCGGGTTCCGGCAATGGGCGCGGTTTCGGGGCGGAAAAGGCCGAGAGGATGCGCTGGACGATGGGCATGTCACTCTCCGTCATAGCCTTCGATGATGACGATGTCGCCGGTTGAGACCGGATCGCGCAGCGCCTTGGCGGCCTGATAGCTCTCGGAATGGTAGCAGTCGAGCGCGGCCTGGTAGGAGGGAAACTCGATCACCACGTTGCGGGTGCGGGCGCTGCCTTCGGGGTTCTCGAACCGCCCGCCGCGCACGAGGAAACGCGCACCGTATTCGGCAAAGGGTTTGGCGTTGGCGGCGACATATTTCATGTAGGCGTCGGGATCGTCCACGTCGACGCGGCCGATCCAGTATCCTTTGGGCATATGTGTCTCTCCTCGTTTGGGATGGGTGCCGGGTGTCTGGCGGGGATGCTGCGCCGTGTGGCGGGTGCGGTCAAGGGGGCGGTTGTCCCGGATGGAATCAGCCAAGCGGGATCGGGTGGGCATAGAGGATGTCGTCGATGGCGATGCCGCCCGGATCGGTGTTGAGGATCAGCACACCGGCAATGTCGCGCCGATGCTCGGCCCGGACGAGGCCGAGCGTCGATCGGCCGCGTTCCGGGTGGTGGAGATAGCGGCCCAGAAGCCGCGCGGAACGGTCGTAGAATCGCAGTTCCACAACCCCGCGCCGGGCCGTGTCATGCCCCAGCGGGTCAGGATAGGCGGTGTGGATCACGAGGCCGAAGGCATATTGGTCATCGTCGAAGAGCACGGCAACCGCGCCCTCGCCACGCCCCGAGATGGCATTGAAGCCGTCCGGCCCGAGCGCGAAGAGCGCGTTGGAGTCCAGCCCGCGATGAAAGGCCACCGAGAGGTTCCGGCCGGGTTCGCCCGCCGACAGGCCGAGCGGGGCCGAGGGCTGGCCCGTCACCCCGTCGAACCTGGCGCCCTGGCGGCCATGGATTGTGACGATGGACTGGCCCGCGAAACGCTCACCCAGCCAGGCACGCCCGTCGCGGATCGGGGCATCGAACTGCCAGCCCGGTTCGGGCCTGCGGGGCACCTGTTCGAAGGTGATGCGCGCGTCAAGTTCCTCCGCAAGAACGTTGTAGGGTGTCGGCACCAATTCTTGTGCCGCGCCCGGTGCGGCCCCCCAGATGGTGAGGGAGCAGATGCAGAGGGCAAAAGCCGCCGAAAACCGCATTCCGGTCACATTTGCATCCCAGTTTTGGCCATTTGCGCGGGCAGTTTGGAACATGCGAGGCATGATAACCGGGAAAACGCGAAATGGCAGCCTTTGCCGCAATCGACTGGACCAATTCGAGCGAACGCGAACAACTTGCCGCGGTGCGACGGGCCTGGCCCGAGGAGTTGAACCAGATCCTGTGCGAATATGACTGGTCGCTTTACCCCGAAACGGTGCTGGGTTGGGCGAGTGCGCAACGTGGCATAACGCTTTGCGCGGCGATCACGAGTTTTTTCAATTCCGACCCGATGCGGTTCAACTACCTGCCGCGCAGTGACGTGCCGGCGCAGTATCACGGGATATGCCGTCTGCTCGATGCAATGGCGCAGCGCGTGAACGCCGGGTTCTACCTGCCAAACGTGACCCATGTTCCCTGCACCCAGCAAAAGACGCTGCGCAACTGGATGTATTACCAGCAGGAGGACGTGATCGACAATCGACGCGGGCGGTGGGTTTTCGAGGAAGAACTCATAGAGCCGCTGCTCAATCCTGCGCCGGAGGTCAAACCCAGAGCTGCCGAACGCTCCGATTCCGAGAAGGCCAGGTTCCCCGACCTGGGTGCGCTGGTCAAACCGCTGATGAATTTCTGATCGGGCCGCGGGTCAGACCAGGCGAGAGCTTTCCACCGCGGCGCGCACGAAATCGGCGAAAAGCGGATGCGGCGCGAAGGGCTTGGATTTCAACTCGGGATGGAACTGCACGCCGATGAACCACGGGTGATCGGCGCATTCGACGATCTCGGGCAGGCGCCCGTCGGGTGACATGCCCGAAAAACTCAGCCCGCATTCCTCGAGCTTGTCGCGATACTTGATGTCGACCTCGTAGCGGTGGCGGTGGCGCTCCTCTATCGCGGTGGCGCCATAGACCTGTGCCACCTTCGATCCGGGGGTCAGCGCGGCGTCATAGGCCCCGAGCCGCATGGTGCCCCCCTTGTCGTCGCTGGCCGAGCGTTTGACGGTGTAATTGCCCTGCACCCATTCCTTGAGGTGATAGACCACCGGGGTGAAGCGTTTTCCGCCGGCCTCGTGATCGAATTCTTCAGAACCCGCGTCCTTGATGCCGGCGAGGTTGCGGGCGGCCTCGATCACCGCCATCTGCATGCCGAGGCAGATGCCGAGATAGGGCACCTTGCGTTCACGCGCGAATTGCGCGGCCTTGATCTTGCCTTCGGTGCCGCGCTCGCCAAAGCCGCCGGGCACCAGAATGGCGTGATAGCCTTCGAGATAGGGGGCCGCGTCCTCCTTGTCGAAAACCTCGGCATCGACCCACTTCACGTTGACCTTGACCCGGTTGGCCATGCCGCCGTGAATGAGCGCCTCCTTGATGGATTTGTAGGCGTCCTCGAGCTGGGTGTATTTGCCGACGATGGCGATATTCACCTCGCCATCGACATTGTGGATGCGGTCGTAGACATCTTCCCAGGTTGACAGCTCGGGGCGCGGGGCGGGGGCGATCTGGAACGCGTCGAGCACGGCCTGGTCGAGGCCGACACGGTGATAGGCCAACGGCGCCTCGTAGATCGAGGAGAGGTCATAGGCGGGGATCACCGCCTCGGGGCGGACATTGCAGAACAGGGCGATCTTGGCGCGTTCCTTTTCGGGGATGGGCTGTTCCGAGCGGCAGACCAGCACATCGGGCTGAAGGCCGATGGAGCGCAATTCCTTGACCGAGTGCTGGGTCGGCTTGGTCTTGAGCTCGCCGCTGGCGGCGAGATAGGGAAGCAGCGTGAGATGCATGAAGATGCATTGACCGCGCGGGCGTTCCTGCGAGAACTGGCGGATCGCCTCGAAGAAGGGCAGCCCCTCGATGTCGCCGACGGTGCCGCCGATCTCGCAGAGCATGAAATCGACCTCGTCATCGCCGATCGCGAGGAAATCCTTGATCTCGTTGGTGACGTGGGGGATCACCTGGATGGTCTTGCCAAGATAGTCGCCGCGACGCTCCTTTTCGAGCACGTTGGTATAGATGCGGCCCGACGACACGCTGTCGGTCTTGCGCGCGGGCACGCCGGTGAAGCGTTCGTAATGGCCGAGGTCAAGGTCGGTTTCGGCGCCATCATCGGTGACGAACACCTCGCCATGCTCGAAGGGCGACATCGTGCCGGGATCGACATTGAGATATGGATCGAGCTTGCGCAGGCGAACCGAGAAGCCGCGCGCCTGCAAGAGTGCGCCGAGCGCGGCAGAAGCGAGACCCTTGCCAAGGGATGACACGACCCCGCCTGTGATGAATACGTAACGCGCCATGTGGCCGAGTTATCTCCCGTGACTGTAGGTGCGACTGTGGCTGCCTGGCCGATCAAGTCCTGTCGGGGCGGGCCGGAAAAGCCGCCATGTCACGGGATTTGAGCGTTAGCAGATTCGCATGAAATTGACAACAGAGCCGCAAGATCATGTTGTCGGATGGTTTCCTTCCCCAACTGTTTGAGGCGTGTCGCGCACGGGTCGGCGCACGGCTTGTGGCGCGTGTCTGGCCCGACGCGTTCGGCCGTGACGTCAATCGGCCCGCGGGACCAGCGGTGCGCTGTCCTCATCCGAGGGTGGCAGCAGGTCACCGGCAGGCAGGTCCGGGTTTTCATCGGTCGTTTCCTCGGCCGCGGGCGCGTCCTGCAGGCGGTCCATCACCGACGAGCCGGCGGATTTCTGCGCGGCGATCACGGTGAGCAGGATCGAGGTGCAGATGAAGGCGATGGCAAGCACCCAGGTGACCTTGCCCAGGGCGGTGCTGGCCGCGCGTTGCGAGATCGCCCCGCCGCCGGACCCCATGCCCAGCCCGCCACCTTCGGAGCGCTGCATCAAAACGACGCCGATCAGGCCGAGCGCAAGAAGGAGATGGATGATGAGAACGACGTTTTCCATGGGGCAGGGCGCCTTGATTTGCCTGTTTCGCGGCTATGTATGGCAAAGGGCAATCGGGTGCAAGCGATCAGGACGAAACAGTGCCGTTTCGTGCTCGTCGCCGGCCTGAGCGGGTGGATGCCGCTATTCGTCGACATCGTCCATATCCGCCTGGCCCGAGAGCGCGCGGCGGACATGCGACCAACTCAGCCCGATCCCGAGCACGACCGAGAGCGCAAAGAGGCCGATCCACGTATTCTGGTTCCGGTCGGCGAGGGTCAGCCAGCCGAAATCATGCAGCACCCAGAGCAGCGATCCGACCAGGGCGAGCACGAGAAACATGCCAAACGCACCGATCGAGCGCAGCGTGGCGCGCAGGTAGATGATGTAACCGGCCAGAAGCACCAGCCCGGCCAGGACGGTCACGGACATCTGGTCGGAATAGTTCGTCCGCGCCCATGCCACGAAATTCCATTCGGTCGGGTTGAACGTGGCCGACAGCAGCCCGAACGCAAAGACCCATCGCAGGAAGAAACCCATTCAGACCCTCATCAATCCCGGTGTCGCGCCAGTCTCGCGATGTCGCGGGCGCTTGTCCAGACGCTGCGGCGAATTTGCGGTTTCGCTGATCTGCGCGTGGCGATATACCGGCGCGGGTTTGATCCGCAAAGAAAGAGGACCGTCATGGCCAATGTCGTCGTTGTCGGCGCCCAGTGGGGCGACGAGGGAAAAGGCAAGATCGTGGATTGGCTGAGCGAGCGGGCCGACGTGATCGCGCGCTTTCAGGGCGGGCACAATGCGGGCCACACGCTGGTCATCGATGGAGAGGTGTTCAAGCTGCACGCGTTGCCCTCGGGGGTGGTGCGCAGGGGCAAGCTCTCGGTGATCGGAAATGGCGTGGTGCTGGACCCCTGGAACCTGCTTGAAGAGATCGAGACCATCCGGGCGCAGGGGGTCGAGATCAGTCCCGAGACGCTGATGGTCGCGGAGAACACGCCGCTGATCCTGCCGTTTCACGGCGAGCTGGACCGGGCGCGCGAAGAGGCCGCCAGCAAGGGCACCAAGATCGGCACCACCGGGCGCGGGATCGGGCCGTGTTACGAGGACAAGGTCGGGCGGCGCGCGATCCGGGTGGCGGACCTTGCCGATGCGGCAACGCTCGAGGCGCGGGTGGATCGGGCGCTTCAGCATCACGACCCGCTGCGCAAGGGGCTGGGCGTGGCGCCGATCGACCGCGAGGCGCTGATTGCACAGCTCAGCGAGATCGCGCCGAACATCCTGCATTATGCCGGTCCGGTCTGGAAGGTGCTGAAGGAGAAGCGCAAATCCGGCAAGCGCATCCTGTTCGAGGGGGCGCAGGGCGCGCTTCTGGACATCGACTTCGGCACCTATCCGTTCGTCACCTCGTCGAACGTGATCGCGGGCCAGGCGGCGACCGGTGTTGGCGTCGGGCCGGGGGCGATCGATTTCGTCCTTGGCATCGTCAAGGCCTATACGACCCGCGTGGGCGAGGGGCCGTTCCCGACCGAGCTCGACGATGCGGACGGGCAACGCCTGGGTGAGCGCGGGCATGAATTCGGCACCACCACCGGGCGCAAGCGGCGCTGTGGCTGGTTCGATGCCTGCCTCGTGCGCCAGACCTGTGCCACATCGGGGGTGAACGGCATATCGCTGACCAAGCTCGATGTCCTGGACGGGTTCGAGCGGTTGAAGATCTGCGTCGGATACGAACTCGACGGGGCGCGGCTCGACTACCTGCCGACCGCGGCGGACCAACAGGCGCGTTGTGTGCCGATCTACGAGGAACTGCCGGGCTGGTCCGACTCGACCGAAGGGGCGCGCCGATGGGCCGATCTGCCGGCTAATGCGATCAAGTATGTCAAGCGCGTGGAAGAGTTGATCGAGTGCCCGGTCGCGCTCCTGTCCACCAGTCCCGAGCGCGAGGATACGATTCTCGTGACCGACCCGTTTGCGGATTGATCGAATGTCGGGAGCGTGTGAAATGCGGCGATATAATGCGGGGCAAGCCGATGTTTGAGCGTTTCTCCTACAAGGCGCGCAAGCGTTTGGCGATCATCGTGTTGCTGGTTGGTATGCCGCTATACGTGGTGGTTGCGGTGTCGCTGGTCAACTGGCTGTTTCCCGACCCGCTCGACAAGCCGCCGGTCCTGGTCGAGTTGGTCATCTATATCGGGCTCGGGGTCCTCTGGATCTGGCCGCTCAAGGGGCTTTTCCGCGGGGTCGGGCAACCCGAGCCGGGGCGCGAGGATGACGCAGATGGCGGGTGACCGGCATGTGGCTTGCAGCGGTTGCGAGAGGCTGCTAAGGCAGTCTGGGGAAACCTGATGGTTTTGATCGGATTATGGCGGGGCAGGCCGAATTGACAGTTCCGGAAAAGGCCACGGACAACGGGCGGGATGCGGCGGGCGCCCTGGTGCCGCGCCTGGAGATAAGGAATCTTCGGCGTGCATTCGACGGCCGGGCCGTGGTGGACGATGTGTCGCTGCGCATCATGCCGGGGCAGGTGACCTGTCTTCTCGGTCCGTCGGGATGTGGCAAGTCGACGACGTTGCGGATGATCGCGGGCGTCGAGATGCAGGATTCGGGCGAGATCCATGTCGATGGCCGCCTGATCTGTGACACCGTGGTCCGGGTGCCGCCCGAGCGGCGGCATATCGGGCTGATGTTCCAGGATTTCGCGCTGTTTCCACATCTGAGCGTGGCCGAGAACGTGGCGTTCGGCCTCAAGGGCAGCAGGGCGGAAAAGCGCGCGCGGGTTGCGCAGCTTCTGGGCGAGGTCGGGCTGAGCCGCTTCATCGACGCGTATCCGCATGAACTGTCGGGCGGCGAACAGCAGCGGGTGGCGCTGTCGCGGGCGCTGGCGCCGCGGCCCGGGATCATGCTGATGGACGAGCCGTTTTCAGGGCTCGACAACCGGCTGCGCGATGGTATTCGCGACCTGACGCTCGACATGCTCAAGAAGGAAGGCACGGCCGTTCTCCTCGTCACGCACGAGCCCGAAGAGGCCATGCGCATGGCCGACGAAATCGCGCTCATGCGCGATGGCCGGATCGTGCAACAGGGCGCGCCCTATAATATCTACAACGCGCCGGTCGACAAGGACGCGGTCAGTTTTTTCAGCGATATCAACGTCATAAAGGGCAAGGTCCAGGGCGCCTTGACCGATACGCCGTTCGGTCAGTTCCTTGCCCCCGGCGTGCCCGACGGGCAGGAGGTCGAGATCGTGATCCGGCCCCAGCATCTCAAGATCGACTTTGACCGCGGTGGGCGCGGGCCCGACCCGACGCCGCAGGACGGCGTGCCGGCGCGCGGCGTGGTCGAGCGGGCGCGTTTCATGGGCAGCGAGAGCCTTGTCGAGTTCCGCATGGATTTCGACGGTTCGATCCTCAAGGTGACGGTGCCCAACGTGTTCCTGCCCAGCCCGGGCAAGGCGCTGTGGCTGACGATCCGGCGCGATCGGTGTTTCGTGTTTCCGGTCGAGGATTGACCGGAACCGCAAGGCACGCGCCCGATTGCAGCCAGTGTGACGGCATGGCATGACGAAAGCGTTAATGTCACGCGCGCAGAGGGGAGGCGCAGGCCCGCATGAGCGTAGGCCGGATCATCGTGGGGCCGGACTGTGTGGCCGAGGGGGCGGCGTGGCTTGCCGCGCGCGATGCTGGCATGGCGCGCGCTGTCGAGACCGTGGGCGAGGTGCCGCTCAGGTTGCGCGCGGACGGGTTTTCCCAGCTTCTGGGCGCGATCGTGAGCCAGCAGGTGAGCGTGGCCGCGGCCGATGCGATCTGGGGGCGGATGCAGGCGGCCGGTCTGGTGACACCCGGGGCGCTGGCACAGGCGAGCGACGAGGCGCTGCGCGCGGTGGGCCTCAGCCGACAGAAGATGCGTTACGCCAGTGCGCTGGCCGAGGCGGGGATCGACTATGAGGCATTGCGCGGCCTGCCCGACGCCGAGGTGGTGAAGGTGCTGACCGCGGTGCCGGGCGTGGGCGTCTGGACCGCGGAAATCTATGCCATGTTCAGCCTGGGACGGGCGGATGTGTTCGCGCCGGGGGACCTGGCGCTGCAGGAGTCGGCGCGGCTGCTTTACGGGCTGGAGGAGCGGCCCGGGGAACGCGCCCTGCGCGAGATGGCCGAGGCACGCTGGCGCCCCTGGCGCGCGGTTGCGGCGCGGGTGCTATGGGCCTATTACCGGGTGGCGAAAGACAGGGAAGGGATCAGATGACACGGGCATTGAAAGCAACCCGCAAGGCCCCGAAATCAGGAGGAAAACCGCGCTCGGTGGTGGTGTTCCTGCATGGCTACGGGGCGAATGGCGAAGACCTGATGGGGCTGGCCGATCCGCTGGGCGAGCACTTGCCCGACACGCTTTTCATCGCGCCCGACGCGCCCGAGACATGCGCGGGGGCGCCGTTTGGCTACCAGTGGTTTCCGATCCCCTGGATCGACGGCTCGTCCGAGGAAGAGGCCGAGCGGGGGATGCAGGCGGCGGTCGATGATCTCAATGCCTTTCTCGACGGGGTGCTGGTGGACGAGGACATGCTGCCCGAGCAGATGGTGCTGTTCGGGTTCAGCCAGGGCAGCATGATGAGCCTTCATGTCGCCCCGCGCCGGGAGGATGAAGTCGCGGGAATCGTTGCGTTTTCCGGTCGCATTCTGAACCCGGAACTGTTGGTGGACGAGGCGGTGTCGAAGCCGCCGGTGCTGCTTGTGCATGGTGATGCCGACGACGTGGTGCCGCCCGCGTCGCTGCCCCAGGCGGCCGAGGCGTTGCAGGAGGCGGGTTTCAAGGAGGTCTTTGCCCATGTCATGAAGGGCACGGGCCACGGGATCGCGCCGGACGGGCTTTCGGTGGCGCTGGCCTTCATGCGCGACAAGGCGGGACTGTGAGCACCGCACGGCGGGGTTAACGGCGATTTTCCGACCAAGGATCGGGGGGTGACACGCGTATGACTCCCGGCTGACATCCGGCTGTCGGGGCGGCGTTAACCTTTTGGCAGGAAAGTCGGTTAACGCGGCGTGCGTTGCGTGCCTGAGGCCCGGCGGAAATCGCGCGGCTTACCGCTCTGCCGCGCGCCGGGCGAGGATCAGGCAAGTGCGGGTGGCGGCGCCCATGTCCTGCACGCTGATCCATTCGAGCGGCCCGTGCAGGTTCTGCATCCCGGTGAACACGTTCGGGCAGGGCACGCCCATCTCGGTCAGGCGCGAGCCGTCGGTGCCGCCGCGGATCGGTTCCGAGCGCGGTTCGAACCCCGCCTCGCGGGCGGCGGCATGGGCAAGCTCCACCGGCGTCATGTCGTTTTCGAGCCAGTAGCGCATGTTGCGGTATTGCGGCGTGATCTCGCAGGTGATGCGGGCGCGCGGTTCGCCCGATTGCACGGCGGCGCAGACCTCTTGCAGCAGCGTGCCCTTGGCGGCCAGCCCGTCGCGTTCGAAATCGCGCAGGATGAAATGCATCTCGGCCGTCGCCGCGCTGCCCTTCATGTCGGTGACCATGATGAACCCTTCGCGCCCCGCGGTCGTCTCGGGCGTCATGGTGGCCTGTGGCAGGGTCTGGATGATCTTCGCGGCGAGATGCAGCGCGTTCACCAGCTTGCCCCTGGCGGTGCCGGGATGGATCGAGACGCCCTCGATCCGGACGGTGGCGCCGTCGGCGGAAAAGGTCTCGTATTCGATTTCGCCGACCGCGCCGCCATCGAGAGTGAAGGCGAAATCGGCGCCGAGATCGGCGGGCAGGTCGGGATGAACGCCGCGGCCGATTTCCTCGTCCGGGGTGAAGGCAAGGCGGATCGGGCCGTGCGGGATGTCGGGATTGGCCAGCAGGTGGCGCGCGACGGTCATGATGATGGCGACGCCGGCCTTGTCATCGGCGCCCAAGAGCGTGGCGCCGCTGGCGGTAATGATGTCATGGCCCTCCTTGGTGGCGAGATAGGGATGATCCTCGGGCGAGAGGCGCAGCTCGGGCGCGTCGGGGAAAAGGATGGGTTGGCCGTCATAGGCGCGGTGGACGCGCGGCTTGACGCCGGTCGCGTTGAAGGCGGGCGCGGTATCGACATGGGCCAGAAGCCCCATCACAGGCGCGTCGTGTTCGACCGTGGCGGGGATCGAGGCCAGAACCGTCCCGTAATCGGTGAGCCGCACATCCGATGCGCCGATGTCTTGCAGTTCCTCGACCAGCAGGTTGAGCATGTCGAATTGCACTTCGGTGCTGGGTGAAGTGGGCGAGGCCGGGTCGCTCTGGCTGTCGATGGCGGCATAGCGCAGCAGGCGGGATTCCAGTTCGGCGTCAAACTCGGTTTTCATTGGGGGGCCTTTTGTCCTCGGAGCTTTGCCCTTCTTGTCCTGTGGGCAGCGGGCGAGGTCAAGGGGCGGTGGGGGGATGTTTCGATGATGCAATGCGCGTCGCATTTCATGGGATTCGCTCTCGCCCGGAACAGCGGCGCAGCCGCCCGGGCAGCACACGGCCGCCCCCCGGCCGGGCGCTTTGATGGGGTGCGCACCACTTCGGGCAGGGGATGACGTTGTGGGATAAAGTGCGTGATGCAGAAGTCCGAAGCACCCGACCGCGGCCCCGTGCTGCCCTCGTGTTGGGCATCCCGTGAATCTGACCGGGATACAGTATGGAGTTAATAATTCGTAACGAAAACGGGCGCTTGGCGGGCAGCGAGATTTGACAGGGCGCGCGGTCTGGCCTAGCCTTCGTGGCATGCTGGACGAGATGGGCGAGCGGCCCCGGGGGCAACCCCGGCGGCCGTTTTTTCATTTCCGGCAAGGACGGAGGCAACGGGAACTCCAGATGAGGCAGATACGACCAGATGGCATCAGACCAGAACCGACGCGACCGGGAGCGCCTGCGGCGGGCGCTCGAGGTGGTGGAAACCCAATTGCGGGCAATGAAGGGCGACCTGGAGCGGCTGCACAGGCAGATCCGCGCCGGGCAAGTGAGCGGGCTGACGGATTCGGCCCGGGTGACACAGGAGATCCGGCAATGGCTGCGGATCGCCATGGAGATGGAGACACGTCTTGAAAAACGATCAATCACAGAAGACCGGCGCGACCGACCCCGTGCCATTGACCTCGATGCCGCAAGGACTCGCATCGGGTGCCGCCTGGATCGCCTCAGAAGGACCAGATGTCCAGGCCGCTTTCCTGAACGAGTTGAGTGAAGAGGAGCTCCTAGCGCTGCCCTATCTCTTCGAGTTCTGGGCGCTGGAACATCAATTGCCGCCCGGGGGCGATTGGCGGACATGGGTGATCATGGGCGGGCGTGGCGCGGGCAAGACCCGCGCCGGGGCCGAATGGGTGCGGGCATCGGTCGAGGGGTCGGGGCCGCGCGATCACGGGCGCTGTCGGCGGATCGCGCTGGTGGGCGAGACGATCGACCAGGTGCGCGAGGTGATGGTGTTCGGCGAGAGCGGGATTCTCGCCTGCTCGCCGCCCGACCGGCGCCCGGAATGGCAGGCGGGGCGCAAGCGGCTGATCTGGCCCAACGGGGCGGTGGCGCAGGTGTTCTCGGCGCATGATCCCGAAGGCTTGCGCGGGCCGCAATTCGACGGGGCCTGGGTGGATGAGCTGGCCAAGTGGAAGCGGGCGCAGGACACCTGGGACATGCTGCAATTCGGGTTGCGGCTGGGCGAGGAACCGCGGGTCTGCGTGACGACGACACCGCGCAACGTCGGGGTTCTCAAGGCCATCCTGGGCAATCCGTCGACGGTGGTGACGCATGCCCCGACCGAGGCCAATGCCGCCAACCTTGCCGCCGGTTTCCTCGACGAGGTCAAGGCGCGCTATGCCGGGACGCGGCTGGGCCGGCAGGAACTGGAAGGCGTTCTGCTGGAGGATGCGGAAGGCGCGCTCTGGACCTCTGCGGCGCTGGAGGCGTTGCGGATCGAGACGCCGCCCGAGATGGACCGCGTGGTTGTCGCGGTCGATCCGCCGGTGACGGGCCATGCCGGATCGGACGAATGCGGGATCGTGGTGGTGGGCGCTGTCACGCGCGGTCCGGTGCAGGATTGGCGGGCCTATGTCCTGGCCGATGCGAGCGTGCGCGCGGCCAGCCCGGCGACCTGGGCGCGCGCCGCGATCCGGGCGATGGAGCGGTTCGGGGCCGAAAAGCTGGTGGCCGAGGTGAACCAGGGCGGTGACCTGGTCGAATCGGTGATCCGGCAGGTCGATCCGATGGTGCCCCTGAAAAAGGTCCACGCGGCGCGGGGCAAGGTCGCGCGGGCCGAGCCGGTGGCGGCGCTTTATGAACAGGGGCGGGTGCGGCACCTCAAGGGGCTGGGCGAGCTGGAGGACCAGATGTGCCGGATGACGGTGCAGGGCTACGACGGCAAGGGCAGCCCGGACCGGGTGGATGCGCTGGTCTGGGCGCTCAGCGAGCTTCTGATCGAGCCGGGGGCGAAATGGCGCAGGCCGCAGGTGCGGGCGTTGTGAGGGGGGCAAGGTAGCGCCATCGCCGGGCCGCGGCCCGGCGATGGCGCGGCGGGGCTGCGCCCCTTGTTCCGCGCCCAAATATATAGCCCTCCCCAGATGAGCGTCGTTCTCTTCCGCGAAGGCGGAAAGGAGCACCGCGCGGTGCTGTTAGCCCTTCTTAAACCTTTTGCCACATGATCCACGACAAGCCGGGTCAAGCCCCGGATCGCATGAAGAGCCGGTGTCAACGCATTGGCGGAAATGAGAAACCGAGGAGAGCCGGATGGCGGTATTTGACTTCTTCAAGGCGCGCGAGCCAGAGGCCCCCGAGGCCAAGGCCAGTGCGGCGGGGCCGGTGATGGCCTGGCACGGGGCGGGCCGGGTGGCGTGGAGCCCACGTGACATGGTCACGCTCACCCGGACCGGGTTTGCCGGCAACCCGGTGGGGTTTCGCTGTGTCAAGCTCGTCGCCGAGGCCGCCGCCGCGCTGCCGCTAGTGCTTGAGGATCGCGAGACGCGGTTCGACACGCACCCGGTGCTGGGCCTGATGCGGCGGCCCAACCCTACGCAGGGCGCGGGCGAGTTTCTGGAGGCGCTTTATGCGCAGCTTCTGCTGACCGGGAATGCCTATCTCGAGGCGGTGGGCGCCGAGGGCATGGTGCCGGTGGAGCTTTACGTGCTGCGCTCGGACCGGATGAGCCTCATTCCCGGTGTCGATGGCTGGCCGGTGGGGTATGAATACGCCGTCGGCGGGCGCAAGCACCGCTTTGCCGTGGGCGAGGGGCCGTCGCCGATCTGCCATATCAAGAGTTTCCATCCGCAGGACGACCATTATGGCCTGTCGCCGATGCAGGCGGCGGCGCAGGCGGTGGATGTGCACAACAGCGCCTCGCGCTGGTCCAAGGCGCTTCTCGACAACGCGGCGCGGCCTTCGGGGGCAATCGTCTATCGCGGGGCCGAGGGGCAGGGCGCGCTGAGCACGGACCAATATGACCGGCTGGTGTCGGAAATGGAGAGCCACCACCAGGGCGCGCGCAACGCGGGGCGGCCGATGCTGCTCGAAGGCGGGCTTGACTGGAAGCCGATGGGGTTCAGCCCGTCGGACATGGAATTCCAGAAGACCAAGGAGGCGGCAGCGCGCGAGATCGCGCTGGCCTTTGGCGTGCCGCCGATGCTCTTGGGCATTCCGGGCGATGCCACTTACGCCAATTACCAGGAGGCCAACCGGGCGTTTTACCGCCTGACCGTGCTGCCGATGGCGCAGCGGGTGGCGGCCGCGCTGATCGCGTGGCTGGGCGATTTCAGCGGTGAGCGGCTCGCCCTCAAGCCCGATCTCGACCAGGTGAGCGCGTTGTCGGTCGAGCGCGATGCGCAATGGCGGCGCGTGGCCGAGGCCGATTTCCTGAGCGTGGCGGAAAAGCGCCGCCTTCTGGGCCTGCCGATGAGCGCAGAGGGGGAGATGGATGATTGAGGACGAGCGCAGATACGGGTTCGAGGCGTTCGATTGCGCGCCCGCGCTGCGGCTTGAGGCGCATGAGCGGGTGGCGCGGCTTCAGCATGACGGGTTGGTGCGTCGGCTGGAAAAGCTCGAAGAGATGATCGAGCGGCTGGAAAAGCGTTTGTGGCTGGCGGTTTACGGCGTGGTTGCCGTGATCCTTGGGCAGGCGTTCCAGTCGATCCTCGCGGCGGCGCCGTGAGGGGAACGAGGATGGAGAGAGCGATGGATTTTGCAGAAATGAGCGGACTGGAGAAGAAATTCTGCCGGTTTGACGGGGCGCTGAGCGTGACGCAAGCCGAGAGTGGCGGCGCCATGATCGAAGGTTATGCGAGCCTCTTCGGAGCGCGCGACCAGGGTGGCGACGTGGTGGAAGCGGGCGCCTATGCGGCAAGCCTCAAGCGGCTGGCGGGCGAGGGGCGGCGGGTCAAGATGCTTTGGCAGCACGACCCGGCGCAGCCGATCGGCATCTGGGACGAGGTGCGCGAGGATGGCCGGGGCCTTTACGTCAAGGGGCGGCTTCTCGACGCGGTGGGCCGCGCGCGCGAGGCGGCGGCGCTGATCGCGGCCGGGGCGATTGACGGGCTCTCGATCGGCTATCGCACGCTCCGGGCGCAGAAAGGTGACACGGGGCTGCGGCTCCTCAAGGAACTGGAGCTTTGGGAGGTGTCGCTGGTAACCTTTCCGATGCTGCCCAGTGCGCGGGTGGGGGCCAAGGGCGAGCGCCCCGAGGCCGAGACCTGGCGCGAATTGGCGGCGGTGTTCGACACGGCCGCCCGCGAGTTGGCGCGCGACTGACGCGCTGGGACAAACAAGAGACGAAGGAAAACGCGATGCGTGAACCCGAGACCAAGGCTCGGGCCGGGGGAGAAGTGTCTCCGATGGCCGAGATGAAGTCTGCCGTGACTGGCTTTCTGAGCGAGTTCAGGGACTTCAAGGACGATATTCACACAAGGTTTCAACAGCAGGAAGAGCGACTGACCATGCTTGATCGAAAATCCCATATCGCGGCACGGCCCGCGATGGCCGCCTCGGCCGATCTCGACGCGCCGCACAAGAAGGCGTTCGATGCCTATCTGCGCTCGGGCGACGATGACGGGCTGCGCGGGCTCGAGCTTGAAGGCAAGGCGATGAGCAGCGCGGTGGCGAGCGATGGCGGCTACCTTGTCGATCCGCAGACCACGGCGCAGATCCGCAGTGTTCTGGAATCGACCGCGTCGATCCGGGCGGTGGCCAATGTCGTCAATGTCGAGGCCACGTCTTATGACGTGCTGGTCGACCATTCGGACGTCGGCGCGGGCTGGGCCACGGAGACCGGCACGGCGAGCGAGACCGCAACGCCCGCGATCGACCGGATCACCATTCCGCTGCATGAATTGTCGGCCCTGCCCAAGGCGTCGCAACGCCTGCTCGATGACAGCGCATTCGACATCGAGGGCTGGCTGGCCGGCCGGATCGCCGACAAGTTCGCCCGCGCCGAGGCGGCGGCCTTCGTGAGCGGCGATGGCGTGGACAAGCCCACGGGGTTCCTGACCCACACGGTCGTGGCGAATGACAGCTGGAGCTGGGGCAACCTTGGCTATGTGCCGACCGGCGTGGATGGCGATTTCGACGGTGGCGAGGCGATCATCGACCTGGTTTACGCGCTGGGCGCGCAATACCGCGCCAACGGCACCTTCGTGATGAATTCCAAGACCGCCGGCGCGGTGCGCAAGCTCAAGGACAATGACGGGCGGTTCCTGTGGTCCGATGGCCTTGCCGCGGGTGAGCCTGCGCGCCTCTTGGGCTACCGCGTGCTCATTGCCGAGGACATGCCCGACATCGACAGTGGTGCCGATGCGATCGCGTTCGGCGATTTCGCGTCCGGTTATACCGTGGCCGAGCGCCCGGACCTGCGCATCCTGCGCGATCCGTTCAGCGCCAAGCCGCATGTGCTCTTTTACGCCACCAAGCGCGTGGGCGGCGATGTGAGCGATTTCGCGGCGATCAAGCTTTTGAGATTCGCCACCTCCTGAGGGCGGCGGATCGGGGGCGGGGTGGCCCGCCCCCGGGCGCGCGGGGTCGGGACAGGCGTTGGCCGGCTGCTCCCCTCCGTCCGAGCAACGCGGGCCCCGTGCGCCGCATGACCCCGAAAGGGGCCGGATTTTTCGGAGTGTATCCATGATGTTGATCGAAGAAACCGCTGTGCCTCCGGCGGCCTTGCCGGTGGAGGAATTCAAGGCGCATCTGCGGCTGGGTTCGGGCTTTGCCGAGGATGGCTTGCAGAATGCGGTGCTGGAGAGTTTCCTGCGCGCGGCCATCGCGGCCATCGAGGCGCGCACCGGCAAGATATTGATCGAGCGCGGCTTTTCCTGGGTGCTGACCCAGTGGCGCGACCAGGCGGGCCAGGCCCTGCCGGTGGCGCCGGTGAGCGCGATCACCGAGCTGGTGCTTGTAGACCGGGGCGAGGCCGAGGAGGTTGTGGACCCCGCGCTTTACCGGCTCGACCGGGACATGCAGCGCCCGCGGCTGCGCCCGGTTGGCACGCTCTTGCCCAATGTTCCCACGGGCGGATCGGCGCGGATCGGTTTCGTCGCGGGGTTCGGCGCGGGCTGGGGTGATCTGCCTTCGGACCTTGCGCAGGCGGTGCTGCTCCTGGCGGCGCATTACTATGAATACCGCCACGAGACGGCGCTGGGCGACGGGTGCATGCCGTTCGGCGTCACCTCGCTCATCGAGCGGTATCGCACGGTGCGGCTTTTCGCGGGAGGTGCGGCATGAGCGGGGTTCACCTCAACCGCAGGCTGGTTCTGGAGACGCCCGAGCGGGTGGCGGACGGGGCCGGTGGCTTTGCCGAGAGCTGGGTGGCGCTGGGCGAGCTTTGGGCCGAGGTCCGGGCACGCACCGGACGCGAGAAGGCGGGCGGTGCGGTGGCGCTGGCCACGGTGGGCTATCGCATCACGGTGCGCGCCGCGCCGGTGGGTCACAGCACGCGCCCGCGCCCCGAGCAGCGGTTGCGCGAGGGGGGACGGATCTTTCGCATCCTTGCCGTGACCGAGCGTGACGCTGCGGCGCGTTACCTTGTCTGTTACGCGGATGAGGAGGTGGCGGCATGAGCTATGGCGTGGCGGCCGCCCTTCAGGCGGCGGTGTACGACGCGTTGCGCGATGATGCCGCGCTGGCGGCGCTGGTGAATGACGCGGTGTTCGATGCGTCGCCCGCGGGCGCCTTGCCCGGCACCTACGTGACGCTTGGCCCGGAACTCACCCGCGACCGGTCGGACCAGACCGGCCATGGCGCGCTGCACCGGATCACCGTGTCGGTGGTGACCGACAGCGCCGGGTTCCAGGCGGCCAAGGACGTGGCGGCGGCGGTCAGCGATGTGCTGGTTGATGCCGACCTCGCGCTGGCGCGCGGGCGGCTTGTCTATCTCAACTTCGAGCGCGCGCTGGCGCGGCGCGAGGGCAGCGGTGCCCGGCGGCGGATCGACCTGTGGTTCCGTGCCCGGGTGCAGGACGACTGAAATTTTACTTTGACACGAATGGAGACATCACATGGCGGCCCAGAATGGCAAGGACCTGTTGATCAAGGTGGACCTGACCGGGGACGGTCAGTTCGGAACGGTGGCGGGGCTGCGCGCGACGCGGGTAAGCTTCAACGCCGAGAGCGTGGACGTCACCAGCCTCGAATCCCAGGGCGGCTGGCGCGAGTTGCTGGCCGGGGCGGGGGTGAAATCGGCCTCGATCTCGGGCTCGGGCGTCTTCAAGGACGCCGACAGCGATGCGCGGGCACGGCAGATCTTCTTTGACGGCGAAACCCCGGACTTCCAGGTGGTGATCCCCGATTTCGGGGTGGTCGAAGGGCCGTTCCAGGTCACCGGCCTCGACTATGCCGGCAGCCATGACGGCGAGGCGAGTTATGAATTGTCGCTCGCCTCGGCGGGGGCGCTGAACTTCACGGCGGTGGTGTGATGGCGAACCCGTGGAGCGGCGAGGTGGCGCTTGTCATCGACGGCGAACGTCATGTGCTCAAGCTGACGCTGGGGGCGCTGGCCGAGCTGGAGGCGGGACTGGAAAGCGGCACGCTGATCGAGCTTGTCGAGCGCTTCGAGGGTGGCGCGTTTTCGAGCCGGGACGTGCTGGCGCTGATCGTGGCGGGGCTGCGGGGCGGCGGCTGGCAGGGCAGTGCCGCCGACCTGGTGCAGGCCGAGATCGCGGGCGGGCCGATGGTGGCGGCGCGGGTGGCGGCGGAACTGCTGGCGCGGGCCTTCATGCTGCCCGAGGCGGGCTGAGCCGGTGGCGGGGTTCGACTGGCCCGCGCTGATGCGCGCCGGGATGCGGGGCCTTGGCCTCAGCCCGGCGGAATTCTGGGCGCTGACCCCGGCCGAATTGCAATTCCTGCTTGGCCCCGAACGGGGCGCGGCACCGCTGGGCCGGGCGCGGCTGGACGAGCTGCTCCGCGCTTTCCCCGACGAACGAGGAGAGAAAGACGATGGCAGAGATTGACGGGCTGGACGCGCTTGAAACACAGGTGGACGCGCTGGAACGGTCGCTGGGCGACGCGACCGGCGTGGCCGCCGGGTTCGAGGTCGAGTTGAAGCGCATTCGCGGCACGATGGCCCAGACCGGGCAGGACGTGGCGACGCTCGAACGGGGCCTGAGCCGGGGATTGCGGCGGGCCTTTGACGGGGTGTTGCTGGACGGGGCGAAGCTTTCGGATGCGCTCGACACGGTGGCGCGCTCGATGATCAACGCGACCTACAATGCCGCCGTCAAGCCGGTGACGGATCATGTCGGTGGGCTGCTCGCGCAAGGCGTGGGCAGCCTGATGGGCGGGCTCTTTCCCTTTGCCGAGGGCGCGCCTTTCAGCCAGGGCCGGGTGATGCCATTTGCCAATGGCGGCGTGGTCGGCGGGCCGACCTATTTCCCGATGCGTGGCGGCACCGGGCTTATGGGCGAGGCGGGGCCGGAGGCGATCATGCCGCTGACGCGCGGGTCCGATGGCAAGCTTGGGGTGCGCACGGAAGGGGGAGGGCGGCCCGTCCAGGTGGTGATGAACATCACCACGCCGGACGCGGGCAGTTTCCGGCGCAGCGAGGCGCAGATCGCCGCACAGATGGGCCGGGCGATCGCCCGCGGCCAGCGCAATCGCTAGGGAGGGCAAGTGATGAATTTCCACGAGGTGAGATTTCCCGCCAACCTGAGCTTCGGCTCGGTGGGCGGCCCGGAGCGGCGCACCGATGTCGTGACGCTGGCCAACGGGTTCGAGGAGCGCAACACGCCCTGGGCGCATGCGCGCCGGCGCTATGACGCGGGGGTGTCGATGCGCTCTCTCGACGATATCGAGACGCTGATCGCGTTCTTCGAGGCGCGGCGCGGGCAGATGTATGGGTTTCGCTGGAAGGACTGGTCGGATTTCAAATCCTGCAAGGCCAGTACCGCGCCTGCCTATACCGATCAGCAGATCGCGGTGGGTGACGAGGTGACGGCGGGGTTCCAGTTGATGAAGACCTACCGCTCGGGTGATTTCACCTATGTTCGCCCCATTTCCAAGCCGGTCAAGGGCAGCGTGCGCGTGGGCATCGAGGGCGAGGAACAGCAGGAGGGCGTGCATTACGAGGTCGATGACACGACTGGGTTCGTTACCTTCACTCATCCCGTCAACAAGGGAATGCGCATCACCGCGGGCTTCGAGTTCGACGTGCCGGTGCGGTTCGACACCGACCGGATCATGACCAACGTGGCCTCGTTCCGGGCGGGCGACGTGCCCAGCGTTCCGGTGGTGGAGGTGCGGGTCTGATGGCGTTCAACGAAGGGCTGCGCGCCCATCTGCAAAGCGGCGTGACGACGGTGTGCCATGCCTGGGCCATCACCCGGTCCGATGGCGTGACCTTCGGCTTTACCGACCATGACGCGGGGCTGAGCTTCGAGGGGATCGCGTTCAAGGCCGATACAGGGTTGTCGGCCATGGCGCTTCAGCAATCCACCGGCCTTTCGGTGGACAATACCGAGGCGCTGGGCGCGCTGTCGGATGCCGCCGTGACCGAGGTCGATATCGAGGCCGGCCGTTTCGACGGGGCCGAAGTGCGGGCCTGGCGGGTGAACTGGGCCGATGTGAGTGCGCGCCAGTTGATGTTTCGTGGCACGATCGGTGAGTTGAAACGCGCGGGCGGTGCATTCCGGGCCGAACTGCGTGGGCTGACGGCGGCGCTCAACCGTCCGTTGGGGCGAGTTTATCAGAAGCCTTGCACCGCGGTTCTGGGCGATGCGGCCTGCGGGTTCGACGTGACGACGCCGGGCTATTTTGCCGAATTGCCGGTCGAGGCGGTCGAGGAGCGCAGCCGGTTCGTCTTTGACGTGCTGCCGGGGTTCGAGCCGGGATGGTTCGCGCACGGCGTGCTGGAGGGGCTGAGCGGTGCGAGCGCAGGGCTGCGCGGGATCATCAAGCGCGACGTGATCGACAGCGGCCAGCGCGTGATCGATCTCTGGCACCCGATGCGCGACGGGATCGCGCCGGGCGACATGATCCGCCTTGTGGCGGGATGTGACAAGCGGATGGCGACCTGTCGGCTCAAGTTCAACAACCTGCTCAATTTCCAGGGCTTTCCCGACCTGCCCGGCGAAAGCTGGCTGATGGTGCAGCCGGGGCAATCCGGGCAATTGGCCGGTGGCAGCCGGAGATGAGCACAGGCGACGACATGGTGCGCGCGGCCCGCGGCTGGATCGGCACGCCCTATCGGCATCAGGCTGCCGTCAGGGGGGCGGGGTGCGATTGCCTGGGGCTTTTGCGCGGGGTCTGGCGCGAGGTTCTGGGCCGGGAGCCGGAAGCGGTGCCACCCTATTCGATGGACTGGGCCGAGCCTCAGGGCGACGAGCGGTTATGGCAGGCCGCGCGGCGACATCTTCGCGAGGTGTCACTGACCGATGAGGCGCCGGGCGACGTGATCCTCTTTCGGATGTGCGCCGGGTCGGTCGCCAAGCATCTGGGGCTTGCCGCGCGCATCGGCACGGGCGCGACGTTCATTCATTCCTATGCCGGGCACGGGGTGGTCGAAAGCCCGCTCAGCACCCCGTGGCGGCGCCGGATCGCGGCGCGATTCAGATTTCCCAAGGAGGCCAACTGATGGCGACGATACTACTTTCCGCTGCCGGGGCGGCGATTGGCGGCTCGATCGGGGGCACGGTCCTGGGCCTGTCGTCGGTCGCGGTGGGCCGTTTCGCCGGCGCTGCGCTGGGCCGGGTGATCGACCAGCGCGTGATGGGCGCGGGTTCGGACGCGGTGGAGACCGGGCGGATCGAGCGGTTTCGCCTCACTGGTGCGGGCGAGGGCGACCCCATCGCGCAGGTCTATGGCCGGATGCAGGTTTCGGGCCACGTGATCTGGGCCACGCAGTTTTCCGAGAGCGTGACGGTCACGGGCGGCGGCAAGGGCGCCCCGCGCCAGCCCGAGCGGCGCGACTATTCCTATTCGGTTTCGCTGGCGATCGCGCTTTGCGAGGGCGAGATAAGCGGCGTGGGCCGTATCTGGGCCGACGGGACCGAGGTCGCGCCGGATGACCTGAACCTGCGGATTCATCGCGGCACGCGCGACCAGTCGCCGGACGCGAAGATGGAGGCGGTCGAGGGGGCAGGGCAGGTGCCCGCCTATCGCGGCACGGCCTATGTGGTGATCGAGGATCTCCAGCTTGCACAGTTCGGCAACCGTGTGCCGCAATTCACCTTCGAGGTCACGCGCCCGGCCCAACCTGGGCTTTCCGACGCCGAGGAAGACATGGCCCACGCCATCCGTGCCGTGGCGATGATGCCCGGATCGGGGGAGTATGCCTTGGCCACGACGCCGGTGCATTTCTCGCACGGGGTGGGAAAATCGGTGCTGGCCAATGTGAACACGCCTGCGGGCAAGGCGGATTTCGAGGTTTCGGTCGAGCGCCTGAGCACGGAATTGCCGAATTGTGGTTCTACCTCGCTCATCGTGAGTTGGTTCGGGGACGATCTGCGCTGTGGAGACTGCACGATCCGGCCCAAGGTCGAACAGGCCGAGTTCGACGGTGCCGAAATGCCGTGGAGCGTGGCGGGCGAGACCCGTGCCAGCGCATGGGTGGTGGCGCGCGATGACGACGACCGTCCGATTTACGGCGGCACGCCTGCCGATGCCTCGGTGATCGAGGCAATCGAAGCCTTGAATGCCGCCGGTCAGGCGGTCGTGTACTATCCCTTCATCCTGATGGACCAGGTCGCGGACAACACGCTGACCGATCCCTATAGCGGCGAAGAGGGGCAGCCGGCGCTGCCCTGGCGGGGGCGGATCACCACGTCGTTCGCCCCGGGGGTCGCGGGCAGCCCGGACGGCACGGCTGAGGCCGAGGCGGAAGTGGCCGATTTCTTCGGCACGGCGCAGGCTTCGGATTTTGCCATTGCGGACGGTGCCGTCACCTATTCCGGCCCGTCCGAGTGGCGCTATCGCCGCTTCATCCTGCACCAGGCTGCGCTCTGTGCCGCCGCCGGCGGGGTTGATGCCTTCTGCATCGGTTCGGAAATGCGCGGGCTGACCCAGATCATGGGGGCGGCGGGCTTTCCGGCGGTGCAGGCGCTGCGCGATCTCGCCGCCGAGTGCCGCGCGATCCTGGGACCGGACACGAAAATCGGCTATGCTGCCGACTGGTCGGAATATTTCGGCTACAACGCGCCAGGGGGCGACCGCTATTTCCATCTCGATCCGCTCTGGGCGGATGAGAATATCGACTTTATCGGTATCGACAATTACATGCCGCTCTCGGATTGGCGCGACGGGCGGGATCATCTCGATGCGCAGGCCTGGCCCGCGATCCATGATCTCGAATACCTGCAGTCGAACGTGATGGGTGGTGAGGGGTATGACTGGTATTACCACTCGCCCGAGGCCCGCGCGGCGCAGATCCGCACCCCGATCACCGATGGCGCGCATGACGAGCCATGGATCTGGCGGGTGAAGGACATCGCCAACTGGTGGCGTTTTGCCCATCACGAACGTATTGGCGGTGTGCGGCAGGAAGAGCCGACCCCTTGGGTGCCGATGTCGAAACCAATCTGGTTCACCGAGCTCGGCTGTGCGGCGATCGACAAGGGCACCAATCAGCCCAACAAGTTTCTTGATCCGAAATCGTCGGAATCGGCGCTCCCCCATCATTCGAACGGGCGGCGCGACGAGTTCATCCAGATGCAGTATCTGCGCGCGATGACGCGGTTTTGGAACGATCCGGCCAACAACCCTGTCAGTCCCGAATACGGCGGGCCGATGGTGGACATGTCGCGCGCCCATGTCTGGGCCTGGGATGCGCGGCCCTATCCGTTCTTTCCGGGGAATGACGGGCTCTGGACCGATGCGGCCAATTATGCACGCGGGCACTGGATCACGGGGCGGGTTTCGGCGCGGGCACTCGCTTCGGTGGTCGAGGAGATCTGCGCGCGCGCTGGGCTGCACGATATCGACGTCTCGAGCCTGCGCGGGGTGGTGCGCGGCTATACGGTGCCCGATGTGGGCGATGCGCGCGCGGCGTTGCAGCCCTTGATGCTCACGCATGGCTTCGACGCGGTCGAGCGCGATGGAGTCTTGCGCTTCGTGATGCGCGACGGGGTCGAGGACCGGGCGCAGGACGCGGCGACGCTTGTCGCCCATGACGAGATCGAGGGCCGGATCGAGCGCAGCCGCGCCGCCGAGGCCGAACTGGTCGGGCGGGTGCGGCTGCGTTTCGTGCAAGCGGATGCGAATTTCGACGTCCTGGCCGAGGAGGCGGTGCTGCCCGACGCGGCAACCCATGCGGTGGCCAGCAGCGAACTGCCCATTGCCCTCACCCGCGCCGAGGGGCGGCAGGTGGTCGAGCGCTGGCTCTCCGAAGCGCGGGTCGCGCGCGACGGGTTGCGTTTTGCGCTGCCGCCCTCGCGGCTCGATATCGGGCCGGGCGATGTGCTCAGGCTCGACAGCGATGAGGGCGGCGATCTCTTGCGCGTGGACCGGGTCGAGCTTGGCACGTCGCAGATCGTCGAGGCAGTTCGGATCGAGCCGGAAACCTATCAACCCTCCGACATTGCCGAGGATGGCGTGCAGCTTGGCGAGTTCGTGCCGCCGGTGCCGGTGTTCCCGCTCTTTCTCGACCTGCCGTTGATGAGTGGCGCGGAAGAGCCCCATGCGCCCCACCTGGCGATCACCGCCGATCCCTGGCCCGGGTCGGTCGCGGTCCACGCCTCGGACAGCGACAGCAATTACGCGCTCGACAGGATCGTCGCGGCGCGGGCCACGGTCGGGGTCACCCGCGCACCGCTTCTCGCGGCGCGACCGGGATTGGTCGACCGTGGCGAGGGGCTTCTGGTCGAGCTCACGTCGGGACAACTTGAATCGGTGGATGATCTGGCGCTGCTGAACGGTGCGAACCTGGCCGCGATCGGCGATGGCAGCGCCGAAAACTGGGAACTTTTCCAGTTCCGAAATGCCGAGCTTGTCGGCGAGAATACATATATGTTGCGCCACCGTTTGCGCGGGCAACTGGGCAGCGACGCCTGGCAACCCGAGGTCTGGCCGGCGGGGTCGTATGTCGTTCTCATGGACGGGGTGCCCGGTCAGGTCGGCCTCGCGCTGTCGCAACGCAACCGCGCCCGGCACTACCGGATCGGCCCGGCGCGGCGGGCCTATACCGACCCGTCCTATGTTCATCAGATCGCGGCGTTTTCCGGCGTCGGGTTGAAACCGCTCAGCCCGGTGCATCTGCGCGCGATGCGAGGTCCGGGCGGCGATCTTGGTCTGAGCTGGGTACGGCGCACGCGGATTGGTGGCGACAGTTGGGACGGGATCGACGTGCCGCTGGGCGAGGAACGCGAAAGCTATGTGGTGCGGGTGATACAGGGCGGCGCGATCCTGCGCGAAGAGCAGGTGAGCGCGCCCGAATGGACCTATGCCGCGGCAAAACAATCCACCGACGGGGCCAGCGGCGCGACCGACCTTGCCGTGGCCCAGGTCTCGGCCATTTATGGCGCCGGGGCGTTCGGAACGCTGACAGTCACGCTTTGACCCTTCAACCCGATGCGCAGGAGATGCAGCGTGCCACCCCGGGGTCGAGTTCGAGCCGCTTGGGCGCGATCTCGTCCCCGCAATCCTCGCAATAGCCGAATTCGCCCTCGTTGATGCGTTTGAGCGCGGCCCGCAACCGGCGCTCCAGCGCATCGCGCCGGACCTGCGTGGCCTTGGCCATCGCCTGATTCTGCAACGCGTCCATCCGGCTCAGCCGCCCGACCGATTGCTGGTCCAGCGTCACCACCCCCTGACCCTCGCGCCCGAGCGCGTTTTCTTCCTCGAGATCGGCAAGCTGCGCTTCTATGAGGGCGCGGAACCGGGTGATTTCGGTGTCATCCATCGTGATCTGCATCCTCACGGCTTTGCGTTTGGCACTGCCACCCTATGTGATATAAACTGGGGATAGCAAAGGACAGGACGCAGATGGCAAAAACCCGTACCAAACTGGCCGAACTTGATCCGGTCTGGGCCCGCATCGTCGAGGAGGCCGAACAGGCCGTCCGGGACGAGCCGCTTCTGGGCGGGCTTGTCCATTCCAGCGTGATCTACCACGGTTCACTCGAACGGGCGCTGGCTTACCGGATCTCTCTCAAGCTGACTTCGGGCGAGATGTCGGCCCAGATCCTGCGCGAAATCTGCGACGAGGCCTATTCCTCCGACCCGTCTCTCGCCACCGATGCGCGCGCCGATATCGCGGCGGTTTACGACCGCGATCCCGCCTGCCACCGATTCCTTCAGCCCTTGCTGTTTTTCAAGGGCTTTCTCGCGGTGCAGGCCTATCGCGTGGCGCATTGGCTGTGGAACGAGGGCCGCACGGATCTTGCGCTCTTTCTCCAGATGCGCGTCTCCGAGGTGTTTTCCATCGACATCCACCCGGCCGCGCGGATCGGCAAGGGCATCATGATCGACCACGCCCATTCGATCGTCATCGGTGAAACCGCGGTGGTGGGCGACAATGTATCGCTGCTGCATTCCGTGACGCTTGGCGGGACCGGCAAGGACGATCAGGACCGCCACCCCAAGATCGGAAACGGCGTTCTGATCGGTGCAGGCGCCAAGGTGCTGGGCAATATCCGGGTGGGCGATTGCTCGCGCATCGCGGCCGGTTCGGTCGTGCTGACCGAGGTGCCGCCCTGCAAGACCGTGGCGGGTGTGCCCGCGCGGATCGTGGGCGAGGCGGGCTGCGACCAGCCCGCCATGACCATGGACCAGATACTCAAGAACGGCGCGTAAAAGGTCGATTTTGCTGTGAAAAATCGGTTTGCGCACAGATGTGACCCGGCGCATGCCCGGGCCGCAAGCTCCCCGGGCGGAAATGAACCAATCGGGGAGTCTTGCCCCAAGCCTCACCTGGTCAACGCATCGAGAACCCGCGCCCAGCTGCGTGTGCCCTTGTGGAAGCTCTCCATGTCGTATTTCTCGTTCGGGCTATGGATCTGGTCGTCATCCTTGCCAAAACCGATCAGCATCGAATCCATGTCGGTGATCGTTTTGAAATAGCCCGCGATCGGGATCGACCCGCCACAGCCGATATAGGCCGCCGTGTCGGGCCATTCGTCAGAAAGTGCCTGGCGGGCCTTTTCAAAGGCAGGATCATCGATCGACATCTGCGACGCCGGCGCGCCTTTCTCCGTGCGGTACTCCACGCTGAACCCCTCGGGCAACTGCCCTTCGAGATAGGCGCGAAAGCTCTTGCGGATCGCGTCCGGGTCCTGCGTGCCGACAAGGCGGAAACTGATCTTGGCGCTGGCCTTCGATGGCAGAACGGTCTTGAACCCGTCCCCGGTATATCCGCCCCAGATGCCGTTCACGTCGCAGGTGGGCCGTGACCAGATCATTTCCAGCGGCGTGCGGTCCTGTTCGCCCGCGGGCTCCTTCAGCCCCACATCGCCGAGGAACTTCGCGTGATCGAAGCCCAGCCCCTGCCACTGGCTCAGGATGTCATCCGAAAGCTCGGGGACGCCGTCATAGAACCCCGGCAAGGTGATGCGCCCGGTGTCGTCATGCAGCCCGGCGATGATTTTCGTCAGCACCCGGATCGGGTTCATCGCGATGCCGCCATACATGCCCGAGTGCAAATCTCGGCTCGGCCCGGTGATGGTGAAATCCTCGCCCAGTAGCCCGCGCAGCATGGTGGTGATCGCGGGCACGCGGCTCTCGAACATGCCGGTGTCGCAGATCAGCGCTATATCGGCTTTGAGCTCGTCGCGATTCGCCTCCATGAACGGCACCAGCGAGGGCGAGCCCGACTCTTCCTCGCCCTCAAGGAAAAACGTGATCCGGCAGGGCAGGCTGCCATGCACCGCCTTCCATGCGCGGCAGGATTCGACAAAGGTCATGAGCTGGCCCTTGTCATCCGCCGCCCCGCGCCCGCGAATGACGCGGCCCGCTTCGGTCTCTTCCACGGCCGGATCGAACGGGTCGCGGTCCCACAATTCCAGCGGATCGACCGGCTGCACGTCGTAATGCCCATAGAAAAGCAGGTGCGGCCCGTCGCCCTCGACATGGCCCACGACCATTGGATGGCCCGGGGTGGGGCGTTTTTCCGCTTTTACGCCAAGGCTTTGCAGGTCCGCAACCAGCCAGTCGGCGGCCTTGTCACACTCCGCCTTGTAGGCCGGATCGGTCGAGATGGACTGAATCCGCAAAAGCTCCATCAGGCGGTCGGTGGCGGCGGGCAGATCTGAATCGATCCGGGCCAGGACGGCATCGAGTGACATGGTCGGGCTCCTTGGATTGTGCGAATGCGTGTCGCGGCGGAGAGTAACAGCCGCGCCCACGGTGTCCAGCACGACATGGAGCGCAGAACTTGACTTCGGTCAAAGTCCCGGGGAGCGGCAATTTGTATTCTTTCTTGAAGGTGCCTCAATGGTTAGAATGACGGGCAGGATGCGAACAGGGCCGCGGCCCGCCCCCGGACAAATGGGCCAAAAGGCCCCATGCCGGGATGAATGAGAGGGGATGTCGCGTGGACTACATGGCTCAACTGGATCGGTGCCTCAACAATCTGCACGAAGAGGGGCGCTATCGCACCTTCATCGACATCGAGCGCCAGAACGGCAATTTCCCCCATGCCATGTGGCGCCGCCCGGACGGCAGCGAACAGCCGGTCACCGTCTGGTGCGGCAACGACTATCTCGGCATGGGCCAGAATCCGGCGGTCCTGTCGGCCATGCACGAGGCGATCGAGGCCACCGGCGCGGGTTCGGGCGGCACGCGCAACATTTCCGGCACCACCGTCTATCACAAGCGGCTCGAGGCCGAACTGGCCGACCTGCACGGGAAAGAGGCGGCGCTGCTGTTCACCAGCGCCTATATCGCCAATGACGCGACGCTTTCGACCCTGCCCAAGCTCTTTCCGGGGCTGATCATCTATTCCGACGAACTGAACCACGCCAGCATGATCGAGGGCGTGCGCCGCAACGGCGGGGCCAAGCGCATCTTCCGCCATAACGACGTGGCGCATCTGCGCGAATTGCTGGCCGCCGACGATCCGTCTGCGCCCAGGCTGATCGCCTTCGAATCGGTCTATTCGATGGATGGCGACTTCGGCCCCATCGAGGCGATTTGCGATCTCGCCGACGAATTCGGCGCCCTCACCTATATCGACGAGGTCCATGCCGTGGGCATGTATGGCCCGCGCGGCGCGGGCGTGAGCGAACGCGACCGCCTCGCCCATCGCATCGACATCATCAACGGCACGCTGGCCAAGGCCTATGGCGTGATGGGCGGCTATATCGCGGCCAGCGCGAAAATGTGCGACGCGATCCGCTCCTACGCGCCGGGCTTCATCTTCACCACCTCGCTGGCCCCCTCCATTGCCGCCGGGGCCGCGGCCTCCGTGGCCTACCTCAAGACATCGCAAGGCCAGGCCCTGCGCGACCGTCACCAGGAGCAGGCCAAGGCGCTCAAGCTGCGGCTCAAGGGGTTGGGCCTGCCGATCATCGACCATGGAAGCCATATTGTCCCGGTGATCGTCGGCGACCCGGTGCATACCAAGCAACTGTCCGACATGCTGCTCGAACAGTTCGGCATCTACGTGCAGCCGATCAATTTCCCCACCGTGCCGCGCGGCACCGAACGGCTTCGCTTCACGCCGTCGCCGGTGCACGGTCCGAATGAAATCGACAGCCTGATCCGCGCGATGGACGAACTTTGGGCGCATTGTGCGCTGAATCGTGCCGAACTTTCAGCCTGAGCCATGGCCACATATGCAATTTTTCTTGTGCTGTGCTACGGATATGTAATTGAGAGTGAACGAGTCGGGGCGACCCTGTCTCGATTCGCTACGCAAGCAGGGGCAGGGATGTGATCGGTCGCAGATTCAGGCGCGAAGCGCAGGACGATGTGGTTGAACCCAAGGGGTTCGACGATTACGACACACGCCTTGGCGACCTGATGCGCGGCGAACGCGCCACGATGGGCAAATCCCTTCTGGATGTCCAACGCGAACTGCGAATCAAGGCCGCCTATATCGCCGCCATAGAAAACGCCGATCCCTCGGCCTTCGACACGCCCGGCTTCATCGCCGGTTACGTGCGCTCATACGCGCGCTATCTCGGCATGGACCCCGACAAGGCATTCGCGGCCTTCTGCGAGGAATCCGGTTTCACCACGGCGCACGGCATGTCGGCCGCCGCCTCGACGATCCGAAAATCCGACGCGCCGGCCGAGCCGCGCCGCGCAGGGTCCGGCCGGAATGCCCACGATCCGGTTCTGGGGTCCGGACTCGGCTTTTACCCGGCCGGGGAAAGCGTGTTTTCACGGATCGAACCGCGTGCCGTCGGTTCGCTCCTCGTGCTGGTGGCGCTGGTCGGGGCGCTGGGTTTCGGCGGTTGGACCATCCTGAACGAGGTTCAGCGCGTGCAGGTCGCACCGGTCGATCAGACCCCGAACGTCCTGGCGGATCTAGACCCGCTCGCGGGTGTGGTCGCCGTTTCCGATAACGAGGATGTCGTGACCGCGTCGCGTTCCAGCACCGGTGATTTCACGCCTCCGTCGCAGTCGCTCGACCGGCTCTATCGCCCCGAGGCGCTTGATATGCCGGTCATGGTGTCACGCGACGGGCCGATCTCGTCGCTCGATCCGGGCGCCACCGGAAGTTTCCTGGAACCCGAGACGGTCAGCGTGGAGGCGACCACAGAGCCGTCCGAACCCGCCGTGCCCCAGGTTGTTGCCGAGGAGGAAAAAGGCGTGATGCTCTTTGCCGTGCGCCCGGCATGGGTACGCATCCGCGCCGGTGATGGTTCGGTCATCTTCGAAAAGATCCTCGAAGCGGGCGAGGAGTACAAGCTTCCCGAAAACGTCGAAGCCCCCACGCTTCAGGCTGGTATGTCCGGTTCGCTCTACTTCGAGATCGACGGCGAACTCTTCGGTCCCGCCGGTAGCGGCACCTCGACCGTGCGCCGCCTGCCCATCGCCCGCGATGAGCTTATGGCCAGCTTCGAACCCGCCGATCTCAGCCAGGATCCCGAATTGGCCAAGGTCATCGCACTGGCCGAGTCGGAATCCGGCGAGGCACAATCCGTTGATGCACAATCCGAAGAGGTGCAGGCCGGCGAAGTGATCCGCGAGGCGGACTGATCCGCCGCATTGCAGCGGGCGGGCATGGGGACTATCTAACCCGTGAAAGCAATCGCGACCGGGAAACGCACATGACCCTCAATCACGTCCGTCCGTGGCGCAACATCTATCGCCGCCAAAGCCGCCAGATCCATGTCGGGCCGGTGCCGGTCGGGGGCGATGCGCCGATCGCCGTCCAGACCATGACCAACACGCCCACCACCGATGTCGCAGCCACCATCGCGCAGGTGCAGGCCGCCGCCGAGGCGGGGGCCGATATCGTGCGGGTCTCGGTGCCCGACGAGGCATCGTCAAGGGCGCTGCACGAAATCACCCGCGAAAGTCCGGTGCCCATCGTCGCCGACATTCATTTCCATTATCGCCGCGCCATCGAGGCGGCCGAGGCCGGGGCTGCCTGTCTGCGCATCAATCCCGGAAATATCGGCTCACCCGAGCGCGTGCGCGAGGTGATTTCCGCCGCCCGCGATCATGGCTGCTCGATCCGCATCGGCGTCAATGCCGGAAGCCTCGAAAAGCACCTGCTTGAAAAATACGGCGAGCCTTGCCCCGACGCGATGGTCGAAAGCGGGCTCGATCATATCCGCATCCTGCAAGACCACGATTTCCACGAATTCAAGATCAGCGTGAAAGCCTCGGACGTGTTCATGTCGGCCGCCGCCTATCAACAACTGGCCGAGGCCACCGACGCCCCCATTCACCTCGGCATCACCGAGGCGGGAGGGTTGACCTCCGGCACGATCAAGAGCGCGATCGGCCTGGGGCAGCTTCTCTGGATGGGCATCGGCGACACGTTGCGGGTGTCGCTCTCGGCCGATCCGGTCGAGGAGGTCAAGGTGGGGTTCGAGATCCTCAAGTCGCTGGGCCTGCGCCATCGTGGGGTCAACATCATTTCCTGTCCCTCCTGCGCGCGGCAGGGGTTCGACGTGATCAAGACGGTTGAGGAACTGGAAAAACGGCTCGCCCATATCCACACCCCGATGAGCCTTTCGATCATCGGTTGCGTCGTCAACGGCCCGGGTGAGGCGCTGATGACCGATGTCGGCTTTACCGGCGGGGGGGCCGGGTCGGGCATGGTCTACCTCGCGGGCAAGCAGGATCACAAGCAGGGCAACGAGGGCATGATCGACCATATCGTCGAACTGGTCGAAAAGCGTGCTGCCGAGATCGAGGCGTCGGGCGAATCATGATGCGCGCGGGGCGTTAACCGGTTCCCTTCATGGCTTTGCCGCAACGCGGCGGTGCACGCATGTCAGCCGGGCGGCAGCCGGAGATCACCCCCGGTTTTTCGTTGAAAGATCACTGTTAACCCGACCGCGCGGTGCCTTACTGGCCGGTCCCGTTTTCCAGATATCCGGCCAGGACTGGCGCGGGCATATGTCCCTGGATCATCATGCGCGGCATGACGTAAAAGGGCAGCTCGCCAACCTCCAGCGCATCGGCAAGATCACCATGTGCGCCCCGGTCGATCAACATGACTTTCAGGTCGTAAGATTCTGATAAAGAACGCAAATCACGCTCGGCCTCGGCGCAGGCGGGGCAATCTTCGGCGGTGAAGAGCGCAATGATGTTGTCCGCGGTCGGGCTCCCGAACCCCGGCAGGTCGTCATCGAAAAGCGCATCTGCGTGCCGGGCGATCAACGCGTGATCGGCGGCGATTTCCTCTTCGTAGGCGGGGGCCGGGTACGGCGATTGAAGTGTGAGGGACAAGCCACTGACAAGGCTTGGGTTTTCAAGGATGACCTCGCGAATTTCCGCGCCCAGAATGCGCCGCTCCGCGTCCGTCAAGGCCCGGAAATCCGTCTCTGCCATGGCCACGCCGGGCCAGAGCAGCACCACGATACCAAGAAGCAGCTTCATTTCAGCTCAACGACCGCGCACCTCTTCCACGATCTCGATCATGCCATCGAGCGGCATGTATCCCCTGACCATCTGGTCTTCCACGACAAAGGTGGGCGTTCCGTTGATGCTCATCCGCTGCGCCAACGCGCGGTTCTCGGCGATCACCTCGCTCACCGCGTCAGTTTCCATCTGCGCAAAGATCGCATCCGCATCAAGGTCGAACGAATCCGCCAACCGCCGCAAAACGGCTTCCTCGGGGCTTGGCTTGAGTTTCATGAGCGCGTCGCTCACCGCGTGGTAGGTCTCGTCGCCCGCGAGTTGAAGCGTCGCGATCGCGAAACGCGAAGAGGTTTCGGAATCCGCGCCAAGTATCGGAAACTCCTTGATAATCATGCGAATATTGCCATCCGTTTCGAGCAATTGCGCCACCTCGTCATGGGCCCGGCGACAATAGCCGCAGCGATAGTCGATGAACTCGACAATGGTCACGTCCCCGTCCGGGTTGCCCCCGACCCAGGAATCCGGATCATCGAACAGCGCCTCGGCATTGTTCTCGACGAGGGATTGGTCATCCGCGGCCTGCTGTTGGCTCTGGCGCTGTTCAAGAACGGCCACCGCCTCCATGATGATTTCAGGGTTTTCAAGAAGATAGTCGCGGATTTCGGCGCGGAACGCGCTGCGTTCTTCGGCGTTCATATCGGTCAGGTCGAACGCCGTGGCTGGCGTGGTAAGCATCAGCCCGGCGACCAGCGCAAAGGGAAGGGTGGGTTTCATCGTCGTCTATCTCCGTTTCTTGCCAGCGGCCTCTGCCGCCAAAAGCACATCCTGCGCCCGTTGCCAACCGGCAGACCCGCGTGGCAAAAGGTCCGATGCGCGTTTCGCGTGAATGCCGGCGTCTTCAATCCGTCCTCGCAGCGCGTATCGTTCCGCCGTCACCAGCGACGCCATGCCCATTTGCCCGCTTTTGGCATAGGCTTGGCCCAGATCCCTCATCACTCTTGCGTTATTGCCGTCTGAGGAGCGTGATTTTTCAAGGGTTTTCAGGGCATTTGCGCTGTCTCCTGCGGCAAGGAGGGCGTGGCCATAACTACCCAGGACCAGCGCATCGTTGGGCGCGAGGTTGACTGCATCGCGATAGGCGGTGAGCGCCGCGCGGGTGTTTCGGCTTTCCATAAGGATTTGGCCGTAAAGCTCATGATAGAACGGATCGCGGGGATGTGCAGCAACAAGTTTCTGCATTGCCGCGACGGCTTTGTCGGTGTCGCTGTCGCGATGATGCGAGATGGCGCGCCGCATCAGCTCGATATCCGGTGCGGCGCTGTCCTCCGCGCGGCTGCGCGTCCACTTGGGTGATCGGAGAAAGGCGGTGAGCTTACCCTTGGCGCGGGAGAACCAGTAGTCGAATTCCGGATCGGCTGTCGCTTCTTTCGAATAGGTGTCGGCAAGGGCGTTGGCGTGGCGCAGCCGATCACGGCTTATCGGGTGGGTGCGCGCATAGGGGTCCTGCCGCGCCGCGGAGACCAGCTCTTGGCCGGCGAAGATCTCGATCACACGGACCAGCCCTTTCGGATCAACGCCTGCCCGCGAAAGATAACGGATCGCGGATTGGTCGGCCGATGATTCCTCGGCCCGTGTGTGACCCATGAAGACGCGGCTGGCCGAGCTTGAAATGCCCGCGCCAAGCGCGGTTGCCGCTTCGCTGCTCCCGCTCGCTGCGGCGGCTGCGGCAAGCGCCATGCCGATGCCTGCGACATTTCTCGCCACGCGTGCATTCACCGTGCGCCGGGCAATATGTCCATGGGCGAGGTGGGCAGCTTCATGGGCGATGACCGCTTGCAATTCGGCCGCGCCCTTGAGGCGCATGATCATGCCGGAGTGTATGAAAATATGTTTATTATCAATGACAAAAGCATTCATGTTGCGATCCTGAACCACCAGGACCCTTACCCTTGCCGGCGATAGCCCGGCCGCGGACAGGACCGGCTTGGCGAGTTGGTTCAGGGCATTTTCGATATCCGGATCACGCAACAACGTGACCGCCGAAGCGGGCAGCGCGGAAACGAGGACGAAGACGCAGGCGAGGCAGATCGAGAGTAAACGGTGCATTGACGCGAGGGGCCCTCCCTGTGAAAAACCGGATGTGCACAGTTAGGAAGAAATCAATGCGAAACTCAAGGCGCGGTCAGGTCGATCCCTTCATCGTGATGGATGTCATGGAGGCCGCGCGTCGCGCTGAAGAGGCCGGTCGGCACATCATCCACATGGAAGTGGGCCAGCCCGGAACGCCCGCCCCGAAAGGTGCGCGCGACGCCCTCGCCCGGGTAATGGAGGATGAGCCACTGGGATATTCCGTGGCGCTCGGCCTGCCTGCGCTCCGCCAACGGATCGCGCGTCTTTATGGCGAATGGTATGATGTCGATCTCGATCCGGAGCGTGTGATTGTCACTTCGGGGTCGTCGGGGGCGTTCGTTCTTGCCTTCACGGCATTGTTCGACGCGGGCGATCGCGTCGGCATCGGCGAGCCGGGCTACCCCTCCTACCGGCAGATCCTGCGCGCGCTCGATGTCGAGCCCGTGGGCATTGCGGCGGGTGTGGAGCATCGGTTCCAACCGGTGCCGGGCGATCTGGAAAACCGGGATTTGCAAGGGCTTATGGTGGCCTCGCCCGCGAATCCGAGCGGCACGATGCTCGACAGATCGGCCTTGTCCGCATTGATCGACGCCTGTGCGGCGCGTGACATCGCGTTCATCAGCGATGAAATCTATCACGGCATCGAATACGAGGCCAAGGCGGTGACCGCACTCGAGATCACGAACGATGCTTACGTGATCAATTCCTTCTCCAAGTACTTCTCGATGACTGGTTGGCGTGTTGGGTGGATGGTCGTGCCCGACTCGCATGTCCGCCTGATCGAACGGCTGGCGCAGAATCTCTTTATTTGCGCGTCACATGCCGGGCAGGTGGCAGCCCTTGCGGCGATGGAGTGCGAGGCCGAATTGCAAGACAACCTCGCGGTTTACAAGGCCAACCGGGCCCTGATGCTGGATGGTCTGCGCGATGCCGGGTTCGAGCGGTTCGCGCCGCCCGACGGGGCGTTCTATGTCTATGCCGATGTCTCCGATCTGACCGATGACAGTCGCGCCTTTGCGGCGGAGATCCTCGAAAAGGCAGGGGTCGCGGTGACCCCTGGTCTCGATTTCGATCCCCATCGCGGGCATGGCACGATCCGTTTTTCCTATGCCCGCTCGACCGGAGATATTCGCGAGGGTCTGGCGCGGCTGAAACGGTTCATGCAAGCGCGGAGGTGATTTCCATTGGCCCCCATTTGCGCTAGGGTCTTATGAAAAGACCCAGGTGGCGGGCGATGAGCAGAGTCAATCAATTTTTATGGGTTCTGGCCTTGATCTGGCTGGCCCTTCCGGCCATCGCGCAGGACCTGAGTGGCTTGGCGCGGGTGGACCCGGATCAAAGCCTTCTGGTTGACCAGGGCGACGAGACGATACTGGACCTCCACCTGAGCCAAGGTGTGCCATATCGCTTTTTCAGCCTGGAAGACCCGGATCGTCTCGTCATTGATTTTCGCGAAGCGGATTGGGACGGGCTCGATGCGCACGCTTTCAACCGGTCCGAGCGCGTTGAAGCCGTTCGATTCGGCGGGTTTCGTCCCGGATGGTCCCGCATGGTGCTCGATCTGTCGCAGCCCATGAAGGTGCGGCAGAGCGATATGCGAATCGACCGGGTAAACAGTGCCGCCCATCTGCGTTTGCATTTCGCACCGGTAACGCGCGAGGAGTTTTCCCGGCTGTCCACGAAACCCGACACGCCGGATTGGGGCGTGGCGGCGCCGTCGCCGCCGGCCGTCGATGCCGACGGGCGTGTCGTGGTGGTTCTTGACCCCGGTCATGGTGGGATCGACCCGGGGGCCATGCGTGATGGACATACAGAGAAGGACCTCATGCTGACCTTCGCCCGCGAACTGCGCGAAGCGCTCTTGCGGGTTGACGGGATCGAGGTTGTTCTGACCCGCGACTCCGACGTGTTCGTATCGCTTGAGCGACGGGTCGCCATTGCCCACCAAGCCGGGGCGCATCTGTTCCTGTCGCTTCATGCCGATGCCCTGTCTGAAGGCCAGGCCACGGGTGCGACCGTCCACACCCTGTCGGACCAGGCCAGCGATCAGGCGAGTGCGCTTTTGGCCGAACGTCACAACCGGGCCGACATCCTTGCGGGGATCGACCTGACCGGGACGGATGACACGGTGGCGGACATCCTGATGGATCTCGCGCGCGTCGAAACCCAGCCCCGGGCCGAGCAGCTGTCCGAAGCCCTGATCGACGCGTTGCGCTCCGCCGGGGCTCCGCTCAACCGGCGCCCTTACAGATCCGCCGCATTCTCGGTCCTAAAGGCGGCGGATATTCCCTCGGTGCTTCTGGAGATCGGGTTCATGTCGAGCGAACGCGACTTGACGAACGTGACGGACCCGGAATGGCGCCGTCAAATGGCCGAGGCGCTGCGCGACGGAATCCAGGCCTGGATCATCATGGATGCGTCGCTGCGCGCACTGGTGCGCCAATGAACAGGCCAGACCGGGGGCATGAAAAACAGGCAGCTTCCAGCCTATCACGCGCGGCAATGTGTTTTGACCATGCTCGCAGCGCCGCATATACAAGCGATGCTAAAGTCAGGGGGCGCGTGTGCTGAGATTTGTCATGTCGACATTGGGGGGACTGTTCAGCTTCATCACGTTGGGGTTGATGATGGTTGCCTTGACCGTGGGTGCGGTGTTCTGGATTTACGGGCAGGATCTGCCCAGTCACGCCAGCCTTGCGCAATACACGCCCCCCACGATCAGTCGCATCTATTCCGGTGAAGGACGGATCATCGACGAGTTCGCTCAGGAAAGGCGCCTTTTCGCGCCCGCCGAGGACATTCCCGACCTGGTGAAACACGCGTTTATCAGCGCGGAAGACAAGAATTTCTATGACCATCAAGGCTATGATCTGCGTGGTATCCTGATCGCCGCTTACGACGCCGTGCGGTCACGCGGGAGCGACATTCGCGGGGCCTCGACCATCACCCAGCAGGTGATGAAGAACTTCCTGTTGTCGGGTGACAGAAGGGCCGAGCGCAAGATCAAGGAGATCATTCTTGCCACCCGCCTTGAGCAGACGCTGACTAAGGAGCAAATACTTGAACTTTATCTCAACGAGATATTCCTTGGGCAGAATTCCTATGGGGTGGCTGCGGCGTCGCAAACCTATTTCAACAAGTCACTTGAAGAACTGGCACCGCATGAAGCTGCGTTTCTCGCGTCCTTGCCCAAGGCGCCAAGCGATTATCACCCGGTCCGCAGGAAGGAGCGGCTGATGGCGCGCCGGAATTTCGTTCTCAGGGAGATGCTGGAGAACGGATACCTGACCCAGGAAGTTTACGAAAAGGAAGTCGGGCAGCCTCTTCGTTCTGTTCAGAATGGTGATTTCGAAAGCTATCGCAAGGACTTGCCGCCCAGAGATTACTTCACCGACGAGATTCGCAGGCAGTTGTCCGAGAATTTCGGCGAGGACGAGTTCTTTTCCGGCGGCTTGAGCGTGCGCGCGACCGTCGAGCCAGACATGCAGAAAATCGCGGCCGAGGCCTTGCAGCGCGAGCTTGAGGAGTATGATCGGGAGCGTGGGATCTGGCGTGGCACCGGCGAAGTGCTCGCCCCCGAGGTTCTCGAAAGCGAAGCGAAATGGCGCGCGGCGCTGGGGCGCGTCGATATAGCCCGTGACATAGAGCTTGATAGTCAGTGGTATCCGGCCGTGGTCCTCGAGTTGGGTGCCAATGATGCGCGCATCGGGATCGAAGGTGTCGAAGATGACGAAGACGGTCATTGGATCCCGGCCGAGGACGTGCGGTGGGCCCGCAAGAGTCTTGGAGACGGAGAGCTCGGACGCAAGGCCCAGGTGGCTTCGGATCTTCTTGAGGTTGGCGATGTCGTGCATGTGCGGCGGATGACGAACGACGACGATGGAAGCTTTATCCGCTGGACCTTGCGGCAGGTTCCCGAAGTTCAGGGCGGCTTCATGGCGATGGACGTCAATACCGGTCGCGTGATCGCGATGCAGGGCGGGTTCTCTTATCAGCAATCGGTGTTCAACCGCGCCACGCAGGCGCGCCGACAGCCGGGTTCGTCGTTCAAACCCTTCGTTTATGCGTCGGCGCTCGACAGCGGATATACGCCAGCGACGATCATTGTCGATGCCCCGATCGAAATCGACACGCCCCAGGGGATCTGGCGGCCTCGAAACGCTTCGAACCAGTTCTTTGGCCCCACATCGCTGCGCACCGGGATCGAGCGATCGCGCAACCTGATGACGATCCGGCTTGCTCAGGAGGTCGGAATGGACGTTGTGTCGGATTACGCGGAACGGTTTGGCGTTTATGATCGGATGGGTTCGTACCTGGCCAATGCGCTCGGCTCGGAAGAAAGCACCTTGTTCAAGATGGTGGCTGCCTATGCGATGTTTGCCAATGGCGGGCAAAGGGTCGAGCCGACGCTGGTCGACCGGGTGCAGGACCGATACGGCAAGACGGTCTATCGTCACGATACGCGGGAATGCCGCGATTGCGACAGCCCGGCCATTGCCCGCAGCGAGAGCCCCGATATCGTGTCGTATCGCGAACGCGTCATGAATGAAGTGACGGCCTATCAACTGACGTCGATGATGCGCGGCGTGGTCGATCGCGGCACCGCTGCGAGGACGGTGAACCTGCCTGTGCCCGTGGCGGGAAAGACCGGGACGACCAATGATGCCAAGGATGTGTGGTTCATCGGGTTCACTTCGAATATCGTGGCGGGGTGCTATATCGGATATGACAATCCTCGCAGCCTTGGCCGCGGGGCCTCGGGCGGGGGGATGTGTGGCCCGGTCTTCCAGAGTTTCATGGAAGAAGCGATCAAGAAATACGGCGGCGGGCAATTTCGTGTTCCGGAAGAGTGCACCTTCATCAATATCGACCGGTTGACCGGCGAGCGTCTTGAAGCGGACGCCGAAGGAGATCACGTCGTTGCCGAGTGTTTCCGCGAAGGTGAAGAGCCCCAGTTCGGCGTGATGTATGACGGCGGTTTTGCCATGGGTGAGAATTTGCCCTTGTTCGACGAAGCGCGCGATGCCAATGCCGGACGGCAAGTCACGACATCGACTGGACAAAAAGTCCTGGTTGGCCCCAAGGCGAACTTTGGCACCCTGAGTTCGGGTGGTCTCTACTGAGCTTGCCGCGCGGCTTGCGCTCGTCTATCACCCGTCACTGAGCATGACAGTCAGGACAAGTTGATGCGCGCCGATACGCAGACCACGATTGAAGAAATTGAGAAATCGCTCGACCTGCTGCGCCAGAGGATGGGTTGGGAGACAGCCCAGCACAGGCTTGAGGAATTCAATGCAAGGGTGGAGGATCCGACCCTTTGGGATGACCCCAAGGAAGCGCAGAAACTGATGCGGGATCGTCAGGCCCTGGTTGACCAGATGGAAACCTGCGAAACGATCGCTCGGGATCTGAAAGACAATGTCGAGTTGATCGAGCTGGGCGAGATGGAAGGCGACGAGGACGTCGTGACGGAGGCGGAGGACGCCCTGAAGGCATTGGCCACGAGGGCCGCCGAGAAAGAGCTTGAGGCGTTGTTGGACGGCGAGGCGGATGCCAATGACACCTATCTTGAAATTCACGCTGGCGCTGGCGGGACCGAGAGTTGCGACTGGGCGGCGATGCTTGCACGGATGTACGTTCGCTGGGCCGAGAAAAAGGGCTACACTGTCGAGCTGCAGGCGCAAAGCCCGGGCGATGAGGCCGGGATCAAGTCCGCCACGTACAAGATTTCGGGGCACAATGCCTATGGATGGCTCAAGTCCGAAAGCGGGGTTCACAGGCTGGTGCGCATCTCTCCGTATGACAGCGCGGCCAAGCGGCATACCTCGTTCTCGTCGGTCTGGGTTTATCCGGTCGTGGATGACAATATCGAGATCGAGGTCAACCCGGCCGATCTGCGCATCGATACCTATCGCAGTTCGGGGGCCGGGGGACAGCATGTCAACACAACGGATTCGGCGGTCAGGATCACGCACCTTCCAACCGGGATCGTGGTCACCAGTTCCGAGAAATCACAGCACCAGAACCGCGACATCGCCATGAAGGCGTTGAAGTCACGGCTTTATCAGATGGAATTGGAGCGGCGAACCCAGGCGATCAACGAAGCACATGACGCCAAGGGAGAGGCAGGATGGGGCAACCAGATTCGATCCTACGTTCTGCAGCCCTACCAGATGGTCAAGGATCTTCGGACGAATTATGAAACGTCCGACACGAAGGGCGTCCTAGATGGTGATCTGGATGGGTTGATGGCGGCCACCCTGGCCCAGAACGTAAGCGGCAAGAGCCGCGCAGAGGCTCGCGGCGAAGAGTAACCGAACCAAATGTCCCGGGTCCTGAAGGTGCAGGATTGCAATGACCGCGCGACTGTCTAACCTGCTCTTCGAAAATTGATGGGGGGACAACGACGTGAGCGACATTCTGGACCGTGAAGCCTTTGAGCTGGCTACCGAACTCGAGGCCGGTACCTTCAGCGCCGAAGACGTGATGCGAGCGACCCTCGATCGGATCGGGGTGGCAAACGAACAGGTCAACGCGATCGTGTCTCTCAGGGATCCAGATGAACTCATTGCCGAGGCGCGACAGGCGGATGCGAGCGAGCGCAAGGGATGGATGCATGGCTTTCCACTTGCGGTAAAGGATCTCGCCAATGCCAAGGGGTTGCGTACCACGATGGGATCGCCGGTGTTCGCCGACCAGGTTGCGCAGAACGATGACATCATGGTGGCCCGGATGCGCGCCGCAGGGGCGATCATCATTGGCAAGACCAATACGCCGGAATTCGGACTTGGTTCCAATACATTCAATCCGGTGTTCGGTGCGACATGCAACCCCTATGATCTGACACGCTCGGCCGGAGGGTCATCCGGTGGTGCCGCGGCGGCGCTCGCCTGTCGGATGTTGCCCGTCGCGGACGGATCCGACATGATGGGCAGCCTTCGAAACCCGGCCGCATGGAACAATGTTTACGGCTTTCGGCCCAGTTGGGGGCGTGTTCCGTCCGAACCTGTCGGCGACAGCTTCCTGCATCAACTTGCGACCAACGGACCAATGGCGCGTAGCCCACGTGATGTCGCGGCACTTCTGGATATCCAATCCGGTCCCGACCCACGCCAGCCACATGGTTGTATGACCGAACCTGCCTTGGCGGGCATTGAGGCCGATGTGAAGGGCCGCCGCATCGGGTGGTTGCGTGATTGGGGGGGAGCATACGCATTTGAGCCCGGCATTCTGGACCTCGTTGAAAGGGCATTGGGCCGCTTCAATGATATCGGGTGTATTGTCGAGGAGGTTCCGGCGCCGTTTGATGCCGAAGCGCTCTGGGAAAGCTGGACGACACTGCGGTCTTGGTCCGTGACTGCATCAACCGTTGCCCTTTACGAGAAAAGCGAGACCCGGGAGCGATTGAAGCCCGAAGCCATCTGGGAGATCGAACGCGGACTGGCGCTTTCGGCGATGGATGTCCATCGCGCCAGCGTGACCCGGTCCGCCTGGTTCAAGAACGCGGCCGAATTGTTCGACCGATACGATGCGCTGATCCTGCCTTCGACACAGGTTTGGCCGTTTCCGATTGAATGGCGATATCCCGATCGTATCAATGATATCGAAATGGATACCTATCACCGGTGGATGGAAGTGGTCGTTCCGCCAGGGCTCATTGGCTTGCCCACGCTCAACATGCCGGCCGGCTTCAACGCTGAGGGGCTTCCGCTGGGGCTGCAGATGTTTGGGCGCCGGGGCGCGGATGCGTCGCTGCTGCAGATCGGTCACGCCTGGCATTCGGCGACAGATGATTTTCGTGCCAAGCCTCCCATCTTGAATTAACAGGCTGTTGACGTGGCGTTCGGGGCCGCTCGGGACTGTGCGAAGGGGAGGAACGATGGAAGAGGCAATGGGACTGGGGGCGCCGCAAATGCGCCCGGTAGAAATGTCCATGCTACGCGAAGCGCTCAGGCGCGGTTGGGCCGACATGAAGCGGGCTCCGGGGTTCGGTGCCCTGTTTTCAAGCGCTTATGTGATCATCGGTCTGTTGCTCGCTTTTGTCACTTGGAGAACCGGTCAAACTTATTGGCTCATTTTCGCAGCGGTTGGCTTTCCCTTGGTCGGCCCCTTCGCGGCCGTCGGCCTTTACGAAGTGTCGCGGCGCCTGGACCGGGGGCAGGCGCTTGAAGCGGACAGGATTCTCGGCGTCGTCGTGCGGCAAAGCAGCAGGCAATTACCGTCGATTTGTGTGATCATCATCATGATGTTCCTGTTCTGGTTTTTCCTCGCACACATGATTTTCGCTTTGTTTCTGGGCCTTTCGACGATGACAAACGTGTCGACCTCCTTCGAGGTCTATCTGACGCCCAACGGATTGATGATGCTTGGCGTTGGCACATTGGTTGGAGCGATATTCGCCCTTCTTCTTTACATGATCACGGTAATCTCCATGCCGCTCTTGCTGGATCGTGAGGTGGATTTCGTCACAGCCATGATTACGAGTTTCCAGACAGTTACGGCCAATCCGTTTCCGATGCTGATCTGGGCGGCTTTCATTGCGGCCATCACTTTCCTGGCGATGATCCCCGCGTTTCTGGGGCTGTTTCTGACTTTGCCGCTGCTTGGGCATGCGAGTTGGCATCTTTACGACCAGATCGCGATCCGGGAAGCATGAGTTCTGGTCATGTGTGCGCCTGTGGGAAAGAGTTTGACCCGGCGCGCTTGATTGTTGGTAAGCCCGGCGGACGTGTCGCATGCCGGTGGGAACCATGCGCCTCGCGCCGCGTCGTGACCGGCGATCTGTCCTGGGCTTCTTTTTCAGCTTGGAGGGGCGTTCCCCGAAATGGTCGCAACACGGCACTCCCCGGAACGCGCGCTGCATTGACATGATGCGCGGCGTTTCGCCTTATCCCTTTCCGGGAACAAGGCGAAACGCTTCACTGGCCGCGCGAGAGGGCGGCGACGCCGGTCCTGGCGACTTCGACCAATCCGAGCGGGCCCATCAGCTCTGCGAATGCTTCGATCTTCTCGGACGTGCCCGTAATCTCGAAAATGAAGCTCTCCAGCGTGCTGTCCACCACGTTGGCGCGAAAGATGTCCGCAAGCCGCAGGGCCTCGACGCGTTTGTCACCGAGACCCGCGACCTTGAGCAGGGCAAGCTCGCGTTCGACCGACGCCCCCTCGACAGTAAGGTCATGGACCTCGTGCACCGGAACGATGCGGCCCAGCTGGGCCTTGATCTGCTCGATCACCTGCGGCGTGCCGGTGGTGACGATGGTGATGCGGCTGGTGTGGCCGGTATGGTCCACCTCGGCCACGGTCAGGCTGTCGATATTGTAGCCACGGCCAGAAAACAGCCCGATGACGCGGGCCAGCACGCCGGCCTCGTTGTCCACCAGTACCGCGAGCGTGTGGGTTTCGGTCACGTCGCTGAAATCGGAGCGCAGGTTATAGGCCGAATGCTTGGTCGAGCCCTTCTTGATCTTGAGTGCGGACATTGGCTTGGTTCCTTCTATCCCTGCGGTCTCTCACACCAGAACGGCGCCGGACTTGCCGATCGCATCCTTGGTCGTTGCTTCGCCCAACAGCATCTTGTTGTGGGGCTCGCCTGACGGGATCATCGGGAAGCAGTTCTCATGCTTCTCGACCAGGCAGTCGAGGATCACCGGCCCGTCATAGGCAAGCATTTCCATGATCGCCTCATCGAGATCGTCCGGGTTGTCCACCTTTATCCCCTTGCAGCCAAAGGCTTCGGCCAGTTTCACGAAATCGGGCAGGGCTTCGGACCAGCTTTGCGAATAGCGTTCGCCATGCAGGAGTTCCTGCCACTGGCGCACCATGCCGAGGCGCTCGTTGTTGAGGATGAACTGCTTGACGGGCAGGCGGAATTGCACCGCCGTGCCCATTTCCTGCATGTTCATGAGCCATGACGCTTCGCCCGCGACATTGATCACCAGCGCCTCGGGGTGGGCCATCTGCACACCGACCGAAGCGGGCAGGCCGTAGCCCATCGTGCCAAGGCCCCCGGACGTCATCCAGCGATTGGGATCGTCGAAGGTCAGATACTGCGCGGCCCACATCTGGTGCTGGCCCACCTCGGTGCAGATATAGCGGTCATGATCGCGGGTCAGCTCTTCGAGACGATGGAGCGCATATTGCGGTTTGATCACGGGCCCTGTCTGTTTGAAGGACAGACAGTCGATCTTTTTCCACTCCTCGATCTTGGACCACCAGCTTTGCAGCGCTTCCTTGTCGGTCTTGCGTCCGCGGGATTTCCAGATTTTCAGAATATCCTCAAGCACATGGCCCACGTCCCCGATGATCGGGATATCGACGCGGATCACCTTGTTGACCGACGACGGATCAATGTCGATATGCGCCTTCTTCGAGTTCGGGCTGAAGGCCGAGACAAGCCCCGTGATACGGTCGTCGAAGCGCGCGCCGATGTTGATCATCAGGTCGCAGTCATGCATCGCCATGTTGGCCTCGTAAAGGCCATGCATCCCCAGCATGCCGAGCCAGTTCTTGCCGGTGCCGGGATAGGCGCCCAGTCCCATCAGCGTCGATGTGACGGGAAAACCGCTGCTGTCGACCAGTTCGCGCAAGAGCAGGCTGGCCGCCGGGCCGGAATTGATCACGCCGCCACCGGTATAGATGATCGGTTTCTTGGCCTTTTCAATGGCTTCGACCAGTTCCTTGATCGCGTCCATGTCGCCCTTGACCGTGGGTTGATAATGGCTGGTCTTGGCCTTTTGCGGCGACGTGTAGGTGGCAGAGGCGAATTGAACATCCTTCGGGATGTCGATCAGCACCGGGCCGGGGCGGCCCGTGGTGGCGACGTGGAACGCCTCGTGGATCGTGCCTGAAAGGTTGGCAGTATCCTTGACCAGCCAGTTGTGCTTGGTGCAGGCGCGGGTGATGCCGACGGTATCGGCCTCCTGAAAGGCGTCGGTGCCGATCATGAAAGTCGGAACCTGTCCTGACAACACCACGAGCGGGATCGAATCCATCAACGCGTCGGTGATCCCGGTAACGGCATTTGTTGCGCCAGGGCCGGAAGTCACGAGAACGACGCCGGGTTTCCCGGTGCTGCGGGCATAGCCTTCGGCGGCGTGGACGGCCCCTTGCTCGTGGCGCACGAGGACGTGGCGGATGTCGTTCTGCTGGAAGACCTCGTCATAAATCGGAAGCACCGCGCCCCCGGGATAGCCGAATACGACGTCCACGCCCTGATCGCGTAGGGCCTGAACCACCATCTTCGCTCCGGTCATTTGACGTGTCATCTTCCATCTCCGTTTAACGACATGTTTTCACACATAAAAAAACCCCCGATTTTCGGGGGCGCATGGGTCGGGAACTGGGTTCCGTCATTGGCCCATGCGCGGTGTTCCTACAAGAATTACGAGGCTGTGCATCGAAGGTTCCTTTCACGTGTAGAGCAGAGATTATGTCCGGGGCAAAGCAGCGTCAACCGCCAAATTCTGAATATTGTGTCGCAGAGGGTGATAATCGCGACCGATTCTTTCGCTCGGACGGCCTGGGTCGCATGATGCGAAAAGAGCCTTCCCGGCCGGTCGGTTCGCGGCATGGCCGTATGCGTGTGCGACCCATGCGGATCGGGAATGGTTAATCGCACCATCCGGGGCAAATCGGGGGGGTGACATCCGGCTGCCGCCCGGCTGCCGTCCGGCTGCCGGGTGAAGCGGCGCGTATTGAGGTCTCATCTGGTTAATCCTGCGCGCGGTGCTGGTGGCCGTCGTGATGCACGTGGGGGGCCTGACCGGTGGCGATTGCAAGGTGATGGGCCTGGTGGTGCATGCCGACGGTCATCAGCCCGATGAAACCCAGCCCGCGGATGCGCGGTTCCGCGTCGTCATTGCCGGTGGCGGTCAGGATCGCGCCCCCCTCGGCGGGCTCGGCGGAGAGGTGCCAGCCCTCCACCCCGTCCATGGTGGCGGCATGGGCCGGGACCATGGCGCGGATCGAGGCGGTGACGGCGGGATCGTCCGAGGTCACGACAAAGCGTGCGCCCCCGTCGACCGGTTGGGTTTCGACCCGGGCGCGCAGGGTGACGTTGTCCATGTCGACGAGATGCTGGCGCAGGGCCTCGATATCGACGCTGGCCCAGTCGGTGTCAGGATCGGCCATGAGATGCGCCACGATTTCCTGGATCGCGGCAAAGGCGGATTGGCCGGCTTCGCGTGGATCGGCGGGGGTGGTCATGGCCCTGGCGTCGCCCTCGGCCGGGTCGGGCAGGTGGAGCGTGGTGCCCGCGGCAAAGGTGATCTCGTCCACATGGCCGGAGCGGGTGCCGTCGGCAGAGACGAAATGCAGGTGCAGGCGTTCACCCGGATGCGAGGCCACCCCTTCGAGCGCGGGGCCTGTATAAACGCCGACGATCTCGCCCTCGGCGCCGGGTTCGTCGTAGAGGTTCATGGCACTGTGGGCATTGGCATGGCCCTCGCCGTGGCCACCATGGGTGGTGTCGCCCTCATGCGGGGGTTCGCCCGTCACGACGTGCCAGACAAGCGTAGGGAAGCTGCCGGTCAGACGGATCGGAAAGCCCGCATCGGTGTCAAGCCCGCGCGCGCTGGCCTGCATCTCGATGAAATGGGTGAGCCGGTCCGGCTCCATGTCATGGGGCAGGGGGACCGCGTGCCAATCCGCGACCGTGCCACGGGCGAGGATCGCCGCCTCTTCGCCGGGTTCGGGCGGGGTGAGCCGGGCCTCGGGGTCGCTGCCGCGGCTGACCAGAACCTCACCGTCGCGCAGCACGATCTCGCCGCGCATCCCGGCAGTGGCGCCGACGCCCCAGGCGGAGGGCGCATCGAGCGTGTCGAGCGCCACCGTGCCGGAGGTGTCGCCGCTGTGCATCATGTGGCGAAAATTGCCATGGGCGGTGAGATCCTGCGCGGTGGCCAGTTCGGGCAGGGCGAGGATGAGCAGGGTCGGAAGCGCGTGTTTCATGTCGTTCTCACCATGTCTTTTCCGGCGTTATTGCAGTCCGCCCGGGCGCGTCATATGATCGTGATCATGCAACATGCCCTTGAGAGTGCCTTTGCCGGATCACGTTCGGTTGATCTGTTGGCGGGCGACGTCCTGTTCCGCTCCGGCGCGCCCGTGAACGACATCTACCTTGTGCGGGCGGGGCGGGTTCATCTGTGCCGCCATTCGATTCATGGCGCGGCGATGGTGTTGCAGAATGCCACGGCAGGGGCGGTTCTGGCCGAGGCGTCGGCCTATTCCGAGGTCTATCATTGCGACGCGGTGGCGGTCGAACGGTCGGTCCTGGCCATGGTGCCCAAGGCGCGATTCCTGCGGGCACTGGCCGAGGCGCCGGCGCTTGCGGCGGCATGGGCGGCGACGCTGGCCCGGGGGATACAGGCAGCACGGTTGCGTGCCGAAATCCGGTCGTTGCCGCGCGTGGCGGATAGGCTCGATGCGTGGCTGGATGCGGGGATGGCGTTGCCGGACAAAGGGCAATGGCAGGATGTGGCGGCCGAACTTGGGGTGAGCCGCGAGGCGCTTTACCGGGAACTGGCGCGGCGTCGGACCGGTGAAAAGGAGACCTGAGGCCCGCGCCGGTCAGCCGCGGTGCGGGCCGGCGCGCATGTCGGGCAGCGAGATGTTGGCCACCTGCTCGGCGATCGGATCGGTCGAAAGCGGGTGCGTGTCGGCGACATAGGCGCTCGGGTCGCGCACCGGTTCCCACGCTCCGCCGCGATAGATTTCGAGCCCCGAGAACTTGGCCTTGTAGCCCATCTTTGGCGAGCCGGGCACCCAGTAGCCGAGATAGACGTAAGGCAGGCCCGCCTCGCGCGCGATCTCGATATGATCGAGAATGATATAGGTTCCGAGGCTGTCGCGTGCGCGGTCCGGTTCGAAGAAGGAATAGACCATCGAGAGCCCGTCATCGAGCACATCGGTCAGGCACACGGCGGTGAGAGCGCCGGTTTCGGCCTCGGCGTATTCGATGACGCGGCTGCGGATCGGGGTTTCCTCTATCATCGCGGCGAATTCGAACACGTCCATGTCGGCCATCCCGCCATCGGAGTGGCGGCTGTCGAGGTAGCGGCGGAAGAGGTCGTACTGATCCTCGGTCGCCCAGGGGCTGGTGGCGCGGCGTTCCAATGCGCGGTTGCGGCGCAGGGTGCGCTTCTGGCTTTTCGAAGGGGTGAAATCGGCCACACGGATGCGCGCCGAGAGACAGGCCGCACAATCGGCGCAGGAGGGGCGGTAGAGCACGTTCTGCGAGCGCCTGAACCCCTGTTTGGACAGCGCATCGTTGAGACGCTCGGCATTGTCGCCTTGCAGGGCGGTGAACAGCTTCCGCTCCATCCGCCCCTCGAGATAGGGACAGGGCTGCGGCGCGGTCACGTAGAATTGCGGAGCGAGAGGAAGTGTATGGCGCATGACGGGTCAGATGTGATGTGTCATCAGGACGATAACAACAGCCTCGGCGTTCTCCAAGCCTTGATTCCCGAGACTCAATGCCCGGCGCGACGATTGAGCGCGACGGTGCCCAAGAGCTTGTCGGTGAGGCCCTGTTTGCGCGCATCGGTCAGCATGAGCGCGATCGAGATCACCTGGAGCGGAAAGAGGGTGATCGAGATCATGAAGCCCATCGTGTGCTGGAATGCCAGCACCTGGTCGAGCGGGCGACCACGATGGTCGCGCAGTTCGAGCGCAACAAGGCGCATGCCCGGCGTGGCCGAGTCCCGGGTGATGGTCACCCAGCGATAGGCGAAATTCAGGAGCCATGAGAGCGGCACGATCATGATCAGGCCCAAACCGAGGCTGAGGACAGCCACGAGGGCGGTCAATGCGAGGATCAGCAGGGTATCGACGAGAAACGCGATCAGCCGTTTGAGCGGCACATCGGCGTAGAACTCGGGCTGGAACTGCGGATCGGGCAGGTGCCAGCCGGGGGGAGGGTCGGGGATACGATCGCTCATCGTCATGACATAGTATGCAGGGGCCGGATGCAAAAGATCCGGCCCCGTTCTTGGGGGCCGGGCGGATCACGGTGCGCCGGGTTCAGGCCTGTTGCCAGGTTTCGGCGCCCGGGTCGCGCCGATCCTGCGGGGGTTCGCTGCCGCGGGCCTTGGCGGCGTCGCGGGCGCGGTCCTCCATGAACTGGTCGAACTCGGCCTTGTCCTTGGCGGCGCGCAGGCGTTCGAGGAAGCTCTCGAACTGTTTCTGCTCGTCTTCGAGGCGGCGCAGAGTGTCGTCCTTGTAGGCGTCGAAGGCGGAATTGCCCGAACTGCGACAGGCCGTGTGAGGCCCGTGTTTGCGGCGCTGTGCGCAACCCCTGAACATCTGCTTGCTCCATATCATGTAGGCGAGAAGGGCGAGGCCGACGGGCCAGAACAGGATGAAGCCAAGCACCATCGCGGCGATCCACGCGCCCTTGCCCTTGTCGTCGAGCCAATCCTCGGCCCGCCGGAGCCATGCGACCGGGGCGGGGGAGGATGTGCTGTGCGTTGCGGTTGTCATGTCACTCTCCGTTTGTCGAAATCTCGTGTCGGGAAGATAATGTTAATACCTTTCACATCCTCAATGTCGTGACTGTGCGCGGATTTGGCAAGGGGTGATGTGAATGTTTTTTACATTATCTTGGAAAGTGATTTCATATCAACGTATTATACCGTTTTTCGGAGCGCTCTTGTGCGAAGTCATCCGCCCTGAACAGCGACGCAGCCGCCCGGACGGCACCCGACCGCGGCCTTGTGCTGCGCTCACGAGTCGAAATCAGACCGTGAACGCGGCAAGCGTCGCGCCCGACAGGGATTCGAGATCGCGCGGCGGGATGGAAAAGACGTGGCGCGGCGTGCCGGCGGCGGCCCAGACGGTTTCGAAATCGAGCAGGCGCGGATCGAGGAAGGCGCGGATCGGGTTGAGATGACCGATGGGTGCGACCCCACCGATGGCAAAGCCGGTCTGTTCGCGGATGAGGGCGGCATCGGCCTTGCCCAGCTCTTCACCGGCCAGCGCGGTTGCGCGGGCGTGATCGACCTGGTTGCCGCCCGCGGTGATGAAGAGCACGGCGCGGCCCGAGCTTTCGCCGCGAAAAATGATCGACTTGGCGATCTGGTCGACATGACATCCGACCGCGTCGGCGGCCATCTGGGCGGTGCGGGCCTCGCCCGCCTCGACGATTTCGGCGGCATGGCCTTCGAGGGCGGCGCGGACGCGTTTGAGGGATTTCGACATGGGCGTCTCATTGATCCGTGATAATGGGTTATGCGGCTACCCTAGGCCGTCGCGTGCCGAATGCAACGGGGCAAGTCATTGACGACATTCGAAAGAGCGCGCAAAGCTGGCGCCATGAGTTTCGCATCTCGCATCACCCGCCTGCCCATTGCCTTTGATCCCGACCGCGGCGCGGAGGCACGGGCGTTGATGCCCGCGGCAGAGGGCGATCTGGCCGGGCTGGTCGAGGGGGCGGGCGGCTGCAGCCCCTATCTGGGCGGGCTTCTGGAAAAGGAGCGCGACTGGCTGGAGGGCGCGTTCGACGACCCCGAGGCGGCGCTGGACGGGGAATTCGCCCGGCTGGGCGAGGTCGCGGGGGCCGATCTTGGCACGGAACTGCGCCGGGCCAAGCGCCGGGTGGCTCTGCTCACCGGGCTGGCCGATCTGGGCGGGGTCTGGGCACTGGAAGAGGTGACCGGCGCGCTCACGCGTTTTGCCGACCTGGCGGTGCAACTGGCGATGCGCGCGGCGCTGGAGCCCGAGATCCGGCGTGGCAAGCTGCCGGGGGCAGGCGAGGAGGATCTTGACACTTGCGCGGGCTGGGTGGCGCTCGCCATGGGCAAGATGGGGGCGAAGGAGTTGAACTATTCCTCGGATATCGACCTCATCTGCCTCTTTGACGAAAGCCGGTTCGAGCGCGACGATTACATGGAGGCGCGCGCGGGGTTCGTGCGCGCGACGCGCAAGATGGCGGCGATGCTGTCGGACATGACCGGCGAGGGGTATGTCTTTCGCACCGATCTGCGGCTGCGCCCCGATCCGAGCGTCACGCCGGTCTGTATCGCCATGGCCGCCGCCGAAACCTATTACGAGAGCCTGGGCCGGACCTGGGAGCGCGCGGCCTATATCAAGGCGCGGCCCTGCGCGGGGGACATCGCGGCGGGAGAGCGGTTTCTCGAGGTGCTGCGCCCGTTCGTGTGGCGCAAGCATCTGGATTTCGCGGCGATCCAGGATGCCCATGACATGCGGCTGCGCATTCGCGAGCACAAGGGGCTCGGTGGCAAGCTGGTGCTGCCGGGCCATGACATGAAGCTGGGTCGCGGCGGTATTCGCGAGATCGAGTTCTTTACCCAGACGCGGCAGATCATCGCCGGCGGGCGCGATCCCGATCTGCGGGTGCGCGGCACGGTCGAGGGATTGCGGGTGCTGGCCGAAAAGGGCTGGGTGCCGGAGGCGGCGGCCGAGACGCTGGCGGCGCATTACCGGGCGCATCGCGAGGTCGAGCATCGCATACAGATGGTCAACGATGCGCAGACCCACCGCCTGCCCACCGCCGAGGACGGGATCGCGCGGATCGCGGCGATGTCGGGTCAGGTGCAGGCGGAGTTCGAGGCGGCGCTGCGCGCGCGCATCGACGAGGTGCATGAGCTGATCGAGAGTTTCTTTGCCCCCGGAGAGGGCGCCCCCCCTGCGCCGGAGCCTCTGGCCGATCACGCGGTTGTGTCGCGCTGGCCGACCTACCCGGCGTTGCGTTCGGAGCGAGCGGTGACGATCTTCAACCGGTTGCGGCCCGAGATCCTGCGCAAGTTGCAGGACACGGCGCAGCCCGAGGAGGCGCTGATCGCCTTTGACGGTTTTCTTGCGGGGCTGCCGGCGGGGGTGCAGCTTTTCTCGCTCTTCGAGGCCAATCCGCAGCTTGTCGATCTCCTGGTCGATATCGTGGGCACGTCGCCCGCGCTGGCCCGGCACCTTTCGCGCAATGCGGGCGTGTTCGACGCGGTGATCGGGGGCGATTTCTTTGCCGACTGGCCGGGGGCGGCGGCGCTGACCGAGGAGTTGACGGCACGGCTGGAGCGTGAGGCGGATTACGAGAGCAAGCTCGATCACGCGCGGCGCTGGGCCAAGGAATGGCATTTCCGCATCGGGGTGCATCACCTGCGCGGGCTGATCGAAGCCGAGGAGGCCGGGCGACAATATGCCGACCTTGCCGGGGCGTCGCTGGCCGCGCTCTGGCCCGAGGTGGTGGCGCAATTTGCCGAGAAGCACGGGGCGCCGCCGGGGCGCGGGGCCTGCGTTCTGGGAATGGGCAGCCTCGGGGCGGCGCGGTTGAACGCAAGGTCGGATCTGGACCTGATCGTGATTTACGACCCCGACGGCGCCGAGGTGTCGGAAGGGCGGCGCCCGCTGGCGGCGCGGCCCTATTATGCGCGGCTTACGCAGGCGCTGATCACGGCATTGACGGCACAGATGGCGGAGGGGCGGCTTTACGAGGTCGATATGCGGCTGCGCCCGTCGGGCAATCAGGGGCCGGTGGCGACCAGCTGGGAAGCGTTTCGCGCCTACCAGAGCAACGAAGCCTGGACCTGGGAGCACATGGCGTTGACCCGGGCCAGGGTGGTGGCCGGGCAGACAGGGCTTGGCGCGGATGTGGAGGCGTTTCGCAGCGCGGTGCTGGCCGAGAAATCGGGCGACCGGGCCGGGATCTTGCGCGAACTGGCCAACATGCGCGCGCGGATCGCGGCGGCCAAGGCGCCGGATGGCCCCTGGGAGGCCAAGATCGGGCCGGGGCGGATGCAGGATATCGAACTCGTGGCGCAGGCCGGGGCATTGATGGGGGCCGTTCCGGGGCGCTCGGTGGCCGAGGGGCTGGAGGCCGCTGTCGCAACCGGTTGGTTGAGTGACGCGGATCGCGCAGCATTGGAAGCGGCCCATGCGCTTTGCTGGAAGGTGCAAGCGGTGTCGAAACTGTTGAGCGACAAGCCCTTGCAGCCGGATTCGCTGGGCAGTGGAGGGGCCTTGATGCTGATGCGTGAAACGGGGCTTGAGACGCTCGACGACCTTGGGGGACGGCTGGCCGAACTGGCCGGGCATGCCGAAGCGGTGATCGAGGCGGCGATTGGCAGCAAAGACGAGGAGAACGCAGGGTGAAACGCGATCGCTTCGATCCCAAGGGCCTGATATTCGAGGCCTATCGTATAGACGGGATCGGCATGGCCGAGTGCCGGACGATCTTCCTCGACTGGGCGCTGAGCCTGCCCGAGGAGATGGAGGCGCGGCGTGCGATTGCCGCGTTGATCGAGAGACATGGTGCGGAACGCGATCACCCGATGACGCAGGTGTTGCGCGAGGGGCTGGAGCAGGCGCAGAGCACGGGGCGTCGCGGCGGACGGGCGGGACGCGCGCGGCAGTAGGCTCAGGCGCGGGGCAGGGCCGCGGCGTCGCGGGCAAGCCTTTCGATCCGGTCCCAGTCCTGCGCGGCGATGGCATCAACCGGCGCGATCCAGCTTCCGCCGACACAGGCGACATTGGCCAATCGGAGGTAATCGGGCGCGTTCTGCGCGGTGATCCCGCCGGTCGGGCAAAAGCGGAGCTTGGGCAGCGGTGCGCCGATGGCCCTGAGCGTGTCGGGCCCGCCGGCGGCTTCGGCGGGAAAGAACTTCTGCACATGATAGCCACGCTCAGAAAGGCGCATCGCCTCGCTTGCCGTGGCGGCGCCGGGCAGGAGGGGCAGGCCGCCCGTTTCGCAGGCGTCGAGCAGGCGGTCGGTGGCGCCGGGCGAGACCGCGAAACGCGCCCCGGCATCGCGGGCGGTGATGGCGTCCTCGGGGGTGATCACGGTGCCCGCGCCGACGACGGCGCCCGGCACGCGGGCCATGGCTCGGATCGCGTCGGGCGCGGTGGGTGTGCGCAGCGTCACTTCGAGCACGGGCAGGCCACCGGCGACGAGCGCGCGGGCGAGCGGGGCGGCACTTGCCGCGTCCTCGATGGTCAGAACGGGAATGACCGGCGCCAACGTGAAAAGCCGAAGAATCTCGGCGCTGGCCGTTTGCGGGTTCATGCGCCGTCATTCCCGAAGAGCGGGCTTGCCCCTTCCGTGGCGGGGCTGGCATGGGCGCGGAAGAGGCCGAACAACTCGCGCCCCATGCCGTGATCCGCGATCCCGGGGCGGGGCAGGGTGGACGCACGGCCGGCAAATTCGGGCGAGAGCACGTCAAGCGTTCCGGCCGTGCCGTCAAGGCGGATCACGTCGCCGTCGCGGATGCGGGACAATGGCCCTGCCATCGCGGCTTCGGGCGCAAGATGGAGCGCGGCGGGTATCTTGCCCGAAGCGCCCGACATGCGCCCGTCGGTGACGAGTGCGACCTTGTGGCCGCGATCCTGCAGCACCGAAAGCGTCGGTGTCAGGCCGTGCAACTCGGGCATGCCGTTGGCGCGCGGCCCCTGAAAGCGCAGGACGATCACCACGTCGCGCGAAAGCTCGCCGGCCTTGAACGCGTCGATCACCGCTTGCTGGGTGTCGAAGACGCGCGCCGGGGCCTCGACCTGGTGATGTTCGGGCGCGACCGCCGAGAGCTTGATGATGCCCTCGCCGAGGTTGCCTGCCAGGTGCCTGAGTCCTCCGGTCGCCTGGAACGGGTCGGAGGCCGGGCGCAGGATGCGGTCGTTCTCGCTGCGCTTTGGGCCGGGGCGATAGGTGATCGCACCACCATCGAGCACGGGTTCGCGCGTGTAGCGGCCAAGGCCGGGCCCCGCGACGGTCAGCACATCCTCGTGCAGGAGCCCCGCGTCGAGCAGTTGCGCGATGAGCCAGGCCATGCCGCCGGCGGCGTGGAAATGGTTCACGTCGGCCAGGCCGTTGGGATAGACCCGCGCCAGCAGCGGCGTGACCCGCGACAGGTCCGCGAAATCCTCGAGCGTGAGCGTGATGCCCGCTGCGCGCGCCATGGCGGGCAGGTGCAGCACGAGATTGGTCGAGCCACCGGTTGCCATGAGCCCGACGATGCCGTTCACGAAGGCGCGCTCGTCAAGGATGTCGCAGACCGGAAGATAGTCATCCCCCAGCGCCGTGAGCGCGAGTATCCGGCGTGTGCCCTCGGCGGTGAGCGCGTCGCGCATCTGCGTGCCGGGGTTGATGAAGGCCGCGCCGGGCAGGTGCAGCCCCATGATCTCCATCAGCATCTGGTTGGAGTTCGCGGTGCCGTAGAAGGTGCAGGTGCCGGGGCCGTGATAGGCGGCCATCTCGGCCTGCATGAGCGCGGCGCGGTCGATCTTGCCCGCCGCGAACTCCTTGCGCACCTCGGCCTTTTCCTCGTTCGAGAGGCCCGAGGTCATCGGCCCGCCGGGCAGGAAGATCGCGGGCAGGTGGCCGAACGTGTTCGCGGCCATGACGAGCCCGGGCACGATCTTGTCGCATGTTCCCAGGAAAACCGCCGCGTCGAAGGTGTTGTGCGACAGCGCGATCGACGCCGCCATGGCGATCACGTCGCGCGAAAAGAGCGACAATTCCATGCCCGGCTGGCCCTGGGTGACGCCGTCGCACATGGCGGGCACCCCGCCCGCGATCTGGGCCGTGCCGCCCGCGTCGCGCGCGGCGCGCTTGATGATGTCGGGAAAAGCGCCGAAGGGCTGATGCGCCGAGAGCATTTCGTTATGCGCGGTGACGATCCCGATATTGGGCGCGGGCGTGGTGGCGAGGCGGTCCTGATCGTCACCCATCGCGGCATAGGCATGGGCCTGGTTCGAGCAACTCAGATGCCCGCGTGACGGACCGGCTTCGCCTGCGGCACGCATCCGTTCGAGATAGGCACGGCGCGCGGGTCTTGAGCGCTCGATGATCCGGCTGGTCACGTCGCGGACGGTCTGGTTGAGTGTCATGGTTATCCCTTTGCGCGGCGCATGAGCGACATCTAGCAAAGCGTTTTAGCGCTAACAAGCCGCGCTGCCAACGGCGGGCCAGACACGCCCGGGCAGCCGGCAGAATTGCGCCGTCACATTTCCCCGGGATGACCGCAGCTGCGCCGCAGATTCGACCCAATCTGCGCCGATCCTCGAGGCGAGCAGAAAACAGGGCAAAAGCCTAAGGAGGAAGAGCATGAAACGTGTTCGTATGGCTGCAGTGATCGTATTGGGAATGGCCGTGTCGGGCTGTACCGCGGTCGATACCGTCTCGCGCAGCACGCCATTCCAGGGCCCGACCGCGGCGGCGACGGCACCGGCGATGCAGGTGGACGCGTTCCAGGTGCGGGTGCCGCGCAGCCTGAAGGCTTCAGAGGCCAATCTCTTCTATCCGCCGGGCGATATCGTCTGGCGTGGCGAACCCTTGGGTGATCGCCATGCGCAGGTGCAGAAGATCTTCGAGCAGAGCCTCGAGATGGGCACGCAGGGTGCGAAAGGCGAAGTACCCGTGATGCTCGATATCGAGGTCAACCGGTTCCACGCGCTTTCCGAGAAAGCCCGCTATACCGTGGGGGGGCGACACGAGATCCGGTTCGTGGTGAATTTCCTCGACCCTGAAACGAAGGAACCTGTGGCCGAGCCGCGCGAGATCGACGCGACTTTCAAGGGATATGGCGGCGCGCGGGCGGTGGAGGCCGAGCGCAACGGAATGACCCAGAAAGTCAGGATCACCAACCATCTTGCCGGCGTTTTCCAGAAAGAGCTGGGTGTGAAGGGTGATCCGCAGGAAGACCCGGCAGAAAATCACAGCGCGGGGGTGTCGCGCGATGCTGCGAGCCCGCTTCAGACCGGCGCGCGGACGAACAGCCTGTTCTGATCCCTTTCCAAGGGTCACGGGAGACGGTAAGGGGACGGCATGACGCTGTCCCCTTTGCCCATTGTCCGCCTCAAGCCCAAGACCGATGTGCGCAAGCTGCGCCACGGCAGCCCCTGGGTTTTTGCCAACGAGGTGGTGACCGACCGACGCACCAGGGCGATTGCGCCGGGGTCGCTGGCGTTGCTTGAGGATGCGGCGCGCGACGTGCTTGGCGTGGTGGCGGTAAACCCGGGATCGAAGATCTTTTGCCGGATGCTTGACCGCGATCCGGCGGCGCAGGTGGACCAGTCCTGGTTCGCGGCGCGGATCGCGCGGGCACTGGCGCTGCGCGCCCGGCTTTATGCGGAACCCTTTTACCGGCTGATCCATGCCGAGGCGGACGGTTTGCCCGGGGTGGTGATCGACCGCTTTGGTGATATTGCTGTCGTGCAGCCCAACGCGGCATGGGCCGAGGCGCAGTTGGAGCCCATGATCGAGGCGCTGGTGGCGGTGACCGGGGTAACGACGGTGATCAAGAACGCCTCGGGCCGGGCGCGCGCGCTTGAAGGGCTGGACGAGGGGCAGGAGGTTCTGAGCGGTGCGGCGCCGGGTGGGCCGGTGCCGGTCGAGATGAACGGGGCCACCTACATGGCCGACCTGATGGGCGGGCAGAAGACGGGGCTGTTCTTCGATCAGCGCGAGAACCATGCGTTTGCCGCGCGGCTGGCGCGGGGTGCGCGGGTTCTCGATGTGTTTTCCCACGTGGGCGGGTTCGGCCTTGCCTGCCTGGCGGCGGGGGCAGACCATGCGCTGGCGGTCGATGGCTCGGAGCCGGCGTTGACGCTGGCCCGGCAGGGCGCCGAGGCGATGAGTGTTTCAGACCGGTTCGAGACGCGGCGGGGCGATGCCTTCGAGGCACTTGAGGCGCTGGCGGGTGAGGGGGCGCAATTCGACATGGTGATCTGTGACCCGCCGGCCTTTGCGCCGTCGAAACAGGCGCTGGATGCGGGGCTGCGCGCCTATGAAAAGCTCGCGCGCATGGCGGCCCCCCTTGTGGCGGATGGGGGCATTCTCGGCTTGTGTTCCTGTTCACATGCGGCCGACCTCGCGCGGTTTCGCGCGGCCTCGTTTCGTGGAATCGGCCGGGCCGGGCGGCAGGGGCAGCTGATCCATACGGGCCAGGCGGGCCCCGATCATCCGCTTTTGCCGCAACTGGCCGAGAGCGGGTATCTCAAGGCGCTCTTCCTCCGGCTGTGAGGGCGGTTCTCGATACCTGCGTGATCTTTCCCACGGTCATGCGCGAGGTGCTGCTGGGTGTGGCCGGGACCGGGGCGTTCGTGCCGCTCTGGTCCGAACGCATCCTTGAGGAATGGGCGCGGGCGGCGGCGAAACTGGGCCCTGAGGCCGAGATGCAGGCGCGCGGCGAGGCGGCCCTTTTGCAGGCGAAATGGCCGGGCGCCACGGTCGAGTGGACGCCGTCGCTTGAAGCCCGGCTATGGCTTCCCGACCCGGCCGACATTCACGTGCTGGCGGCAGCGGTGGCGGGGTCGGCGGATGTGATCGTGACGCTGAATGCGGGCGATTTCCCGCGCGGGGTTCTGGCCGAGGAGGGGCTGAGCCGGGCCGACCCGGATGGGTTCCTCCAGGGGTTCTGGCAGGCGGATGCGGCGCGGGTCGAGGCGGTGGTGGCGCGGGTGCGCGCCGAGGCGGAGCGGCTTTCTGGTCAGGCGTGGACGGCGCGGGGGCTCTTGAAAAAGGCGCGATTGCCAAGGCTGGGCAAGGCGGTGGCCGGGCGCCTGGACTGAGGTATGCCGGTGGCTGCGAGTCGCGGCGTCGTGCGCATGGCGGCGTTGTATTCGAGTATTTTCCCAAGAAAGAGCAGGGCGGCGAGAGCCCGTTTCGGGGCTCAGGCCCGCCACTTGCTTTCCAGAGACTCGATCGCCGCGATCCGCTGTGCCGTCTTGGGATGCGAGAGCAGCCATGCAGGCGCGGCGCCCATGTTGGTCTGGGTCAGCTTTTCGAGTTTCTCGAACAGGGATTTCTGCGGCGCCGTGCCGATCCCGGCCTTGGTGAGCAGCGCCGCGGCATATTCATCGGCCTCGTATTCATCCGAGCGCGACAGGCCCGCGGCCAGAAGCGTGGTGATCCCGTTCGCGATCCACACGCCGATGCCGGGCAGGAAACGCGACAATACCATGGCCAGCGCCGTGCGAATGGCGTTCTGGCCCGAAAAATCGATCATCCGGCGCCGCGAATGGCCCAGTGCCACGTGGCCCAGCTCATGGGCGATGACAGAAGCCAGTTCCTCTGCGGTCACTTCGCCAGCGCGGTACTTTTCATAGAAACCACGGGTAATGAAAATCCGCCCGTCCGGCGCGGCGAGGCCGTTCACGGGCTTTATCTCGTAGAGATGAACGCGGATCCGCGGCAGGTCGAGCGCCTTTGCCATGCGGTCGAACATCGGCTTGAGCGCGGGATCGGCCAGCTCGGTCGATTTCGCATCAAGCTCGCGCGTTGTGCGCCAGACCGAGAAACGATACATCCCGATGGCATAAAGGATGGCAAGCAGGATCGGCGTGAACTTGAGCATGTGGTCAATATGGGCCTGGTCCGCGATGCGAACAAGAGGTCATGCGGTCCATGCGACGGGCATGGCGGTCGGCCCGCGAAACGCCCAGCCCGAGAACGGCACCGGCCCGTCGATATGCAGTCCGGGCAGGGCGTCGAAAAGCATCGGCAGCGCCACCTCGGCGATCAGCGCACGTGCAACCGCCGCACCGCCGCAGAAATGCGGACCCGCGCCGAAGGGGATGGCAGGGCCATTGTCGCGGGTGATGTCGAAAACTTGTGGATTGTCAAAATGTTGTTCGTCATGGCCTGCCGATGAGAACATGAAGAAGACGCGATCCTCGGGGTCGAACGTCACCCCGCAAACCGTGTCCTGCCGGGCCACGCGACGTGGCGACATGCCGATGGGCGAGATCCAGCGCGCGTATTCCGCGAATGCCTGTGCGTAGCTCGCACTGCCTTGCCGGATCAGTGCATGTTGATCGGGGTGTGTCATCAGCGCCCATGCGGCCCCGGCGATGGCGTCGCGCGGTTCGTTCTGCCCGCCCGAGATGATGAGCTTGATGTTGGCGCGAGTGGCGGGTTCTTCGAGCCCGGCCTGCATCTGGACCGAGAGCGCGGACATGTCGGGACGGGCACGCAGCTGGGGCATCATCTCGGTGATATGGCGGTCGATCGAGGCGGTGCAGTCGTGGCAATTGGCCTCGATCCCGGGATCCCCGGTGTAATTGGCGCAGCCGTCGATCATGCCCTGGCTCACGCGGTCAAGCTCTTCCGCCGGCATGTTGGTGAGGCCGGTCACGAGCTTGAGCGCTTCGGCCGAGACCGGCATGGCATACTCCCGCACCAGGTCGCATTTTCCTTTTGGTTTCAGGGCCTTCAGGATGTCTTGTGTCTTTGCGCGAAAGAGCGGCGTCCAGCTGTCGCGCACCGTGCGCGGGCTGAGCGCGGGAAAGAGGATCTTGCGCTCGCGGGCATGGGCGGCACCGTCCTTGCGCATCATGTTCTCGCCCATCAGGATCGTCATGAGACCCTGGGGTTGGCATGAAGAAAATGTCTCAACCTGTTTTTCCTGATGGAAAATATCGTTTCGAAGCGTGAAAAGCGTGGCGCCGAGTTCGGGCACGAAGGTCACAGGCGCCTCGGCCCGCATCCGTGCCAGGGCCGGGTAGGGATCGGCGGTGAAATCGGCAGGGTCGATATGGGTGACGGGCGCGTCCGACATGGGGCTGTTCTCCTCCGGCTCGGACCATGGTGCAGGCGATCGGGGGCCACGGCAAGCGCGATGTCTTGGCATGGGCGCCGGGGCGTGCGAAACTCACCGAAAGAGGTGAATCATGGCGCTTGAATATCAATTGGATCAGGGGTTTGGCGGCTCAGGCAGGTTCGGGCTGATCGTCCTTTCGACCGACGAATCGCTGGAGAACGAGGCGCGGATGCTGTTTGCCGGCCGCGACCTGTGCCTGCTGCATTCCCGTATTCCTGCACAGCCGGATGTGACGCCCAAGTCATTGGCGACCATGGAAAATCACATGACCGCCACGGCCGAGCGCCTGCCGCGGGGGCTGGACGTGATCGGGTATGGCTGCACCTCGGGGGCCACCGTGATCGGCCCGGACCGGGTGGAGGCGCTGGTGCGCAAGGCGCATCCCGAGGCGCAGGTCACGAACCCGATGTCGAGTGTCATTGAGGCCCTCAAGGCGTTGAAATCAAATAACATAGCCATGATCACCCCCTATGTCGAAAGCGTCAACGAGCCGATGATCGCGGCCCTGAAGGACGCAGGCATCGCCGTCGCCCGGCAGGAGAGCTTTCTCGAGGAGGACGACTACACCGTCGCGCGCATCGCCGAATCCTCGACGCTTGAGGCAATGATAAATGTCGCAAAAACAACGGATTGTGATGCGATCTTCGCAAGCTGCACGAACCTGCGCAGCTTTGGAATCATCGAACGCGCCGAAGCCGAGACCGGCCTGCCGGTGATCTCGTCCAACCTCGCCTTCCTGTGGCACATGCTGAAACTCGCCGGCACGGACGCGCGTGGATGGTGGCCCGGACAACTGTTCGCGAGATGAGCGTTCGCAGCGGTTAACGCGGGTTTATGTGCATCTTTGCAGGGGGTGACTCGCGGCTGACATTCGGCTGCCGCCCGGCTGCCGCCTGATCCGCAGGGCATCGGGTCGGAAACAACCTTAACGCGGCGCGCGCATGTTCTTCATCTTGCCGGAAATACTCTGGGGGTCTGGGGGCAAGGCCCCCAGGGCCTCCGTGGCCTGAACGGAAACCGAACTGCGTGCGCAGCACACGATTGGATCAGACCGCCCTCAGCGCGACAGCTCTTTCATGCCCTCTTCGATGCCCTTGAGGGTCATCGGCACCATGCGGTCCTCGAATATCTCGCGGATCATGCCGATCGAATGGGTATAGCCCCAGTATTTCTCGGGCACCGGGTTGATCCAGAGATGCTGGGGCCATTGTTCTCGGGCGCGTTGCAGCCAGAGCTGGCCGGGTTCGGCGTTCCAGTGTTCGTTCGCGCCGCCCGGATAGGCGATCTCGTAGGGGCTCATGCTGGCGTCGCCGACGAAGATGCATTTGTAATCCGGCCCATAGGTGTGCAGCACGTCCCATGTGGGGGTCTGCGCGTCCCAGCGGCGGCGGTTGTCGCGCCAGACGCCTTCGTAAAGGCAGTTGTGGAAATAGTAGTATTCGAGATGCTTGAACTCGGTCTTGGCGGCCGAAAAGAGCTCTTCCACCATCTTGATATGGGGGTCCATGCTGCCGCCCACGTCGAGGAACAGGAGCACCTTGACCGCGTTGCGCCGCTCGGGGCGGGTTTTCACGTCGAGATAGCCATGCTCGGCGGTGGCGCGGATCGTGCCGTCGAGGTCAAGCTCGTCATGGGCGCCGTCGCGGGCCCAGCGGCGCAGGCGTTTCAGGGCCACCTTGATGTTGCGGGTGCCCAGTTCGACATCGTCGGCGAGATTCTTGAACTCGCGCTTGTCCCAGACCTTGACCGCGCGCTGGTGGCGGCTTTCCTTCTGGCCGATGCGCACGCCCTCGGGGTTGTAGCCATAGGCGCCGAAGGGCGAGGTGCCGGCAGTGCCGATCCATTTCGATCCGCCCTGGTGGCGGTCGGTCTGTTCTTCGAGCCGCTTTTTCAGCGTCTCCATCAGTTGGTCGAAGCCGCCGAGGCTCTTGATTTCTTCCATCTCCTCGGGGCTGAGGTGCTTTTCGGCCATTTTTTCGAGCCAGTCGCCGGGGATGTCCACGGCCTCGAGCACGTCCGAGAGCGAAATCTCCTCGATCCCCTTGAAGGCGGTGGCGAAGGCGCGATCGAACTTGTCGAGATTGCGTTCGTCCTTCACCAGCGCGCTGCGGGCGAGGTAATAGAACCCGTCGATGTCATAGGTGACGAGGCCGGTGCCCATCGCCTCGAGAAAGGTGAGGTGTTCGCGCAAGCTGACCGGGACACCGTGTTTGCGCAGCGCATCGAAGAATGGCAGGAACATCGCGCCTAACCCATCATCATGCGGATGATCAGGATGTTGAGGATCAGCGCCGCGATGGCGAAGGCGATGCCATAGACCGCACCATACTGGGCCATGTCGAGCCCCTTGCCGCCGCGCCGCTTGGCTTGATAGATGCCGAATGCCACCCCGAGGGCGGCGCCGATCCAGACGATCATGTGATTTGCCCGCTTATCCGCGTTTCTCTTTGAACGGGTTGAGCGCGCCGATCTCGCGCCGCTTGGCGCGCACGGCCCAATCCGCGCCGAATCCGTAACGCGCCCAGCCCAGACTGTCCAGCCGGACCTCGGCGGCCTCGGAGGGGCGGCCGGTGAGTTCGAGTGCCTCGGCGCGCAGCATCATCAGCGTGGAGAGAAGGGCCGCGTTCTCGTGCCGTTCGGCCACGGCAAGATTGGGGGTCAGGATCGCAAGCGCGCTGTGCCCGTCCCCGCGGCTTATCGCGTGGGCCGCGATCTGGGTGGAGACGAAGGCCCGGTGCAGTTCGGTGCCGGCGGTTTCGGCATATATTCGGTCGGCGGCCCGGAAATGGCCGATCGCGGCATCGGGGTCGGACGCGGCGGTGAGCCGGCCCGTGATGTAGTGGGAAAAGGCGAGGCGGTGGCCCTGCCAGCCGAGATGCTGGGCAATGGCCAGGGCGCGGCGGGCGGCCTTGCGGCGATCGGCGTCGCCGGTTCCCGGCCCGAGGGCGTCCTGAACGGCGTCGATCCAGTTGCGCGGCGTGGACGTGGGGCGCTGCGCGGGGCGGTCCTCGCCCTCCGGGTTGAGCCGGGCAAGGATCGCGGGCAGGTGGCGGGCAACTGCGTCGCGCGACATGCCGTTGGCGAGTTCGGGCGCGTAATAGGCGCGCAGGATGAGCATGTCGAACCCGGTCAGGACCGCGTGGATGTTGTCGTCGTTGAAGATCGAATCGGGCAGGCGGTAGAGATCGTTGAGCGGGCCGATGGCCTGGGCCAGTTCCTCGTGCAGGCAATCGCGCGTCTCTTGTGGTGCCGCGTCGGCGGGCACGAAGACCGCGAGTCGCTCGCGGCTGCGCAGGAGGGCCCAGCTGGCCTGGGGGCTGTGGCGCGCGCGGCGGTATTGCGAGATGTCGGAAATGCCCGGCACGACGAAACAGGCCGCATGAGGCAGGTTGTCGCGGATCTCGCGACTGGCCACGGCCTCGATGGTGATATTGGCCTCGGGCGCGTCGGTGAGCGAGATGTCGATTCCGGCCTCGCTGCGCAGGCGGCGGATCAGGCTGGTCAGGTCGGGCATCAACGTGGCGGGCGCGCGGCCGGTGACGCGCACGGTGATCGGTTCTTCGAAGCGGGTGAAAACGGTCAGTTCACGCCCCGATTCGAGACGGAAGGCGAGGTCGAGGAAATCGCGGGCGATGTCGGCATTGGATCGTTCGGGCTGCTTGGGGGCCGGGGTCGAGAAGGTCTTGAGCGGCGGCAGCGACGACAGCGCCGCGGGCTGATAGGCGCGCGTGGCGCTCTCGTCGGGTGCGGAGCCGGGCACGCAGCCCGCCAGAACCAGGCAGATCGGCAAGAGGTGAATGCGCATCAGCGGCGCCCCAGCCATGCCAGAAGCATGTCATACCGGCCGGGGGCCGGACAGCGGATCATGAACAGCATCCTGGGACAGGATAGCGGGGTGTTGCAGGTCATCACTTGCATGGTCACTGGGCGGTCTGTTGCGCGCGCACTGCACGCCCGTGATACGGCGGTCGGGGTCATGTCTGCCTCGGTCGGTTCTGCCTTGAACCGACGTTCGCCGAGCTTGGAGACCAGTATAAGGATGAAATAAGGTGAAAAAGTGACCATTGCTCCGGCGCCTATTGTGCTTTGACGAAGGTTTCGCGGTACCACACGTAGATGCCTGCCCCCGCGATGATGCAGGCGCCCACGATGGTGAGCCAGTCGGGCAGGTCGCCGAAGATCGTGGCGCCGTAGAAGCTTGAAAAGACCAGCCCGAAATAGGCGAAGGGTGCCAGCATCCCGGCCTCGCCGGCCATCAGCGCGCGAATGAGGGCAAGCTGGCCCAGCGTGCCGCAGATCGCGATGGCGCCCATGATCGCGAGGTCGGTGCCGTTCAGCGGGTGCCAGAAGAACGGCACCGCCGCCGAGAGGACCACCGCCCCGAAAAGCGCGGTGTAAAAGAGCGAGGTCCAGGCGCTTTCGTCGCGGCCGACGAAGCGGGTGGTGAGAGCATAGGCCGAATAACAGATCGCCGCCCCCAGCGGCAGCAGCGAATAGGGCGTGAACACGGCCGCGCCGGGGCGGATCACCAGGAACGCACCGATGCAGGCGGCCAGGATCGCCATGGCCCGCCGGATGCCGAAACGCTCGCCCAGGAACAGCGCCGCGCCCAGCGTGATGAAAAGCGGGTTGGTCGACATGATCGCCGCCGCCTCGGCCAGCCCGATGTTGGAGATGCCGAAGAAAAAGAAGATCGTCGCGCACATCAGGAAGACCGAGCGCGCCAGTTGCAGCCCCGGGTAACGGGTTTGCAGGACCGTGCGCAGCCGTGGCAGCACGAGGATCAGCACCACCAGCGCCTGGCCCAGGTAGCGCGCCCAGAGCGTGGGCATGGTGCCGATGCGCCCGGCCAGCAGCTTGGCCAGCGCGTCCATCGAGGAGAACATGAAGATGGCGGCGATCATCAGCAGGATCGCCGTGGTCTTGACGGTGAAGTTGGGCATCAGGGCGTCTTTGGCAGCCCGGTGCCGATCATCGAATCGCGGGTGACGAGCGCGGCCAGCGCGGCCTCGTCCATGGCTTCTGTGCCCGCCGGGCGGGCGGGCAGAACGATATAACGCATGTCGGCGGTGCTGTCATGGACGCGCACTTGCGTGGTTTCGGGCAGGTCGAGCCCGAACTCCGCCAGCACCTTGCGCGGCTCCTTGACCGTGCGTGAGCGATAGGCGCGGGTCTTGTACCAGTCGGGCGGCAGGCCCAGCAGGTTGCGCGGATAGCACGAGCAGAGCGTGCAGACGATGACGTTATGCACATCCTCGGTATTCTCGACCGCGATGAGGCGCAGGCCGCCGATGTCGAAGCCCATCTCGGCGCTGGCGGCCGAGGCATCTTCAAGCAGGCGTTGCTTGAACGCGGGATCGGTCCAGGCGCGGGCCACCACGGCGGCGCCGTTGGCGGGGCTGCGCGCGTCCATCGCCTCGATCTGGGCGGCGATCTCGGCGGGGGTGGTGTGGCCCTTCTCGATCAGCAGTTCGCGCACGGCGATTTCCATGCACTGCCAATAGCTGAGCGGTTCGTCATTGTCGGCGCGGTAGGGATGGCCCGAGGGGCTCATCCCGTCGTGGTGGAAATGGTCGTGATCGTGGTCGTGATGGTCATGCGGCATGATATGTCTCGCGCGGGTCAGGTAGGGGGACAGGCGCCCCGGGGATCAGGGGGCCGGTTCGAGCCAGTGTTCGTAAATCTCGGCGTCGATCGTGTCGGTCGGGGTTTCGGCCGCGTCGCCCCAGATCTCGGCCATGGTGAAACGGACGCGGTAGAGCGGTTTCTTCGGGCCGTTGAAATGGCCGTAAGCCAGGAGCTCGGGGTTGCCGAATTCGCCGAGCGGGCGTTCGATCACGCCGGTCTTGCCGCGCAGGTAGGCGGGCGCGCGGACATGGCCCGGGGGCATCATGGTCTTGACGCGGACCTTTTCCATCGGCTCAACCACGGGCGGCCTCACCATAGGTTTCGCCGCGGGCGCGGACCTCGGCCATTTTCTCGCCCAGCTCTTCGAGCGTGTAGAGCCCGGCCTCAACGAGGTTCTGGTTCACGGCGGCGATCCAGCGTTCGTAATAGCTGTATTTTTCATAGGCATCCTCGCCCATGTCTTCGAGCGCGCGGCGCAGGCCATCGACGGTGAAATGCCCCTTGGTGGACATCAGCACCTGGAGCGCGTCGACGCGCTTTTCCCAAAGCGCGAAATCATGTTCGGTAGGGGTAACTGGACCTGCCGCCTGCCCGCCCATGTCGTGCCAGCGGCGGCCGTCGAAGGGGAATGTCTCGCTCATATCGCAAACCTCGCTTTTCGGACGAGGGTAGGCGGGCGCGGCGGGGCTGTCCAGAGGGGGATCGAGGGGTCGCCTGGCCCGGGGGCGAGACTTCCGTGAAAGATCAACCGGGGCGTGGCGTCGCTGTCGTGGGGGGCGACGGCCCGAAGGCGGGCCGTCGCATCATGCGTCGCATCATGCGTTTGGTGCCGTGTCAGGTGGCAAAGTCCTGCATGTTCCCCAGCAGGACGCCCGTGAACGACACGTCGAGGCCGTCACTGACCGCGGCGATGTCCACGCCAGCGGCATCGTACTCGACGTTTTCATTGTCGAGGCCGCTGGGCAGGTCGTAGGAGTCGAGGAACACCCAGCGCGGCGCGTTGTCGGTCTCAAGCCCGACCGCATGGCGCAGGGCATCGAGCGCGTCATTTGCTTCGACCTTTCCGTCGCCGTTGAGATCGCCGGCGACGAAATCGAGGTCCTGCGCGGCGCCGAAGCTGGGCTCCAGATCGACGGCGAGTCGCAGGATGTCGAGCGCATCGCCAGAGCCGACCGCGTCGCTGTCTTCCGCGGAGAGCGGCTTGCTCGCGCTGGCCCGGCCGCTCGCACCGTCGCCGATGCGCAGGCTGTAGTCGCCGCTGCTCAGGTCATCGGCCATGCTGCGCGCGGTCGAGGCGCCTGTCGAGAAGCCGACAAGGGCGTCTTCGATCCCGTCGCCGGCGCGATCCGTGACCGTGAACCCGATGGTTGCGCGCTCCTGCCCGACATCGAGGGTGGGGGCGGACGACGTGGTTTCGGGGGCCGCGACATCCTCGCTTGCGGAGCTTTCGACAAAGCTCGAATCCCCGGTCAGCAGGAAGTCGAGAACCGCGTTGTCGAAATTCACCGAACCCGGTGTCAGCCCGGCATCCTCGGCGGCCTGGCGGGCGGCGTCCTGTTGGGCGGGGTCGAAATCGTCGACCGTGGTGACCGAGCCGGGCTTGTCGGGATCGTAGAACCCGGCCAGCGATTCGCCCGTGTCATAGGTGAAGAGGCTGTCGGCCTCGTCATCGACACGCCAGTCGTCGCGATAATCCCCGTAAAGGTCATCGAAGGCGAACGGGCGTTCCAGCACGGTGCCGTCGGCCAGCGCGACATCGTTGCTGCGATCACCGTCGCCGTCGCCCAGGAGACCCTCGACGCGCCCGGCGAGTTCGTCGCTGATCCGCACGCTGAGATCGACCCGCCCGTCGAGCACCTTGACCGCGACCTGGGTGTCGCCATCGTTGATCGTGCCGTCGTCACCGGCGAACACCATGGTGTAGGTCTCGCCCGTGCGATAGATGCGGTCGTCCCCGACATCGAGGAAGTCGCCATCGTCGATGGTCTGCACCGTGCCGTTCACCGAAAGCGGGTCGGCGTCGTTGCTGTCGATCATCACCGCGTCGCCATTGGCCGCGCGCATGGCGATCGCCTGGTTGACGGAGACGTCGTCGAGATCCGCGCCCTCGTCATCCTTGGCCGGGGTCATCCGCGACTGAAGCTCGAAGCCGTTGACGCTCTCGCCGGCCTGGCCGCGCAGCAGCACGTATTCGCCGACCGCGTGGAAGTCGTAGCCCACCCCGTCAACCGTGAGCAGGTGCGGGTCGCCCAGCGTCCAGGCCGGGGCCGCGCCCGAGGGGGCGGGCGGCGTGTCCTCGGGCTCGCCCGGTTCCCGGAAGATCAGGTCCTCGACCGAGAAGAGCTCGATCGTGTCGGACCCGATGACGACGGTGTGGTTGTCATCGCCGTCGGAGGTGACCGTGGCCTCGTCCTCGGTCACGCCGAAGAAGGCCTGGTCGGTTCCGTCGCCGCCATACACGCTGTCACTGCCGCCCACGAGGACGAAGGCATCGTCGCCGCCCATGCCCTCGAGCCGGTTGTCGTTGTCGTCACCGGCGATCCGGTCGTTGAATGTGGTGCCGCGCAGGTGTTCGATGTTGCTGATCGTGTGGGTGAATTCCTCGTTTTCCCCCCCGACGACGGCGGTGCCTGTCACCGTGCCGTCGTCGAGATCGGCATCGACCCCGCCATTGAACAGCGGCCGGTCATAGCGCAGCCGGTCGAACCCGTCACCGGCGTCGAGCGTGTCGTCGCCGCCGCGCAGGATGAAGCTTTCGTCGCGGTCGGAGCCGAGGATCGTGTCGGCAAGATCGGTGCCCCGTATTTCCCATGCGCCCTGGGCACCGGTGATGGTGTCGGTGGAGCTGTTGGACCCGTCGCTGCGGGTGATGATGCCGGCCGCGAGGTCGGCGTCGATCGCGGCCGGGAGGCCATCGGCATAGTCGATGCGCACGAATCCGCTTTCGATGTTGATGGTGTCATCGCCACCGGCGGGACGGACCTGCATCCACTGGTCTTCGGTCGTCGAAAGGTTGAACGTGTCGTCACCCAGCGTGCCGCCGATTCCCAACCCGCCGACCGTGGCGCCCGCATCGAGCGGATTTTCCACGTCGACAAGCGTGTCGGTGCCGAGGTCGCCCTTGACGATGGTGCCGGTATTGGCCGCGCCGTCGATATCGACGGTCAGCCCGCTGCCCAGGATCTCGGGATCGGTCAGGTGGCCGTATTCGACCTGGGCATATCCCTCGACGACATCGGTGAAGTGATAGGTGTCGTCGCCCGACCCGGCGCGGATGAAGGCATTGCCTTCGCCGACAAATGCCTCGTCATCGCCGGCGCCGAGGTTGAACTGGTCGTCGCCGCCATTGCCGATGGCGGTGTCATCGCCATCCGTGCCGTTGAACACATCGTCGCCCGACGTGCCTTCCTGCAGGATGCCGCCCGAGTCCTCGATCACCGGCGTGATGCTGGCAACATCGTCTTCGCTCAGGCCGATGAATGCGAGCGATGAACCATCGGGCAGATTGACCGCTGTTGCGAATCCGTTGTCGAACCCGTTTTGCAGGGCATTCTCGGCCTCGGCGATGGTCAGGCCGAGGCGGCTTATGTCGAGCGTGCTGACGCCGGGCGTGAAGTCGCCGATCTGCGTCTGCCCGACCCCTGGCACGAAGGTATCCGCGCCGCCGCGACCTTCGAGCCGGTTGACACCCCCAAGGCCGTCGCCCGCCAGCCAGTCATCGCCGGACGAGCCGCGGACCTGTTCGAAATTGCTGATCGTGTCGCTGAACTCGACGCCGTCTATCGTGCCGGTCGCGGTTCCGGCGGCGAGGTCCACGCGCAAATCGGATATTCCGGACGTTTCATACCGCAAGCGGCTGCCACCATCGCCGCCATCGAGCGTGTCGTTCCCGCCGACCTTGCGAAAGCTGGTGAAAGTGTCGGGGTCATCGCTGCCGTGATAGAGGTCGTCATGTTCCGACCCGCGAATTTCAAAGGGGATGTTGCCGGAGATCGTCTCGGTGTTGCCATAGCCGTCGTCGTTGATGCTGTTGCTGCGCAAATCAACGTCGATGCCGTTTTCCGCCCCCCGGAAATCTATCCGCACCAGGCCCTGACCGGACAGGTTGATCTCGTCGACCCCGTCACCAGGGCGAATCTCCATCCACTGCTCGTCAGCCACGTCAAGGTTGAACGTGTCGGCCGCATCCGTGCCTTGGATCACCAGCCCGCCGAGGGTCCAGCCCGCGAAAAGCGGGTTTTCCACATCGACGATGGTATCGGTGCCGTCGCTGCCCTTGCCGACGGATGCATTGTTTTCCCCGCCGTCGAGGCTGACCTCGACCGGGCCGGACAACCCTGAGTAATCCAGCGTGACCAAGCCGCTGGAGTCGTTGACCATGGAAAGGTCGATCACGTCATCGCCGGTGCTGCCGATGATGGTATCCCATTCGCCAGGTGAATCCTCCATCGTCGGGTTGATGTAATCGTCGCCCGCGCCGCCATCGAGCGTGTCGTTGCCGCCAAGGCCGATCACGTCGTCATTGCCCGCGGTGCCGGTCAGGTTGTTGTCGCCACCGTCCCCGATGACCTGGTTGTTGCTGGTCTCGGTCACGTTCGGGAAGTCGGAAACCGGGATGTCCGTGCCCGGGGCGAAGTCTCCGCTGGTGATCTCGCCGATGTCGGTGATGGAGCTTTCCAGCGCATTGAACTCGGCCTCCGTGGTCGGAAGGGTCAGCGGGTCGCCCCCGATCGGGAAGATGAGGTCGATATCGTCGTCGCCGCCCTCGCCGAGGATCTCGAAGCTCATGATGACATGCCGGCCTTCGGATGTTTCCACGAAGCCGAGATAGTCGATGGCTTCTTCGGGCAAAGCGGCGACTCCGCCGGGCACATCGTCTCCGGCCACGAGCACGCCGAGCGGGTCATCCCCGCCGATGTCCACCTCGGGGATGTCGTCGGAAAAGGTGTTGAGCACGGAATAGTTGAGACTGCCTTCACCGTCGCGGAAAACGGTCTGAAGCTCGACCTGCGAAACGCTGTTGACCGTGTCGCCATCGCGATAGACGGCGATGCCGGGAAGTGTGAAAGTGCTCATGAAAAACTCCTTGTTCGATTATGATTTCTCGCCCGGTTGCAAGGCGGCTGGGTTTTCGTTTTTCGTGTCGCCGAATGCAGCAAAGGGTTCCGGCTGAATCAGGGTCAGGTTTCCACGATCCCTTTTCTCAGTCAATCTGTGTGTGCGTTCGCGTGACGGTTGCAACGGTGCAGGGCCGTATCCGTGCGGATGTGTTGCGGGGTCGGGGATGCCTCGGATTTCACATGACGATTCCGGGACCTCGACGGTGCGGAGAGGCACCGTGCCTTGTGCCGAATTGTCCCTTTTTGACTCTTCCAAACCGGATTTGGATATGCAACTATCCCGACAGAATTATGCCACTATCCTGACAGAATCCGGATCAATCAATTTCGAGGGGCACCATGACAAACCATTTCCGCGACAGCGAAAACACCCGCATCTCCCACACCGATCAGGCCCGGATGCCGCGCATGGTCGCCTGTGACGCAGAGCGCCGCGCCCGTGTCGCCGAGTGGATCGCCAAACGGCAAAAGACGGCCGCGGCGACGCTCGGATCGGCGCTGCTCTTCATACCGGCCATCGCCAATGCCCAGTCGGAGTCGGGCGAGCTTGTCAACGCGGCCGACATCGACGGTGTGCGCAGCGCCGAGATCCTCGACGACGGATCCGCGCGGCTCGTTCTCGACAATGGCCGCATCCTGCGGATCACCTCGCAGGATTTCGAGGCCGGTGCCTCGGGCGAGGTGCTGATCGGTGGGCAGGCGCTGGAAATCGTGGCCGAAGCCGCGGCCGGACCCGCGGTTGCGGGTGGTATTGGTGGTGGCACGCTTGCGGCGGGAGCGGCTGTTGC